>Ga0209498_1000069_pt1 | contig 54414 bp, 51 predicted proteins | sample WalLakDeSediment_FD_184131 | JGI IMG/M metagenome (GOLD analysis project Ga0209498, IMG submission 184131) | Lake sediment microbial communities from Walker lake, Nevada to study Microbial Dark Matter (Phase II) - Walker Lake 11/02/13 Deep... | ecosystem: Environmental > Aquatic > Freshwater >... | reverse complement strand
TTATCCCTTGATGACGCCGATGGGCCTGAGTTTCACCACTTTTCTCGCGAGCCCGGCCCCGTCAACGACATGGACCACGTCGTTTACATCCTTGTAGGCATCAGGGATCTCCTCGACGAGGGTTGCTCTGCTGGCGCCCCTGACCAGAATGCCGCGATCCTCGAGTTCTCGGACGATGGAGCGGCCTTTGGCCGCTTTTTTGGCCTGGTGGCGGCTCATGAGCCGTCCGGCGCCATGACATGCGGAGCCGAAGGATTCATGAAAGCCCTGCTCTGTTCCGACAAGGACATAGGAGTATCGCCCCATGTCGCCGGGGATAAGGACGGGTTGTCCCACAGATCGGTACGGCGAAGGGACTTCGGGGTGTCCGGGCGGAAAGGCGCGGGTGGCCCCTTTCCGATGAACGCAGAGGTGCCGCTTCTTGCCTTCCACATTGTGGGTTTCCATCTTGGCCATGTTGTGGCAAACGTCATAGACGAGTTCAAGGCGCAAATCGCGGGGGCCGAGGTGAAAGACCTGTTCAAAGCTCTCTCTTACCCAGTGGGTGATCACCTGGCGGTTCACAAAGGCAAAATTGGCTGCGCAGGCCATGGCGCCCAGATACTTTTTGCCTTCCTGCGAGTCCACAGGGGCACAGCAGAGTTGAGGGTCGGGCAACTCAATGCCGTATTTCCTGGAAGCCTGAAGCATGACCTTGATGTAATCGTCGCATACTTGATGACCCAGCCCCCGTGAGCCCGTGTGCACAAGAACCGTCATCTGATCTTTGTAAAGCCCAAGAAGGCCGGCCGCCTTTTCATCGAAGATTTCATCAACGAAGCCCACCTCCACGAAATGGTTCCCTGAACCGAGCGTGCCGAGCTGGGCCCGGCCGCGCTCCAAGGCCCGCTCGCTGACACAGGCGGGGTCGGCCCCTGCAATACACCCTTGCCCTTCGATGTGCTCCGTGTCGTCCGAAGAGCCGTAGCCGTTTTCGATCGTCCACCGGGCCCCCTTCTCCATGACCCTTGAGAGTTCTTTGGGCGCCAGCTTGAGGTCCTTTCTTTTTGACCCCACGCCGGCAGGGATGTTCTGAAAAAGGGCGTTCACAATATCGTGAATTCTATTCCGGGCGTCTTGGGCGCTCAGGCCTGAGCGCAGCAGGCGGACCCCTCAGTTGATGTCATAGCCCACCCCCCCCGGGGAGATGATTCCCTTCTCCACGTCAAAGGCGGCCACGCCTCCGATGGGAAAGCCGTACCCCCAATGGATGTCGGGCATGGCCATGGATTTGCCCACAATGCCGGGAAGGGTGGCCACATTCATCACCTGCGCAAGGCTTTGGTCTTTTCGGATGTCCTGCATCATCTTGTCGTCGGCGAAGACCAGCCCTTCGGTCCGCATCTTTCCTTCCCTGGGGATGCGCCACCGCCATTCATCGATCTTCTGGATTTTGACCTGTTGACTCTCGGCCATGGAAAACCTCATAGGGAATCTGCGAAAGAAAATTTTATGATGTCAGTTTATCATGACGTTTGTCAAATTTGATGGATTCGCAAAAAGTCCCCGCAGTCGTCACTCCCGCGCCCGTCCTCCGCAGTAGCTCTGCTACGGAGGATGGAGAGGCGGGAGTCTAGAAGTGCTTGAAAAGACTGGATTCCCGTCTTCACGGGAATGACAGAAAAAGGCACTTTCGGACTTTTTACGAACGCATCAGATTTGTTTTGTTATTTGCGGCTACAGGTCGAGAATGATTTGGGCCTGCCAGAGGCCTTTTTCCCGGCGGATGTGGAGCTGATGATGGGTCGCGCTTTTGACTGTGGTCTTGATGGGGTGACGGCTTTCATCATAGGGCTCCCCCCGAACCCTGGCCTCAAGGGATTGCGCATCCAGGGAGATGAAATCGAAATCCCGAAACAGGAGCCCCTGGGTTTCAAAGAGATAGATGAATTCATTGAGCCAGTCGATCAAAAGCTCTTCCAGGTCATGGCCCTGGAGCAAGATCCTTCGGGTTTCTCTGCATTGAATGGTTTCAGGATCGGTAATGACGTGCAAAAGGGCCTCTGAGGCATGGCGGAACAGGTCGGGCAGGCTTTTGCCGAAGACCCGGATACCCAGGTCTCCGGTGTGATCAAGGAATTCGAACTTGCGCATGTCCTTGTTTTCCATCAACCCGGGCCATACAGAGCCCGGACTTTCTTCACAAGACCGAAACGGTTAAGAGACTCCCGCGGATCTACTTCCGGGTTGGAAAGGATTTTCTCAAGGTAGTGTTTCTGACGGTCAATCGCCTCCTGGTAGAGGTTGACCGCGATGCCCCAGCGAGAAGCGAAATGGGCCGCCATGAAGCGGTGCACCCGGTCCGCGACGGGGACAATGCGTTGACTCATGTAATCCATGAACGCAGGGGTCTTCCTGATCAGATCCACTTCGCTATCGTACTCCCCCACATGTCCTTCCTTGTATTCATGATAAAGAAAGAGAAGCTTTTCGAGGTAGACCCTGTCGGCCATTTGACCCATGAGATCGGCTGCATTGAGAAGCCTGCCTAAGAGCTCCGCCTTGGGGGATGAAAAAAGGGAATCCGGCAGATCCCTTGTGATGTCCGTGCAAAGGATCATGACGCCGCCGTCTGCGATCTCTTCCGGGGTAAGGCCGACTGCCGAGCCATGCCGATTCATGAATTCCCTGCTTCTCTGCACATGGTAAAGGGTGAATTTGGCCCCGGTGCCCTCGGTATCGTCCTTGTCCTGAATATATCCGGTGTCGTGAAAAAGGGCGGCCACAAGGGCGACAACAATATCTCGCTCGCGGAAATCCTCCCTGGTGAGAATCGCGCCGTGAGCGAGTCTCGTCGTGGCAAGGAAAGCGTCCGTTGTGTGCCGGAGGTCGTGGTAGTGGGTTGTACAATGACGGTACAGGGGATGATGCCCGCGATAGAACCTGAGGATCAACCTGAAGGCGGAACGCACGGGTTTGAGATCGAACCCGGGCGAAATGAATTTCAGGATAAAGGCGACTTCTTCAAAAACCGCCTCAGGTTCTTCGATCTCGACAAGATCATGAAGTTTGACATCTTTGAGGATATTCCGTTTGAAAACCTGGCTTTGGTCCATAAGAAACTTCTTTCAAAGGAAAACCCTCCATCCGAGCTGGAGAACCCCTCTTTCCTTCCCATGATAGCGGCAGGGCAGGAAAGAGGATTAAATTCAAAATATCCTAACACAAGCTTAGAATGGAATCAATGTAATGTTTTCGCTGGTTGACAAGGTTCTATATGGAGTATATACTTTTTCGTGAATTATATACAGGAGAGGCGTCATGGGAATTAGCATAAGAAACCCCAAGGCCGAGCAGTTGGCTCGCGAGGTAGCAGAGCAAAGCGGTGAAAGCCTGACCCAGGCGATAATTCATGCGCTTGAAGAGCGTCTTGAGCGACTCAAAGGCCGACGGTCTGCGACGACAGTGGCAGAAGAGATCCTAAGGATTTCCCAAAGGTGCAGTGCGCTTCCGGAATTGGATAAGCGGAGTCCGGATGAGATTCTTGACTATGACAGCAGAGGAGTCCCAAAGTAATGGTCATTGATAGCTCCGCTCTCATCGCTATCCTGCTTGGCGAGCCTGATGCCAAATTGTTCTCTGATGCAATCGCCAGTGCGCCGAAACGTCTTGTGAGCGCCTTCTCAGCCTTGGAGACTTCGATCGTGATTGAATCAAAAAAAGGTGAACCTGGAGGTCGCGAGCTGGATTTGCTTCTTCACAAGGCTCGCATTGAAATCGTGCCTGTCAATGAGGAGCAGTTCGAACTCGCTCGACGAGCGTGGCGAGATTTTGGGAAAGGCCGTCATCCTGCAGGACTCAACATAGGCGATTGCTGCTCCTATGCCTTGTCCAAATACTCCGGGGAGCCGCTTCTCTTCAAAGGCGACGACTTTTCCAAAACCGACGTTCAGTCAGCTCTTCCGCAGGCGCAGCAATAGTTGGTCTTGTTTCAGTGCTCTTCGATGATTCCCTAGACGTTACAGCATACACGTAAACGGCCCATGGTCCATCACCTTTGAGTGGGAACAAGGGGAGGCGTTGCGGGTCGATCTCGAACAATATCATTGAGGAAAGTCTCATGGAAGAGTATTCGGTCAAAAGACCTTTGAAGCGTCCTCCGGTTCATCCGGGTGAGGTTCTTCGGGAAGATGTTCTTCCTGCCCTCCAACTGTCGGTTAGCGAAGTTGCGAGACGTTTAGGGGTTTCTCGTCAGCAGCTGCATCGAATCTTGGCCTGTACGCACCCTGTCACGGCAGACATGGCTCTCCGGATCGGCAAGTTTGCCGGAAACGGGCCGGAGTTATGGTTGCGCATGCAGCAGGCATATGATTTGTGGCATCTTGAGCGGCGAATGGAAATCGACTTATCTAAGATCAAGCCGGTCGCTTCCGTCGAATCGGAGGCCTGATATTAATGGTCTCATAATAGTATTGACACCCATTTGCCTCCTTGTCCTGTCCCCGTTGCCGTAGGAGCAAGCTCCTGCTTGCGATAGCATCGCGACCGGGAGGTCGCTCCTACAGGGAGAGGACATTTCGGTTAGAACGAAGCGTCAATACTATTTCGAGACGATTAATAACGCGCTTTTGACTTTCCAATTTTAATCTCTTAGGGTTGAATTCCCCGCGGCTTGCCGCGAAAAGATCTTTCAGTTTTGGCCTTTAATACCCCGCTGCTTGCGGCGGGGTAGTTTATTCCTCCCTTCACGTCCACCTAGAAAACCTGCTTGAAGAGGAAATGGCCGAATTGGTCGACCCGGGACCTCCTGCATGGTACCGTTCTAATGCCTGCCACTTATTGACATGGTTCCGTATCGAGCAAATATTGCTTCCTGATTATCGCTCGGGGTACTCCGATGGGAATCAGAATAAAAAATCCTGAAGCTGAGCAGTTGGCTCGCGAGGTAGCACAGCTTAGCGGTGAAAGCCTGACCCAGGCGATAATTCATGCGCTTGAGGAGCGTCTTGAGCAACTCAAGAGCAGACGATCCGCGATAGCTTTGGTGGAGGAGATCCTAAGGATTTCTCAACGGTGCATCGCGCTACCCGAACTGGATCAGCGGAGTCCGGATGAAATCCTCGACTATGACAGTCGCGGAGTCCCGAAGTAATGGTCATGCTCCCTTACGTGGCGATGACTTCTGCAAAACCGACGTTCAGCCAGCCCTCCCGCAGGCAAAGAGGGAGAGAGCTGGGAATTTTCAGCACGGATAGAGAACTCCTTATCTGCCACAGCCTGTGGCAGAAATACCCTGGGGACACAACGTCTGGCTTCTGGAGAAAGTCAAGGACCCGGCAGAGCGGCTCTGGTATGTCCAGCATACCCTCCTTCACGGTTGGTCACGGCCTGTTCTCGTTCACCAGATCGAAACCGGCCTTTATAACCGTCTGGGCAAGGCCGTCACCAACTTTGACATCACGCTCCCTCCGCCCCCAGTCAGACTTGGCGAAACAGACGCTCAAAGACCCCTATATTTTCGATTTCCTGTCGCTCGCCGAGGAAGCCCGCGAGCGGGAGCTGGAGCGTGGGCTCGTCGAGCACATCCGGGAATTCCTGATCGAGCTAGGCGTTGGCTTCTCCTTTGTCGGGAGACAGTTCCACCTTGAGGTTGAAGGGGAGGACTTTTACCTTGACCTGCTCTTCTACGGCTGCGGTGTTTTGTCGTCATCGACTTGAAGATGGAGCCGTTTAAGCCGGAGTTTGCAGGGAAGATGAATTTCTACCTCTCCGCCGTCGACGCCCAACTCAGGCATAGCGACGATCACCCCAGCATCGGCATCATCCTGTGCAAAACGCGTAAGCGGCTTATCGCCGAGTATGCGCTCCGCAACACCAAAACGCCCATCGGCGTGAGCGAGTACAGACTGACCCGCGCCGTTCCCATCGCATTCAAGTCCAGCCTCCCAACCATTGAGAAACTGGAGAAAGAGCTGGGCGAAATTGTTGAGAAGGGAAAATGAAACGGTTCATCGCCACGCTCGAGGAGCAGTATGCCTACCGCAGAGGAAATCGAAGCGGAACTCAGCGCATGTAAGAGGAGGGTAAACTGAGGAGGAACGTCACCATCTGGCCTTTGAAGGCTCACCATGTGGATTTCCCTTGAATTTCAAGCTGAGCGTGGTGTAGGGTTTTACATTAATTTGATCTAAGCGCTTCACTTGTACCGAGATGACCGTCCTTGTTTTCGGCCAAAAGGCCCTCGCCATGAGGTGAGGGCAAGTTAACTTAATGCCTCCACGAAACCCTCGTTAGAATGGCCGCTACAGCATACAAAGACATCAAAGATTCCCTAGCTCAGCTCTACGCGGAGGACGAACGCCCTTGGCTGGTGGGCTTCAGCGGCGGCAAAGACAGCACGATGCTCGCATCCCTTATTTTTGATGCAGTCCTCTCTATCCCCGCTGGGCAAAAGAAAAAGCAAGTATCGATCCTGTGCACAGACACACGAGTGGAAATCCCGGCCATTGTCGAGATGGTCGAGGGGACCCTGGCGCGGATGCAGAAGTTTGCTCAACATAACGACCTACAAATAGAGGTCAACCTCCTTAGGCCGCCTCCAGAGCAATCCTTTTGGGTGAACATGATCGGTCGCGGGTACCCGCCTCCGAATCGCAGCTTTCGTTGGTGTACGCAACGACTCAAAATCGACCCCGTAAATGTGATCGTGAACCAGCGGCTAGGCCACTGGGGTGAGGGGATTTTACATTTGGGAGCCCGCAGAGAGGAAAGCGCAAGCAGGGCGCAGACCATGGCCGGCCGTGCAAGACGCAATGGCCTTGTCGCGAGTCATAGCGAATTTACCGCCTGTTGAAATCGGGTTCGTGTTTGCGGAGCCGCGCATTAGTGAGAAGGTAAGAGGTCGGATTGGTTCATTTATAAGAGAAACCCTCCCCGGTTAATATGAAAGGAGGCTTTATGGATTTCAGAAAGCACGCGTATGTGTTGGCCATCGTGGACTGCCTTCATGAGAACGGCAGTTGGACGGGAAAAACCCATGTCCAGAAGTCCCTATCTTTGCTGAGAGACCGGGGGGAGGTTGAGGTGCCTTTCGAGTTTGTATTGTACAGGCATGGACCTTACTCTTTTGAGGTTGAATCTGCAATCGAGGAAATGCGCAGCTATGGGGCCATTGAGATTGAGCCCGTCCCAGGATATGGCGTTGTTCTCCGTCGCGGCCCTATGGCCAGGTATGTGACAGACCAAGGGCAGTTGAGCAACATTGAGATTGAGGCGATTAATCAAGTTTGCGCGTATGTTGACGGGCGAAACGTGCTGGAGCTTGAACGGCTTGCCACGGCATCATGGATTCGTGTACGGGAACGTGTGGGGTCTTCGTCCGAAGTGGTGAAACGGCTTATTTCCCTGAAGCCCCACATTAGTGCAGCAGAGGCAGAAAAGGCCGACAGTGATGTGTCGACTTGGCTCGCCGCCCAAGCGTAAATTGCATTCAAGCAAACTATGCGGTCTTAACCCTTGAGGCAACGTTCAAGAAGAATTCGCGGGACCAGATGGAGAGGTTTTGCGGGCCTGCGCGGAATCTACAAGTTCTGCCAGGGTAGGGCCGTGATCGATTCGGTAAGCTGAGCCGGCCGAGGGCACCGGCAGATCACGTACCCCTTCTGTGCTCTTGGGTTTTCCTTCAAGAAATGAGCGAGATGAGTCACGCCCCTTAAGGAGGGTGTTCGAGTCCATTTCACCTCCAGAGGGATGAGATTTCCTTTCAGCTCGACGATGAAATCCACCTCAGCGCCATCCTTTGTCCGGAAATAATGAAGTTGCCCTTCCCCCGTGTATGGAAGGCGCTTCCAAATCTCAATGCCCACCCACTGCTCAAAGTACTTGCCGGGGTCGGCCCGGACAAGATTTGGTTCCGGAGTGAGGCCGCTCGCTGCGTGGCGAATGCCGAGGTCGAAGAAAAAAAACCTTGGTGTTGAAAGAAGGTTCTTTCGAGGGCCCTTCGAATACGCGGGTACCTGAAAACCGATGAACATGTCCTCCAGGAGTTGATAATAGGATTTGACGGTGGGTTGAGACAATCCGACCTCTCTTGAAATCGCTGCAAAGTTAACCATCTGCCCGGATTCACGGGCTGCAAGACGGAGGAAGTTGACGAATGCACCCCAGTCCTTCACGAGTGCTTCCCGCCGCAATTCCTCTTCCAGATGGACGCTTGCAAAGGATCGCAGCATGAGTTTTCGGTCTTCTTCATCGAGAAGGACGATTCCCGGGAGCTCCCCATAGGCGAGTCTCTCTTCGATATCCGCAGGCGGAAAGGTCGAGCGCAAGGCCGCTTCCTCGGCCAAAGGGATGAGCGGTTTTACTGCAGAGGGCTGGTTCGGCCCAACAGATGGCCTCTCTGAGAGCATGAGCGGGTAAAGGCGGTACAAGATGGATCGGCCAGGCAGAAGATTAGCTCCTGTTGCACGCAGTTTCCGAGCGGAACTCCCACAAATCACAAACCGCCATCGGGTCTTGTCTTTGTCGTAGAGGAACTGGACTGCATCAAAGACCGCAGGGACTGTCTGCGCCTCATCTATCAAAACGATGTGGGGCTCCTTTTGCTTCGGAAGAGCTTCACACTCCCTGAGGGAGACCCCGGGATCGGCGAGGAGCCGTGTCCGTTCTTCAGGATTGGCCAAGTTATAAGCGAGTGAGGGGTTAGGGAGCAGGGCGTTCAGAAGGGTGGTCTTCCCTGTCTGCCTCGCCCCGAAAAGGATATGAACGAAAGGCTTGGTCAGGTTGCGCGAAAAACTCGTCTGGAGCCAACGATCTATTATGTGCACTTTATAATACTCGCCCTATTATAAAGTCAACATAAATATTCCTCGTTCGCTAACCAACCTTGACGGCCTCGTAAAAAGTCCCACGGCGGCATTGCGAGGCGCGAAGCGCCGTGGCAATCTCACGGATATCCGACTAGTTACGAGATTGCCGCGCTTCGCTCGCAATGACAAATCGGCGTTTTTCGGACTTTTTACGAGGCCGTCAATCTTGATTCTTGTTGCAACGTCCAAGAAGAATTCGTGGGACCAGATGGAGAGATTCTCCGGGCTTTTGACAAAAGGCTCCACCTCCCTGCGTGCCTGCTTAACATCCAGTTTGTTTATCGTGTTCCCGAGGAGTTCCTGAAACTTTTCCTGCGTCAAAGGATCATTGCCTTTCCAGTGACCTGTCTGGCGCATGCGCTGCTCAAGGTGCTCCAAGTGCAGTTCAGGATGGTTTGCAGCATACCAGACGAGGTCATACCAGTCTCTCCCCTTAACGCGACTTTTCCATTTTCTACAGAGAATGGCGTGCATTTTGCCGGCAAAGAGGTCCGGCAGGACAAAAGAGCGGACCGCCAAAGTCCCAGCAGCGCGATCTCTTGCAAAATCTCCCGCAAGGCGTTCACGTAATCATTAAGCTCTCGGCATTGATATCCTGCAACCATTTTTGCAAGGGCTTCATGCATGGGTTTTCCCCTTTGTCGCGCCACGGCGCATACGTCGGACGAATCTGGCGAAGGCTCTGAGCTTTTGTGACCGATAACGCAGGGCCATAGCGTCCAGTTCATCCGGATTCATCTCCCGCACTGCCGCCAGGTCCACCCGAAGGTTTCTCTCAAGGTAATCGACCAATTCCTTTTGCGTCCGAAGACCCGTGCCGCGGTCTTCATAGATCTTGTCGGCAAGAGCCTTCTCAGGAGTAGCCATGAGAAACGCTCTTCCATCCCCGATCTCTATCCTATCCATCCCGACCTGAAAGGCCCGAAGAGGGATCATTCGATAAATGAACAAACCAACAGGCGTTGAAAACTTGCGCGAACGGCCGGTTGTCACGGAGGTGACGCCTTCCACGCGCTCGGGGATGAGTCCGTAATGCTGAAGGGCATAGTCTAAAGAGATATAGGACGGACCGTAAATGAGATTTGCCAGGACTTCGGTGGAGTAAGGCGTGTGGCGGGCGCCGTCGCCAAAAACGTAGAGCCCCTTCTTTACGCGCAGGATGATCCCCTTGCTGAGAAGATCGGAAATCTTGTCCCTGGGACGAGCGTAGTCTCCGAGGGCAACAAGAAGGGTTTGGTAGTCGAACTCTTCTTGAGGGATATTTTCTCTGATCCTTGCAATCATTACCGTCCGGCAGGCAAAAGTATTGATGGCAGGAAAATAGCATATTTTGCATAGTATGTCGACAGAATGCCGACATACTATGCCGAAAAATGATGAATTCCTTATAGGGTCTGCTTTACGCTGTAGCCGGCTTCTCGGAGTTTGTCCATGATTTCTTGGGCATGGTCGTGGCCGCGGGTTTCCAGGTTGAGCTTGACCCGGGAGACCTGAAGGGGATTTTCCAGGTTGAGCCGGTCATGAAAAATGTGGAGGATATTGGCTTTTTCCTTGGCGATGATGCCCATGAGCTTCCACAGGGAACCGGGCACGTCCGGAAGGTCCACCTCGATGCGAATGAGCCTTCCCATGCGGATCGAGCCCCGTTGCAGGATGCGGTCAATGGTGTTGATCTCAATGTTGCCGCCGCTGATGATAAGAATATAGCGTTTTGCAGAGGAGGAGAGGCGGCCTTCCATGAGGGCCGCCAGGGGAACGGCCCCCGACCCCTCGGCAATGATATTGGCTTTGTCCAAGAGGTTGAAGATCGCACTGGCAATGCTTTCTTCTTCCACGTCCACCATCTCGTCCACATATTTCTGAATGATGGAAAAGTTGAGATCCCCGGGTCGATTGACGGCAATCCCGTCCGCCAGGGTGTGGCAGACTTCCACCACCGCCGGGCTTCCCTGCTCCAGGGACCGAATCGTGGAGGGACAGGCCCGGGTTTGCACGCCCACAATCTTCACTTTAGGGACGAGGGCTTTGGCGGCCAGAGCGATTCCGGATATCAAACCGCCTCCGCCCACCGGGACGACAACTGTCGTGTCCTCGTCCAGGGCGTCCAGGATCTCAAGTCCGATGGTGCCCTGGCCGGCGATTACCTCAGGGTCGGCAAAGGCGGGGATCAGGATTTTGCCCGATTGCTTGGAAAGATCTTCGGCGCGCTTGTAAGCTTCTCCAAACTGCTTCCCGAAGAGAATCACCTCCGCGCCATACTCCTTAACCGCCAGAAGTTTTCGGATAGAGACATCTTCGGGCATCACGATAGTCGCCTGCATGCCGAGCCTGGTTGCGGCCCAGGCGACTCCCTGGGCGTGGTTTCCCGCGGAAGCGGCAATGACCCCTCGTTCTTTCTCCCCGCCTTGCAAAAGAGAAAGACGATTGTAGGCGCCCCGCACCTTGAAGGATCCTGTTTCCTGAAGATTTTCGAGTTTAAGCAAAATGTCGGCCCCGAGAAGGCGGCTGAATGCGGAGGACTGGACGAGGGGCGAGGGGCGGATAACGCCGGCAAGCCGGGCCTGAGCGGCCTGAATGTCTATCAGCTCCGGCACTCTCATCTTCTCCCTAGAAACTTCCGAGCTGGCATGCAGAGATTTTGATGCCCAGGGTTTCGCAGGCGGCGGAGACCTCCATTTTTCGGCACCCCAAGCGTTCCGCGACTTCCCATGCAGCGGCGCAGGGAAGACGGCCGTTGTTGAGGGCCTTCCGAACGGCCTTTTCAAGGTCCGGTGAAACGGCTTCCGCGGGCTTGACAATCCTCTTGTTCGGCTTGTAGCCGTAAAGGCCGAGCTGGCATTTGACGACCTTGAGGCCCAAATTATCCATGGTGAAGCCCACCTCTGCGGGTGGGACGTTCATGTCCTTTGCGATTTCAAAGGCGACGGCACAAGGCACCTCGCCGCCTACGGCGCGATCTCTCACGGCGGCGGCCAGTAAGTCGTTTACTTTCTTTTCGGGGGGGTGTTTTTTGGAAAGGTCTTTTTGGCTCATGGTGATTGCTCCGGAGTTCTTCATGATTTTATTGCTTAAAGGTTTAACACGATCTTTCGTTCAAATCAACCGGGAAAAAGGGAGCTCAAATGCACCGCCGGGTTAAAAGCTCCTCAAAAAGCGGGCGGAGATGCTCGGGCGAGCATCTCCGCGAAAGAATGGGGGTCTGGAGAATGGTCAAGAAGGTTGGGACTGCATGCGCAAAAAGCGCTTCGAGCACCACCCCACGCTTCCTTTTTTCCTTTCCCGGGAGGTTTGTGCCGTGCCCCGGCTCGCGGATTTAAATTTTGAAGTGGGCGGTCTCTTGACTCTCTTTGTTTTGCAAAATTCGTGCAAGAGAAAAATGCTTTTTTAAATCGCATGATTATAAAGGCTTAGGCTTTTATGAAGGCAGGGCGGGCATCCGTTGGCTGTAAAGAAACACGACAGGTGGGGATGAAATCCGCTTTTGCGGATTTCATAGAACGCCCTTTCAGGGCTTTCAAGAGGCGGAGAAGAGCATGCCTCACGGACAATTTTTCAGCCGTCCGTGGTGTTTGAAGTGCTGCTCCGCCTGATACATGAAGGTTCTGATGGCGGCCTCTCTTCCGGGCTGGATGCCCGAATCATACGGGGCGTCCAGATAAGGGATGCCGAGCCGGCTCATGCGGGGTTTGACAATAGCGGCGGTGGTCGTGCCGGGCATGCATGTGAAGGGGTAGACGTTGACCATGCCGTTATATCCCGCCCGGGCGCAGGCTATAATGGAAGCAATGCTCAAGCAGGCTTCTGTGGCAATATCAAAAGAGTACAGATCGTCTTCCCTCAGGATATCTTCAAGGTGGGAAATCTTATGATCGTCGGGCAGGTCCATGACCTTTTGTATCCTCCTGTAGACCTTTTTCTGCCTGTATTCCTGGTAGAAGAGATCCAGCCCAAAACCCAACATGTCTTTCAAATGGGTCATCATGGGGCGGAACCGGCCCTGCTTTAGATGGAGCAGGAACTCGGCTTTTGCTCCCCGCAATCCGTCATAACTGACGTAATTCACCCATTCGGCCATGGAGGCATTCACCACCTCGGCGCCGTGTTTTTCGAGAAGCCGAATCAGGTCCTGGTTTGCATGGGTGTGCATCCTCAGAAAAATCTCACCCACCACCCCGATCAGGGGTTTGGGCGGCAGAGCGGGGTTCAGGACCTCTTTGCCCTGCTCAATGATTTCTTGGAGCCGGTCCAGAATCCTGTCGAATTCCTTGTGCAGGGCAAAGCGTTCAAAGGCATGTTCCATGGTTTCCACGGCTTTGCAGATGAACCCGTCCGCCATGCCCGCTTCTTTCTCATAGGGTCTGATTTTCCAGAGCAAGCGGTCAAGGATGTCTGCAACGACAAAGGAGAAGTAGGCTACTTTTTTCAGGTCCAATGCCTTATCCGGAGCAACCATGCCTTCCGCGGAGTAGCCGTCTTTGGTGGTCACGGATGTAATGTTGAGCCGTCTCAGACCGGGAAAGGTGTCCAGAACGATCCGCTGGAACTTATTGTAAAGACCGAAACGGCAGGGCCCGTCCGATTCGGGCAGGAAATAGACATACTGAGCAGGATTGAACGCAAGGCCCAGCCTCTCTTTTTCCTTTTGCACGAAATAGAGGATGTCTCCGAGGGTGATCTGGCAAGGATAGCATTCCTTGCCGGAGGTGTACTCTTTGCCCAGATCCAGGCCGTGATAGGTTTCCAGGACTCGGGCCGTAACACCGAAGCCTCTGAAGGTTGCAGCGACGAGATGGGAAGCCACTCGGTTCATTTCCGGAATGAGCAACGTCTTGCGTTCCAGGGGTATTTTGCCCAGGTTTAGAGAAAAGGATTCCACAGACTTAAAAATCTCTCCCTCCGGTCGAGATGACAACTTATTTCATTGAAAAAACGCTGGATTTTCCTGAATGACCAGACCTTGAGCAATCGTTTTGCTGCGGTGCTAACTCCCTCCCATTTGTTTCAAAAGGTTCATCCCAAGTTTAACAAACTCCGGCCCAAGTTTTTGGGCGATCACTCTTCTGCCGCTGACGAATTTCATCACTCTTGCCAGAAGCTCTCTGATCAACGGCCGCTCCTTTTTGTCCAGCATAAACATCTGCCCTGTCTCGTCTTGAAAAGCAATGTCGGCAGGTTTTTTTATCGTCATGAATGGAAAACCTCAAAAAAAAATCCCTGTCGACCCCCGGTCGTGGAATCTCACCAGCACTATTAAACGTTTCCCGGGGTTTTGCAAGCCTTTCCTGGATTCTAGAGGTCTTGAAGGTGCAGAGAAGATGGATTGACGAGCGCCTGATGGAGGTTTCTCAAAAGAGGGGAAAGGGGAATACTTGATGATCTTAATGGCCGATCCGGGTTGACACCTCTTCCTCAAAGACTTGGCGGTCCCTGTCGGTAATCTCCACCAGACAAACCCCCATGCCGAAGGCGTTTTCATCTCTGTCAAGGCCGTATAGGTCCGCCCAGACCACTTTGCCTGTCACTCCGATCGCCTGACGATCCGGCGGCAAAATGGCCATTCGGAAGTTCTGGTTCACCCTGAGTGGTTCGTCGCATCGAATGTAAATGCCGTCAAAGGAAACATTGCGGGTTTCCCCGCCCACGGTTCCGTATTCTGCTTCCACCTTGATCGGCCATCGCACGAATCCTCTGGAATTCCTGCGTTTTTCTTCTCTTGTCCCCGTTCTCATGAACCGTCTCCGTGGCCTGTCATGGATCGATCATCATGGGCAATTTGCGCAATTAGTTATAATTATATATATATTTAAATATAAGTCAACATTTTTTATTCAGATGTGCTTATTTTAAGATTAAAAGCTGGGTAGGGAATTGAGCCGGATGATTGCTCCAGCGCTTCGATTAGCAGATACAGGTAAACCTTTTCAGGTCCAGATCCAGTCCATGCTCCCTCAGCGCTGGCGAAGCTTCGCTAGAAAGATCTCTCCCGGAGTTTACCCTGAGGTTCTTGAAGGGGTCGAGATGACATGTTGATAGGGGAACGCTCTACTAAGTCCTGAGGGAATAAATTTTTCACCGGATTTATGACGCGGAGGACTTAGCAATGCAAGGTGCGCAGGATTCCCTCCAGAACTCCGCCGGCAATGGCCAGGGCTTTTTCAGAGACGGTGTAGCATGCGCTTCGATCCGCCCCGGGGTCAACATCGCCTATCTTGAGTCCATGAGAGACAGAAATCCCCGGCCGAATCAAACCACGAAGGATACCGTCAATCTTGGACTCAACAGGTCGGTCCTGAACCATTCCCACAATGTCTCCTTTGCGTAAGAGATCGCCGATGTTCTTCCGGTTTTCCCATGTGCCGACGCCGGGGGCGCGCAGAACGCGGTCCTTGGTGATCCCTTGCACAGGGCCCGGGATGCCCGTGTCGGGTTGGGCGCCGCCGGAGGTCAGGAGTCGACCCAGGCGATGTCCCCGGTTGGTTTCCACCACGTAGTGTGCGTCTTTTCCCACCAGGAACCCGGGACCGAGGGCAATGACGAGCGGCGCGTGGCTCAGGGTTGTGCCGAGATTTTTCTTGGCAAGGATGGCGTCTACGAGAACCTGTGGCCGGATCGCCTGTCTCGATTCCGCGTCCGGGTCGACCATCACGGGAATCCATCCCCTTTCCCATACGGCTGGGACATGATGGGCATCTTCCGTGCGAATGGCCGTGACCCCTTCCACCTCTGTTCGACCGTCGTAGACAGCCTCGCAGAAAGAAACGGTTCTTCTTACGGCCATGGGCTGCGCGATTTCCGTGATGAGGACTTTGAAGCCTGAAACATGGAGTCTCCATGCAACACCCGAGGCAAGATCTCCGCCCCCCCGGACAAGAACCTTTAAGGCAGACGTCTTAAGATCGCCGCTCATTGTTTGGGCTCATCCTTTTCTTCGGCTTTGAGATCCTCCAGCGTTTCCGGAAGATCCTCCAACAATCTTCTTGGAACTGTCAGAATCTGAGGCTTTCCCCGGATCATGGCATAGACGGCGCGCTCTTCCGGGCGCCCTCCGTAAAGGATCGCCTCGGTTTGGTCGGAACCGGAGACAACCAGCCGGGCATGGGGATGGTCAAGGCCGTAAGGTTCAAGGTCATCCGCCTCTTCTGCGACAAAAGACAGGGCTTCGGCCCCCAAGGTTATGCGGAGAATGTCATCGATCTTCTCCTGATTGACAGCCACATTCTCCTGACCGAGGAGAAACCATTTTCCTTCTGTCTTATTCAGAACCCACGTATGGTCCGACCGCTCAATGACGATGCGCTCCACATGGTCTCTTTGAAGCGTGAATAAGCCCTTGCCTCTCAAATCGAGCAGGGTTTTCATCTCTTCCCGGGACCTTTTTTGCTTTTCCTCCCTGCGTGTTTCAAAAAGGTAAAAACCTAAGAATACAATCACGACCAAGAGGTAAATAAGCGAGGAGCGATAGGTCAACGCGATTGCCTCCTGTGCCGGACAAGGATGCCGATAAAGAAAACGATCTAAATCTGGATGAGGTCGTACTCCCGACGGCCCAAACCGATTTTTTCCCCGTGCTCGAGCTGTACGCTCCAGTCCACTTTCGGGTAAAGGCCTCTGAATTTATCCCCTCCGATTTCTTTTTGACTTGCAAGGCAGGAACCGTCAAGGCCTTTTTGCCGGTTGACCATGTCCACGGAGGCCTGATCGATGGCCACCGGATCCGTGGAGGCCAGGATCCCGATATCCGGAACGATCGGCGCATCGCTGTGAGCGTAACAATCGCAGGCCGGAGAAATCTGGGTCAGGAAGTTGAGGCATGCGACCCTTCCCTCTTTGCCTTTCACAACCGCAAAGGTGTACTCCGCCATTTTTTTCTGAAAAAGCGCGATATCCGCATTCCACTGAACATTGATCGCGCCGTTGGAACAGATGAGGATACATTCGCCGCACCCGATGCATTTTGTCGCGTTGATATCCGCCTTTTCATCCTTGAGGGTGATAGCAGCCTGTGCGCAGTGCTCCACGCATTCTCCGCATCCCACGCATTTTTTCCGGGTGACCTTGGGGGAAAGATCCGAATGCTGCACCATCTTTCCGCGCCTTGAGGCGCAGCCCATGCCGAGGTTCTTGATGGTTCCCCCAAAACCGGAAAGCTCGTGGCCCTTGAAATGGGCAAGGCTGATGATGCCGTCCGCTTCCGCAATGTCCGTGCCGATGTAGGCTGTCTTGACAAGGTCCCGGCCGATCTTGACCGACGCATAGCTGGCCCCTCTCAGCCCGTCTGCGATAATGATCGGCGCATCCACCACCGAGAAGGCGAACCCGTTCTCTACGGCCGTCTTCAGATGGGAGACGCTGTCCGACCGTGTGCCGGCATAAAGGGTGTTCGAATCGGTGAGAAAAGGATGGGCGCCCAGAGCTTTGACCCGTTCCACGATCCGGCGAACAAAGGTGGGCCGCAGGTAGGCCGTGTTCCCTTTTTCGCCGAAATGCAGTTTCACGGCCACCAGGCCGCGTTTGGGCACGATACGGTCCAGTCCCAGCATGTCGGCGAGTCGCACGATTTTTTCGGGAAGATTCTCCTTTACAGAAGCTCTGAGATCGGCAAAATAGACTTTGCTTGCGGGCATGACGCGCTCCTTTCGTTGCGAGTGGGGAAAGATCCTAGACAAGGCAGGTGGGATTTGTCAATCTTTTCCATTGACAAGGAAGGGTGTCTTGGATTATTAACATGTCGAAATTTCTGATTTTAAAGAGCAATCCCCTTTTCGATACGCCCTGGAAAATGGGCGCTCCGAGGAGAAAAATCATATGATGAAGAGAAGTTCGGGTCTTTTTATCGTGGCCCTTGTGATGGTCCTTGCGGGAACTCCCGGGTGGGCTCAGGCACAGGAACCCAAGAAGATTAAAAGCATCGAGGCTTTTGACATGCTCAACACGGTTCCCGACACGTACCTGATCGACATCCGATCCCAGGCCGAATACCAGTTTGTAGGACACCCTTCAAAGGCCTACAATTTCCCGTATATGTTCTTCACGGCCCAATTCAACAAGGACGGCGAGAAACCGGGCTACACCTTCACCAAAAACAAGGCCTTCCTGGAACAAATCGGCAAGGCCTTCAAAAAAACGGACAATCTTCTCATTCTCGGCCGGGACGGTACGAGAAGCGCTCAGGCGGCAAAAGAACTGGCCGGCGCGGGGTTCAAGAATGTCTTTGACGTGGAGGACGGGTTTGAGGGACCGGAGTTTCCTTTTTTCGAAGATCCCAACCGCCATAAGTTCTACCGGCAACTCGCAAAGAGGAACAACATTTACGGCTTTGAACATCGGCGCTTCTACGGCTGGCAAGCCTGGGGGCTTCCCTGGACCTATGAATCGGATCCCAAGTACATCTATCCGCCGGACCTGGGGCCTGGTACGAAATAAGACGGCGTCGCAAAAAGTCCATGGAAATTTCCGGAAGCTCAGGCCGATTAAACCCGCTCAATGCCTGCGAAGAAAAGGGCGAGGAGGGTTTTCCCGTCCGCTAGGAGCCCTTTTTTTATCATTTTTCGGAGTCTCCGGGTGCTGTAGCTTTTCACGGATGAGATTTCCCTCTCATCGATTTTCTTTTTTGTCTTTTTCAGGCTTCGGGCTGAATAGATGTGGATAAGCTCATTGGAGTACCCGATGGCAGGGGCGTAGGTGTACAGGAAATTGAGTTCACCGGCCTCGTAACCTGTTTCTTCCAGAAGTTCCCGCCTGACACACTCTTCCGGCGTCTCCCCGGGATCCAGCTTTCCTGCCGGGATTTCCAGGGTTTCCTTGCCAAGGGCATACCTGTACTGCCGGACCAGGAGGATCTCATCTTCGGCCACAAAAGGAACCACGGCCGCAGCCTGAGGGTGGTCAATCTTCATTCTCTGCCCCCTCCTTCCATCACGAAGGAGGACCTCATCAAGGCTGGCTGAAAAACTGCGGGTGCGCAGACTGGCCAGGGTTATGATTTTTTTCTCCATAGCTGCAAACCACCTTTTGACCAATCAGGGTTTCGATCTCGCGGATCATCTCGGGAGAGGGTGAAACGCGATACCGGGGGTGAGCGGTAATGAGAAGTTCTTTGCCTTGCCCGGTATTCACTCTAAACTGCACCAAGGACCCTCCGGGGTAGCGAAAAAGGATATCCTTGATTTCTTCAAGGAGCTCCCGGTTGATGGCGGTTCGCGGCAAAGCCATCTCAATCAGCCTGATGGCTTCCCGCCTGACCTGTTCAAGGGTATGAATCTCCTGAGAAATGATCTTCACCGCACTTTCATCCACTTCCGCCGTGCCGGTGACAAGCAGGGGTTCATCGCTCTTCAGAAGCGGGGAGTACCGCTCGAAAGCGTCCGGAAATACGACCACCTCAATGGACCCGGTTTGATCCTCCAGGGTCAGGAGGGCCATCTTTTCTCCCCGCTTGGTCCTTTTGATTTTGAGCGTCTCGATGACGCCGGCCACTTTCACGGTGCTCTTGTCCTTGGTATTGGCCACGTCCTGGAGGAGGCATGTGGTGAGGCGCGTTTGTTCAACCTTGTAGCGATCCAGAGGATGGCTGGTGATGTAAAAGCCCAGGGATTCTTTTTCCCTTTTGAGCGTTTCTTTTTCATCCCACCCTTCATGATCCGTTGCATCGAGAAGAGAAAAAGTGGGAGAATCCCTTCCCTGGAGACCTGAAAACATATTGAGCTGATTGGGATCCTGGGTTGCACAGCAAAACCGGAGCACTTGATCGAGGGAGGCAAAAAGCCTTGATCGTTCCATGCCTGTGAAATCAAATGCACCCGCCTGAATCAGGCTTTCCAAAACCCTCCGGTTGACCCTGGAGGCGTCGACTCTTTTGCAAAAATCAACGAGGTCTTGGAAGGGGCCGCCCTGATTTCTCTCCTCGATGACCGATTCCATGGCCTTGAGTCCCACGTTCTTGATGGCCCCGAGACCGAAGCGGATCCCTTCGCTCGGCATGGAGAAATCCGTCAGGCTTTCGTTCAGATCAGGAGGCAGGATGCGTATCCCCATTTCGCGGCACTCGGCGATGTTCTTGATGGTCTTGTCCTGGTTTCCCATGTCCTGAGTAAGAAGGGCGGTCATGAAAGGTATCGGATAGTGCGCCTTGAGATAGGCGGTCTGGTAGGCGATCAGGGCATAAGCGGCGGAGTGGGATTTGTTGAATCCGTATCCGCCGAATTTATCAATCAGGGCGAAGAGCTTCTCGGCTGTGCCGGCATGGGTGCCGTTCTGAGTGGCGCCCTTGATGAACCGGGCTCTGTGGCTTTCCATGACGTCCTGTTTCTTTTTCCCGATCGCCTTTCGCAGTTCATCAGCCTCTGCAAGGGAATACTTGGCCAGGACCTGGGCGATCTTCATGACCTGCTCCTGGTAGAGAATCACCCCATAGGTTTCCTTCAAAATGGGCTGGAGCTGGGGCACGAAATAGTTGATTTTCGTTTTACCATGCTTGCCGGCAATAAATTCTTCCACCATGTTGCTGCCGAGGGGGCCTGGCCTGTAAAGGGCGACCAAAGCGATCATATCCTCAAAAACCTCGGGTCTGAGCCTGCGCAGGAGATCCTTCATGCCTGCGCTTTCAAGCTGAAACACGCCCGTTGTTTTCCCCTCGCAGCACAGCTCGAACGTGGCCTTATCGTCCAGGGGGATTTGATCGATGTCGATCTTCCGGCCCGTTTTTTCCTCGATCAGCCTGAGGGTGTGCTTGATCACCGTAAGGGTTTTGAGGCCCAGGAAGTCGAACTTGATGAGGCCGAGCTTTTCAATCTGATCCATGGTGAACTGGGTCATGACCTCATCGTTCGAACCCTTGAAAAGGGGAAGGTATTCCACCAAGGGCCTGTCCGAAATCACGACTCCCGAGGCATGGGTTGACGCATGTCTCGATAGACCTTCGAGAGACCTGGCGATCTGCAGGAGCTTTCGATGCAGGGGTTCGCCCTCTTCGAGCTTCCTTAACTCAGGCTCTTCCTCCATGGCCTTTTCAAGGCTCACGTTCGGGCCGGCAGGAACCATCTTTGCAATGCGGTCCACTTCACCATAAGGAATATTCAGGGCGCGGCCCACATCCCGGATCACGGCTCGCGCTTTCATGGTGCCGAAGGTGATGATCTGCCCCACGTTCTCACGACCGTATTTATCCGCCACGTACCGGATAACCTCATCCCTGCCGTTCATGCAAAAATCAATATCGATATCCGGCATGGAGATCCGATGGGGATTGAGGAATCGCTCGAAGAGAAGACCGTATTTGATGGGGTCGATGTTGGTGATGTTGAGGCAGTAGGCGACAAGAGAGCCTGCTGCAGACCCTCGACCGGGACCCACGGGAATATCGGAGCGGCGGGCATGGTCGATGAAATCCGCCACGATAAGGAAATAACCGGCAAACCCCATCGTGGTGATCACGCCCAGTTCATAGTCGAGCCTCTCTTTATACTCCTGCACCTGATCCGCTGAAAGGTGAATCCCCTCATGCTCCTTCTGCGCGAGTCGTTGGGTGAGCCCCTGTGTGGCGGATTCGGTCAGAAAATCCTCCAGGCTTCGCTGATCCGGGACCCGGAAAACGGGGTATTTGTAATTTCCGAATTCCATATGAAAGTCGCAGCGACGAGCGATCTCAACCGTGTTGTCGAGAGACTCTTGCCACTCGGCGCCGCCGAGACAAGAGGCCATTTCATCCCCGGATTTGAAAAAAAACTGGTCATTGGAAAATCGCAGCCTTTTCACATCATCGACATTTTTGCCGGTTTGAATGCAAAGAAGCGCGTCGTGCGCTTCCGCGTCGTCCTTGAGCAAATAGTGACAATCATTGGTGGCCACGAGGGGAATGGAGAGATCCCGGCCAAGCTCTTTGAGCGCCTGGTTCACCACCCTTTGTTCAGGGAGCATGTTGGCCTGGATTTCCATGTAAAACCGGTTGTCGTCGAAGAGGGAAGCAAACTCCCTTGCCTGCTCCCGGGCTTCTTCCATGCGGTTCACATGGATCAGGTAGGGGACGCGGCCCTTGAGACACGCAGACAATGCGATCAACCCGGCATTGTATTCCCTCAGGAGATCCATATCCACTCGGGGGTGATAATAGAAGCCTTCCAGGTGGCCCAGGGTCACCAGGCGGCAGAGATTGACATAGCCTTGCCGGTTCATGACGAGGAGAATCAGATGATGGGCGATCGGTCCTCCATCTCCGGGAGAGGATCGCTCTTTGCGATGTCCCGGCGCCACATAGACCTCGCATCCCAGAATGGGTTTGATGGCTTTTTTGGCGGATTTCCGAAAAAGCTCCACCGCGCCGAAAATGTTTCCATGATCGGTGACGGCCACGCTGTCCATCCCCAGGGCCGAGGCCCTGTCAAAGAGCCGATCGATCCGGATGGCGCCGTCAAGAAGGCTGTATTCCGTGTGAACATGCAAGTGGACAAAGGAGCTCACGAGTTCCTCAAGGTGAAAAAAGTGTGCAGCTTATGGCGCAAGGCATCCAGGGGATTGACGGTTCCCTCCCCCCTGGTGTAAGGTGCCGGGCAAGTAGGATACGGTATCGGGTCAGCATGGGCAAGCCAAATTTGACGGCTTCGAAAAAAGTCCTAAAAGGCCTTTTTCTGTCATTCCCGTGAAGACGGGAATCCAGTCTTTTCAAGCACTTCTAGACTCCCGCCTCCGCGGGAGTGACGGCTGCGAAGACTTTTTACGAGTTCATCAATTTTGCATTTCGTGATTTTTCGGTAGGCTCCAGGATATGTTAAATAATTTTCGACCATTCCGGGTTCTTCAAAATCCATGAGCGATAAAGAGATTCATAAAATGAAGGAAAAGCCCAAAGCCGAATGGGACCGGATGAAGACGGAACTGGCCTCTCTCAGAAAGGAAAACGCGACGCTGCGGCGGTCCTTAAACCATCGAGAAAGTCTTCTTCAGGGCTTGCCCTTGGGTTTCCTGGTGGTCCAGGGGAAAAAGATCATGGAGGCCAATGGGGAAATCTTGGGTCAACTCGGCTATGCCCCTGAGGAAGTGGTGAACCATGAATTGAGGGAGTTCGTGCCGGATCGGCTGAAAACGCTCCCGGGAGAGGTTCTTGGAAAGGGATTGCCCGGGAAGCCGGGATCTGCCCCCCATGAGATCGAACTGCTCGGCAAGGATGGAAACTGCGTGGCGTGGGACATCCAGGTTCGAAAGGTGCGATCCAACGGGCGCAGCGCTTTCCTGGTGCTTCTCACCAGAAATGAGGAAAGAAGAAAAAGAGAGAATCGTCTCGTGGAATCCGCCAAGGCGGGCGCCCTTCTCACGATGGCTTCAGGAGTGAGAGCTGCGCTGAAAAATCCCCTTGGATCGGTCAGGGAATGTGCGGGTCTGGCCAAACAAATTCTGGGGCCCGGTCATGATCAGGAAATCAAGGGAATGGAGGAGGCGGTCCTGAGCATGGAGAGCTTGGGCAAGGCCATGGAATGCCTTTCAAGAGAACCCCACGATCCCTCTCGCAGGATTCCTCTTGATTTGAGAAAAGTGGTCAAGGACGCCCTCACGGCTGCAGGCCTGCGGGTAAGAGAGGAAGCAGACAAGCGGGGTGCGAATGTTAAGGTTAAAACCTATCTCAGGTCGGTCTCACCCGTTGAAGGAGATCCGGATGAGCTCCGGCAAATGCTTTCCCATGTGGTCACAAATGCCGTGGACGCCATGCCGGGGGGAGGGGAGCTGTACTTGAGCACGGAAGAAAACGCGGGATATGCCCAAATCTACATCCAGGACAGCGGGGCGGGTATTCCTCCTCAGATATGCGAACGGGTCCTCGATCCTTTTTTCACAACCAAAGGGAAGGAGAAATTCGGCTTGGGGCTCAGTTTGTCGCAGGCCATTGTCCGGCGACATCGCGGGGAGATGGAAATCAGCAGCAAAAAAAACGAAGGAACCATGGTGACCGTCCGCTTGCCGCTGGCAAAGCGTGAAGGGCGGAGCGCCGGCAAACCGCCCCGGAAGAAGGGGCTCAAGCACGCTCGCATCCTGATTATCGAAGAAGCCCCCATGATCGGTGAACTGTTGCTGCAAACACTCAAGAGCAAAGGGTGTGGGGTTGAGATAACATCCACCGCGACGGAGGGTCTCGCTCAGGTGCGAAGAAAAACCTTTGATCTGGTGATTGTAGGGACCGATATTTCCGAGGTTAAAGGGGAAAGCCTGGCCCGGCGGATCAAATCGTCGAAAGCACCGGTGCCTGTTGCGTTGATTGCGGAGGGTGCCGGCCTTGACAGGAGAGATCTTCCCCATCCGCCCTTTGCAGATCTCGTCATCACCAAACCCATAGACATGAGCCAAGTTCTGGAGCAAATCACGGGGATTCTCAACGCGGCAAAGTAAAAAAGGAGTGCCGGAGTCTCGGAGTCCCGGCGCGATGGAGTATTGGAGTGCCCCAACCTTACAAGCCATTGGCTGATCGCATGAGGCCCCGGAAATTGGAGGACCTGATCGGCCAGGATCAGCTCCTGGGTCCGAATTCCGTGCTTTTGAGGGCGATCCATTCCGGGCGTCTTTTCTCAGTAATCCTGTGGGGGCCGCCGGGATCAGGCAAGACCACCCTGGCCAAGCTGATCGCCCAGTATACTCATAATTCCTTCCAGGCCTTTTCGGCCGTGACTTCCGGCGTGAAAGAACTCCGCCAGGTCATCGACACAGCCGAGAGAACCCGCAATCTCACAGGAAAACCTACCATTCTCTTTGTGGATGAGATTCATCGCTTCAACAAAGCCCAGCAGGACGCCTTTTTGCCCCATGTGGAAAACGGGGTGATCGTCCTCATCGGAGCGACGACCCAGAATCCCTCATTTGAAGTCATTCCCCCTCTCCTTTCGAGGGCCAGGGTCATGATCCTTCGTCCTCTTGAGCGGGAGGACCTGAGGAAAATTCTGGAACGGGCGATCAGGGACAAGGAATCGGGTCTGGGCAATAGTGATGTGGGGATTGATAAGGAAGCCCTGGACCATCTTATCGATCTTTCCTCGGGGGATGCCAGGGTCGCACTCAACAATCTTGAGATTGCCGTCGACTATGTGATGGTAGAGGGGGGTGGGACCCGAACTCTGGACCTGGCGAATGTCGAGCAGGCGTTGAGCCGGAAAGCGCTCGCTCATGACAAGGACGGCGAGGAACACTACAACCTGATCTCCGCCTTTCACAAGGCCCTGAGGGGGAGTGACGAACAGGCTTCCATATACTGGCTTTATCGGATGCTGACGGCAGGAGAGGATCCAAAGTTTATCTGCCGAAGAATGATCCGTTTTGCATCGGAAGATGTGGGTCTTGCCGATCCGCAAGCCCTTGTGATCGCCCTCGCCGCCTTTGAAGCCTGGGAAAAGGTGGGGCCGCCCGAGGCCGAGCTCGCCTTGGCCCAGGCGGCCCTCTACCTCGCCTCTTCGCCCAAAAGCAATGCCCTTTATCTTGCGGAAAAGGCCGTGAAGGAGGAAATCCGTGAATCAGGGGCGCGGCCCGTGCCTTTGCATATTCGAAACGCGCCCACATCGCTTATGAAAAGGCTCGGATATGCCATAGGATATTTATATCCTCACAACTATCCCGGGGCCTGGGTAAAGCAGGAATACCTGCCGGAAGGGCTCAAGAAAAGAACTTTTTACAAGCCCACAAGGCAGGGGATGGAAAAAGAGGTCCGGGCAAGGATGGAGGAGAGGAAAACCAGTAAACAGTAATCAGTAACCGGTTTTCCTCAGGGCCTTGACTCTTTCAATAATCAACCGGGCGGCGCGTTCGATTTGCTCCATGGTATTGCTGCGCCCCACCGTGAGCCTCAATGCTCCCATGCCTGCTTCCGGGGGCACGCCCATGGCGGAGAGGACATGAGAGAGCTTCACGGACCGGTCATGGCACGCAGCGCCGGTGGAAGCCATAAGAGAAGGAATGCCTTCGAGAATTTTGGCGCCTTCGATGCCGGGGATGGAAACATTCAGGGTATTGGGGAGCCTTTCCTGGGGATGCCCATTCAGCGCAAGACGCTCAACACCCTGGAACAGAAGGGTTTCGAGCCGGTCTCTCAGCGCTTGCCCGTGAAGCACATCGTGCTCGATTCTGTCCCGGGCCACCCGGCAGGCCGTTCCAAGGCCCAAGGCGAGAAGGGTGCTTTCGGTTCCCGCCCGTTTCCCCATTTCCTGTGAGGCCCCATGGATGAGGGGTGTGAGCGTTCTTCCCCTTTTCACAAAAAGCGCGCCGATACCCTTCGGGGCATAGAGCTTATGGCCTGCCACGGTGAGAAAGTCCACTCCCAGTGCGCGCACATCCAAGGGCAACTTGCCGACAGCCTGAGCCGCGTCCGTGTGGACGGGGACGCCCAGCTCCCGGCCGATTGCGGCGACCTCTTTGAGGGGTTCCAGCGTTCCTGTTTCATTGTTGGCAAGCATGATGGAGATGAGGGCTGTGGCGGGCCGAACAGCCTTTCGGACATCATCCGGATCGATCCTTCCAAATCGGTCTACGGCGAGAACGGTCACGTCCACCCCGAGTTCCATCAGGAACAAGGCCGGGTTGAGAATCGCCGGATGCTCCACCGCGGAGGTGATGATATGAAAATCATCAGGTCTTTTGAGGTCGATGATGCCCTTGAGGACCGTGTTGTTGGATTCGCTTCCTCCTGAGGTGAAGATCACTTCATCCGCGCCGCACCCGAGCAGGGAAGCCACATCGTGCCTGGCCTGATCGATCCGGTCTTTGGCCCTTTTTCCAAGAAAATAAGCGCTCGAGGGGTTTCCAAAGTCCTCCTCCATGACCTCCATCATGGCCCCTGCCACGTCAGGGTCGATGGGCGTGGTTGCGTTGTGGTCCAGGTAGATCCTGTCTTTCAGAGGGGATTCCATGGGTTCTAAAACCTCCGATCCATAGAAGCTTCGAGGCTTCAGGAAGAAGTAGGCAGGGGTTCTTTCTGCTTCCTCCACAACGCTTACTCGCTGAAGGGTAGACCATATTTTGTGAATTGACAATATTTCCCTGCCGTGATAGGAATGAGGCTCTCTTATTTGCTGAAATCAGTGGATTTCCAGCCAAGATGCGGCTTTCAAAACCCCTATTTTCAAAGGAGAAAGGCCATGGCGGGCGACAAGAGCAAGAACTTCATCCTCTGGTTCAATGAAATCGGCATCGAGGATATTCCCATGGTGGGCGGGAAAAATGCATCTCTCGGGGAAATGTACCGGAACCTGCATGACCGTGGCATTAATATCCCGAACGGTTTTGCCATCACGGCCTATGCCTATCGCTATTTCCTGCGTTACGCCGGCATCGAGGACGAGATCAAGAAAACCCTCAAGGATCTGGACACCCATGACCTCGGCAACCTGATGAGAAAGGGCAGGGAGGTTCGTGATGTGATCCGGCACGCGGAGTTTCCGCCCGATCTGACCCAGGCGATCTACCTCTCCTACGATAAGCTGGCCGAGGAATTCGGGCAAAAGGGCATGGATAACTTGGATGTGGCCATCCGCTCATCGGCCACGGCCGAAGACCTTCCTGACGCCTCTTTTGCCGGGCAGCAGGACACCTACCTCAACATGCGAGGGCGAATGAGCGTCCTTGACGCCTGCAAACGCTGTTTTGCAAGCCTTTTCACCAACCGTGCCATATCCTATCGCCATGATAAGGGGTTCGGTCAATTGGACGTGTCCCTTTCCATTGCCGTTCAAAAAATGGTTCGATCCGATTCCGCCTACTCCGGCGTCATGTTCACCATCGATACGGAGACGGGATGCAAAGATGTGGTTTTCATCACAGCCGCGTACGGTCTTGGAGAAAACGTGGTTCAGGGAACGGTAAACCCTGATGAATATTATGTTTTCAAGCCCACCCTCAAGCAGGGGAAAAAAGCGATCATCAGCCGCAAGCCGGGCGACAGGGACATCAAGATGGTTTATTCCCTTGCCGATGATGCCACCACCAAAAACGTGCCGGTCACCCTGAGCGAGAGACACCGCTATGTTCTTGAGGAAGAAGAAATCCTGAAACTGGCCGAGTGGGGGTGCATCATTGAGGACCACTACAGCAAGGAAGCAGGGTTTTTCAAGCCCATGGATATCGAGTGGGCCAAGGATGGAGACGGCGTCCTGGAGGGGACGGGGCAGCTCTTCATCGTGCAGGCAAGACCCGAGACCATCCATTCCCAGAAGAACACAAACACCTACGAAACTTACTCCCTCCTTGAAACGGGCGAGATTCTCGTCAGCGGAATGGCCGTTGGAAGCAAGGTCGGGCAAGGCGTGGCCAACGTCATCGAGACTTCTTCGGAAATCGCCAAGTTCAAAGAAGGCGATGTGCTGGTCACCAGTATGACGGACCCCGACTGGGAGCCGATCATGAAGATCGCCTCGGCCATTGTGACCAACAAGGGAGGCCGGACGTGCCATGCGGCTATTGTCTCCAGGGAACTCGGCATTCCCTGTGTGATCGCCACGGGCAACGGGGATGAAGTGATCAAGAAAGGCCAGGAAATCACAGTTTCCTGTTGCGAAGGAGAGGCGGGCAATGTGTACAAAGGGCTTCTCAAGTACGAGGTGCAAACCCTGAACCTGGAGGAAGTGCCCAGGACCCGAACAAAAATCATGATGAACGTGGGGATCCCGGAGCAGGCCTTCGGCCAGGGCTTGATTCCCAATGACGGGGTGGGCCTGGCCAGGGAGGAGTTCATCATCAACTCTCACATCGGGATTCACCCCATGGCGCTCCTCAACTACGATGAGTTGAGGAAAATGGCGAAAAACGACCAAAGGGTGGCCGGCGTGGTGTACAAGATCGACGAGATCACTTCGGTCTACGAGGACAAGGTCAAGTTCTTCGTGCACAAACTGGCGGAAGGAATCAGCCGAATCGCCGCGGGTTTCTATCCCCATGATGTCATCGTTCGCCTCTCGGATTTCAAGACCAACGAGTATGAGAACCTGGTAGGCGGTTTCCTCTATGAGCCCCGGGAAAATAACCCGATGATCGGCTGGCGGGGTGCTTCCCGCTACTATGATGACTCCTTCAAAGCGGCCTTTGAGCTGGAATGCCAGGCCCTCCGGATCGCGAGAAACGACGTGGGGCTTATGAACATCAAAGTGATGGTGCCCTTTTGCCGCACCCCGGAGGAAGGAAAGAAAGTGATCGACCTGATGAAGAAATTCGGGCTGGTGCAGGGAGAAAACGGCCTCGAAATCTATGTCATGTGCGAGATCCCGAGCAACGTCATTTTGGCCGATCGATTCGCGGAGATCTTTGACGGTTTCTCCATCGGCTCCAATGACCTCACCCAACTGGCCCTGGGCCTTGACAGAGACTCCTCCCTTGTGGCGCACATCTATGACGAAAGAAACGAGGCCGTAAAAAGGCTGGTTTCGCAGGTCATCAAGGTGGCCAAGGAAAAGGGCAGGAAGATCGGCATCTGCGGGCAGGCGCCCAGTGATTTCCCGGACTTTGCGGAATTCCTGGTGGAATGCGGTATTGATTCCATCAGCTTGACTCCTGACACGGTCATCAAGACCAGGCTGGCGATTGCCGCGAAAGAGAAGAAATTGGGGATCAAACTCGAGGAATAAACAGCACATCATGGACGAAATCGTAATCCTGGGCACAGGATCCTATGTCCCGCCCAAAGTGCTCACCAATTTTGATCTGCAAAAAATGGGACTGGACACCACCGATGAGTGGATCACAACGCGCACAGGCGTCCGGGAAAGAAGAGTGGCCGACCCGGATGTGAATACGTCCGACCTTGCCAAGGAGGCTTCCATCAAGGCGCTTGAAATGGCGGGGCTCAAAGCCGAGGAGCTGGATTTGATCATCCTTGCCACCATTACCCCCGACACCTGCTGCCCTTCTGCAGCCAACTGGCTTCAGGCCAAGCTGAGGGCCCCTCAGGCCGTTACCTTCGACTTGACCGCGGCTTGTTCCGGTTTCATTTTCGGGCTCAACGCGGCCACCCAGTACCTTCTGACAGGGGCGGCGAAAAAGGTGCTGGTGATAGGGGCTGAGATCATGACCCGAACCCTCAACTGGAAGGACAGAAAAACGTGCATTCTGTGGGGGGACGGGGCCGGCGCCGCAATTCTCTCCAAGGGGAAAGGCGGACACCGACTCTTGTCCACCCATCTCCACACGGATGGGGAAAACGGCCGGGACTTGCTCCTGCCGGGGGGAGGGTCGAGGACGACCCCCATCTCGCATGAAAGTGTGGACAAGGGGCTTCACACGCTCAACATGATCGAGGCCAATGCCAGCTTCAGAGTTGCGGTTCGTCATTTCGTCGGATCGATCAAGGAGGCGGCCGAGCACAACAACGTGGAGATTGAGCACATCAACTGGTTTGTGCCTCACCAGGCCAATCTGAGAATGTTCCAGTCCATGGCCAAAAGCCTGGGTGTGCCCATGGAAAAATTCTATGTGACCCTTCACAAGTACGGAAACATCTCTTCGGCTTCCTGCGCCATTGCCTTTGATGAGGCGGTCAGGGACGGCAGCATCCAGGAGGGCCATCTCGTCTGCCTGCCCGTCTTTGGGGGAGGCTTGACCTGGGGGAGCGCTCTTGTCAGGTGGTAGGTTGTTTTTTTGCCGGTCCCGGGCGAGGAAGCGCATCGTTTCATGCCTTCGGCTTCCAGAAAGGCCCCCTGATCAACCTGGAACTCAAAGTTTGATGAAGGATCGGGAAACAAATCAAGGTCATCCGCGTCAACTAGACATCCCGGGGGAAGCTCCGGCATTCCGGTCGGTAAAAGCTCCTACGTCCTGCTTTTCTTATTTTGCTCAGGGCTTTTCAGAAACGCTTTTGTCAGGATCTGCCAAGATGCCCCTCTTCAGGAAGTCTTCGCTTACGTAATCCAGGCCCAGCCTGTCCAACGTCTCCCTGGTGGGGATGCCTTCATGATTCCATCCCTTGAATTCATAATAGGCATCAAGAAGCTTTTGCTCGAATTCATGGTCTCTGACTTTCCAGTGATCTTCCGGAGGACGTTCATCCTTTCTTCTTAAGCCTCTTCTTACATTCAGGGCTCTGACCAGGGTTCGGTTCCTTCTTGCGATTTCCCATAGCCCGTCTTTGTCAAGATCCATCCCGGTCGCAAGGGAGATCAAATGGGGGATATTGTGCGTGTGATAGGGAATCCTCCCCCCGAATTGGCCTCTGAAGGATGACAAAAAGCCGCACAGGCCGATGGCGTCATCAATGTAATGCATGATCTCATTCCAATCACAAATGATGCAAGATGCCTCAACAGACAGCTCGTGCCGTGTTTCCCATTCCAGAAAAATCCGTTTGATCTTGTCATCAGGCAGTGCGGCCCAATCCTTTACAAACTTGTCTCGTTTCTCCCTGGTCGGAAGGGGGTCCTGGGGGAAAGACCCTTCAATCTGGGTGATATTCATCTTCTCCCCGGTGGCGATCATGAGAAAATAAGGAGGATTGAGCTTTCCCAGCTTGATCGTGACCTGCTCGAATTTTTTGGTCGTATTATGGTCATAGCGCTCTGCACCATGGCCGATCTGCCGGGCCGCCCGGTACACCCCATTGGCCAAAACATCTCCAACCCCCTCCCGGTGCACAATCTTGTCGACGAGGTAGAAAAATCTCTCCCCCGACTCGGACGGAAATGCCGGCAGGTCCTTGTCCGTTAAAATCCCGGCTTCGTAAAGCTCAACGGCGAAAGCCAGAACTTGGGGCGTTGAGAATCCGTCCAGCCCGTACTCTTGCGTCAAGCCGAGGATGTCATAATTAAAATCCAGCGCTTTGTAGGCTGCCATGGCATAGGTGAGTTTGTTGAAGCATTTTTGGAAATAGGTCGGCCTTCCCGGGTAGACAATCGCTTGATGGCAATCCTTCGGACAGTTATAGCAACCCGTCCATCGAAGCCGCACACGATCACTGACCGCCTTCCACCTTGCCTCGATTTCTTTGTTCCAGAAACCCTTTCTTCGATCACGGGCATTGCCCCAGGCGAAGTTGTCGACATGGAACGTTTCATTGTCTTCGTGCGCCATGGGATCCCCGCATTTCGGGTTCTCATAGATTTCCTTCCTCAGGCTGAGGCATAACTCAAAAAGCTCAGCCGGCCGGGCAATATGAATTTCCTTGGTTCCACGAACCGCTACGGCCTTCAGCCTTTTGTCTCCCATGACCGGGCCGACCCCTCGAGAGGCGCTGGAGTTGGCGTGTTCGATGGTAGACATAGAGACCCTGTTTTCACCGGCCAGGCCGATCGCGGCCACCTGGGCGCCGGGCTCCTTCAACTCCTCTCGGATGAGGGCGCCTGTTTCCAGAGCGCCTTTCCCGCTGAGGTGGCGGGCATCGCGAATTTCCACTTTGTCGTTGTGTATCCACAGATACACCAGGCTCGGGGATTGGCCGCGCAAGATGATTTTGTCGTAACCGGCATGTTTCAGCTCCGGTCCAAAAAATCCTCCAAATAATGAATGGGCATGAAGGTTCGTCTGGGGGGAAAAGGTGTTCACAATCGTGCGATTGGCGCCGGGCACCGGGGTGGCATGCAAAAGACCGGTACTGAATATAAGAAGATTATCCGGAGAAAAAGGGTCAACTTCAGGAGGCACTCGGTCCCATAGGATCTTATCGGCCGTGCCCTGACCCCCCAGATAAAGCTCGGTTGATCCCGGGTCCGTTTCCACCCTTTCAATGCTTCCCCGGGTTAAATCGATTTCCAAATTGAATCCTGCCTCTGCATATCTCATGTTTCTTATCCCTTACATTCAATCGACATGGGCCCGGCACGACGGGTGTGGTAACGCTTGACACTCAAGGCCTTCATTCATTATACTTGCCCGCACACAAAAAGCGAGCGCTTATCCTCTTGAACGAGCACACGATCTCCTTAACGGGCCTGTTGCAGAAAGGGAAAACAACATCCCCCACACGGCTGGAACTGATCCGGGAGGAACCCCTGTCCATCCGCATTCAAGGCCGGCCCTATGCCGTGGTCATGCGCACCCCCGGCGACGAATCGGCCCATGTAGCCGGGTTCTGCCTGGCCGAGGGCATTGTGGAAAGCCCCGACGACATTCAAACCATCGCCTCCTGCGAGGGAGACGCCACGAACGTGGTGACCGTCACCGTCACCCCCACAAGGCTAAGGGCCGTTACCGCCATTCTGGAACGTCAGGGCTTCGTCAGCCAAACCGCCTGCGGCATCTGCGGCAAAGTCCTGGTTGAAGACCTTTCTCAGATGGTCCGGGTCCTGCCCGACGGTCCGCCCCTTGACCTGGAAAAGGCCCATCAATGTCTGGAGAAATTAAAGGAGCACCAGCCCCTGTACCGGCGGACCCGCACCACCCATGCTGCAGCCATCTATACTTCCGCCTTTGAACTCTTATCCGTAGCCGAAGATGTGGGCCGCCACAACGCTCTGGACAAGGCTGTGGGAAAGCTTTTTCTGAAGGGGACCCTCCACAGGGCGGGGGTTTTGATCCTGTCTTCCCGCATCAGCTATGAAATGGTTCAGAAGGCGGCCCGAGCCAAAATCCCCTTTGTTATGGCCTCCTCCGCCGCTACGGCCTTGGCCGTCGAACTGGCCGATTCTCTGAATATGACCCTGGCCTCACCGTCCAAAGAATCGGCCATTCGGGTCTATTGCGGTCACCGGCGCCTGGCCGCACCCGCCGACTGAGAAAATTGAGTTGTCGTTGGTTTTGTTCGATTGCGGAGGGCGGGCTAGGGGATTCCTCTGGCGTGTGTCAAGGGTAAACTTGGCGCGCCATGGGACGAAGTCCCCGCGCAAGCCCCCCAGAAAACATCTTGACAACAACGATGACTACATTATAATCACGGCTCATATTCCGATTGATCTGGGTTGGAGGCAGAGCACTAAGTGCACAGTTTCATAAGTACTGTAACGTATCGTGCCCGGATCCTGCCTTCGTGCTCTTCGCGGTGGAAAAGGGCCTCTTTCTTACCACGAAGGACACGATGAGCACGAAGGTTGATAGCACGGAAATACGTCACCGAATTCATGAAGACACGCGCTAAGGTGGAGAGTGAGACAGGCAGCCGCGGGCAGCGACGGGTTCGAGGCAAGCCTCCCTTGCGGGATGAGGAAGAAGCGGCCCGACAGAAGGTGAAGTTCGTGGTCTACGGCGTAGAGATACTTGAAAAGAAAGTAAAGCACAGCGGAAACAGCGGAAGAATCTACCTCCCAGCCGAGTGGATTGGGAAACAGATCAAGGTGGTACGAACCGACTGAAGCAAGGCCTATGGAGAGAGTGGAGTTCTTTTAACCGCGTTTGCTTAGGGAGGATTCCTGAGCGATAACACTGTCCCCTCGACGGCCCGCGTGCAGGACGGAAAAGCGAAGACTCCCACCCGGCTGCACCCGATCCGAGAGGATGCCCTGTCCGTCCAGCTTCGGGGCCAGCCCTTTCCCTGAACGTGACCCTAGCTTCACCCTCCAAGGAATCGAGGCTTCACCTCTATAGCGGGCTCCTGCGCGGGGCCTCTTCCACCGGCTAGAGAGGTCTTGCTCCCGCTTTCCGAGCGTAACAACCTGCGACTACCCCTTTGACGCGAACTCCGCAGAACGTTGCGGAAACGCCAGCGCTTCGGTTAAGACGTATGCCGCCTGAAGCGCCGCTGTTGGGCAAAGGGGGAAACACTCCTTGCAGTTCCAACATTCCCTGGACGCTATTTCCGGAATGAAACTGATCTCTTTCCTGATTCCTCTGTCAATAAACCCCACAGCGAATTTCTTCTTGACTTCAGCGCAGTATCTCACACAGAGCCCACAATGAATACAGAATGAAGGCTCTTTTTCAAAACGGTTTTTGTCCGCACCATACTCTTTTGCCAGAGCCTGCAGTTCTAAGGCATCGGGGGCATGAGCCATCTGCAGTTCCAAAATCATCTTGCGAATTCTGTCTACCTTCTCGGACCTTGTTCTTACAACAAGATTTTTCTCTACAGGGTACACGCAGGAGACAACAAGCCTTGTCCAGCCTCGACTTTCTATTTCAACGATGCATAGCCGACAAGCCCCAAAAGGCTCCAGCTTCTCGTGATAACAAAGCGTGGGAATGGATATTCCCGCTCCTCGCGCAGCCTCCAGGAGGGTCATCCCCGCCTTTGCCTTGACTTCTCTTCCATCCATCTGCAAAAGGACTTCGCTCATTTCTGTTTTTTCTCCCTGGCTATCGTTCTGGCTTCTTCAGGAATAGGAGGCGGAACAGGTTCACCGGAAATCTTCGTTACCGCACGAAAACGAGGGGGGCAGACTTCGAAGCAAGTCCCGCACTTAGTGCATTTCGACTGGTCAACGATATGGATCTTGTTCTTCCCGCCCAGGATCGCTTCCGAAGGGCATTTCTTTGCGCAAATCATACAGGCCTTGCACTTCTCGGGGTCAATATAGAAGGCGATGAGTTCTTTGCAGGAAAGAGCTATGCAGCGCTTTTCCTTGATATGCGCCTCATACTCATCTCTAAAGTATTGCAGTGTGCTCAAGAAGGGGTTAGGAGAACTCTTGCCTAGGGCACAAAGGGAAGCTTCTATGGCTGTCTCGGAGAGTTCCTCCAACAGCTCGATGTCACCCTCTCCTCCCTTTCCTTTGGTTATCTTCGTGAGAGTCTTGAGCATCTGCCTCATGCCTTCACGACAGGGGACGCATTTGCCGCACGACTCATCCGTGAGGAATTCGAGGAAGTACCTTGCCACATCCACCATGCAGGTATCTTCGTCCATGACAATCATCCCGCCAGAGCCCATCATGGAACCGGCCTTGGTGAGCTCGTCAAAACCGACCGGCAAGTCCAATAGGTGCTCCGGGATACATCCTCCGGAGGGGCCTCCCGTCTGAACAGCTTTGAACTTCTTGCCTCCGGGGATTCCGCCTCCGATTTTGTAAATGATATCCCTCAGGGGAGTTCCCATGGGCACCTCCACGAGGCCGGTATTGGTGATCTTGCCGACCAAGGAGAAGATCTTCGTGCCCTTGCTGCTTTCCGTTCCGATCTGCGTGAACCAGTCGGCACCTCTATTGACGATCAGCGGCACATTCGCCCATGTCTCGACATTGTTCAGAACGCTGGGTCTGCCCCAGAGGCCCACGATGTTGGAGCGAATGTATTTGGGTCTAGGCTCTCCCGCCCGGCCTTCCAGTGCCGTCATCAGGGCCGTTGACTCGCCGCACACGAAAGCGCCGGCCCCTTGGTGCACGATGACCTTGAAATCGAAGCCCGTGCCAAGGATGTTCTTCCCCAGAAGTCCATACTCCTCGGCCTGCTTGATGGCGATAAAGACGTTTTCTACCGCCAGGGGGTATTCCTGCCGCACGTAGATATAGCCCTCGTTGGCCCCGACCGCATACGCCCCGATGGTCAACCCCTCGAGGACGGAGTGAGGATTCCCTTCTAGAAGGCTCCTGTCCATATAAGCTCCGGGGTCCCCTTCGTCCGCGTTGACGATCACATACTTTATGTCGCCCGGAGCATTGCGAGATCCTTCCCACTTGATCCCGGCGGGAAAGCCGCCGCCTCCCCTCCCTCTCAGGTTGGCTTTCTTTACCTCCTGCAATACCTGGTCGGCCGTCATTTCGGAAAGAGCCTTGGCCAGCGCGGAATAGCCTCCGATGGCAAGATAGTCATCGATATTCTTGGGATCCACGCTGCTGTTGGAACCGAAGACGAGCCGCTTCTGATTCTTGTAGAAGGGGATATCATGTTCGTGAACTACCTTCTCACGGGTGTTGGGGTCGGTATAGAGCAAACGCTCTATGATCTCCTTGTCCTTTATCGTCTTGGAAACGATTTCAGGGATATCCTCGGGTTTTATCTGGAAATAGGCGATTTTCTCGGGATGAATAACGATGATCGGGCCGCGTTCACAAAAACCGTGACAACCAGTCTTCCTGATGTCCACTTCGTCACGCAAGCCTTGCTGGGTGATCTCCTCTTCAATCCTCGCGGCGACTTCTCGACTACCGGAAGCGTGGCAGGCGGATCCGGAACAGAGCGTGATGCAAGGCTTGTTCGGGTCCCTCTTCGAAAGAATGCTCTTTCTGAGTTCATCCAATTCACCGGGAAAGTTTATCCGAGCCATAGTCTTATCCTAATCGTAGTTTTTCAATACGCCGGCCGCCTCCGCCGGCACCATCTTGCCGTGAGTCTTGCCATCGATTTCCAGCACCGGCCCCAGGGCACAGCAGCCAAGGCAGTTGACGGTCTGCAGGCTGAACTTCAAGTCCAGGTCGGTTTCGCCAGCCTTAATCCCGGTCAATTTTTGCACCATGTCGAGGACACGCGGCGCACCGCGGACGTGACAGGCGGTCCCCATACAGATGTGAATTCGGTGACGTCCCTTCGGAACCAAACTGAAGGCTTTGTAAAAGGTCGCTATATGCTGTATCCGGGTCAAAGGAACGTGTAACCTCTCGGCTACCCTCTGCAACGCCTCCCGTGGAAGCCAGTGATTCAAGCTCTGGATCTCCAGCAAGACCTGAATGAGCGAACTGGGCTCGCCACGGTGTTTGTCGATAATCTGATCGGTTTTCTCGTTGTCCATAGCCTTTATCCTGAGTGTTGCTGTCCGGGTGATCTGCCGTTTGCTTTCTCGCCTCACGCGAGGGCATAGCGCTTCAGGCCTTCATCGTACCTCACAAGGCGATGCCTGGTGGAATTATTCAGGTACTTGGACACTTCAGACGGGGTCAGGCCCAAACCCTCGGCGATCTCTGCGGTGGTAAGAGGCCCTTCCCCCAGGAGCGAGGTCATTTGACTGATTGCCAATTTGTCCATAATGGTCTCATGGATTATATTGTTTACCTCGTCACTCTCAAAAAACTCAGTGCATCGTTCTTCCGATTCCATAGGTACTCTCAGCCTCTCCCTTTCCACCAGCCTGATGTAGGGAATCACTTTGGTAACGGCCTCGAGCCTGAACTTCAATTGTCTGTCATCTATTCCTTCCGACTTGCCGAGTGGTCCCAACTTCTTAACCTTCTTGACAAAATCATTCGTGACTTCGACGAACAGGTTTGCTTCGGCGCCGGACATAAATGCGATCCTCAACCTTTCCGGGTTCAGCCCTACGTACTTCAGGATCTTTCTGCATATGTTCACCATACCTAGCGCATGGTAGTTCCCATGGGTACTGTAGTTACACTCATTTAGGTGGCAAGCCCCGATGAACACGCCGTCCGCTCCTCTCGAGAAAGCCCGGAACAGAAATGCAAGGTCGACTCTTCCGGAACACATGACTCGGATAAGCCTCATTTCCGTCGTATACTGCAGTCTGGAAACTCCAGCCAGGTCCGCAGCCCCGTATGCTCACCAATGGCATACAAAACCTAGTACCTTGGGTTTAAATCTGGGTCCTGCACTCATTTGTTCTCCCCTCGCTGGTTTAGCCACTAAGACCCTAAGTCACAAAGATGATGAGACCGTCAATATTGACGCATTCACAAAAAATCCCCGCAGTCGTCACTCCCGCGAAGGCGGGAGTCCAGAAAACCTTGAAAAGACTGGATTCCCGCCTTCGCGGGAATGACAGAAAAAGGCATTTCCCGACTTTTTACGAGACCGTCAATATTGGTTACGCTTCACGTTCCCACTTTGAGTCTTCGTGCCTTGGCGGCGAAATCCTATGCATCCCCGACCGCCGCATCCATTTGCGGCAAAAGCTCTTCTTCCGGAGCCATCGCATCGATTTCGCTCAAAAGCTCTTCATCGGTATAATGCTTCAATTGTATAGCCCCTGTCGGACACATTGTATTGCAGAGACCGTCTCCCTTGCAGAGGACAGGATTAACCACGGCCTTCCTGCCTTGCGGCGTATCATAGAACTCTATGGCGTCGTAGGTACACCCGGTGATGCATGCCCCGCAGGAAATGCACTTGTCCTCATCCACCTTGCACACCGAGCCGGAGGCTACGACGATGTCATGGGAGAGAAGCGTCAAGGCCCTGCCCGCCGCACCGTGGGCCTGGTTGATGGTTTCCTGCATGAATTTGGGATAGTGGGCCAATCCACACAGATAAACGCCGTCCGTACCAAACTCAACCGGTCTCAGCTTGACATGGGCTTCTTTGAAAAAGCCGTCCGGGCTCAAGGTGACCTTGAACAATGCGGCGATTTCTTTGGTTGCTGCGGAGGGAATCACAGCGGCCGCCAAAACAAGGATATCCGCATCGATGACCAGCTTCTTGCCCAGAATGTAATCCGTCGCGGTCACCTTCAAAACGGGCCGACCCTCATCCGACTCCCCTGCTCCCACCTGAGGCTGTTCCTGCGGTTCAAAGCGTATGAATTTGACATCTTTGTTGGAAGCTTCCCGGTAAGAATCCTCTTTGAACCCATAGGTTCTCATGTCCCTGAAGAGAATCGTGACCTCCATCTGGGGGTTTGCCTCTTTGAGCTTCAAGGCGTTCTTGACAGACTGGCTGCAGCAAATCCGGCTGCAGTAATTACGGTCTTCATTTCTGCAGCCTACGCACTGGATCATCACAACACTCTTCGCGTTGAGGATCTTTTCATCTCCCTTAACAATCCTCTCCTCCAACTCCAGGTGGGTCGTGACCCGGTCGTCTTCTCCATAGAGGTACTCGGTCGGTGTGTACAGATCGGCGCCTATGGCGATGACCGCTGCTCCGTGTTTGATCTCCGCAACCCCTTTTTCAGACTTCACCGTGGTGACGAAGTTGCCGACATACCCGGTAGCCTCTGTGATGGTCGCATCATGATAAACATGGATGAGCGGGTGGCGGTATACTTGTGCGATCAGATCACGCAAATACGCCTGGACGTCCAGCCCTTCCAGGGTAGAGTGGATTCTGCGCATGATTCCGCCGAGGTCTTCGGCCTTTTCCACCAGGTGAACCTCATGTCCCTGGTTGGCTATGGAGAGCGCACAGTTCATGCCCGCCACCCCTCCGCCTACCACCATCGCCGCTTTGTTGACCGGCAGATCAAACTCCTGCAAGGGCTCCAAATGGCACGCTCGTGCGACCGACATGCGGATGATATCCTTGGCCTTCCCTGTGGCCTCTTCCTTCTCTTTGGAGTGGACCCAGGAGTTGTGCTCCCGGATATTGGCCATTTCGCAGAAATATTGATTGATCCCCGCTTCCCGAACCGTGTCCCGGAAGAGCGGTTCCAGGGTCCTGGGGGAGCAGGCGGCGATCACCACCCGGTTCAACCCTTTTTCCTTGGTCATGTCCGTTATCTCTTTGGCGGAGTTGGTGGCGCACGAAAACAGTTGTTCCTGAGCGTAGACCACGTTGGGCAGGGTTTTGCAGTACTCCACGGTTTCAGGGACATTGACGATCCTTCCGATGTTGGCCCCGCAGTGACAAACAAAGACCCCTATCCTCGGCTCCTCTTTGGACACGTCCCTTTCCGTCGCATACACTCTTTCTTTGGCAAGATTGCCTCGACGGTAGTCGAGGAGCTGACCGATCTGGGAACCGGCTCCGCTGGCGCTGAAAACCGACTCCGGAATATCGATAGGCCCCTGGAAGCCTCCGCTCACAAAGATCCCGGGCCTGTTGGTCACCATGGGATTGACGGGATTCAGCTTGCAGAAATCGTTGGTGTCGAGCCGGATGCCGAATTTTTCCGCCATGTCCTTGGCGCCGACAGGAGGATTCAACCCGATGGACAAGACCACCATGTCGAATTCCTCTTCTTTGACCCCGTCCGCGAGGGTGGAATATCGTACCGTGACATTCTTGGTTTCCGGGTTTTCTCTCACGATGGAGGCGTAGCTTCTGATAAAACGAACATCAGGGAGCTTCTCCGTCCTTTCGTAAAATCGCTCGAAATCCTTCCCATAGGAACGAATATCGTTGTGGAATACGGTGCACTCTGCCTCTGCGTCGTGATCCTTGGTCAGAATGACCTGTTTCTGGGTGTAGGTGCAGCAGACGGCCGAACAATAGCTGTTCTCGCCCGGAGTGACCCGCCTGGAGCCGACACACTGGATCCAGGCGATCTTGCGAGGATGCTTCATATCGGAAGCCCGCAGGATCTCCCCTGCATAGGGCCCCGTGGAGCACAACAGGCGCTCAAAGTCCATACTGGTCACCACGTTCGCAAACTCACCGTAGTGATACTCTTTCTTGGTCTTCGGATCAAAGGGCTCGAAGCCGGGGGCCAGGAGGATCGCCCCGACTTTGATTTCTTTTTTCTCCGGGGTTTGTTTCAAATCGATGGCGTCGTTCTTACAGACCCCTTCGCAAATGCGACACTTGTTCTCCTTGAGATAAAGACAGCTCTCGTCGATATAGGCAATCAGGGGAATGGCTTGAGCAAAGTAGATATGGACGGCTTTGTTCATCGATATTTCCTGATTGTATTGGTCCGGGTATTTGGCGGGGCAGTATTCCACACAGGTGGTGCAACCCGTGCATTTGTCCTCGATAATATACCTGGGCTTCTTGATCAGCGTGACCTTGAAGTCTCCCACGGCCCCTTCGACGCGGTCCACTTCCGTGTAGGTCAGAACCTCTATGTTCGGATGCCGGCCGACCTCGACCAGTTTCGGCGCGAGGATTCACATGGAGCAGTCATTGGTGGGAAAGGTCTTGTCGAGCTGCGCCATGTGGCCCCCGATGCTCGGGGCCTTTTCAACCAAATAAACCCTGAAACCGGCCGTTGCGAGATCCAGAGAGGCTTGAATGCCGCTGATCCCTCCACCCACAACCATGACGTCTCCAAAAGGACTGTCTTCCAAACGCTTGGCCACCTGTTCTACTTCTTGTTTTTCCACTTTTTTTTCTCCCACCATCATTGCTCTCTTATGCGATCACCTCCGCGACAATCTCCGTGATGTCTTTCACTTCTATTTTTTCCGTGACATTCATGGTCAACCTGCTGTCCTCAAACATGGTCATGCAGTAGGGACAGGCCGTGACCAGCACCTCGGCCCCGACGTCAATCGCTTGTTGCATTCTAAGGTCGGAGAATCTTTCACCCTTTTTGGTTTCCATCCAAACCCTGCCCCCTCCGCCTCCGCAGCACAGGCTGTCTATCCGCGACTCAGGCATCTCATTTAACTTCAACCCAGGGACCTTTTTCAACACTTCCCGGGGTTCGTCAAAAATGCCGTTGTGCCGACCCAGGTAACAGGGGTCGTGATAGGTCACTTTCTTCCCGTACTCCCCGCTCAACTCCAGCTTCCCCTCCTTCACCAGCCCAAACAAAAACTGGGACATGTGAATCACCTCGAAGTTCACCCTGAAATCAGGATACTCGTTTTTAAAGGTGTGGTAGCAATGAGGGGAGGTCACAAGGATTTTCTTCACCCCGTGATCAATAAAGGTCTTGATATTTTCCTTGGCCAGGCGCTTGAAAACCTCCTCATCTCCCGTCTTGCGGATGCTCTCCCCACAGCAGTTCTCCTTGGCGCCCAGGATCCCAAAATCCACCCCCGCCTGGTTCAGAATCTTGGCCGTGGCCACAGCGACCTTCTTCGACCGGGGGTCATAGCTGGGATAGCACCCGGGAAAATACAAAATCTCCATGCCCTCGGTGAACTCGTTCACTGACAGCCCTTTGGCCCAATCCCCCCGCTTGGCCCGTTCTTCATTCAAGGTGTTGCCTTCACCCACCAGGCTTCCCCGCACCGTGCGGATCGGGGTCACGCTTTTAGGAAAAACACCGTATTCCGTGGCAATCCGGCGCAAGGCCACCCCGGAGTCGATCTGTTTCACATCCCGGGGGCACTGCTGGGGGCATTTTCCGCAGGTCGTGCAGAGCCACATCTCTTCACTTTCAATGTCCGTGAGCCCGAACGTGGCCTCCCGCACGAGCTTGCGCATGCTGAAGGTCCTGACCCGGTTCCAAGGACAAACCACATCGCACAGTCCGCACTGAAAGCATCTTTTGAAGGCGTCTCCGCCGCTCGCCTTGATGACATCAATGATCTCTTTGTAAGGGGCTACGGTCTCCACGGTTTGATCCTCGCGTTTCCTCGTCCATTCCGCCACCAAGACACCAAGCCACAATAAAATCGTTTCACGATTTTATACAGCGCGGCTTCGCCGCTTGAGAGCCTTGCGCAGCAAGGCGTTGCATGAAATCTGCGAAGCAGACTTCATTTCTTTGTGCCTTCGTGCCTTTGTGGCGGGTTCTTTCTCTTTAGCCCTTCTTGGACACGGACATCCGGGCCACGGTTTCCATGATCTTCTCCAATCCGAACTTATCAATCATGGACTCCAAACCGACCTCCACGTCCTCCTGCTTCACTTCTTCTTCCACTTCCTCTTCCCGCTCTTCGTAGGTCAGGGCATCATTCAGGCACCACTGAACACAGAGGGGCTCTTTTAAATCCGGGTCGTCTTGGCACATGTCGCATTTGAGGGGGAGACCGGAATCCGGTTCTTTGAAAAGGTCCCTGGACGGGCAGGAAGCCCTGCAGAAAGAACATTCGTCGTATTCCTTGCCGTCGATCACATATTTGTCCCTGCCCATACATTCGGCCTTGGCGTACTCGCCCGCGTAGACCGGAACATAGATGTCTTTGAGCGGTTCATGAATCACCCGAATACGGGACCTCGCCGGATTGTTGCTGCTGTATTTGGGCGCAGCGTGAAAGGCGGAGCAAGCGAGCTCACAGGCCCGGCAACCGTTGCATTTGTCCACATCCACTTTGATGGTTTTGATGATTTTCTTTTTTTTCTCACCCATGACGGCTACCACCTCTTCCCTATTGCTTCTCAGTTTGCGTAGTTTCCGTCGAAGTCTCCTTGGAGGGAGAGCCTTCGTTATCTGTCAAGATGCCCCTCTTTTGGAAGTCCTCAGCGACGTAATCCAACCCCAGTGCATGCAAGGACTCCTTGGTCGGAATGCCATCATGATTCCACCCCTTGAACTCGTAGTAGCCATCCATGAGCTGCTTCTCAAGCTCGGGAAATCGCTTCTTCCAGTGGTCCTCCGGCGGTTTCTCATCGGCTCTTCTCAGGCCTCTTCTTACATTCACGGCTCTTACCAGATTTCGGTTCCGGTTGAATATTTGTGTCAGGCCGTCTTCATCCAAATCGATCCCGGTCGCCGCGGAGATGAAGGCCGGCAAATTGTGGATGTGGTAGGGGGGCTTCAGAGGAAAAGACGACAACCCGGCGCAGATGCCGAGGGCGTCATCAATGTGGTGCATCTTCTCCTGCCAGTCCACAATTTCACAACAGGCTTCAACCGGCGGGTAGAAAGGCATGGAGCGCTCCCCGCGGAATTCCCAATCCAGAACGTATTGCTTAAACTTATCATTGGGAGCTTGGACCCAGTCCTTCACGAACTCTTGTCTCAGCTCCATGGTGGAAAAAGGCGCCTGGGGGAAATTGCCTTCGATTTGAGTGATGTTCATCTTTTCCCCGGTACAATACATCAGAAAATAAATGGGATTCAGCATTCCCAGCTTGAGAGGGAGCTGCTCATGTTTCTTGATGTTGTTGTGCGCATAGGCTTCTGCGCCCTTGCCGATCTGCTCGGCCGCCCAATGGGTGCCGTTGGCCAAAACATCCCCAATCCCTTCCCGCCGCACAATGCGGTCCAGCAACCAGTAGAATTTCCCTTCGTTGTCGGACGGGCACCCGGCAAAGTCCGCTTCCGTCAAAATACCGGCTTCTCTGAGCTCAAAAGCAAAGGCCATCACTTGCGGGGTTGAGAAGCCGTCCACGCCGTACTCGGTAGCCCGCTGAGCGATTTTAAAGCCAAAATCCAAATCGTCCACAAAGGCCGCCATGGTATAGGTCAGTTTCGAGAAACATTTCATCATGTAGGTGGAAACGCCCGGGACCGAAATGATGGCCCCGCACTTCATCGGGCAGTTGTAGCAACTGATGAGCCGCGTCCGTACCGTCTCGAGAGTATTCTTCCACTTCTCTTCGATTTCCTTGTTCCAGAAATCTCTTCTCCGGACGCGGGCATTGCCCCACATGAAGTTCTCGGTGTGCCACTTCTCATCATAGTGGGCCATCTCCTGGGGGGACCCGAGCCCCGCTAAAATGGGCATGACCTCAGGAATGAGGTTGGGCGCCCGGACTTTGATATACTGCAGCGCGTCGTTACAAAGCTGCAGGAATTCAGCCGGTCGGGCGATGTTGACGTCCTTGGTTCCGCGAACGGCGATCGCCTTTACCCCTTTATTTCCCATAACGGCGCCCAGGCCGAGCCGGCTGGCACTGGACCGGCCGTGCTCGATGGACGCCATGTAAACCCCGTTTTCACCGGCCAGGCCGATAGCCGCCACCTGGGCTTTGGGTTCTTTCAATTCCTGCCGAATCATCTCCGCCGTTTCAACCGCGCCTTTTCCATGCAAATGAGAAGCATCCCGGAGTTCCACTTTGTCGTTGTTGATCCACAGATAAACCAGTTTGGGGGACTTTCCTCGAAAGATCACCTTGTCATATCCCGCATACTTGAGTTCCGGTGCGAAAAACCCTCCCATCATGGAATAGGCCATCATCAAAGTCTGGGGAGAGTAGGTGGAGACAATGGTCCGATTCGCACCGGGAGCCGGTGTGCCGCACAAAAGACCGGCGGCAAAAATGAGCAGATTATCCGGCGAAAAGGGCTCAACATCCGGGGGAACCCGATCCCACAAGAGCTTGGCGTTGGTCCCCAGGCCCCCCAGATGAAGTTCCGTTAATCTTGGGTCTGTTCCTACCCGCTCGATGCTTCCTCGGTTCAGATCAATTTCTAGATTAAAACCTGTCTCTGCGTACCTCATATTCTTACCCCTTGCCTGAAATCAATGGACTCCAACGTCTCCTTCCCCAACACCGAAAGCTTAATATTACCACGTTTTTTCCGGGAGAAGCGTACCAGGATTCGCTGAGTGGTCTTTTTCGTCCGACATTTCTTCTGAGACCAAAAGTACCGCAAGTTGACGAAGGAAAGCAATCATTTGATTTGACGATTGATTTGAAGCTTTTTTGGATCATAAATCCGGAAAAAAATAATTACAATCTAGCCACAATATAACTATGTGTCAAGAAAAAAGATCTCGATCGCCTTTTGCTTGTTTCGCATGCCTGTGGTAGCATACGCTCCGGCGGCCGTGCCCGTGACAGCGAGTGATCCGTAAAGAGAGGGAAAGAAATGATAGGTCCGGAAGAGATCGAGAGATTCTACCTGGAATACCTTCCAGCCGCCAAAAAGGACAAGGGCTTTCTTAAGGCTGCCTGCCCTTTGTGCAAACAGGATGAAAAGAAGGGCCCGGGCACCTTGGCGGTTTATCTGGAGCCTGAGAGCTTCTTTCTGGGCTACTTCAGGTGCCTGAGCCGATGCAGGCCCGGCGGATTCCCTCTCCATTTCGCCCGGATGATGGGCCTCGATCCCCGAAAAGTCCCGGGTTACGACCCCGACCGTGAGGTGCGCGCCCGCGACATCGTTTATCCGGGCAGAAACCTCAACAGCGAAATCAAAAAATTCAGGAACCTCATAGGGGACACGGAATACGCCTACTTCAGTCACTTTGGGGTCTCCAAGGCGACGGTTGAAGAAATGAGGATCGGGTACAACGGCCGATATCTCGTCTACCCTTATTTCCTGGAAGACGGCAACTGCTATGCCGCAAGATGCGTCATGCCGGAACGTGAGGAGGATCAGTTCTGGCACGGCGACAAGAACTTCTTTTTGCCGGAGCACCGGATCTTCAATGTGCAGGAAATCGAAAGGTGCGAAGACGGTGCGTTGTTCCTCGTGGATGGGGAGAACAACCTCCTCACCCTGAAGGAACTGGGGTACCCCGGTGTTGCGGTCCCCGGTTTTGCCAACCTTGAGGCCCTTGATCCTGACCTTTTCGCTTATGTTTCTCATGTTTTCCTTCTTATGAACCATACGCCCGAGGCCCAAATGGCGGCCCGCGGCCTTGCGACAGGTCTCGGATACAAGGCGAGGATCTTGAAGTGGTCGCCCGATCTGAAGCGGGGATACACGCTTGTCCATTTGGCCAAGGAAAAGGGCAAGAACTTCCGGACCGATGTTTCTAAAATGATCCGGGCATCCCAGTCCTTTTCCCCCTTTTCTTCGGCCGAAAAAGAACACCTTCGATTTATCCAGCAGCTTGAAAGAGACAGGGGAAAACGTCTTCTCGGCCTGAGCACGGGTTTTGAGAGGATCGATCAGGCTCTGAGCGGCATCAAGGGAATCAATATTTTGGGAGGGCAGCCCAAAGCCGGGAAATCCTGCTTCTTCATGCAGATTTCCACCGAAATGGCAAGAAACAGGATTCCCGTGATCTACTATGACTTTGAAAACGGGCGCCATAAAATCTACACGAGGACCCTGTGCCGACTGAGCCGGCTTGCAGAGGAGGACATGCGACGCCGGAATCTGCCCAAGGAGGATGCGGAACGGCTTCAGAGCGCCACCGATGTATTTCAGGAAATGCTTCGCTCCTTCAGGGTGGTGACGGACCGCAAGCTCAGTCCCGATACCATGAGGAGGCAGATCGATTTTATCAAACACGAAACTCGCCAGGACAAGACCCTGGTCGTTGTGGACAGCTTGCACAAGCTTCCCTTCAAGAACCTGTCTGAAAGGCGAACCGGCATTGACGAGTGGCTTCGTCACATGGAAGCTATTCGGGATGAGCAGGAGGTGGGATTCCTCGTCATTTCAGAGCTCTCTCGAAGCACAGAGGGCCGCTATGATGAAAAGCCGGATCTTGGTTCATTCAAGGAGTCCGGGGATATCGAATACAGCGCTGACAACGCCATGATCCTTGCCCCCGGTTGGGATCCCCTGGACCCCTTTTCTTCAGGGGAAAGGAAAAGCACGCTCTGGTTGGTGGCGAGCCGGGAAAACAGTCCGGGAAAGGTCGGGGATTACGTGCTCGACTATCCCTACTGGGGATTTAGGGAAGAGTAAGGACGGCTTCTTATTTTGGTTGGCGATAGGGAGGTCGCTCTTTCTTGGCTTCCAGGACGGCCCGCAGATGGTCTCTTTCAGCCCTAAGCTGAAGCAGGCGGTTCTCGATATGGTTTTTGTCCTTTGATGAGGAGGTTTTCAGAAACGCCTCGAGTCCCTCCACGTCTCGCTGCAACCGATAAAGATCCCTTGCAATAAACCGGATGGACATGGGTTTTCATTTCCTGGTCATGCGAGTTTCTCACCCCTTCACAACGCACCGGCCAATCATAAAAGCGACGTCTTCAGGGCGAAAAGGGAGCATGGAGAAGAGCTTTCTCTCCACGTCCCTGCACAGGCTGAAATTCTTTCGAATCAAACGGCAAAGGGATTCCTCGTTTCTGCCATAGTGATTTAGAAGGTATTCGAGTCTGTCGTCGAGACTGACGACGGCATCGTGGTTCACTCGCTTATCCGCATAGTAGACAATTTCTTTTTCCCGAACCCCGTGATTGGAATCAAAGTCCAAAAGGATGATGTGTTCGGCCACAATGTCGGCAATTTCATCGAGCTGATGATCCAGACAGATTTTCTTCCCCTTCTTTGCATGATCTTCTTTGGTGCGAAGGCATTCGGTCTTGGCGATGTCGTGCAACAGGGCGCCTGCAGATACTTTTTCAAGCGCAACCTTCTGTCCGGCTTGCCGGAGGCTGCGAGTCAGAAGAGAAGCTACCTTTTCGACGATGATAGAGTGAGCTTTGATGTTGTCCAGCATCCCATACTCTGTCATCAATTGAAAGCACTGATCCATGGAAGGAATCATTTCCGGTCACTCCTGCAAAATACCGCGGCGGATTTTTGGTCATCCCTCGCAAAGACGGCAAGCACGGAAAAGAAGAGCTTTTTTGAGGTTTTTCAAACCAAGAACCCCTTGTCGCCTTTGGGTGAGACTCTTTCGTCTGACCGGCGTGCCAGTTGAACAATAAAGCAAGGAAGTCCAAAAAACAAGAGCAAGAGTTGACAGGCAGGCGTGTTGTCAGCACAATGTTTAGCTTAAGGAAAAATGCTATTAGGAGAGGCGATGACACGCACGCCGGGATTCCTCATCATTCTGGGGATAGTCTCCCTTCAGTTCGGAGCGCCGGCCGTGCCATGGGCCGACGATCAAGGGGACGGGGGGTTTCGCCTTTCCCGGGAAAGAATGGTGCGACAGCAGATCGCACAACCCCCCGGCTTTCGCGACCCGGTGAAAGACCATCGAGTCCTTACCGCCATGGGTACCGTTCCCCGCCATCTCTTTGTCAATGCCGAACATATTTCCCGCGCTTACGGGGATCATCCTTTGCCCATCGGCTACGGCCAGACCATCTCGCAGCCCTATATCGTCGCTCTGATGACGGAGATGCTCGAGGTCAGACCGGAACATCGCGTTCTGGAAGTGGGAACCGGATCAGGATATCAGGCTGCGGTCCTTTGCGAGTTGGTTGACTGGGTTTACTCCATTGAAATTGTCGAGCCTCTCGGCAACCAGGCAGCGGATCGCCTCAAACGGCTGGGGTATAAGAATGTTGAGGTGAGGATCGGTGACGGCTATTTCGGCTGGGAAGAGAAAGGGCCCTTTGATCGAATCATCGTGACCTGCGCAGCCACCCTGGTTCCTCCTCCCTTGCTCCGGCAACTCAAGCCGGGGGGCAAAATGTGTATTCCCGTGGGCGGCCAGTACACGGTCCAGTACCTGACGATGGTAGAGAAGTCCCTGGAAGGCACGATCACCATGAAAAAGACCCTTCCCGTTCGTTTTGTTCCCCTAGTGCAGCAGTGAAAAAACATGGGGTGTTTATGAAGCGGGCCCATTATCTCCTGATGTTTTTCACCTCTTTTTCCGTCCTCGCCTATGAAATCCTGCTCATGCGCCTTTTGTCCATCGGATGGTGGCATCATTTCGCCTCCATGGTCATCAGCCTAGCCCTTCTGGGATTCGGCGCTTCAGGCGCGCTCCTGTTCCTGCTCCTTAAACCCATGGAGAGAAAACCTGATCAGTGGCTCCTTGTTCTCGCCTTCCTGACGTCCTTATCCTTTTCTCTGAGCTTCAGTTGTTCTCAGCAAACGGGCCTGGACCCCCTCCAGATCATCTGGCAAAAAAAGGCGTGGATAGGGATGTTTCTCACCTATCTGTTCATGGGGATCCCCTTTCTTTTTGCAGGGGCCATTATCGGGACCATTCTCACCCGCGCAAGGGAGGCGGCCCATCGGATGTATGCCGTGGATCTCTTGGGAGCCGGATGCGGCGCCTTGTTGATCGTGCCGGCGCTTTACCTGGGGCCTCCATGGATGCTTCTGCCGTTCTTGGGCGGCGTTGTTCTTCTCGGGGCAAGCGGGCTTTGCCTGCGGATCTGCGGTGTCTTGAAAGGAATGTGCTTCCTTCTCACAGCCGCGAGCCTTGTCGTCTTGTGCTACAGGGTCTTGCCTCCTGTTCCCAAGATCCATCACACCAAGGGACTTCCCATGACCCTGTCGCTTCCGGATGCCGCGGTGGAAGCAAAACGGGTGGGTCCCCAGGGCATGATCCAAGTGGTGGGAAGCTCCGCCATCAGAGAGGCGGCCGGGTTGAGCCTTGCTTTCACCCTGGACGAGGAGAGCGAGGATGCAGGAATTCCCGCCCAGAAAATGGTCTTCCTGGACGCCGAATCCCTCGGCCCCCTAACGCGATTCACGGGCGACAGGAAAGAACTCCAGCACCTGGACTACACGACCATGGCCCTTCCCTATCATATCAGGCATCCTCAAAAGGTCCTCGTGTTGGGGTCCGGAGGAGGCACGGATGTGCTCTTGGCCCTGGGACGAGGTGCGACGGAGATTGTGGCCCTGGAGGCCAACCGGCAGGTGGCGGATCTGCTCAAAGGTCCTTTCGCATCTTTCACCGGCAACCTATACGCAAGGCCTGAAATAAGGCTCAAGATCAGAGAGGCCCGCCAGTTCGTCCACTCCACGGATGAATCATTCGACTTGATTCAGCTCTCTTTGCTGGATTCCTTCGGACTCTCGGCCGGGGGCCTGGCTTCTGCGGAGGAAAGCTACCTCTATACCGTAGAAGCCTTTCGCCTTTATCTTTCGAGGCTTTCTGATTCCGGCATGGTGGCGGTGACCCGCTGGCTCAAACTTCCTCCCAGGGATTCCCTCAGGGTCGTGGCCACGGCCCTGGAGGCTTTAAAGAAAACCTTTTCAACCTCGACCCCTGAGAAACATCTTCTCTTTATACGGAGCTGGAAAACCTCGACCATTCTTATTTCAAGATCTCCCTTTACCGAGGAAGAGATCGCTTCAGCCGCAGGCTTTTGCGATCGCCGCAGTTTCGACATGGCCTATCATGCAGGGATGAAGGAAGAGCGGGCGAATCGCTTTGATCGGCTGAAGAAGCCCTACTATTTCATCGGATCAAGCGCTCTGTGCGGTGAAAAAGCGTCGGATTTTCTGGATGCCTATGTTTTCAATGTTTCTCCAACCACGGACGACCGGCCCTATTTTTCTCATTTTTTTCGGTGGGACAAGGCGCTGTTGCTGTTTCGCCACCTGAGAGCGGCGTCGCTCCCGCTGATTGAGTTGGGGTATGTTTTTATCGTGGCCACGCTGATCCAGGCCATGGTTGCAAGCGGGGTCTTCATTCTTCTGCCCCTCCTGTTCTTGAGGCGGGTCGGTCCTCCTGCAGAAAAAGGCAAGAAGCGGCCGGGAAGGGCGCCGGGGACCCTTTTGTACTTCGGGTTGGTCGGCCTTGCTTTCATGTTCATCGAGATGGCGCTTCTCCCGAAATTCACCTTTCTCCTGGCCCATCCTATTTACTCCGCGGCCTTGGTGCTGAGTTCGGTTCTGGTGTTCGCCGGATGGGGCAGCTTGAGTGTGGGAAGGCTTCAGGCCCGGTGGAAGGGGTTTCTCTGGGTGGCGGCGGCCGGCATCTTTTTTTGGGTTGGGTTCATGGCGCTATTCGGGGAAAGGCTCTTTGCAGCAGCCGTCACCTGGCCTCTATGGGCAAGGCTCGGTGTTGCGATCGGCCTGAGCGGTTTTCTTGCGTTCTTCCTGGGCTGGCCTTTTCCTGCCGGTCTCCGGGTGACGGCCAAGCATTCTCCAAGCCTTGTCCCATGGGCATGGGGAGTCAACGGGTGCGCATCGGTCGTGGGCGCCGTGATGGGAAAACTTTTAAGCATCGGCATCGGCTTTCAATGGACCACGGTGACGGCCTCTATCCTTTACCTTGGGGCGGTTGCAGCTTTCTATGCCGTTTTGAATAGGGCCGACGGCGCAAGGAACACGGCACATGATGACAGGAAGACACATAGCGAGGTTGTTCGCCGTGGACCTTGATCGGCTTCCGGTGAAGCCGTCCATCGTGATGCTCACACTTCTTTTTGATCATTGTGATATAGGAGCTCTTATGAATCCCTTTAGAGGCAACCCGGGAGAAGAAAGATATTCCGGCTGGTTTGTGCTGGTTGTCGCAGTTTTCGTCACCTGCCTGATCACGGCCAACATTACGGCCGTTAAGCTCATCCAGGTGTTCGGGTTGATCCTCCCGGCTGCGATATTCGTTTTCCCTCTCAGCTATATTACGGGCGATGTGCTCACCGAGGTTTACGGCTACAGCCGGGCCCGAAAGGTGATCTGGCTGGGGTTTTTCTGCAATTTTATCGTCGTCCTCTTTATCTGGATCGGTCAGATCCTTCCGCCCGCGGTTTTCTGGGATGGTCAGGTTGCCTACGAACGCATCCTGGGATACACGCCTCGGCTGCTCGGCGCATCCTTCATGGCCTTTCTTGTCGGTGAATTCGCCAACTCCTATGTGCTGGCAAAGATGAAGATCGCAACCGGGGGGCGGTGGCTGTGGCTTCGCACCATCGGATCGACCGTGGTCGGACAGGGCCTGGATTCCGCCCTTTTCATCACCCTTGCCTTTGCAGGAAGCATTCCCTTCCGAGGGCTTGCCGTCGCCGTGCTCACCCAATGGCTGGCAAAAACCCTTTACGAAGCCGTGCTGACGCCGGTGACCTATGTCGTGGTGGGCTTCTTGAAGAGAAAGGAAGGCGTGGATGTGTATGATCATGAAACCCGCTTCAACCCCCTCTCCTTTTCCCAATAACTTATTAAGGACGCTTGAATCTTCGGCGGATTTCTTCCTGTTCCTGAGGGGCGAGGGTGTCCCAGCGGTCGAGCTTTTCCCGAATCCTTTCCTGCTCGTCGGGCGGGAGTTCCTGCCATTGCTGATGGCGCTTCTTGATAAGATCTCTCTCTTCAGGGGGGAGCTGCCGCCACCTGTCCATGCGCCGCTCGAGTTCCTGCCGTCTTTCCTGGGGAAGGTCTTCCCATTTCCTGGATCTCCCCTTCAACCGATCTTTCTCTTCAGGAGAAAGCCTCTCATGGGGCCTCCCGTCCGATTCAGGGCCGGAGCGCTTTCTTTGGGCGACCCACGTTTCATGCTCCAGGCTTTGTGTTTGCAACCCAATCGAAGTCGACGGCGGGATGAAAGCCCCCTTGTGGGCCTCAGCCGATGTGAGGGATAAGAGGAAAACCCAGGCGGTCGCCATGAGAAGCTGCAAAGCTTTGGCCGCGATTTTTTGAAGCCTCTGCATTCTCATATTTGGGGACTCCTGGACGTGGCGTCATCGTGATCGATGACATGAACCAGCTTGCGGAGCGTTTCCAGTTCCTCGAGGAGTTCCAGATTTCTGATGACCTCCAGGTCTTTTTGGGAAAGCTGGATTTCCGCTGCCGGGCCGGGAACTGGGGACGGCACTTGAAACCATTTCAGGGCCAGCCATCCGGAGAGGACCACGACGCAACATCCTGCGGTCACGGCCGCCATGGCACGGGCCGGGAAAGGGCCCAGGCGATCCCACCAATGCGAATCCGCATCCCGGCCGGAAAGCTTTCGTTTGATGGCCCATGACAGGGCGGAGGCCTTTTCCGGAGACAGTTCAGGCGGTAAGGAACTCTCCTTGATGCGGCCGAGAAAACGGAGCATTTTCTGTCGCTCCTCACGGCAGCCCAAGCAGCTTGCAAGGTGCTGCTCCCAGTCCGCCCTCTCTTTGTATCCCAGCTCTCCGTACACGTCGAGGAGGAGGGTCTCCTGATAATCGCGGCACGCGTCCATGGCTTTTTATCCCTCCCAGTCTTTTAAGGCCTGCCTCAGGGAATGGGTCGCCCTGAAAAGATGGCTTTTTACCGTGCCTTCCGCCGTACCCATGACCTGAGCGATTTCAGCGATGCTCATGCCCTCAAGGGCTTTGAGCTGAAAGGCCACACGCTGCTTTTCCGGCAGAGCCTGCATGGCCCCATCAATATCCCGAGAGAGCTGCCGGTTGCTCAGTTCCTTGATGGTGTCGCTGTGACCTGCCACGTCTTCAGCCTCGCGATTTTCCCCTCTTTTCCACGGCAACCACGGGGAAATAAGCTTCTGCCAGCGATTTTGCCGTCTCTTGCCGTCCAGGCAGACATTCACCAGGATGCGGTAAAACCAGGTGTAGAAGGTCGCATGGCCACGGAACTTTCGCAGGTTCCGAAAAGCCCGTAAAAAAGCTTCCTGGGTGAAGTCTTCCGCATCCTGTTTTTGTCCGGAACACAGGCGATAGGCGACGGCAAAGGCCTTGTTCCTGTAACGGTGAACCAGTTCTTCCATGGCCCAGTGGGCGCCGTCCCGGGCCAAACGCACCAGGCGATCATCGTCCAGTGAAGGCGCGTTCGGCTCGGCGGCTGACCCTGTTT
>Ga0209498_1000068_pt1 | contig 54643 bp, 51 predicted proteins | sample WalLakDeSediment_FD_184131 | JGI IMG/M metagenome (GOLD analysis project Ga0209498, IMG submission 184131) | Lake sediment microbial communities from Walker lake, Nevada to study Microbial Dark Matter (Phase II) - Walker Lake 11/02/13 Deep... | ecosystem: Environmental > Aquatic > Freshwater >... | reverse complement strand
GCCGCCGGTTGAAGGTGACCTCGTAGAGTTCGTGCTCGCGGCTGAGGGCCATCAGCAGGTCGTCGCTGGTGCGCAGTTCATCGACCAGCTTCAGTTCCAGCGCCTGCTCGCCGTACCAGTGCTCCCCGGTGGCGAGGGTATCGAGATCCAACTGGGCGCGGTAGCGCTGCAGGTAGGCCTTGAACAGGCCGTGGGTCTCCTCCAGTTCCTGCTGGAACTTCGCCCGACCCTCGGGCGTGTTCTTGCCGAGGATGGTCAGGGTACGCTTGTGCTGACCCGCGGTGAGCAGCTCGATGTCCACGTCGTGACGCTTCAGCAGCCGATGGATGTTGGGTATCTGCGCCACCACCCCGATCGAGCCGACCACGGCGAACGGGGCGGCTGCGATGCGGTTGGCGACCGCCGCCATCAGATAGCCACCGCTGGCCGCCACCCGATCGACGGCGACGGTGAGATCTAGCCCGGCGTCGCGCAGGCGCGCCAATTGCGCGGCTGCCAGACCATAGGAGGGCACCAGGCCGCCCCCGCTCTCGAGGCAGAGCACAACGCGGTCGACCTCCGGCCGGGCAATGGTCAGGATCGCGGAGATCTCCTCGCGCAGGTTCTCGACCCGGGTGGCGCGGATGTCGCCGTGAAAGCGCAGGACGTAGATCCGCAGCTTATCCTCGCGCTGCTCTCGGGCCGTCTTCTTGCGCTCGCGCTTGAGGTCCTTCATGTGCCGGCGCAGGGCCCGCCAGCCCAGCACGCGCATGCGCAGGATGCGCTCCATGTTCCGGTAGCGCTGGTTCAGGTGCTTCACGGTGAGCTGTTCGTCGCCCCGACCCCGGCCCCGCTGGGCCATTGCGGCGATGGTGCCGAGTACCACCAGCGTCATCACCACGATGGTCAGACCCTTGGCCAGAAACAGCGCATATTCGTGCAGGAACTCCATGCTTCCTCCCGTGTTGTTCGGAATCCGCGAGAGACTCCCGGTATTCTCACTTGGGAATCTTACGCGTGAAGGGCGGGAACGTGTCCGATTGTGCAGACCATCCGTATGGGGCTGACAGCGCGGAGCCCACGGTGACGGGGCTGCGCGCCATCCGTTTTCGCGGTCAGGACACCCTGAGCCTGCGCCAGCTGGACGAACTGAACCAGGTGCCCAAGGGTACGACGTTCCGGCGCTTCAAGGCCTGCAGGGCCGGTCTCGTAGAGGGACGCGACTTCTTCCGCCTCGATGCCGGCGAACATTCGGACTGGCTGGCCAGCCTGCGCGAGGAGGGGCTGATCTATCCGTCCAGCGTCCACGTGGTGCTGCTCACCGAATCCGGTTATCGGCGGCTCTAGCGCTGACGGCGTTTCCTGGCCAGCTCGCGGAGCAGGGCCTCCTGTTCGTTGAACGAGGGCTGCCGCCGGCGTTTGGCCTGGTCGGGGCCGCCGGGTCCGTCCCGCTCCACCGGGACATGCCCGGCGCGTTCGTCCTCCTTCAGCGCCTGGTAGTCGGCGAGATCACGGGTGATCGACTCCGCGTCCTTCTCGTCGGTGTAGCGGCCGCGATAATCCGTGGGCGGTTTCTTCCCTTTGCGCAGGAAGAGCTGCATGCGCAGTTGCTTGTTGTAGGCAACCACCTGCCGGTCGATCCAGAAGAGATCGTAGACCGCCAGGAGGGCCAGGAGCGCCGACGGCAGCAGCCACCACCAGGCAGGGGCCAGCCAGGCCGTACCGACGGTGATCACGCTAAGTATCAGGAAGGCCGCGCCGCCACGGGGTTCGGCGAGGTAGAATCGGTGCAGGCCCAGTGGAAACAGGATCCACGCCGCATAGGCGCGGTTCCTGGAGCGCATCTCGTTTGCCAGCAGGGCATTGACGGCCTGCAGGCCGCCACCCTCGAGGTTGAGTTTCTGCCAGGCCTTGCTCATTGCTGCATCCGTTTCCGGGTCTGATCCCCAGTTTAACCCCGGGCCGAGTTGTCGCAGGGAAAGTCCGTCTGCTATTGCGGCCTTGCCGGGCTTGCTAGCATGCGGAGGAACATCCGGGGGAAGCACGCCCATGTCGGATCGGCGATTGCAGGTCTTTTTTACCGTGGCCCGGCTGCTCTCGTTCACGCGGGCGGCCGAGGTGCTGCACATGACCCAGCCGGCGGTCACCTTCCAGGTGCGCCAGCTGGAGGAGCAGTTCGATACCCGCCTGTTCGATCGCAACCACAACCGCGTCACGTTGACGGAGGCCGGCCGCCTGGTGTTCCGCTACGCCGAGCGCATCTTCGAAACCTACACGGAGATGGAGGCGGCGATGCGCGAGCTGAAGGGCGCGGTTGGCGGTGCGGTGGTGCTGGGGGCGAGCACCACGGTCGCGGAGTACCTGCTGCCGACGCTGCTCGGCGCCTTCCTCCGCAGTCATCCCGAGGTGGGTATCAGCCTGCGGGTCGGTAATTCCGAGGCCGTGGTGGCCATGGTTGAGGAGAGTGAGATCGACCTGGGCGTGGTCGAGGCCCCGGTGAGCAACCGGAACCTGATCGTGCAGGCCTGCCTGATCGACCACCTGCGCCTGATCGTCCCGCCGGACCATCGACTCGCGACGCGCAGGAAGGTTACGCTCCGCGATTTTCTCGATGAGCCCTTCGTGTGCCGGGAGGAAGGTTCCGGGACGCGCGAGGTGATCATGGAATACCTGACCCGCCAGGGCTGCACTCGCAACCGCCTCAACCTGTGCATGGAGCTCGGCAGTCCGGAGGCGATCAAGGGGGCGGTGGCGGCCGGTATGGGCATCTCGATGCTCTCGGAGTCCGTGATCGCCAAGGAGGTCACACTGGGTCAGTTGGTCGCGATCCCGCTGGATCCCCCGCTGGAGCGGCCGATTTCCCTGGTGCATGCACGCCAGAAATTCCGCGTGCCGACCCTCGAGGTGCTGTTGCGCTTCATCCGCGAGTACTGCACCCAGGACGAACCGCCGGTAACCCCTTCCTAATCCAACGGGAGATCTGATGAAGAATTACTGCGTCGTACAGCACACCTATTCGGAATTCCTGGGCCTGATAGAATCCCAGCTGGAGAAGAGGGATATCGGCTTTTCGTATCATCGGCCGTTCGTGGGCCAGGACATGCCCGGCTCGGCGGCCCAGTTCGATGGCCTGTGGCTGTTGGGCGGCGCGTGGCCGCTTACGGACGAGGAGCACAACCCGCAGATCCCGGACGAACTGACGCTGATCGATGTCTTCCGGCGTTCCAGCCGGCCGGTGATCGGCCTGGGCATGGGTGGCATGCTCGTGGCCCTGCAGGCAGGCGGAACGGCCCGGCCGGAGCCCGCGTACCGGGCCGAATTCGTGACGGCGCACAAGACCCCCGCGGGGGTCGGCGACGCGCTGGCTGAGGCCGTGGATGGCCGCCGTGTGCTCGTGCTGGTGCATGGCAGCGTGGACCTGCCCGGTGGCCTGGAGCCCACCCTGGTGGACGATGAAGGGCGGTGGCTGGCGGTGCGTCCCGACGCTTTGACCTATGGACTGCTGTTCCGCCCGGAAATGAAACCGGGCATGCTGGAAGATATCATCATGGAGGCACGGCACAATCCGCCTCCCAACATGGGCGAACTCCTCGGCGAGGCCCGCATGGAATGGCAGGCGATGCAGGAGGTCACCAGCCAGGTGGTGGCGGGGCTGGTGACGGAGCTCTCCCTGATGCAGGAACGGCGCAAGATGCCGGTGTTCAGTCTGAAACTGGAGACGGAATAAGTTGATCGCACCAATGAACATGGCCCGCAAGAACAAGGCCTCACGCGGCAAGGGCGGCGCGGCCGCAAGGGTCGCCGAGATCGCCGGCAAGCTGCCGGAGGAGGATCTGCGCACGCTGCTGCAGTTCTCCGAGTTCCTGCTCGCCCGGGTTCCCGAGGCTGATGCGGCGGAGGCACCGCTGCCAGAGCCCAAGCCGATCCCCCGGCCTGCCGAGGAGTCGGTGATCAAGGCGATGCGACGCCTGTCCGAGACCTATTTCATGCTCGACCGGGGCTCGCTGCTGAACGAGACCTCTGCACTGATGGCCCAGCACGTGATGCAGGGTCGGAAGGCGGCGGAGGTGATTGACGACCTCGAGGCCGCCTTTTCGGCCCAGTACCAGCGGGTGCGGTCCTCCCAATGATCGAAGTGTTCCAGCGCTGGTATCGACGGCATTTTACCGACCCGCAGGTGGTGATCCTGGCCTTCCTGCTTCTGGTCGGGTTTCTGCTGGTGATCTTCGCCGGACGTATCCTGGCCCCGCTGCTGGCGAGCCTCATCATCGCCTATCTGCTGGAGGGGGCGGTGGCGAAGCTGACGCTGCTGCGCATGCCAAGGCTGCTGGCGGTGATCATCGTGATCCTGGGCTTCGTCGCGCTGGTGGCCGCGGCCCTGTTCGGACTGGTGCCGTTGATGTCGCAGCAGGTCACGCAGCTGGTCAGGGAGCTCCCGGTGATGATCTCCCAGGGCCAGGCGCTGCTGCTGCAGCTGCCGGAGCGCTACCCGCAGGTCATCTCCGAGGAGCAGGTCTTCGACATCATGGGTGCGATCCGTGCCGAGGCCACCCAGTTCGGGCAACAGGTGGTGAAGATCTCGCTGGCCTCCGCACAGCACCTGGTCACGGTCGTGATCTATCTGATCGTCGTTCCGCTGATGGTCTTTTTCATGCTGAAAGACCGCGACGCGATCCTGAACTGGTTCATGGGCTTCATGCCACGCGACCGGCACCTGGCGGGGCAGGTCTGGAACGAGGTGAACGTAAAGATCGCCAGTTACGTGCGCGGCAAGTTCCTGGAGATCCTGCTCGTCTGGGCGGTCAGCTTCATCACCTTCCACTGGTTCGGGTTGCAGTACGCGGTGCTGCTGTCCTTCATGGTCGGAATCTCCGTGATCATTCCTTACATTGGTGCGGCCGTCGTCACCATCCCGGTGGCGCTGGTCGCCTACTTCCAGTTCGGCCTGTCCAGTGAGTTCGCCTGGGTGCTGATCGCCTATGGCGTGATCCAGTTCCTGGACGGCAACGTACTGGTGCCCCTGCTGTTTTCCGAGGTGGTCAACCTGCACCCGGTGGCGATCATCGCCGCGGTGTTCATCTTCGGCGGTATCTGGGGACTCTGGGGGGTGTTCTTCGCGATCCCGCTGGCCACGCTGGTGCACGCCGTGTTGAAGTCCTGGCCCCGTCATGACCTGCCCGCGGATCGGCCGGCGAAGGATTCCGGCCGCCCCGAAATTACGGGCGGGGAACAGGCGGAGACTACTACGGGTCCCGGCAAGGCGTGACCGTTCGGGGGCGAAGGGAATTCAGACCCAGTTTCGGGAGCCGTGGACCTTTCCGGTGCGCGGAATCCAAGTCAAGAGAGGATGCATGACCGGCACTGAATTGTTGATGAACATCACCCCGCAGGAGAGTCGGGTCGCCCTGGTCGAGAACGGGATCCTGACCGAGCTGCACCTCGAGCGGAGCCGGCGGCGCGGCCTGGTCGGCAGCATCTACAAAGGGACGGTGTGCCGGGTGTTGCCAGGTATGGACGCGGCCTTTGTGGACATCGGCCTCGATCGCACCGCCTTTCTGCATGCCTCGGACGTGGCGCCGGTCGAGCGCGAGGAACTCTGCAACAACGGCGAGGTGCCCCGGCGCAACGAATCCATCAGCCAACTGCTGCGTGAGGGCCAGGAACTGCTGGTCCAGGTGATCAAGGACCCCCTCGGCACGAAGGGCGCGCGCCTGACCACCTATGTCACCGTCCCGTCACGGCACCTGGTACTGATGCCGAACCAGAGCAACATCGGGATCAGCACCCGCATCGAGGACGACACCACCCGCAGCCGACTGCGCGAGAACATGGAGGCGTTGCGCGCCGAACTGGCCCCGGAGCATGGCTTCATCGTGCGCACCGCGGCCGAACTCGCCGACGAGGGAGCGCTGCGCAATGACGTGATGTTTCTGAAGAAGCTGTGGGACACGCTGAAAGAGAACGCCGTCAACTGCGCCACGGGACAGGAGATCCATGCCGATCTTCCGCTGGTGCTGCGTATCCTTCGGGACATGGTCGGGGTGGAACTGGAGCGGATCCGGATCGACTCCCGCGAGACATGGCAACGGGTTTGCGAATTCGCCGAGCGCTACATCCCGGAGCTGACCCACAGGATCGAACATTATCCCGGCGAGCGCCCGATCTTCGAACTCTTCAATGTCGAGGAGGAGATCCAGCGCGCGCTGGAGCGCAAGGTCGAGCTGAAATCCGGCGGCTACCTGATCTTCGACCAGACCGAGGCGATGACCACCGTGGACATCAATACCGGCGGGTTCGTCGGGCATCGCAACCTCGAGGAGACGATCTTCAAGACCAATCTCGAGGCGGCGCAGGCCATCGGGCGGCAGCTGCGGCTGCGCAATCTCGGCGGCATCATCATCATCGACTTCATCGACATGCAGGATGACGAACACAAGCGCCAGGTGATCCGGGCCCTCGACCGTGCCCTGGAGCGGGATCACGCCAAGTGCCAGATCTGCGACGTGTCGCCGTTGGGGCTGGTGGAGATGACCCGCAAGCGTACCCGGGAAAGCCTGGAGCACCTGCTCTGCGAACCCTGCACCACCTGCGGCGGGCGTGGCTACCTGAAATCGGCCGAGACCGTCTGTTACGAGTTGTTCCGCGAGATCCTGCGCGAGGCCCGCCAGTACGATGCCAAAGAACTGCGGGTGCTGGCCTCGCAGAGCGTGATCGACCTGCTGCTGGACGAGGAGTCCTCGAGCCTCGCCGAGTTGCAGGAATTCGTCGGTGTGCCGATCCGGTTCCAGGTGGAGACGCTGTATCAACAGGAGCAGTTCGACGTGGTCTTCATTTGAGCAGGCCATCCTTCTGAACGGCATGTCGTGTTCGCCACCAAAGGGGGCCTCCGGGGAGTGCCCCTGCCGACGATGGCCCTCCCCGGTCCGAAGGCAGGCTCCGGGGTTCGAGTCATGAGTCGCCGCAGCCTGCGCCTGACCGTGGCCACCCTGGCCCCCTTGCTCCTGCTCTTGTTGCTGGCTCTCCTGGCGCTGCGGCTGCTGCTGCCCCAGTGGGACGGTCTGGCGGCGGTGGTCGAGCAGCGGGTCGGGACGATGATCGACCGTGAGGTGCAGTTGGGTTCCCTGCACTTCGGTTGGTCGGGATGGGTCCCGGAACTGGTCGCGAGCGAGGTGCGCATTTCGCAGCCCGGCACAGGCCCGCTTGCGGCCCGAGAGCTCGGGGTCAGCCTGGCCCCGCTGCGGAGCCTTCGGGCCCGCAGCCCGGTTTTGGGCCATGCCCGCCTGACCGGCATCCACCTGGACATCGAACGCGACAGCGAGGGCGTGTGGGACGTGCACGGGTGGCGCTTCGGCGGTGCCGGCTCGTTGGCGCTCGACTGGAGGCGGCACTTTGCCGGCATGGAACGGCTGCAGATCGAAGAAGCCACCCTGGCTTGGACAGATGGCATGACCGGTATCGAGACCGGCCTGCGCGTGGACTCACTGGGGCTGCGCTCGGATCGGTCCGGGCTTGCCCTTGTGGGGCGCGGCAGCTTTCTTCCCGAGGCCGGCGGGCCGGTGTATGTGGGCATTACGGTGCCCCCGGCAGGGCCCGACCGCATCGAATTCTTTCTGGATGCGCAGGGCGTGCAGCTGCCCTACTGGAGTCAGCTGGGCGGCTGGCTCCAGGGTGGGTTGCACGGTACCGCTTCGGTGCGTCTCTGGGCGACCCTGGAAAATGGGCGGGTCCGGCAACTGCAGGGAGAACACGACAGCCGCCTGCTCGTGGTTCGCGATGGACGCTGGCGTGAGCAGCCGGTGGGTCATCGATTCCAGTGGGCGCGCGACGGGACGACGGTCGTGTCGCACTGGGCCGAGACCACCCCGGGTGCGGGGGATGCGCGCCTGGAATACCGCATGCCGAGCGCCGGTGAGGGCGTGGACCGCGTCGTTCTGGCCGCGGCCGGCATTGATATCGGGCAATACGCACCGACCGGCACGGGGTTGCGGTTTCGCGATGTGCCGGATCTCGCGCGGCTGGCGCCCGGTGACCCCTCGGGCAGGCTGGAGAAGCTTTACGTAGTCCTGGCGCGGGATGCCAAAGGGTGGCAGGTACAGGTGGCGGATGCTCAATTGCGGGATCTCAAGCTGGATGCGTCCGGCGCGATTCCGGGGGTTAGCGGTCTGGATGCGAGCCTGGAATGGGCGGACGGTCAGGGCGCGCTGATGCTGGATGGCAACGCCCTGCGCGTCGCGATGCCGACCCTGTTTTCAGAGGAGTTTCTCTTCGACCGGCTGCAGGCGCGGCTGCTGCTGCGGCGGGACGAGGCGGCGTGGTACCTGGAGGCACGCGATATCTACCTGGAAAACAAGGACGCCGCGCTGGAAGGCCGCGGGAGGATCGAATTCGGCGCGGCGCCACACCTGGACATGGCACTGCGCTTCCTGCGTGCCGACGGCCGGGAGGTGGCCCGCTACCTGCCGGTGCACCGGCTCCCCGCACGGACCTACCGCTGGCTGGTTGAGAGCATTCGCACCGCCACCGTTACCGAAGGCGGCATGGTGTTCCGCGGTCATCCGAAGGATTTCCCCTTCGCCGACAGCCAGGGTGTGTTCGACCTTTGGGCGGTGGTCGAGGACGGCTTGCTGGACTACCTGCCGGACTGGCCGGTGGCGGAGGGGTTGTCGGGGACGCTGCATTTTCACAATGCCGGTTTCCGGGCGGAACAGGCATCCGGGAAGATTCTGGATTCCGACCTGAGCGATACCACCGTGGTCATCGGCAATATGGTCAGGGAACCGGAACTGGAGATCCGTGGGCAGGCGCGTGGTCCGGTTCAGGACCTGTCCACGTACCTGCGCCAGTCCGGGATCGGGCGCGGCTTCCTTCCCTACCTGGCTGGCGTGCAGCCGCGGGGCAGCAGTGTGCTGGACCTGGATCTTTTGATCCCGCTGCACGGACCCGGACCGGCCGGGACCCGTGCCGCGGGGCGCCTGGGTCTCGACGGTGCAGCGCTGGCATTGCCTGAGGGCAGGTTCACCCTGGAAGACATCAGGGGCGCGATCCGCTTCGATCCGCAGCGAGGGTTTCGGGGCCAGGAAATTCGCGCCGAGATCCACGGGGAGCCGGTGCTGCTGAACCTGCAGCGCGATGCCACAGGCCCGGCCATGCGTATCCATGCCCAAGGCCGTCAACCACTCGCACCGTGGCTCGGGGAGAGTGCCGCTGCGCGCCTTGCGGCACAGGGGAACGCGCGCTGGGATGCCGAGATCGTGGTCAACGGGGCCGGTGATGCGCGCCTGGAGCTGGCCTCGAATCTCGAGGGGATGCAGCTGGATTGGCCGGTACCCCTTGCCAAGACGCAAGGTACCCGGCGTCCGTTGCAGATCTCCTGGCCGTTGCAACGCGAAGGCGAGGCGATCGCACGGGTGCGTTTCGATCAGGTCCTGGAGGCCGACATCCGAGTGGCGCCGGGGCGTGCGGGCGGGGCCGGAGAGGTTCGCGCCCTCGCCCTGAACCTCGGGCGCCCACCCCCGGGGATGCCCGCACTGCCCGAGCGCGGCATCGACCTGCGGGCGCGCCTGGATTCGGTCGACGTGGAGGCCTGGCTCCAGGCCGTGAGCGTGTTGACGGCTGAGACGGTGCCCATCGAGGCGGCGGCGGGGCTGGAGCTGGTCCGCGCCGATATCGAGGCCGTGGACAGCCTGCGCTGGGGCGGCAGGGTTCTCCCGGGAGGCCGCCTGCGGGTCGAGCCGGGATCCGATGGGCAGCGGCTGGTCCTGGATTCGGAGTGGGTGCGGGGCGCCGCCGTGTTGACAGACCTGGCAGCCGGAGATCTGCGGGCGGGCGCGCGTGGCCACTGGCAGGTGGACCTTGCACACCTGCACCTGGATCAGTGGGAGACCCCGGCCGAGCGATCCGGGCGTTCCCGGCCACCTGCACAGGCTGAATTTGCGGATCCCCGCAGCTGGCCGGGCGTGGATCTGCGGATTGCCGACCTGCGGGTGGGCAAACTGCATCTGGCCGATGTCGCACTCGCGCTGCGTCCGTCAACGGACGGCCTGGAACTGCGGGAGTTGCGGCTGCGTGCGCCGCAGGGAGACGTGAGCCTGTTGGGCGATGGTCACTGGGAGGTGTCCCCGGATGGCGTGGCGCAGACGCGAATCCGGGTCGAGGCGACCGGGACCGAGTGGGGCAGCGCACTGAATTCGATGGGTGTCTCGCCGGCGATGCAAGGCGCGTCCGGCAGCGCTCGGGCCAGGCTGACCTGGGCCGGTCCGCTCTTCATACCCGACATCGCCGGGCTGAGCGGGACGGTCGACATCGACCTCGCGGACGGTCGCCTGCACGAGGTTGAGCCGGGGGCGGGCCGTCTCCTGGGGCTGGTGAGCCTGGACGTGATCCCGCGCAGGCTGCGTCTGGACTTCCGGGACGTCTATACTCAGGGGCTGGCGTTCGACCAGATGGTCGGCGAGGCGGTGATCGAAGGCGGCGATCTGCTGTTGCCGGAACTCCGCATTGCCAGTCCCTCCGCAGTGGTGCGGGTGAGCGGGCGCACCGGTCTTGTGGCCCGCGACTTCGACCAATCCATCGTCGTCGTGCCCCGGCTGCGTTCGACGCTGCCCATCGTGGGGGCGCTGCTCGGCGGTCCGGTAACCGGAGCCGTTGTGCTGTTGGTGGAACGGGTCCTGGGAATCGGGGACCAAATGGAAGAGGCGGCTCGAGTGGAATATTTTGTCACGGGTCCGTGGTCTGACCCAGAGATAAGGGCGCGAGTGAAGACGGAACAGGGGACACCAGAGTGATGACCCAAGGGTGCATGCCATGACGAATGTTGCCGCCATCCAGATGGCGTCGGGACCACAGCCGCAGAACAACATGCTGGAGGCGAAGCGGTTGCTCAAGGAAGCGGCGGACAAGGGCGCGCAGTTGGTGGTGCTGCCCGAGAACTTCGCGATGATGGGCATGCATGATGAAGACGTCCTCAAGATTGCCGAGGAGCCGCGGGCGGGTCCGCTGCAGGCCTTTCTGGCGGAACAGGCGCGGCGTCTCGGCATCTGGCTGGTTGGTGGCACCGTTCCGCTGCGCACTGAACGTGGCGATCGTGCAATCTCTGCCTGTCTGGTGTTTGACGACCAGGGCCAACGCGTGGCCCGCTACGACAAGATTCACCTGTTCGATGTGCGTATACCCGACGGCGACGAGCACTATGCCGAGTCGCGGATCTACGAGCCCGGGGACCATATCGTTACGCTGGATACGCCTTTTGGGCGGATGGGCCTTGCCGTCTGCTACGATCTTCGCTTCCCGGAGCTGTTCCGCGGGCTGCTCGATCAGGGCGCCGAATTCGTGGCCATGCCTGCGGCCTTCACCGCGCAGACCGGGCAGGCGCACTGGGATATTCTTTTGCGAGCCCGCGCCATCGAGAATCAGCTGTTCATGCTGGCTGCGGCGCAGGGCGGGTTCCACGTCAACGGCCGCGAGACCTACGGCCACAGCGCCCTGGTCGATCCCTGGGGCCGGGTCGTGGCGCAGCTGGGCCGCAATCCCGGGGTCCTCGTCGCCGACCTGAGTTGCGACTGCGTCGGCCGGATACGGACCCTGTTCCCGGCCGTGCATCATCGGCGCCTGTCCTGTGAGGTCCAGGTGTCCAAGACCGAGGCCTGAGGCCGGCGGCTCCGCCGCCGACCCGTACATCGAAACAGCCAACAGGAATCACGATGATCGACAGTTTCGTTCGAGAAACCCTCCTTGATCCCGGCAATATCACCGAAGAGGGGCTTGCCGCCGTGCTCGGGACTGCCTTCGGTCGCGGGACCGACGGCGGCGACTGCTACTTCCAGTTCATCTGCCAGGAGGGCTGGTCGCTGGAAGACGGCCTGGTCAAGAGCGCGAGCTTCAACATCGAGCGCGGCGTCGGTCTCCGGGTGATCTCCGGCGAGCAGACCGGTTTTGCCTATTCCGACGAGATCACCCTGCCGGCGATGCTGGAGGCCGGGCGCACCGCGCGCAGCATCGCCAGTGCCGGGCAGACCGGCTCGGTGGCCGTGCGTCCCGGCGTTGGGCGGGAGTCCGCGCCGCTGTACCTGCCCGATGACCCGCTGGGCTCGCTGGACGAGGCACGCAAGATCGGCCTGCTCAAGCACGTCGATGCCGAGGCCCGTGCCGCCGACCCGCGCGTCACCCAGGTCATGTGTTCGCTGGCGGGGGCACGCGAGGTGGTGCTGGTCCTCACGGCAGACGGTGAACTGGTCACCGATGTGCGGCCCCTGGTGCGGATGAACGTGCAGGTCCTGGTGGAGCAGGGTGGCCGCCGGGAATCGGGATCCTCCGGCGGTGGCGGTCGCTCCGGCTATTTGTACTTCACCGAGGAGGACCGGGCCGGCGCCTATGCCCGCGAGGCCGTGCGCCAGGCGCTGGTCAACCTCGAGGCGGTGGACGCGCCCGCCGGTACCATGAAGGTGGTGCTCGGTCCCGGCTGGCCCGGTGTCTTGCTGCACGAGGCGATCGGTCACGGCCTCGAGGGCGATTTCAACCGCAAGGGCACCTCGGCCTTTGCCGGCCGGATGGGCGAACGGGTCGCCGCTCCCGGCATCACCATCGTCGACGATGGCACGCTGCCCGGCCGGCGCGGGTCCCTGAATGTCGATGACGAGGGTACCGTGACCCAACAGACGGTGCTGATCGAGGACGGCTATCTGCGCGGCTACATGCAGGACCGACTGAACGGCCGCCTGAGTGGTACCCGGTCCACGGGCAACGGGCGCCGCGAGTCCTACGCACACCTGCCGATGCCGCGCATGACCAACACCTACATGCTCGCGGGCGGCCACGACCCGGCCGAGATCATCGCGTCGGTGGATCGTGGTCTTTATGCGGTCAACTTCGGCGGTGGGCAGGTGGACATCACCTCCGGTAAGTTCGTGTTCTCGGCCTCGGAGGCCTACCTGATCGAGGACGGACGGGTAACCCGGCCGGTGAAGGGGGCTACCCTCATCGGCAATGGCCCGGATGTGCTGACCCGTGTCTCGATGGTCGGCAACGACCTGGAACTCGACACCGGCGTCGGTACCTGCGGCAAGGAAGGGCAGGGCGTGCCGGTGGGCGTCGGCCAGCCGACGCTGCGCATCGACGGGATGACCGTGGGCGGCACCCAGGCCGCTTGACCGAGATCTCCGCGCAGACGAAGGGAATCGCCCAAGGCCGTCCCGGCGGGCAACGATCACCAGCTTTCAGGAGCAGGCATGACGCATCTAGCAATCCTCGAAGAAGAACAATCGCTACCGGAGGGCCACGGTGCCGACCGCATTGTGCAGTGGCATGTCTTCCGGTCAAGGGTGCAGGCTGAGCGCTTTGCCGAGGGCATCCACCTGGGTGACGGGCAGGAACTGGTGGGCGGCTTCACCCGGGACAGCCTGGGGATCCTCTACTGGGTGGGTGTCCACGTCGAGGATCTTGAAAAGTGGGGCAACCGCGATGCCGTGAACAAGCACGGCGCGAGTCCCTGAGCCGTTCATTCGCCACCCCATCCGCACTTGTTACGGCCGGCCCGCACCGAGTGCGGGAATCGGCCACCCGCCCGTCCAGGAATCGATGAAGAGCATGGATCAGTTGACCGAAGTACAGGCACTCTCGCACAGTCCCGCAGCGATGGAGGAGCAGGTGCGCATGGTCCTCGACCACGCCCGCGCCTGCGGGGCCTCGGCGGCACAGGTGATCGTCACCCACAACGTGGGGCTGAGCGTGACCGTGCGCAAGGGCGAGGTGGACACCCTGGAGCACGAGCGCGACCAGCAGATGGCCCTGGTGGCCCATTTCGGGCAGTCCAAGGGCTCGGCCTCCACCACGGATTTCAGCGCTTCGGCCCTGCGCCAGACCGCAGAGGCCGCCTGCCGTATCGCCCGTCACACCGAACCCGACCCGTATGCCGGCCTGCCGGACCCCGAGGATCAGGCGCATGACTGGCAGGATCTGGACCTGGATCATCCCTGGGACTGCAGCTCGGGCAACGCCATCGAGCTCGCGCGGCGGATCGAGGCCGCGGGCTTCGCGCTGGACCCGCGCATCGAGAATTCGGAGGGGGCCAGCGTCAGCACGCGCCGGGCGATGTCCTTCCTGGGGGACAGCCAGGGATTCATGGGCGGCTATCGGAGTACGCGACACTCGCTCTCCTGTGCGCTGGTGGCGCGGGATGCGGCCGGCATGCAGCGCGACTATGCCTACACGCTTTCCCGCAACCCGCTGGAGCTGAACGATCCCGAGGCGGTCGGCCGCGAGACGGCAGAGCGGACCCTGCGGCGGCTTGATTCGCGCAAGCTCGGCACCCGGCAGTGTCCCGTGCTGTTTGCGCCAGAGATGGCGCGCGGTCTGATTGGCAGCTTCACGCGCGCCATCGGTGGCGGCGCGCAGTACCGCAAGAGCTCCTTCCTGCTCGATGCCGCAGGCCAGGATATCTTCCCCGCCTGGATGCGGATCGCGGAGCATCCGCATCTGCCAGGCGCCCTGGGCAGCGCGCCCTTTGACGGTGAGGGCGTGCGCACCCGGGAACGAGAGCTGATCAGCGACGGTGTGCTCCAGGGCTACATCCTCGACAGCTACGCCGCGCGCCGGCTCGGGCTGCACACCACGGGCAATGCCGGCGGCGCGCGCAACGTGACGGTGCAGCCGCATCCGGGCGACAAGGGCCTTCGGGAGCTGCTTGCGGACATGGGCACCGGGCTCCTGGTCACCGAGCTGATCGGCCAGGGCATCAACGCGGTCACGGGCGACTATTCCCGCGGCGCCGCCGGCTTCTGGGTCGAGCAGGGCGAGATCGTGCATCCGGTCGAGGAAATCACCATCGCCAGCAATCTGCGGGACATGTACCGCAGGATCGTGGCGGTGGGCAACGACATCGACGTTCGCGGCAACACCCGCACGGGCTCCATCCTGATCGAATCGATGACCATCGCCGGGGACTGATCCCGCCCGGGGATGCCCTTGCGCGGAGTATCTCCTGCACGACGGCTGAAGATGATGTCTGCGCTCACCCGCGTCCGGTAGGGCCGAAGATGCTGTCCTGCAGGTGCCACTTCGAGGCCAGGGTCTCGGTGGCGTTGAGGATCTCTTCGGCGCGGGCGGGGTGGTTCCATGTGCCCCGGGCGAGCCAGGCCAGCGCGGTCTCGCGGTCCGGGGCCAGCGACAGCAGGTGGATGAGTTCACCGGCATCGCCGCCGATGATCTCGCCTCCGAGCAGGGCGCCGCTGTCCATGTCCCCGATCAGGCGCACGAAGCCCTCCGGTTCGTCCTGTCCGAGTGCGCGCGGCGAGGTCTCGAAGGCGGCGAAGCCCACCGCGGGTTCCAGTTCCTCGTCCTCCGCCGTGTCCTCGTTCAGGCCCAGGCGCGCCATCTCCACAGCGCTGTAGATCACCATGGGGACGAAGCGACCATCCTGTCTGCGCTGGTTGCCGCCGAGGATATTCTCGACCGCGATGGTGGCATCCGACAGGGCGTGGTTGGCGGTCATCCAGTCGCCGGCGACGTCGCCGATGGCGTAGACGTTCGGGGCCGCGGTCTGCAGTGTCCCGCCGCGCCGGATGAAGCCCCTGGCGTCGGTTTCGACGCCGATCCGGTCCAGGCCCAGATCCTCGGTGAAGGGCCTGCGGCCGGTGCCGAGAAGCACCCAATCCGCCTCGAAGCGCTCGCCGTCCGCGGTGATGGTCACCCGCCCGTTCTCGTGCGAAATCGATTCGTAGCCCTGGACGCGACGGGCCACGACGCCCTGGGCCGCGAGCTGCTCCCTCAGCGTGGACAGCGCCTGCGGACTGAACCCCAGGCGCGCCAGCGGCGGCGAGCGCGTGAGCCAGGTGACCTCCCGGCCCAGCATCTGCAGGATGAACGCGAACTCGGTCGCGACGACACCGCTGCCGATGACCGCGACGCGCCGGCCCGGGGGCGGGGGCCGATCGAACAGCATGTCGGTGCTGAGCACGCGGTCTTCCTTCAGTGCAAAGGGCTCGGGGACGATGGGAGCAGCGCCGGTAGCGATGATGCTGTGGCGGGCCTCGACGGTCGCGCGCCCGTTCGCGCCCTCGATCTCGATGGCCTCGGGGCCGAGAAATCGGGCGCGTCCTTCCCGGGACTCGACCTTCAGATGCTTCAGGTAGCTGCGGTAGCTGTCCCGCACCGTGCCGACCACCCTGTGCTGGTGTTCCCAGGCGCGGCCAAGGTCACCGGACAACGTCCCGTCGATGCCGCGGCCGGCGAAGTGCTGCTGGGCCGCGAGCATGCGCGCACTGTGGTACCAGTCCTTCTTGGGCACGCAGCCGCGATTCAGGCAGCATCCGCCCCACTGGCCCCGTTCGATGATGACCACGCGCAGGCCACGCAGGGCGCCGAACACGGCGGCCCGGTAGCCGCCCGGGCCGCTGCCGATCACCGCCAGGTCGTAGGGTGCAGTCACGGCCGACCCGCTTCCAGATCGATCGCCGGTTGGTGCCACTCCAGCTTGGTGAGTTCAAGCTCGAAGACGTTGCCATCGGCCTCGTAGTCCAGACGGACGGGCAGGTAGTCCAGTGTGGGCACGAACCAGCCGGCCAGTTCCACGCCGCTGCTGTCGTCCGTGCGCACCACGTGTAGTGCCTCCACCCGCCCCAGCACCGTGTCGATGCGGTGCGCGCCCTGCAGTGTCAGCGAGTATTGACGGAGCCGGTCACGCTCGAGCACAGTCACGGTGATCGTCTGTCCGAGGTTGCCGTTCCGCAGTTGCTCCATCGTCAGGTAGAGCGAGGACAGGAAGTCCAGCGTGCCCGGCGGTACCGCCAGGTCGAAGGACTGCTGGTTGATGTGCCCGTGCGCCCGATTCGTGGTCCAGTCGAAGCGCGTTTCGACCTTCCGTTCCCGGCGCGGTGTCACCTGGACGCTCCGGGTCTGCACCAGATTCAGGTTCCCGTCGCCTGACTTGAAGACGGCCTCGCGAGTGAACTCGAAGCGACCGAGAATCCGCAGGAATCCGGACACGTGAGCGTCCATGGCCATGCGGATGTTGTCCCCCTCACGGCTCAGGGTGCTCTGGGCCACAAGCGTGTTACCGAACGCCTGCGCCTGGTAGGTCGCGGTGTACGCGGGGATGGACCCGGCCAGGGCCGGCTGCGCGGCCCCGGCCAGCAACAACAGCAGAATCAGTCTTGGCCAGCGCATCGTTTCGAGGTCTCCCAGGTGTCATCGAGCAGGAGGGGCCGTTCGAGCGGCCTGCCATCGCAGCAAACCTTGTCCCCCGCGGCCTGAATCCGCCCTGAACAGATCAGTCCGACCGCTGCGGGGTACAGTCGGTGCTCGGCCGCCCGCACGCGGGCCGCCAGTGTTTCGGGATCGTCGTCCGGATGCACCGGGACCCGGGCCTGCATCAGCACCGGCCCACCGTCCAGTTCCGCGGTCACGAAATGAACGCTGGCTCCGTGGACCTCGACCCCCGCCGCCAGTGCACGTGCGTGGGTATCCAGACCGCGGAAATCCGGCAACAGCGATGGATGGATGTTGACCATCCGACCCGCAAAACGTGCCACGAACGCGTCGGTCAGAACACGCATGAACCCGGCGAGCACGATCAGGTCCGGCGCGGATGCCTCGATGACCTCCGCCAGCGCCCGGTCGAAGCCCTCCCGGTCCGGGTACTCGCGATGATCCACCACAGCGTAGGGAATCCTGGACTGCCGGGCGAAATCCAGGCCCCGCGCCTGCGGTCGGTTGCTGATCACGCGCACCACCTGGCCCTCGATCCCGCCGTTGCTGCAGGCCTCGAGCAATGCATTCAGGTTGCTCCCGCGCCCGGAGATCAGCACGACCAGGCGCTTCTCCCCGGCGTCCGACAGGGCGGGATACCGCCTGGAATCCTGGCCTACCGGAGCGTCGTCCCCGGGCTTCATGTCGATTCGTAGTGGATGGTGGGTGTCCCCGATCCATTGACGACCATCCCGATCGGCCAGGCCGTGAGTCCCGCAGCGGCCAGCTCCGAGATGGCCGCGTCTACGCTCGCCTCGGGCAGAACCGCCACCATGCCGATGCCGCAGTTGAAGGTGCGCAGCATCTCTGCCTCCGAGATCCCGCCCGCGCTCTGCAGCCAGTCGAAGACGGGTGGCCGCGGCCAGGCGGCCAGGTCGATCCTGCCATCCAGACCCTGTGGCAACACGCGCGGCAGGTTCTCGGTGAGGCCGCCCCCGGTGATGTGGGCGAGCGCGTGCACGGGCTGTGTCTTCAACAGTGCCAGGAGGGCGCGTACGTAGATCGTGGTCGGCGCGAGCAGGGCATCCCCGAGCGGAACGCCCCCGCTGCCGTCCAGCGGCTGCCGGAGATCCGCCGCGCTGAGTTCGAGAACCCGGCGGATCAGCGAATAACCGTTCGAATGCGGGCCGCTGGAGGCGAGGCCCAGCAGCACGTCGCCGGCCTTCACCGCGGTCCCGTCGATGATCTCGTCCCGTTCCACGATGCCGACCGCAAATCCCGCCAGATCGTAGTCGCCTTCCTGGTACATGCCCGGCATCTCCGCGGTCTCGCCGCCGACCAGGGCACAGCCCGCCTGTTCACAGCCCTCGGCGATGCCCTTGACCACGTCCGCGGCCACGTCGACGTCGAGACGTCCGGTCGCGTAGTAGTCCAGGAAGAACAGCGGTTCGGCACCCTGCACGATGATGTCGTTCACGCACATCGCGACCAGGTCGATCCCGATGCTGTCGTGTCGCCCGAGTTCCTGGGCGACGCGAAGCTTGGTGCCGACGCCATCGGTGCCGGAGACCAGGACGGGTCTGCGGAAGCGCTCGATCGGGAGTTCGAACAGGGCTCCGAAGCCGCCCAGCCCGGCGAGCACGCCGGGTCGACGTGTACGTGCCGCGTACGGCTTGATGCGTTCCACCAGCTCGCTGCCTGCGGTGATGTCGACGCCAGCGTCGCGGTAGGTCAAACCGGGGCTTGATTCAGGCATGGAGGCTCTCTCGGACGGGGGAGTGAATGGTAACGACGGCAGGTAACGCATGCAAAAGGGACTCCGGAAAACGACGCCGCCTGTGCTATGTTGCGCCCTATTCACCCTTGCGGGTCGTGCTCTGGAGAGGTGCGTGGCGTTTGCTGACAAGATAGCCCCGGGTTTCGGTCCCTGGCGGCGTTTCCTTGCCGTCGTTGGCTTCTTGTGTCTACTGGCTACGGCGGCCCCCGCGAGCGCCGCGCTGATCGAGTGGATGGTCGAGGCCGAAAGCGAGGAGGAGGCCCTGGCTTCCGGGCTCGAGGATGTGCTGGTGCGGCTGGCAGGCTTTCGTTCCCCCGGGATTGATGCGCTGGTCCCTGCATTGCTCGAGACAAGCGACAAGCCTTGGCTGCGGTCCCTTGAGCGGCGTGGAGGAGGGCGCTTCCTGGTGGTCTTCGATCGGGCGCGGCTGCGGACCCTGCTGCAGGAGGCGGAGGTGCCGGTGTGGGTCGGCTCGCGCCCGGCGCTCCTGGTCTGGGTGGTCCTCGAGCGCGACGGACGCAGGTTGCTGCTGGGCTCGGGAATGGACGAGGAATCGGTGCTGGCAGCCTTGCGCGACTGGTCCGCCCGCCGCAATCTGCCGCTGCTCTTCCCCCTTGGGGACCTGGAGGACCGACGGCAGGTGCGCACGGCCGATGTGGTCGGCGGCGCCGTCGAGGCGCTGATCGAGCCGAGCCGCCGCTACGATGCCGACGGCCTCCTACTGATTCACGTGTCCCCGCATGGCGACCGCCAGCGTGCGCGCGCCTGGGTCGACTATCGGAACCATCGACTGCAGGCCGAGCGATCCGAGGCCACGGCCGCCGCGGCGGTGCGGGAGGCGGTCGCGGAGGTCATGGACGGCCTCGGCGCACGCACGGCACGTGTCCTCATCGGGCAGGAGGCGGCGCTGGTCGGCTTTTCCGGTGTCGGCGGCATGGCGGAACTGCAGTCGCTGCGCGCCCGCCTGGTCGCCCTGGAGGCCGTTCAGGACACGCAATTGAGCCGGTTGCTGCCGGGGGCTGCCGTCCTCGAGTTGCGAACGGGGTTGGATGCCACGGCGTTGGCCCAGGTGCTGGCGGCCGAAGGCTTTGCGGCCGCGGATGCGCCGCGGGCCGCCGGCCCGGGGGTCAACCTGTGGTTTCACGCCCACCGCTGACCCGTCATGAACCTCCGCCAATTACCGAACCTGATCACGCTGTCGCGTCTGTTCATGACGATTCCGGTCGTCTGGTTTCTCTACCGGGGCGACTATTGGCCCGCGCTGGTCCTCCTGGCCATCGCCGGCATGACCGATGCGCTGGACGGGTATCTGGTTCGGCGCTACGGCTGGGCCACGGAGCTGGGCGCCTGGCTGGATCCGGCTGCGGACAAGATCCTGATGCTCGGTATCTACCTGGCGGTGACCCTCAGTGGCCTGCTGCCCATCTGGTTGCTGGTGCTGGTGGTCGGACGCGATATATGGCTCTCGCTGGGCTCCCTGGCCTACCGACGCTGGGTCGGCCCCCTGCAGGTCGAGCCACTGATGATCAGCAAGATCAATACTTTCTTCCAGATTCTTCTTGTGTTGGGTGCGATTCTCAAGGTGGGCATCCTCGATCTGGATCCGGTCTGGGTGCAGCTGCTGATCGTGATCGTGACATTCACGACGGTGGCAAGCGGGGTGGTCTACACCGTGGTCTGGGGCCGTCGTGCCTGGCGACACTTCCACGCGACCTCCTCGTTCCCCCAGGCGTCGCCGCGGGCATGAGGCCGGATCACCCGCCGCATGGCGGCCGCCACCAGGCTGGAGCATCGAGCCGCGATCCCTCTCCGCTTCGCGGCCCGTTGGGGCGGGTAGGGCCACCCAGCGATGCCTGTTAGACAGCTGCCCCTGGACCTGCGGCTGCGCGACCATTCGCGCTTCGACACCTTCCACGCCGACGGCAACGGTCTGGCCGCGGCCACCCTGAAGGTGATGGCGGCGTGCGCGGCCGGTGCGGGCGAGCGGCAGGTCTTTCTGCACGGAGGGGCGGGATCGGGCAAGACCCATCTGCTCCAGGCGGCCTGCCACGAGGCCTTCGCGCAGCGACGGTCCTGCGCCTATCTGCCGCTGCAGGAACTGCAGGCCCTGGATCCCAGTGCGGTGCTGGAAGGGATGGATGGGCTGGAACTGCTGGTCCTCGATGACCTTCAGGCCGTGGCGGGGCAGCCCGACTGGGAGCTTGCACTGTTTGGGCTGATCAACCAGGTGCGGGAGCGAAGGGGGCGGTTGCTGCTCGCGGCGCGTGCGGCTCCGGAGGCGATCGGCTGCCGACTTCCGGACCTGACCTCGCGCCTCGGCTGGGGGCCGGTGTTCCGGCTGGATCAGCCCGGGGATCTGGAGCTCAAGGCGATCCTGCAGAAGCGCGCCGCGCTGCGCGGGCTGGAATTGAGCGGGGCCGTGGCCGACTATCTCCTGCGTCATGAGTGTCGCGACCTGGAGGTTCTGCTGAGCCTTCTGCATCGGCTGGATCTGGCGGCCCTGGCGGAGCAACGCCGCCTCACCATCCCCTTCATCCGGGAGCAACTGCGGCGCCCGCCGCCGGGCAGGGAATGAGTCAGGCCTTCGACGCCCGGCGGCGCTCCCCGGCGAAGGCGCGGACATACAGCAGGCAGCCGCTGAAGAGCACCAGTGCGAGGCCCAGCATCGACAGGCCGTAGAGGCGGTCTTCCGCGACAGCAGCGAGGGTGATGCCGATCACGACGTAGAGCAGCGCCAAAAGGCTGGTCCAGGCGTGGGTCCGTGGCCGTCCGTGCAGCAGTCCGCGCAGCGGAGCCAGCAGCGGCAGAAGCAGCACCAGCAGGACCAGCGAGCGCGGTAGATGCTGGGGTGGGTCGATCAGGCTCGTCCAGGCCAGGATCAGGAAGAAAAGACCGAAATAGCCGCCCAGACTCAGCCAGCGCCCCGCGCGCAGCGGGTTCAAGGCGCGGTGTTCCGCCGCAGCTGTCCGGCCAGGCGGCCAATACGCTCACCCAGGGCCTCCGCGATGCGACGCTCCTCGCGCGTGATTTCGAGGCTGCCGTCGGGGCCGGCGACGTGCGACGGGCCGTAGGGGCTGCCGCCGCTGGCGGTGCTGGTGAGTTCGGGCACGGTGTACGGTACCCCGACCCAGACCATGCCTTGGTGGATCAGCGGCAGGGCCATGCTCAGCAGGGTGGTTTCCTGGCCACCGTGCATGGTCGCGGTGCTGGTGAAGACACCGAAGGGCCGGTCCACCAGGGCGCCGCTGGCCCAAAGGCCGCTGGTCCCGTCGAGGAAGTACTTCAGCGGCGCCGCCATGTTGCCGAAACGCGTTGGGGAACCCAGCGCCACGCCGTCGGTTTCCTCGAGATCCCGCACCGTGGCGTAGGGCGGGCCCTGCTCCGGGATCGCCGGTGCCTCGGCCTCCAGATTGGTGGTGACCGGTGCCACTGTGCGTACGCGCGCCACGGCCCCCGATTTCTCGACCCCGGTGGCAATGTGCCTTGCCAACTGGGCCGTGGCCCCATAGCGGCTGTAGTACAGCACGAGTATCTCGGTCATCGGAGGATCTCCAGTACGCGCTCAGGCGGGCGCCCCACGCGGGCCTTTCCGGCGTGGAGCACGATCGGACGTTCCATCAATTTCGGGTGTTCGACCATGGCCCGGAGCAACTGTTCGTCCGAAACGGCGGGATCATCCAGTCCGAGTTCACGGTACTCCGCTTCGCCGGTGCGCAGGAGGTCCCGCGGCCGGATGCCGAGCTGGTCGAGTACGGCCTTCAGCGTCGCCTCGTCGGGCGGTGTCTTCAGGTACTCGATGACCTCGGGCTCGAGGCCATGCTCTCGCAGCAGGGCCAGGGCGGCACGCGATTTGCTGCAGCGGGGGTTGTGGTAAATACGCAGGGAATCGGTCATCGTCGCCTCCGGAGGTGAGCATGAACAGCAACGCCAATGGTAGCGAGGCCCTGCGTTGCCGGGTCACCGGACGGGTGCAGGGCGTCTTCTTCCGGGCCTCGACCGAGCGCAAGGCGCGCTCGCTGGGCATCGTCGGCCACGCCCGCAATCTGCCCGACGGCAGTGTGGAGGTGCTGGCCGTCGGTACGGCCGCCGCGCTGTCCGAATTGCGTGCCTGGCTCGGGGCCGGTCCGCCCCAGGCCCGGGTCACGGCCGTGGACTGCGAGCTGGAACCGCTCCCCGACCCCTTGCCGCGCCAGTTCTCTACACGATAGCGGTGGAGCGTTCCCGCAGGAATTCGATCAGGCCGGCCCTGTCGATCTTCCGTGCCTCCGGGTCGCGCCGGCCCTGGTATTCGATCAGCCCCTCGTCCAGCGCTCGCTCGCCGAGCACCAGCCGGTGGGGCAGGCCGATCAGCTCCATGTCCGCGAACATCACGCCGGGCCGGATGTCGCGGTCGTCCAGCAGCACGGCGAAGCCGGCCGCCTGGAGCTCGTCGTGCAGCTCGGCCACGGCCTCGCGCACGCGCTGCGACTTCTTCGCCCCGATCGGGCATAGCGCGATATCGAACGGTGCCAGAGCAGCGGGCCAGCAGATCCCGCGGTCGTCGTAGTTCTGCTCGATCGCCGCGGCGACGACCCGGGATACCCCGATGCCGTAGCAGCCCATGGTCAGGACCCGTTCACGCCCGGACTCGTCCAGCACGTTGGCGTTCATGGCGCGGCTGTATTTCTCGCCGAGCTGGAAGATGTGGCCCACCTCGATGCCGCGGCGGATCTCGATCGGGCCGGAGCCGTCGGGCGCCTGTTCGCCGGCGACGACGTTACGCAGGTCCGCGGTCTCGGGCAGCGGCAGGTCACGGCTCCAGTTGAGCCCGGTGATGTGGAAGCCGTCCTCGTTCGCCCCGGCGGCGAAGTCGGCGAGTTCGGCGACGGCCTGGTCGGCGACGAGAGGCAGGGGGCAGCCCAGTGGGCCGAGGGAGCCGGTACCGGCTCCGATCGCGGCGCGGATCTCCGCGTCCCCCGCCATGCGCAGCGGCGTGGCGATCCAGGGATGCTTCTCGGCCTTCACGGCATTCAGCTCGTGGTCTCCCCGCAGCAGTACGGCGACCAGCGGTGCATCGATCTCCGCGCTGGCTTCGAGTACCAGCGTCTTCAGCGTCCGCGATGTCGGGATGCCGAGGAAGGACGCGAGATCTTCGATGCTGTGGACGCCAGGGGTTGCAACCCTCGCCATCGCCTCTGTCGGCGCCGGGGCCGAGGGGGGCTTCGGCGTTGGGGCCAATTCGACGTTCGCTGCGTAGCCCCCGGCGGAGAAGGCGATGCTGTCCTCGCCCGAATCCGCCAGCACGTGGAACTCGTGCGAGGCGCTGCCGCCGATCGAGCCGGTATCCGCCTCCACCGCCCGGAACTCCAGGCCGCAGCGGTGGAAGATCCGGGTATAGGCCGCGTGCATGGCCTCGTAGGTGGCCTGCAGGCTTTCGGGCTCCAGGTGGAAGGAGTAGGCGTCCTTCATCAGGAATTCCCGCGCGCGCATGATGCCGAAGCGCGGGCGGCGCTCGTCGCGGAACTTGGTCTGGATCTGGTAGTAGTTGACCGGCAGCTGCTTGTAGCTGCGAATCTCGCGCCGGACGAGATCGGTGATCACCTCCTCGTGCGTGGGCCCGAAGCAGAAGTCGCGCTGGTGGCGGTCCTGCAGGCGCAGCAGTTCCGAGCCGTATTGCTCCCAGCGTCCGGACTCCTGCCAGAGCTCCGCGGGCTGTATCGCCGGCATCAGCAGTTCCAGCGCACCGGCCCGGTCCATCTCCTCGCGCACGATGTTCTCGACCCGCCGCAGCACGCGCAGGCCCAGCGGCAGCCAGGTATAGAGACCCGATGCCAGGCGGCGGATGTAACCCGCCCGCAGCAGCAGTTGGTGGCTGATGACCTCGGCCTCGGCCGGGGTCTCCTTCAGGGTGTTCAGGGGAAACTGCGAGACGCGCATGGGGTTCCGTTCCTGGATGAATCGCTGGGTCTGGCCTCGCAATGGTATCAGCTTGGCCCGCCCGCCAGCACCGCCACGCCGGCGACAAAGTTGCACTACACTAATTTGGTCAGGGGAAAGCCCGCAGTGGACACAGATTCCTGTATATTAGCCGGATCTAATATACAGGGCCCCTGCGGGTCCGTACATGCACATTGGGGATGGCATCATGAAGCTTGAATGGATGAAGGGCGCCGCGGCTGCGGTGGCGTTGCTGCTGGCCACGCCTGCGGCGACGGCGGGTGGGCTGCCGTTTCTGACGGCCACGGTCGAGCGGCAGACGCTGATGCAGGAACGGATCATGGACGGTCGGGTGGAGGCCGTGCAGCAGTCGACGATCTCCGCGCAGACCTCGGGGCGGGTGCTGGAGGTCTACTACGACGTCGACGACTTCGTCGAGCAGGGCGATGTGGTGTTGCGCCTGAGCGACTCGGAGCAGCAGGCCAGGGTGCGCGCCGCGGAGGGAAGCCTGCGGGAGGCGCGGGCGCGCGCCGCCGAGGCCCGCTCGGAGTTTGCCCGCATCGAGAGCATCTTCGAAGAGCGGCTGGTGTCCGAGGCGGAATTCGATCGTGCGCGCGCCGCGCGGGATTCGGCCCAGGCCCGTCTGGGGTCGGCCGAGGCCGCCCTCGCCGAAGCGCAGGAGCAGCTCGGTTATGCCACCGTCGTCGCCCCCTATCCAGGCATCGTGACCGAGCGTCACGTCGAAGTCGGCGAGGCGGTCAACCCGGGTTCGCCCCTGGTCACGGGCATCAGCCTGGAAGAGTTGCGGGTCGAGATCAGCGTGCCGCAGCAGCTGATCGGGAACCTGCGCAGACACCGGGAGGCGCATGTGATCCTCGAGACCGGCGAGAGGATCGTCGCAGAGAGTCTGACGATCTTCCCCTATGCCGATCCCGCCTCGAACACCTTCCGCGTGCGTGTGAACCTGCCGGAACTGCCCGAGGACGCAGGCCTGTTTCCGGGCATGTTCGTGAAGACGGCGATCAAGCTCGGTGAGGACCAGCGCCTGGTGGTGCCGTCCGCGGCCGTGGTCTTCCGCAGCGAGGTCGTCGCGGTCTACGTCATCGATCCCGACGGGCGCATCGGCTTCCGCCAGATCCGGGTCGGCCGGGAACTGCCCGAGGGCTTCGAGGTGCTGGCCGGGTTGCGCCAGGGTGAGCGGGTCGCGCTGGATCCGGTGCATGCCGGGATCTTCCTGAAGGAAAGCCAGCAGGTGTCCCGATGAGCGAGGAGGCAAGGTCCCAGAACGGTCAGCCGCAGGCAGATCAGCCGATGGGCATCTCGGGCCGCATCGCGCAGAAATTCCTGACCACCCAGATCACACCGCTGCTGGCGCTGTTGGGCCTGCTGCTGGGCGCGTTCGCGATCATGGTCACGCCCCGCGAGGAAGAGCCGCAGATCAATGTCACCATCGCCGATGTCTTCATCCCGTTCCACGGCGCGACCGCCGAGGAGGTATCGCAGCTGGTGGCGACCCCTGCCGAGCAGGTGCTCTCCGAGATCGAGGGGATCGACGACATCTATTCCACCTCGCAGCCGAACATGGCCAAGATCACGGTGCAGTTCAAGGTCGGCGAGAACCGTACCGATGCGCTCGTGCGGCTGTACACGCAGGTCTTCTCGAACCAGGACTGGCTGCCCCAGAATCTCGGGGTGGGCGAGCCGCTGATCAAGCCCATGGGCATCGACGATGTGCCCATCGTGACCGTGACCCTCTGGACCGAGGACGAGACCCGGGGCGGGCACGACCTGGCCGCGGTGGCTCACGCGATCGAGTCCGAGCTCAAGCGCGTCCCGGGAACCCGGGACATCTACACGGTCGGTGGTCCCGACCACGTCGTGCACGTGCGTTTCCGCCCAGAGGCGCTGGCCGGTCACAACCTGTCGGTCGAGGATCTGCGCAATGCCTTGAGGGCGAGCAACTTCAGCCGCGATGCCGGGGTTCTCTACCAGGACAACACCGAGGTGCTGGTGCAGGCGGGTGACTTCATCACCCGACCGCAGGATTTTGCCGCCCTGGTGGTCGGGATGAGCGACGGCCAAGCGGTCTATCTCTCGGATGTCGCCGAGGTCGTGCAGGGTCCCGGGTATGCCACCCAGCGGGTGAGCTTCGGCTACGGGGCCGCGTCGGGTGAGGACGCCCACTTCGGCGAGATGCACCCCGCAGTCACCGTCGCGATCGCCAAGCAGCCGGGCACGAATGCGGTGGACATCGCCAATGCCCTGGAGACACGGCTGGAACAGCTTCGCGGAACCTACATCCCCGATGGCGTCGAAGTGAACATCACTCGCAATTATGGTGCCACTGCGGATTACAAGGCCAAGACGCTGATCACGAAGCTGATCTTTGCCACGAGTTCCGTGGTGATCCTGGTCTGGATCGCCCTGGGCTGGCGCGAGGCCTTCATCGTCGGCACGGCCGTGGTGATCACCCTGGCGATCACCCTGTTCGCCTCCTGGGCCTGGGGCTTCACGCTCAACCGGGTCTCGCTGTTCGCCCTGATCTTTTCCATCGGGATCCTGGTCGATGACGCCATCGTGGTGGTGGAGAACATCCACCGGCACATGAGCATGGGCAAGCGGAAGTTCCTGGAGGCCATCCCGGTGGCCGTGGACGAGGTCGGGGGGCCGACCATCCTGGCCACCTTCACCGTGATCGCGGCCCTGCTGCCGATGGCCTTCGTCACCGGTCTCATGGGGCCGTACATGAGCCCGATCCCGATCAACGCCAGCCTGGGGATGATCATCTCGCTCGCGGTCGCCTTCGTGGTCACGCCCTGGTTGACCTACAAGGTGCTGCGGCGCCATGCCGAGCGCCACGAACAGGCGATCCTGGCCGGGAACGAGGAGCACAGTGCCGAGACCGCGTCGAGGCAGTTGATGCGGATCTTCAACGTGATCCTGCGACCCTTCCTGGGCACCACGGCCAACGCCAAGCTGGCCCGCCTGGTGATGTTCGTCGGCACGCTGGTGCTGATTCTCGCGTCGGTGTCGCTGGTGTACTTCCAGGTCGTGGTGCTGAAGATGCTGCCGTTCGACGACAAGAACGAGTTCCAGGTGGTGCTGGACATGCCCGAGGGGAGCAGCCTCGAGCATACCAAGCAGGTGCTGAGCGAGATGGGGGACTACATCAAGGGCATCCCCGAGGTGGTGGACGTGCAGATCTACGCGGGCACCGCGGCGCCGATCAATTTCAATGGTCTGGTGCGTCAGTATTACCTGCGCGAGGGTTCGAACCTCGGCGATATCCAGGTGAACCTGACCGCCGCGGCCGATCGCAAGCGCAAGAGCCACGACATCGCGCTGGCGGCCCGGCCCGAGATCAATGCCATCGCCGATCGCCACGGCGCCCGCGTCAAGTTAGTCGAGGTACCGCCGGGGCCGCCGGTGATGTCGCCGATCGTGGCCGAGATCTACGGCCCGGATTACGCGGGCCAGATCGAGATCGCGAAGAAAGTGCGCGAGGTCTTCGAGAACACCCGCTACATCACGGACATCGATGATTCCGTCGAGTATCCGGGGCCGAAGCATATCCTTCAGGTGGATCGTGAGCGCGCGGCGCGCCTGGGTGTATCCCAGCAGTCGGTGGTCAGTGCGGTGGCAACGGCGCTTTCCGGCGAGGATGTGACTTTCCTCTACGGCACCAACGTGAAATACGCGGTGCCGGTGCGCCTGCAGTTCGAGGAGGCCGATCTCGCCAGTCTCGACGCGATCATGGGCCTGCACGTGCGGGCACAGAACGGTGCGTTGGTTCCGATCTCCGAGGTCGTCAACGTGGTCGACACCACGCGTGAGCATTCCATCCACCACAAGAACCTGCTGCCGGTGGTCTATGTGGTCGGTGATCAGGCCGGTGGGGTGGACAGCCCGCTGTACGGCATGTTCGACCTGTTCTCGCAGTTGCGCGAGAAGCCGATGGCCTTCGGCGAGCCGCTGACCCAGCTGTTCATCGATCAGCCCGACAATCCGTACAACTTCAGCCTGAAGTGGGACGGCGAATGGCAGGTCACCTACGAGACCTTCCGCGACATGGGGATCGCCTACTCGGTCGGCCTGCTGTTGATCTACCTGCTGGTGGTGGTGCAGTTCCGCTCGTACATGGTGCCGTTGATCATCATGGCGCCGATCCCCTTGACGGTGATCGGCGTGATGCCGGGGCACGCGCTCATGGACACCTTCTTCATGGACGCGAAATTCACCGCGACCTCGATGATCGGCATGATCGCGCTGGCGGGCATCATCGTGCGCAACTCGATCCTGCTGGTGGACTTCATCAACTTCGAGATCCGTCGCGGGGTCGAGGTCACCGAGGCGGTGGTGAATGCCGGTGCCGTGCGCGCGAAGCCGATCGTGCTGACCGGGCTGGCGGCGATGGTCGGCGCCGGGTTCATCATCGATGACCCGATCTTCAGCGGCCTGGCGGTTTCGCTGATCTTCGGCATCCTGGTCTCCACGATGCTGACGCTGGTGATCATCCCGGTGCTGTACTACCTCTATGTTCGTTCGCGGGTGGAACTGATCAAGTCCCAGCCGGCCTGATGGGAAGAGGCTGCCCCGGCGCATGCCGGCGCCGGGGCAGGAACCCACGGTGGAGGTGAATATGCAGGTGGAGATGGGAGACGACGGGCTCGACGTATCCGGTATCTCGCGTGATCAATGCGCGATGCTCGTGGAAGCACTGCAGGCGAGCAGTGACCAGCGCTTCATGGAGGACGCCGATCTGCGTCGCCTGTTCAAGCTGCTCGCCGTGCTGCAGAGCGACCTCTGGGACGACATGACGGCCGGCAGGTTCGACTTCAAGCCCTATCGGCCTCAGTGAGCCGGGCTACGCGCTGCCGCCATCTCGTTTCCGGCCTTGTGTCGTCGGAAACCGGGAAGGCGTTGCGGTGTTGGGATTGGCATAGGGGTGGGGCGCAGCCAAGGCGCACCGGTTGGGCCGGGTTCGGGTTCCTGTCAGTCCCGGCGGCGTAGGCCTGACGCATGTGGCGATCCCTGTTGCACCTGGCCGTGATCAGCGCGGGCGTCTACGCCCTGCTGGTCGCCTTCGTCTACCTGACTCAGGACCGCATGGTCTATTTCCCGACCTCCACGCTGGTCACGACCCCTGATGACCACGGCCTGGATTACGAGGACGTGGCACTGGTCGCCGACGACGGTGTGCGCCTGCATGCCTGGTTCGTACCCGCGCCGGATGCGCGCGCCACACTGCTCTTCTTCCACGGCAACGGCGGCAATCTCTCCTATCGCATGGATTCGCTGCGGATATTCCATGATCTCGGCCTGTCCGTGCTCATCCTGAGCTATCGCGGGTACGGACGGAGCGAGGGCCGTCCGAGTGAGGCCGGGATCCAGCGCGATGCAAACGCGGCCTGGAGGCATCTGCGCGAGGACCGCGGGTTCCCGGCCGAGGAGATCGTCGTGTTCGGGCGCTCGCTGGGCGCCGCGGTGGGTGCGGAACTGGCCGCGCGCGAGCGCCCGGGCGCGGTGATTCTCGAATCCGCCTTCACCAGTGCCGCCGACCTCGCTGCCGACGTCTATCCCTGGCTGCCGGTGCGCTGGCTGATCCGTTACGAGTATGACGTGCGCGGTGCGCTGCGCGACATCGACGCGCCAATCCTGATCGCGCACAGTCGCGAAGACGAGATCGTGCCCTTTCGCCATGCCCGGGAACTCCAGGCGACGGCCGGCGAGCCGGTCTCGTTGCTGGAGATGCGCGGCGGCCACAATGACGGTTTCCTGCGCTCCGGTGCGGCGTACCGGCAGGGTCTGAACGATTTCCTCGACCGGTCCCTCGCCCGATAATGGCTTGCAGCCAGGCGGTGTAATTCGCTTGCGATCATTGGCACCCTACGCTCCCGCAATTCGGCGCCGGGGATGATCCAGCTCCCCACAGCGGCGGCAAGCCGCCGCACTCCATAGGCGCTTGTGCCTTTATCATTCGAGGTGGCGCGCTTCGAGGCGATGAGAGGTAACGTGACGGTCCGCCCCGTAGGGTGCCGTGAGGCGGAGCCGAACCGCACCGGGGGGCGGCTAGTTTTCTAGTAACGTTGGGGTGGCGGGTGTCGCAGGGCGCGCCGATAGCTCCACTGGATCAGGTAATCGTCCAGGCCGCCAGCGACGCGTTCCATGAGGCGCAGCCACAGGCCACGGTCGCGCCAGGCCGCGACCGTCCATTCCTCGCTCTGTTCGAAGTCCGCGGCGAAGAGTCCGGCCAGCTTCCCCGCGAATGCCGGGTCCGTCACGCCTTGGTTCGCCTCTAGGTTCCAGCGCAGGGTCCAGTGATCCAGGTTGCTCGAACCGACGCTCGCCCAGTCGTCACAGAGCATCATCTTCGCGTGCAGAAAACGCGGCTGGTATTCGAAGATCCGGACCCCGCCACGGAGCAGGCGCCCATAGAAGCGCCTGCCCGCGTGCCAGACGGACGGATGATCATTGTGAGGGCCGGCCAGCAGCAGCCGTACATCGACTCCGCGCCGCGCTGCGCGGCGGAGCGCGCGGCGCAGGCGCACGGTGGGAACGAAATAGGCGGTTGCGATCCAGACCCGCCGGCGTGCCTTGCCGATCGCGGTCAGCACGGAGCGCATCACCGGGCGCCCGCCGGCGCGGATATGCCCAAAGACCTGCCCGTCCGCCGCCTCTGCCGCGACCTTGGGTGGTGTCGCCGGGAGGGGGACGGGTTCCATGCTCCACTGGCGCCAGCAGTGTGCGAACAGGGTTTCCCAGTCGGCCACGCAGGGGCCGCGCAGATCAAGCATCACCTCGTGCCAGTGCTGACCGTCCCGCCGCGACGCCGGGTCGAAATCGTCCGTGATGCCCATGCCGCCAACGAAGGCCACCTCTCCGTCGACGGCCAGCAGCTTGCGGTGGTTGCGCAACAGGGACGTGCGCCAGCGGCTCAGTTCGAGCGGGTTGTATAGCGCCATGTGCACGCCTGCTGCGACGAGGCGCTCGCGGTCCTCGCGACTGAGCCCGCGGCTGCCGAAGTCATCGATCAGCAGGTAGACCGCGACGCCGCGACGTGCCGCCCCGGCAAGCGCGGCGATGAACTTCTCGGCGACGGATCCGGAGACGAAGAGGTACATCTCCAGGAACACTCGATCCCTCGCCTCCGCGATCGCGTCCAGCATCGCCGGAATGAATTCTCCCCCATCGACCTGGAGGGCATAGATATGCGGCCCCCTGCGCGGGAAGGCCTCGCGCTTGGGAAGCAGCACAAAATTGGGTCTCACAGAAAGAGCCAGCTCACGATGAACACGGCCGCGATCACCGCGACCACGTCGGCCGATAACGCCGCGGCCAGTGTGTGCCGTACCCGGCGCACCTGGATCGCACCGAAGTAGACCGCAAGCACGTAGAAGGTGGTCTCCGTGGAGCCCTGCAGGGTGGACACCAGCAGGCCGACATAGGTATCCGGGCCCGTGGCCGGATCCTGCATGATGCCGGCCATGATGCCGTAGGCGCCCGATCCGGACAGGGGCCTGAGCAGGGCCATGGGCAGGGCCTCCGGTGGCAGTCCGAGCGGCGTGGTCCAGGGTGCCAGCAGCCCGACGAAGACGCCGAGCGCGCCGCTCGCACGCAGCATGCCCACGGCGACCAGGATCGCGACCAGGTAGGGGATGATGCGCAGCGCGACCTGGAAGCCCTCCTTCGCACCCTCGACGAAGACCTCGTAGATGCGCACCCCTCGGGCCACGCCGAACAGGAGGAAGCCGAGGATCAGCCCGGGAATGATCCACGGAGCAATGACCTGCCCGTACAGGATGGTCAGCGGGATGATCGCGAGCACGCCCGCCAGCGCCAGTGCGCTGACCCAGCCCGGATAGCCTTCGGCCGGGACCTCGATGTTCAGAGGCTGGGGTTCGCTCGTATCCTGTGCGCTGGCGCTGGGGGCGGCAGGCTCCGTCCGGGCCGGGGTATCGGAGGCCTCCGAGGCTTCCCGCGGCGTGGCCGGCGGCGGCGGGAAGAAGCGCTGCAGCACCAGCGCGCTGGTGATGCCCGTGATCGTGGCGAACAGGGTGGCGAACAGGGTGGTCGGCAGGATGGCTGCCGGTTCCGCCGCGCCCAGGCTCGCGCGCAGGGCGATCACGCCCGTGGGCAGCAGGGTGATGCTCGAGGTGTTGATCGCGAGAAACAGTGCCATGGCGTTGGTCGCCGTGCCCGGGTGCGGGTTCAGCTTGTTCAGTTCCTGCATCGCGCGGATGCCGAACGGGGTGGCGGCATTGCCCAGCCCCAGGATGTTGGCAGAGAAGTTCAGGATCATCGCCCCCATCGCCGGGTGTTCCGGGGGCACGCTGGGGAAGAGTCGCGTCATCATCGGCCGCAGCAGCCTCGCCAGCACCGTCAGCAGCCCGCCGGCCTCGGCGATCTTCATCAGTCCGAGGAACAGGGCCATGACCCCGACCAGCCCGATCGCGAGCTCCACTGCGCTGCCCGCGGAAGTGATCGCTGCCTGGGAGAGCTCCTGCATCGGTTGGCTGTCGGTGCCGATCTCGGTGAGTTCCCGCCAGGCGGCACTGAGGAAGGCGGCAGCGATGAGCACGAAGAAAATCAGATTCATCGGCTTGCAGCGGCTCTCAGCGGTTTTCGGAACGGGATACGGCGCGCAGGATGAAATCCAGGGCGCGGGTGGGCAGCAGCCATTTCAACGTAGCGAAGAGGCGGGTGGGGAAGGTGACGCGGTAACGCGCCTTCGGCCGGCGCGCCTCCAGTGCCCGCACCACGACCTTCAGCACCGCCTCCGATCCGAGCGTGAACGGCGCCTCGCGCCCGGGGTCGCTCAGGCGTCGCTCGGACCGTTCGTAGGTCTGGCGCCAGTGGCTCTGGCGGGGCCGGATGAAGCGCCGGTAGGCCAGAAAGGCATTGGCGCGGAAGCGGCTGCGGATCGGTCCGGGTTCGATCAGGACGACGTGGATGCCGCTGCCGTGCAGCTCCTGGCGCAGCACATCGCTGAGGCCCTCGAGCGCGAACTTCGAGCAGACGTAGGCCCCGCGCAGGCGCAGCCCGACCAGGCCGAGCACCGAGCTGTTCTGGATGATGCGCCCCTCGCCCTGCTTGCGCATGGCCGGGATCAGGGCATTGGTCAGTTCCAGCCAGCCGAGGACGTTGGTCTCCAGTTGGGCGCGCAGCGCCTGTCGGGACAGGTCCTCCACTGCTCCCGGTTGACCGTAGCCGCCATTGTTGAACACGGCATAGAGGTGGCCTCCGGTGCGTGCCAGCACCTCGTGCGCCGCGCTCTGGATGCTCGCGGAGTCGTCGAGGTCGAGGCGCAGGGCCTCGAATCCCTGGCTCTTCAGTCGCGCGACACATTCACCCTTGCGCGCGGTCGCGAAGACCCGGTACCCCTTTTTCTTCAGCCCCAGTGCGACATGTTCCCCGATGCCGGAGGAGCAGCCGGTGATCAGGACCGCTCGGGCGGCCTTGTCCATGTCAGTACGTCAGGGTCACGACGTTGTCCTCGATCACCTCACCGATGAAGGCCGCACCTCCACGCATGCCATCCATTTCGGGGATCGCGTTCTCCTTAGTCAGCCCGTTCTCCTTCATCGCGCCGGTACAGGCGTAGAACTTGACGCCGGCCTCGTGGGCATCCTGCATGAAGCTGTAGACCGACTTCTCGCGCGCCGTGCCGGGATGGATGGTTTCCGCGAACCCCTGGATCAGCAGGCGCGTGCTCTGGCCTGCGAAGTACATCTCTACCTCGAGATCCATTACCGCCGCCACCGTCGCCTGGAAGAATGGCGCCCCCAGCGTGCCGTAGCGGTCGAGATCCAGGGTCAGCAACATGATCACGATCTTGTCGGCCATTGTTTTCCCTCGGGTTTGTCTCCACGCGGCTCAGGGCTTGGCGTGCCTTGGCGCGATTGTCGCAGGGTGATGCTTTAATTCGCAAAATTCAGACGCATAATACGCCCATCCTGCAGAGAATTCGGAGTTGCAAACATGCCGATTTACGAATACGAGTGCCGTGACTGCGGCGAAATGACCGAGGTCATCCAGAAAGTGTCGGATCCGGCACTGGTCGACTGCCCATCCTGCGGCGCCGGGGGGCTCACCAAGCTCGTGTCCGCGGCGGGCTTCCGGCTCGCCGGCGGTGGCTGGTATGAGACCGACTTCAAGAAGGACAAGCAGCGGAATCTGAAGGAGGCGCCGAAGACGGAATCGAAGCCCTCGGCGGGTGCCGCAGCCCCAGCTTCTGCCCCGGCTCCCGCCTGTGCCGGGGGAGGGTGCACCCCGGCGGCCAAGGCGGGTTAGGTGCTGGTTCACTTTCGCCGCTACCTGATCGCGGGGTTGCTGGTCTGGGTTCCTCTGATCGTCACCGGGCTGATCATCAAGTTCCTGGTGGATCTGCTCGACTTCACCATCCTGCTGTTGCCCCCCAGCTGGCGCCCGGAGGCCATCCTGGGATTCAGCGTGCCGGGAACGGGGGTCGTGGTGGCCATCGTGATCGTGTTTCTCACCGGCATCGTCGCGGCGAACATCGTCGGTCGGAAGCTGTTCGACCTGGGCGAGGCGATCGTCGATCGGATTCCCCTGGTACGGTCGATCTACAGTGCGGTCAAGCAGGTGGTGCATTCGCTGTTCAGCAACGGCGGGCAGTCCTTCCGCCGGGTCCTGATGGTGCAGTATCCCCGCAAGGGACTGTGGACCCTGGGTTTCCAGACGGGTGTCGGGGTGGGAGAGGTGCAGCACCGCACGGACCATGAAGTGGTCACCGTGTTCATCCCGACCACACCGAATCCCACCTCGGGGTTCGTCATCATGGTGCCGCGTGAGGACGCGGTCGAACTGGACATGTCGGTCGAGGACGGTTTGAAGTTCGTGATGTCGCTGGGGGTGGTCGTGCCGGAGTGGCCGGCGTCGGGAAAGGGCCGGCCCAAGCTTGCACCTGGGGTGCCCAAAACGTAACATCCCATGCCCTTTGCGACCGTCGGGGCAGGGCGCGGCGGCGCGACCTGAACAACATGGCGGATCACGCCTCATCTGGCTGGGAACTGGCGCAATGCGGACTCATTTCTGTGGACTGGTCACCGAGGCGGAGCTCGACTCGGAGGTGACGCTTTGTGGTTGGGTCAACCGTCGCCGCGACCACGGTGGCGTGATCTTCGTGGATCTGCGGGATCACGAAGGGCTGGTTCAGGTGGTCTTCGATCCCGATCGGGCCGAGATGTTCGCCCGCGCCGAACAGGTTCGCAGCGAATACGTGCTGCGCGTGACCGGCCGGGTGCGCCGGCGCCCCGAGGGCACGACCAACCCGGAGCTCAGGACCGGTGCCGTGGAGATCCTCGGGACGGAACTGGAGGTCCTCAACGCCGCCCGGACGCCGCCGTTCCCGCTGGACGATGACGACGTCGGCGAGGAGACCCGCCTGCGCTACCGTTACGTCGACCTGCGCCGGCCGGTGATGCAGGAGCGGCTGCGCCTGCGCGCCGCCGTCGCCCGCAGCCTGCGCCGCTTTCTCGACGAGGCCGGTTTCCTCGATATCGAGACGCCGATGCTGACCAAGGCCACGCCCGAGGGTGCGCGCGACTACCTGGTTCCCAGCCGCACCCATCCGGGCAGCTTCTTTGCGCTGCCGCAGTCGCCGCAGCTGTTCAAGCAGCTGCTGATGATCGGGGGCATGGACCGCTACTACCAGATCACCCGCTGCTTCCGCGACGAGGATCTGCGCGCCGACCGTCAGCCGGAGTTCACCCAGCTCGATATCGAGATGGCCTTCGTTGAGGAAGAGGATGTGATGGCGCTGAACGAGCGCCTGATCCGCAGCATGTTCAGGGACGTGCTCGGTGTGGACCTGCCGGACCCGTTCCCGCGGATGGGCTATGCGGAGGCGATGGCCCGCTTCGGCTCGGACAAACCCGACCTGCGCATCCCGCTGGAATTTACCGAACTGACCGACGTGATGCGCGAGGTCGACTTCAAGGTCTTCAGCGGCCCGGCGAACGATCCCGAGGGCCGCGTGGCTGCGCTGCGGCTGCCCGGAGGAGGCACGCTGTCGCGCAAGGAGATCGATGACTACACCAAGTTCGTGGGCCGTTACGGCGCCCGCGGGCTCGCCTATATCAAGGTCAACAGCCTTGCCGAGGGTCCGGGCGGGTTGCAGTCGCCGATCCTGAAGTTCCTGCCCGAGGCCGTGGTGCAGGCCATCCTGCAGCGCACGGAGGCCGCCGATGGCGACCTGATCTTCTTCGGCGCCGACAAGGCCACGGTGGTCAATGAGAGCCTGGGTGCGCTGCGCGTGCGCCTCGGGCAGGACCGTGGCCTGGTCGTCGAGGGCTGGCAGCCACTCTGGGTGGTCGATTTCCCCATGTTCGAGTGGGATCCGAAGGAGGGCCGTTTCTACGCGCTGCATCACCCGTTCACGGCACCCGCCGTGGGGGATCCGCAGGCCTTGCGCGCCGATCCGCGCTCCGCGCTGTCGCGGGCCTATGACATGGTCCTGAACGGCACCGAGGTCGGTGGTGGCTCGATCCGTATCCACAGTCCGGAGATGCAGCGCGCGGCCTTCGACCTGCTCGGTATCGGTGAGGCGGAGGCCGCTCAGAAATTCGGGTTCCTGCTCGAGGCCCTGACCCTCGGCGCGCCGCCGCACGGTGGCATCGCCTTCGGTCTGGATCGGTTGGTGATGCTGATGGCCGGTGCCGGCAGCATCCGCGACGTGATGGCCTTCCCGAAGACACAGAGCGCGGCCTGTCCGCTGACCGAGGCGCCGGCGAGCGTCAGCGATGTCCAGTTGCGTGAACTGGGGATTCGGTTGCGAGCACAGCCGCTCGCTACGTAAGCGATTCCGGACCCATGCGCGCCACCGTCGTCACAGTTCACGGATGGCACATGACCGGACTGGAGATGTTGCTGTTGCGCCGGCGTCTTCGCCATGCGGGTTACGAGGTCCGCGCCTTTCGCTATGCCTCGCGCCGGCAGACGCCCGAACAGGCGTCGCGGCGACTGGCGGCGTACCTGGAGGATGTGCCGGGGGACGTGGTCCACCTGGTGGCGCACAGCCTCGGCGGGATCGTCGTGCGGCACCTGTTCGCGATTGCGCCGGTGCAGCGTCCGGGACGGATCGTCATGTTGGGCAGCGCCCTGACCGGGTTCCGTGCCGGCGCGTTTCCGTCGCACCGGCGTGGCAATGCCCGGGGACGCGGGTACACTGGCGCGGATCGTGAATCAAACTCTCTCTACAGCATTGACAGCGAAATACGGGACATACGATGGCCGGTCATAGCAAGTGGGCGAATATCCAGCACCGCAAGAATGCTCAGGACGCCAAGCGGGGCAAGCTCTTCACCAAGCTGATCCGCGAGATCACCGTGGCGGCGCGTGCCGGGGGTTCCGACGCCAGTTCCAACCCGCGCCTGCGCCTGGCCACCGACAAGGCCCTGGCAGCGAACATGACCCGCGACACCATCGATCGTGCAGTGAAGCGCGGCGCCGGGGAACTGGAGGGCGTGAACTACGAGGAGATCCGCTACGAGGGCTACGGACCGGGTGGTGCCGCGGTCCTGGTGGATTGCATGACCGATAACCGTAACCGGACCGTTGCCGAGATCCGCCATGCCTTCACCAAGATGGGCGGGAACCTTGGCACCGACGGTTCGGTAGCCTATCTGTTCGACAAGAAGGGCGTGATCAGCTTTCCCCCCGGCTCCGACGAGGAGGCGGTCATGGAGGCGGCGCTGGAGGGCGGCGCCGAGGACGTGCTGGTGGATGAAGACGGCGCCATCGAGGTGCTCGCGGATCCCGAGACCTTCGATGCCGTCAACGCTGCCCTGCGCGAGCGCGGTCTGGAACCCGAGAACGCGGAGGTGACCATGCGCGCGGGCACCGTGGCACCGCTGGACGACGAGACCGCACAGTCCGTACTGAGGCTGCTGGACATGCTCGACGACCTGGACGACGTGCAGAACGTCTTTACCAACGCCGATTTCCCCGAATCCGTGACCGGCGGCTGAGACCGATGCGCATCCTCGGCATCGACCCCGGCTCGCGCGTGACCGGATTCGCGGTGGTGGATGCACAGGGCAACCAACTGCAGGCCTGCGGCTTCGGTGTGATCCGCCCCGGGGACGGGGAATTGCCCGAGCGTCTCGGCGAGATCTTCGCCGGCGTGGTCCGGGTGATCGCCGAACTGCGACCTGCGGCGCTGGCGATCGAGACGGTGTTTCTCGCGAGGAATGCGCAGTCGGCGCTGAAGCTGGGTCAGGCCCGCGGTGCGGCGATCTGCGCCGCGACCCAGGCCGGGTTGCCGGTCTTCGAGTATGCACCGCGCGCGGTGAAGCTTGCGGTGGTGGGCAGCGGGCGGGCGGAAAAGGCCCAGGTGCAGCACATGATGCGACAGATCCTGCAGATCTCGGAGCCGCTGACCGCCGATGCGGCGGACGCGCTGGCGGTCGCCGTGTGCCATGCCCATACCCACCACACCCGCGGCTATGCGAGTCGCCATCTCGCGGCCCTGGCGGCGCGGTCATGATCGCGCGACTGGAGGGCATCCTGCGCGCGCGCGATCTGCAGAGCGTGCTGCTCGACGTGGGCGGGGTCGGTTACGAGATCGAGGTACCGTTGTCGACGTTGGCCAGTCTTCCCGAGGCCGGTGCGTCGGTCGTGCTCTTCACCCACCTGGTGGTGAGGGAGGACGCTCACATGCTGTTCGGGTTTCTGCGGTCGCGTGACCGCGATCTGTTCCGGCGCCTGATCCGGGTCAACGGGATCGGTGCCCGGCTTGCGCTGGCGATGCTCTCGACCATGGCGGCCGACGAACTGGCAGGCCATATCACGGGCGGCAACGTGGCCGCGCTGACGCGCGTTCCGGGCATCGGGAAGCGGACTGCCGAGCGGGTGGTGCTCGAACTGGGGGAACGCCTGACCGAACTGGGTTTCGGCGCCGCGGCCGGAGGGGATGTCGGCGCGCCCGGACGCGGCATCGAGCGTGAGGCGGCGGCGGCGCTCGAGGCCCTCGGCTACCGTGCGGCCGACGCGGAGCGCATGGTCGCAGCGGTGCGCGGACAGGTGGAGACCACGGAAGCCTTGGTGCGTCTCGCTCTGCGCGCCACACTGCGTTCCTGAGGAAGATGCGCCTGCGGCCTTGCCTGGGCTCATCGGTACCGGTCCCGGCCGCGAGAAAAAAAGCATGATTGCCGGCGAACGTCTGGAAGCCCAATGAATGGCGGGCGGTTCACCGTCAGCGGGATCCAGGATTCGATTTTTTTGCTTCGATTCCGGGTGTAAACGATGACCCCTTCCGGTCATACTGTGATAATGGAGTCCCGTCTGGTCGATATGCAGCATCTCCCGGAGGACCGGGGCAACGAGGTGAGCCTGCGTCCCCTGCGGCTGGCGGAATTCGCCGGGCAGCCACGCGCGGTCGAGCAGATGGACCTGTTCATCCGGGCGGCGCGCGGGCGTGGCGAGGCGTTGGATCACACCCTGGTCGCGGGTCCGCCGGGACTGGGCAAGACCACCCTTGCGCATATCATTGCGCATGAGTTGGGGGTGGGGTTGCGCCAGACCTCCGGGCCGGTACTGGAACGGGCAGGGGATCTGGCGGCGATTCTTACGGCTCTGGAGCCGCGGGACGTGCTGTTCGTGGATGAGATTCATCGCCTGCCGACCGTGGTGGAAGAGGTGTTGTATCCGGCGTTGGAGGACTTTCAACTCGATATCATGATCGGCGAGGGTCCTGCGGCACGGTCGATCAAGCTGGATCTGCCGCCGTTCACGCTGGTGGGCGCAACGACGCGCGCGGGCCTGCTGACGGCGCCCCTGCGTGACCGGTTCGGCATCGTGCAGCGGCTGGAGCATTACAAGGTGGAAGACCTGGCCGGCATTGTCCGTCGAGCGGCCGCGTTGCTGAAGGTGGGTATCGAGCCCGGGGGAGCGATGGAGATTGCCCGGCGTGCACGCGGTACGCCGAGGCTGGCCAACCGCCTCCTGCGCCGGGTCCGCGACTTCGCCCAGGTCCGTGCCGATGGATTCATCTCCGGCCCGGTCGCGGGCGAGGCCCTGGATCTGCTGGCGATCGACTCAGCCGGCCTGGATGCCCAGGATCGGCGCTTGCTGGAGATTCTGGTGGAAAAATTCGATGGTGGCCCGGTGGGTGTCGAGAGCCTGGCTACGGCGCTGAACGAGGACCGGGGTACGCTGGAGGATGTCGTGGAGCCGTTCCTGATTCAGCAGGGATACCTGATGCGCACACCGCGCGGGCGTCAGGCTACGCGACAGAGCTTCCTGTTGCTCGGGTTGCCTGAGCGTGTGGCGGCCCGGCCGGATCTCTTCGCGTCGCCCGCCGGGCCGGGGGTTCAGGGCTGATGCCGATGGCTTCGGTGCCGGCCGCGGCGGTCCGCGGCGAGGGATTTGCCTGGCCGGTGCGCGTGTATTTCGAGGACACCGATGCCGGCGGCGTGGTGTACTACGCAAACTACCTGAAGTTCATGGAGCGGGCGCGTACGGAGTGGTTGCGCCAGTGCGGTTTCGAGCAGGATCGCCTGCGCGCCGAGGCCGGGGTGCTGTTCGTCGTGCGCTCGGTGAGCCTCGATCTCAGGCGTCCGGCCCGCTTCAACGACACCCTGTCGGTGAGTTGCCGGCCAACCGCTCTCGGTCGGGTGAGTGTGGATGTGATGCAGGCGGTATCGCGCGATGCGGTGGAATTGGCCACGGCGAATATCCGCCTGGCCTGCGTGGATGCTGAACGTTTTGTGCCGGTCGCCATTCCGGTGCCCGTACGGGCAGCGATCGAATCGAATCTAGGAGATGAACAGTGAGCGTTGACCTTTCCCTGTACCGGCTGATCATGGAAGCCAGTCTGATCGTGCAACTGGTCATGGTCATCCTGGTCGTTGCCTCCGTGCTGTCATGGCTGGTGATCCTGGTCAAGGCCCGGACCATCAAGGTCGCGCACAGGGCTGCCGATGACTTCGAGGAGCGCTTCTGGTCCGGGGTGGACCTGGCTCACCTCTATGACGGTATCCGGCGCAAGGCCGACATGTCCGGCATGGAACATGTCTTCTCCTCGGGCTTCAAGGAATTCCTGCGCGTGCGTCAGAATCCCGCACAGGTGGTGGACGGCACCCACCGGTCGATGCGCGTCGCGATCGCGCGCGAGGGCGATGAACTGGAACGCTACCTGCAGTTCCTGGCCACGGTGGGTTCGACCAGCCCCTACATCGGGCTGTTCGGCACCGTCTGGGGCATCATGCACGCCTTCCTCGGGCTCGCCGGTGCGCAGCAGGCGACCCTGCAGATGGTGGCGCCGGGCATTGCGGAGGCGCTGATCGCGACTGCCCTGGGCCTGTTCGCGGCGATTCCCGCGGTGATCGCCTACAACCGGTTCGCCACCGACGTGGACCGGGTGATGGGGCGCCTGGAGAACTTCAGCGACGAATTCGTGTCACTTCTTGCACGTCAGACTGCGGGAAGTGGCGCCGCAGAGGCGCGGGAATAAGGTCCCTCCATGGCTGAAACGTCACGCCGCAACAGCCGTCGCCTGCGCCGGCCGATGTCGCAGATCAACGTCGTGCCGTTCATCGACGTGATGCTGGTGCTGCTGATCATCTTCATGATCACGGCGCCCATGCTGCAGCAGGGTGTGGAGGTCGATCTGCCCGAGGCCGAGGCCGAGGCCCTGGAGACGGAGCAACGCGCTGGTGAGCCGATCGTGCTCACAGTGACTGCTGCGGGCGCCATGAGCCTGAACCAAGGGCCGCTGGTCAACGAGCCGCTGGCGGGGCCGCAGATGATCGAGATCGTGCAGGATCTGCTGGCGGCGAAGCCGGGTACGCAGACCTTTGTGCGGGGAGATCGGCACGTGGACTACGGGCGGGTGATGGACGCAATGGTGGCGCTGCAGCGCGCGGGAGCCGGCCGCGTCGGGCTGCTGACCGAGCCACCGCCCAGGGATGCGAATTGACGCGATCCGGGAATATGCCGTGTTCAGTCTGATTCGACAGCACTTCGGCCAGCTGCTGCTGGTAACGCTGCTGCATTTGGCGTTGTTCGCCGCGCTGCTGCTGAACGTATCGTTTCTGGCGCCGCATTCGGCGTCGTCTGCGGTGCGGTTCCAGGCCGAGCCCGTGGAGGTGATCGAAGCGGTCGCGATGGAACTCGAGACCTTCGAACGCATCGAGCGTGAGATCCACACGGCTGAGCAGGAACTCATCGCCGAGGCGTTGCAGGAGGAGGAGGCGCATCGTCGCGAGGTGGAGCGTCAACGCCAGGAGGAGCTGCGCCGCCAGCAGGACGAGCAGCGTCAGCGCGAGGCGGAGGAGGTGGCGCGGCAGGAGGCGATCCTTGCAGCCGAGGAGGCGCGGCAGGAGGCCCAGCGCGTGGCCGAGGAGGCGCGTCAGATGGCTGCGGCGGAACGGGTGCGGATCGAGCAGGAGCGGCGCGAGATCGAGGCTGAGCGGGCCCGCGCGGAAACGGAGCGCCGGGCCGCGGAGGCGGCCCGGCAGGCTGCGGAGGAAGCGCGCCAGGCCGAAGCGGCCGAACGCCGGGAGCGCGAGGCCGCCGAGCGGCGCGAGCGCGAAGCAACCGAACAGCGCCGGGCCGAGGAGGAGGCGCGCCGACGCCAGGCGCAGGCCAGGGAATTGGAGGAACAGCGCCGCCGCGAGCAGATGGAGCAGGAGCAGCGGCGGCTGGCGGCAGCTCGGGCCGATCGTGAGGCCTCGGAACGCCGGGCCAGGGAGGATGCGCTGCGCCAGGCTTACATCTCGGAGGTGCAGGCGACGGTGGAGCGGCGCTGGCGCAAGCCGGAGGGATCGCGTGATTCCGATCTGGCGGTCGTGTTGGTCCGCATCAACCCGGACACCGGGCGGATTCTCGGTTTCAACGTGGACAGTTGTTCTGGCAGCGCAGCCTTTTGCGAGTCGGTGCGCCAGACTATGGAGCGCTTGCAGTCTCTACCCCGGCCGCCGGATGCCGACGCCGTCCGCGGCGGTATCCGTATACGTTTTTCGCCCCAATCGGGCTAGGTGATGATCATGAAGAAAAGAGTTCTGCAGGCCTGGTTGTTGGGATTCCTGCTGCTGGCCGTCGGCCCTGCCTCGGCGGTGCTCGAGGTCACGGTGACCGAAGGCGTGACCGGCGCGATCCCGGTGGCCGTGACGCCCTTCGCCTGGGAAGGGCCGGGCAGTGCGTCCGAGGATGTCGGACAGATCGTCGGCGCCAACCTGGTGCGCAGCGGCCTGTTCGACGTGCTAGCGCGGGAGCGTCTGCCGCAGGCGCCGGATGGACCCGATGGATTCCTCGCCGAGCGCTGGGCGGCCGTCGGGGCTGAGTACCTGGTGATCGGACGGATGCGTCCCGAGGAGGATCGGGTGCTGATCGAGTTCCACGTCTTCGACGTACTCGCGAACCAGCGCCTGGGCGGCTTTCGGATTCCCGTGCCCGCGGAGATGCTGCGGCGTGGCGCGCACCGGGTTTCAGACATCGTCTATGAGCAGATCACGGGCGACAAGGGCGCGTTCAGTGCCCGTATCGCCTATGTCGGGGTCACCGGTCAGGGCGACGAACGTCGTTTCACCCTGGAGGTGGCCGACTCCGACGGTGCCAATCCGCGCACGCTGTTTCGCTCCAACCAGCCCATCATGTCCCCGGAGTGGGCGCCGGATGGGCGCGATCTCGTGTACGTCTCCTTTGAGAACCGCAGGTCCGAGGTCTTCCGGCACAACGTCGAGACAGGGGCGCGAAGCCGCCTGGCCGGGTTCTCCGGCATCAACAGCGCTCCCACCTGGTCCCCGGACGGGAAGCGACTGGCACTGAGTCTGTCGCGCGACGGTACGCCGAACATCTACGTGATGGAGCTGGAAACCGGCGGCTTGACCCAGATCACGCGTTCCAATTCCATCGACACCGAGCCGGCCTGGTCCCCGGATGGTGATTTGCTGTACTTCACTTCGGATCGCGCGGGGTCGCCCCAGATCTACCAGATGCGCCTGCCTTCGGGAACGGCGCAGCGTCTGACCTTCGAGGGTTCCTCGGCGGGTGCGGCGACGGTGTCTCCGGACGGGAAATCCCTGGTCTATGTGCAGGGCGGCGAGGGTGGACTGCGCCTGGCACGGCTGGACCTCGAGACACGCCGGGTCACCCTGCTGACCAGTGGCCGCTACGACAAGTCGCCCAGCTTTGCGCCCAATGGCAGCATGATCATCTACTCGACCACGGACCGTGGTCGCGGAATCCTGGGTTCCGTAAGCCGCGACGGACGGGTGCACCAGCGTTTGGCGGCGCGATCTGGCGAGGTTCGGGAGCCCGCCTGGTCGCCTCTCTGATTTCCCTGTTGGTCCAACTTGAACGCCTTTTGAGGATATATTGATGAATGTAATGATTCGTTGGGGCCTGGTTCTCCTGATGGCCGGTGTGCTGGCGGCCTGTGCCCAGCCCAAGCGCGATCTCACCGAGGCCGAGCGGCAGGCCATGGAGGCTGCGGCAGCCGAGGCGGAGGCGGCAGAGCTCGCCCGTCGCGAGGCCGAGGCGCGCGGGCTGGGTATCGACCGCGATCTACGGGCCGATCCCCTGGATGATCCGCAGAGTCCGCTGGCTGAGCGCCTGGTGTATTTCGACTTCGACCGCGATACGGTGCGGCCAGAGTTCATTCCCATGCTGGAAGCCCATTCCCGTTATCTGTCCCAGAACCCCGGCGCACGGTTGCGTCTCGAGGGTCACACCGACGAGCGCGGAACCCGTGAATACAACCTGGCCCTTGGTGAGCGCCGTGCCCAGGCGGTGCGCCGCATCATGACTCTGAACGGCGCCCGCGACTCGCAACTGGACGTTGTCAGCTATGGCGAGGAGATGCCGGTGGCCTTCACCCAGACCGAGGAATCCTGGGCGCGTAATCGGCGTGTCGAGTTGGTGTACGACGTACGACGCTGACAGAACAGCGGCGGTGGCGGAACAGGATCTCCGCCACCGCGTCCCCCTGCACGAGGAGGTCGTCATGAACACTACGCTTGAATCCTTGCGGAGCCGGCGAATTCGCGGCGCCGTCGGCATTCTGCTCGCCCTCGGGATCCTCCTCGCCACGCCCGGATCCTGGGCGCAATCGGGTCCCTCGACCGTGGTGACCCAGCACCAGCTGCAGGTGGTGGAGATGCGCCTCGAACGGATGGAGCGTCTGCTCGATTCCGGCGTACTCACCGAAATGCTGCAGGGAATCGATGGACTGCAGGCGGAGGTGCGCCAATTGCGCGGGCGGGTGGAACAGATGGAGAACGACCTGCGCAACCTGCAGACGCGTCAGCGTGACCAGTTCCGCAACCTGGACGAGCGGCTTTCACTGGTCGAGGGCGGCGCGTCGGCACGTCGGGCGCCCGAGCCCGATCCGCTGCCTGATCCTGACGAACTCCTGCCCGATGCGGACGAGCAGGGCGCCTACGAGGCCGCCTTCGATGTCCTGATGGGTGGCGATTATGGACAGGCCATATCGCGGCTCGAGCGGTTCATGGAGCGGTATCCGGATGGCGTGTACTCGGCGAACGCACTCTACTGGTTGGCCGAGGCAAAGTACGCCAGCGGCGACTACGAGGGCGCGCTGGTCGATTTCGAGGCAGTGCGTTCGCGCTTCCCCGACAGCGACAAGGCGGCCGATTCCCTGCTCAAGGTCGGCTACTCGCACTTCGAGATCGGTGATGCCGCTGCGGCGCGCGAGGCCCTGGAAGCGGTCGTCGCCGGATATCCCGGCACCACCCTCTCGCGGCTGGCGCAGGATCGGCTGCGCCGCCTGGACGGCCGGTGACGGCTGCCGCGGTATCCACCGCGGGCGGGGCGCGGCCATCGGCGGCCGTGGACCGGGTGCGGATCACGGAGATCTTCCTTTCCCTGCAGGGAGAGGCCGCGCAGGTGGGTTGGCCCACCGTCTTCGTGCGTCTGACCGGTTGTCCGCTGCGCTGTCGATGGTGTGATAGCGAGTACAGCTTCAGCGGCGGAGAGTCGTTGGGCTTGGATCAGGTGCTGAAGGCGGTGGAAGGCTATGGTGTTCGCCATGTCTGCGTAACTGGCGGTGAGCCCCTGGCGCAGCCGGGTTGTCTGCCCTTGCTGCGAGAGCTCTGCGATCGCGGCCTGACCGTCTCGCTCGAGACCAGCGGGGCGCTCGACCTGGGATCGGTGGACCGACGCGTGAACATCGTGATGGACCTGAAGGCCCCCGGTTCCGGTGAGGCCACGCGCAACCGCATGGAAAACCTCGGTCAGTTGAAGCCGGGTGATCAGATCAAGTTCGTTCTGGCGGAGCGCGCCGACTTCGACTGGGCTCTGGCCCTGCTGGGCAGGCACCCGATGCCGAACGGGATCGATGTGCTGTTTTCCCCGGTGCATGGTGAGTTGGAGCCACGAATGCTGGCCGACTGGATCGTGCAGGCGCGGGCTCCGGTACGGTTCCAGCTGCAACTGCACAAGCTGCTGTGGGGCGATGTCCCGGGCCGCTGAACCATCGGCAGTGGGGGCGCCGGGAGTCGGCAAGGCCGCCGTTGTCCTTCTTTCCGGCGGCCTGGATTCCACGACCTGCCTTGCCCTGGCCCGGGCCCAAGGTTATGCCTGTCATGCCCTGAGTGTTGACTACGGGCAGCGTCATCGCACGGAATTGGACGCCGCTCGGGAGATTGCAGTGGCCCTCGGCGCGGTGAGTCACCGGGTGGTCCGTGTCGATCTGGGCGCCATCGGGGGCTCGGCACTCACCGATGCCTCGCTGCCCGTCCCCGAGACTTCCGGGCAGGGAATTCCGTTGACCTACGTGCCGGCGCGGAATACCACACTGCTCTCGCTGGCGCTGGGGCTGGCCGAGGCACTGGGTCTGCGCGACATCTTCATCGGCGCGAACGCGGTGGACTACTCCGGCTATCCCGATTGTCGTCCGGCCTTCATCGAGGCCTTCGAGGCACTGGCCAACCTGGCGACCCGCGCCGGGGTCGAGGGTCAGCGCTTTCGCATCCACGCGCCGCTGATCGCGCTGACCAAGGGTGAGATCATCCGCCAGGGTCTCGCCCGTGGTCTGGACTACGCCACGACGATCAGCTGCTACCAGGCCGATGCCGATGGCCGCGCCTGCGGCGTCTGTGACAGCTGCCGAATCCGGCGGGCTGGATTCCAGGCCGCGGGTGTCTCCGATCCGACCCGCTACCAGCCTGGCCGCGACCCGGGGCCCTGAACCTGCCGGCCGGCCCCGGGTGTCCTCGGCGGGCCCCTTGCTTGCGTTTTCCGGTTCAGGCCGTAGACTATGCAGCCTTCAAAGCGGGTCGTTAGCTCAGTTGGTAGAGCACTGGACTTTTAATCCATTGGTCGTTGGTTCGAGCCCAACACGACCCACCAATTTTTCGATGACGTCAGCGACGCAACCCTCGCTACCCACCCGGAATACCGCTCCTGGGTCGCGGATCCGGAGCTGGGCGCATCGACCTCATCGAGTGGATCCCTGCTCCGATTTTGCATCTTCCAGCCTCATCCGCCATTGACCGGTGTGGATGGCACGGGCGTTTGCGGTTTGGGCACGGCATTCGGCTATGACAGGACACCAGGGTGTCGACCGTGGGTGAGGGCGCCCGCTGCATGACCCCTGACTGATTCGCGCACGAGCCGTAGGCCCATCTTAAGGAAATCCGCTCATGAACATGCCCTTGCCGACCCTCGTCACCTTTGCTGCCTATCTTGCGGCGATGTTGGTCCTTGGGATCATCGCCTACCGCAGCACGACCAATCTCTCGGATTACGTGCTCGGCGGGCGCAGCCTGGGCCCTGGAGTCGCGGCCCTGAGTGCCGGTGCCTCGGACATGAGCGGCTGGCTGCTGCTGGGCTTGCCCGGCGCGGTCTACGTCTCCGGGCTTAGTGAACTCTGGATCGGAGTGGGGCTGGTGGTGGGCGCCTTCCTCAATTGGGTGTTCGTCGCCGGCAGGTTGCGGCGCTTCACCGCCCTGGCGCACGACTCCCTTACCATTCCGGACTTTCTCGAACACCGCTTCGGCGACCGTTCTCGACTGCTGCGGATCATCTCCGCAGTGGTGATCCTGGTTTTCTTTACCCTGTACATCTCGGCGGGCCTGGTCGGTGGTGGGCTGTTGTTCCAGAGCTCCTTCGGGATGGAATACCAGACCGCGGTGTGGGTCGGTGCCATCGTGATCATCAGCTACACCTTCCTGGGCGGCTTTCTAGCGGTCAGCTGGACCGATTTCGTGCAGGGCATTCTGATGTTTCTGACGCTGCTGGTCGTGCCCATGTTCGTGGTCGTCCTGGTCGGCGGCTGGGGCAGTGTTCAGACCGGGGTGGTCAGTGTCGACCCGAGCCACACGGCGATCCTGAAGGGCATGACCTTCATGGGCATGATCTCGCTGCTGGCCTGGGGTCTCGGCTATTTCGGTCAGCCGCACATCCTGGCGCGCTTCATGGCGCTGCGTTCCGAGCGGGATGTCCCGCGCGCAACCCTGATCGGCATGAGCTGGATGGTGCTGGCGCTGGTCGGTGCCGTCGCCACGGGTTATCTGGGGATCGCCTACTTCGCGGATGCGCCGCTCGCCGATGGCGAGACCGTGCTCATCGAACTGATCCGGGCGCTGTTCAATCCCTGGGTGGCCGGCGTGCTGATGGCCGCAATCCTCGCCGCCATCATGAGCACCATCGACTCGCAGCTGATCGTCTCCGCCAGCGCGATCACCAACGACTTCTATCGCGGCATGCTACGCAGCGACGCCAGTGCGACGGAACTGGTCTGGATCAGCCGCGCCGCGGTCATCGGGGTCTCGGTCATCGCCCTGCTGCTGGCGATGGACCCTGAGGCCGGGGTGCTGGACCTGGTGTCCTACGCCTGGGGTGGCTTTGGCGCAGCCTTCGGCCCGGTGATCATCCTGTCCCTTTACTGGTCGCGCATGAACCGCAATGGAGCCCTGGCCGGCATGGTGGTCGGTGCGCTGACGGTCATCGTCTGGAAGGAGCTGTCCGGCGGTGTCTTCGATGTCTACGAACTGCTTCCTGGTTTCATTTTCGCAACGGTGGCGATCGTCGTCGTCAGCCAGCTGACGGGCCGTCCCTCCGTCGAGGTTGAGCAACAGTTCGCGCAGTCCCGCCACGCGCCCGATGCAGCCTGAGCCAAGGCCCTGAGGGGCCTTTCACCGACCCGTCAGCCGACGCATCAGCTCCCGAAAAGTGAGGTCGTGTTCGAACCGGCCATGCTGGAGGAAGATGACCGTCTGGGCGATGACCAGGGGATTGTTCATCAGGAAGGTGTGGGTCGCCGGCAGTACGATGTGATCCGCCATCCCTTCCACCATGGTGCTCTCGACCGACACCTTGCCGTCGTCCTCGCCCGGGATGATGCCGGAGAAGAACGGGTTCAGCGACCGGTTTCCGGCGATCACCCCCAGCGCGAAGTCCACCGGACCCAGGAGGCCCTGGACGCCGTCAGGCCCAGTGCCGAGTTCGAGTCCGGCCGGGCCGGTCAGAAAACGGTAAAGCGCGAGGTCACCCAGTTCATCCACGATCTCGGACCCCCTGTTCGGTGGGGCCAGCATCACGACGCGGCCCAAGGCGTCGAACTCATGGAGCCCGAGCCAGCGGCGCACCAGGATGCCGCCCATCGAATGGGTGACGAAATTGACCGTCCGGTCCCCGCAGGAGGCCACTGCTGTCGTGACATGATCCAGCAGTTCGTCGATCGTCAACTCGCGTGAGGGGTAGTCGAGATTGACCACCCGGTAGTCTGCGGCTGGCAGCAGCTCTTCCATCAGCAGGAAGGAGTGCTCGCTCCGTCCGAGACCATGTACCAGCACGACGCACTCGTTCTCCGCCTGCGGAATCTGGCCTGCCGGGTCCTGGGCCAGCGCCGTGATCGAGTACAGGAAGATGAACAGGAACAGCAGGATGCGAGACATCGGGGTACTCGGGCAGTAAGCCGGCTGGGTCGGGGGGTGTCGGTCATTTCAGGGTCTTGGATGCGGTCGATGATGGGGATCCGCCCACTGCAGGTCAGGTGGATGGCCCGGAACCTGAGGATCGAACACCCCAACATTAACCCAGGATGGAGTCCGATTCGCCCATTTCCGCGCATGGCTGGACACGGGCACCCATGCTGCGGTGCCATAGATAATTCCGGGTCAGTGGGGGTAGGGCATCAGCCTTCTGATCCTCGCACCGGCGCTTGCGACCTTCGCCGTGATCGCCACCATGGACGGGCCGGTGCTCGCGAGCTACACCCAGATCTTCATGGGCACAGTGGGTATCCCGATTCCTTGAGGCTCACAGGCCGGCGTTACCCTGCTTATCCGCGGCGTCAACGGCGATGCCGGCCAACGGTCCAGGACCAAAGGATCGCGGGCCACACGACGGCCGGATGCTGTCGCTGCTTGCATTGAGCGAGTCGCCGACGGGCCGTATTCAGAGGCGATTGCTGAACCGGAACGACAGCCGATCGCAGCCACCTTGATTCACTCACGGTTTGGCTTCAGCCTGTAGTATTTCTAAATATTCGAATGTATTTGGCGCTATTCCGCCATTTTGGAGGCAAATGTTCGTGTTTATCGAATAGTTCTGGCGATCTGTGCGCTAGATCAAGATCGGCCGTGCGGGCGTGATGTTTGATGCTTCTCGAAACATCGAACAGGCGGAGGATGCCACGCATGCAATGGTTCAACGAACACAAGCTGAGTCGCCGGGCCTTCCTGGCAGGAACGGGTGCGCTGGGCGTCGTCACCGTCTTCCAGCTCAACCCCATCACCCAGGGTCTGGTGCGGGCCGGGCTCGCACATGCCGCGAATCCGATCCCGATCCCGGGTTCGGGCAAGTGGGTTCCGACGGTCTGCCAGGGCTGCACCACCTGGTGCATGAAAGAGGTTTACGTGCAGGACGGCCGCGTTTTCCATGTTCGTGGCAACCAGCACTCCAAGATCACCGGCAAGTCTGGCTGCGTGCGCCAAAGCATGGCGCTGACCGAACAGTACGACCCGGATCGGGTGCGTTACCCGATGAAGCGGACCAATCCGAACAAAGGCCGCGGCGAGGACCCGGGCTTTGTGCGCATCAGCTGGGAAGAGGCGATGGACACCTTCGCCGAGAAGATCATGGAACTGCGGCGCAAGGGCGAACCCCACAAATTCATGACCGTCCGAGGCCGCTACGGATTCATGAGCGGTGTGATGCTGGCCAACATCCCGCGCATCATCGGCTCACCGAACGCCATCACCCACTCGGCCATCTGCGCCGAGGCCGACAAGTTCGGTCCGTACTTCATGGAAGGCAACTTCGGCTACCGCCAATACGACATCAAGAACAGCCGCTACCAGCTGTCCTTCGGCGCCGACCCGATTGCCGCCAACCGCCAGGTCTCGTTCGCAACGCGTGAATGGGGCAACATGCTCGACCATGCGAAGGTTGCCATCGTCGATCCGCGTTTCTCTTCAAGCGCGCAGAAGGCCGATGAGTGGTTGCCGCTCAAGCCGGGAACCGACTCGGCGCTGGCACTGGCACTGGCACATGTCATTCTGACCGAGGGCCTCTGGCACAAACCGTTCGTCGGCGACTTCTTCGACGGGCAGAACCGCTTCGTCTCGGGCCAGACCGTGGAACTGGAAACCATGGTGGAGGCCGCGGCGGCCCCGGCCACGGATGGAGAATCGGCGGAGGGCGCCACCGCAGAACCCGCAGCTTCGGGACCGACCGCCGTTCCCATCTTCAACGAGCTCTACACCCATGGCCTGCTGCAGTGGTGGAATCTGGAACTCAAGGACCGCACCCCGGAGTGGGCAGCCGAAATCACCGACCTTCCGGTCGAACAGATCGTACGTGTCGCCCGTGACCTTGGCGCTGCGGCTCCGAACGTGGGTATCTGGCTCTCGCGCGGTATGCACATGAATACCCGCGGCGCGTACAGTTCGATGTGTGGTCACGCCCTGGCCGGCCTGCTCGGGGCGGCCGAGAACGAGGGCGGCAGCATGCGCTTCAGCTCGCGCCCTACGGCCTCTCTTCCCGACGGTGCGGCTTATCGTGACGACCTGGCCAAGGCCGGGCTTGCGATGGAAATGATCGATCGTCGCGGCCGACTGGAATTCCCGGCCCTGGCTCGCGGCGTGTCCGGCGCCGGCGTGATCAGTTCCCAGCCAGCCCAGTCCATTCTGGAAGAGGATCCTTACGGCATCGAGGTCGTGTACTCGAGCTGGAGCAATTGGGTCTTCGCACAGCCGCATGCGCAGGAATGGGAAGAGGCAATGAAGAAGGTGCCCTTCCAGGTCCACGCCACGCTGAACCTCGCCGAGCAGTCGATGTTTGCCGACATCATCCTGCCCGCGTCCCACAGCATGTTCGAGCGCTGGAGCGTGGTCGCCAACTCCGGCAACGGCTACGGCGTGGTCGGTATCCAGCAACCAATCTGCAAGATCGGTGACGTCCGCCAGGACGAGTCCGAGATTCCCTGGCTGCTCGCCGAAGCCCTGGACCGCAAGGGCTTCAGCGCGCCGCTGGAGTACCTGAAGAACGAGTTCGTCGATCCCGAAACCGGTGCGCACCCGACGAACGGCGACGAGCTTGGTCTGATCATGGTCAAGATGATGACCAAGCCGTTCTGGGATCCCGAGTCCAACGTCGGTGGTACGAAGTTCAACAGCTGGGACGAGTTCCTGAAGGTTGGCATGTGGACCAGCGACCATTATCCGTTCCGGTCACGTTGGGGGAACATGGGCACCAAGACCGGCAACTTCGAGTTCTACTCCGAGACCTTGAAGGACTCGTTGCAATCGCACGCCGACCGCCACAACACCGACATCGACAACGTGCTGGCCACGTGCAACTACGAGGCCCGTGGCGAGCTGGCGTTCATTCCCCACTACGAGAATCCGGTCCGGCACGGAAGTGAGAGCGAGTTCCCGATGCTTTTCATCGACCACAAGCACAAGCTCAACCGCGAAGGCCGGGGCTGCAACCACTACTGGTACACCGGCGAGCGCGACGTCGAGCCGGGCGACCTGAAGTTCGACGATGCCGCCAAGATCAACCCGGTCGACGCGGAGCGCCTCGGCATACAGAGCGGCGACGCGGTTCGCCTGACCTCGGTCTCCGGCAGCATCACCTGCACCGCGAGCGTGTGGGAAGGCGTGCGGCCAGGTTGCGTGGTCAAGGCCTTCGGGATGGGCCACTGGGCCTACGGTCGCCATGTCTCGAAGGAATTCGGGCGGACGGCCATCGGTGGCAACAACAACGAACTGATCCCGCGCGATTACGACCGCCTGTCCGGATCCTCGGTGTTTTCGGGCCAGATTGGCGTTCGCATCGAGAAGGTTTGACAGCCGACAACTGCCAGGAGATTTCAGTCATGGGTTATGGAATGGTGATTGACCAGCAGCTGTGTGTCGGCTGCGCCGCTTGCACCATCGCGTGCAAGATCGAGAACAACACGCCGGCCGGCATCAACTGGTGCGACAAGATCACCCGCACCAGCGGTAAGTTCCCGGCGGTCCGCTACGAGTACATCTCGACGATGTGCAACCACTGCGACAACGCACCCTGTGTGAAAGCGTGCCCGACGCAGGCGATGTACAAGGACAGGCAGACCGGCTTGACCCTGCACGATCCGAAAAAGTGCATCGGCTGCAAGGCCTGCATCGTCAACTGCCCGTACGGAGTGATCAGCGTCAACTGGGAAAGACCCCACAGGGAATGGGCACAGCGAGACCGCCTGGCCGAGGGGTGTTTCTCACCAAGTGAGATGGTCGAGGAAGCCGGGGGTGAAGGCTCTCCACACGGCAACCCCGAACGCGGCACGACCTACCCCGTCGTTCGCCCCGCAGGTTCGGTGGA
>Ga0209498_1000066_pt1 | contig 55156 bp, 63 predicted proteins | sample WalLakDeSediment_FD_184131 | JGI IMG/M metagenome (GOLD analysis project Ga0209498, IMG submission 184131) | Lake sediment microbial communities from Walker lake, Nevada to study Microbial Dark Matter (Phase II) - Walker Lake 11/02/13 Deep... | ecosystem: Environmental > Aquatic > Freshwater >... | reverse complement strand
CTTTCCGGAGAAATCCACCCATCAAACGTGGCTGTGCATAAGGGAATCGTGCTAGGCTTTGAAGATTATTCAGCCAGGCAGGTTATCGACGGTCATGGGGCTTATCTTTGTCCCGGTTTTATTGAAGCCCATATCCATATCGAATCAACGCTTCTGGCCCCACCCGAGTTTGCCAAGACCGTTGCCGCAAAAGGCACCACCACTGTTGTCTGCGATCCCCATGAAATAGCTAATGTCCTGGGATTAGCCGGAATTGAATACTTTGTGGAATCCACTGAAGATCTGCCTGTTTCCATCTACTTCATGCTGCCCTCATGCGTGCCTGCTACCCATCTGGAAAATGCCGGAGCAGAAATTGGAGCCAAAGACATTAAGAACCTTCTGGGAAAATATCCAAAAAGATTTCTCGGTCTGGGGGAGATGATGAATTTTCCCGGAGTTATCAACAATGATCCGGAAATACTGGCCAAACTGAAAAGCGCTGAAAATCTCATCATTGACGGACACGCGCCCGGACTTTCAGGCAAAGAACTCAACGCCTATATCCTGGCCGGTCCAAAAAGCGATCATGAATGCATCAGCCTTGGCGAGGCAAGGGAAAAACTCAGAAAAGGCATGCATATCATGATCAGGGAAGGTACTTCCGAACATAATCTGGAAGATCTGCTGCCCCTTGTAACAAATGATAACTGGAGCAACTTTTCTCTGGTCTCTGATGACCGGCATCCTGTTGACCTGTTTAAGCTTGGACATCTGGATCACAGCCTTCGCCGGGCGGTGAAGCTTGGTCTTGATCCAATCCGTGCGCTGCAGATGGTCACAATAAATCCGGCCAGATACTTTGGACTTAAAAATCACGGGGCCATTGCTCCCGGTTATGTGGCTGATATGGTCCTGGTGGATGATCTCAATGACTTTCAAATCAGGGAGATTTTTTTAAAAGGCCGGGCGCGTGCTGAATACTCCTTTGATTCCAGCATGAAATACCCTGAAAATTCAATGCATATCCGGGAATTATCTGAAAAGTCCTTTGAAATTCCTGTTGGCGGGAAAAAGGTCCGGGCTATTGAGTTAATTCCGGGACAGATTGTTACTAAAGCATCTCTGGCAAGACCTGCAATAAAAAACGGACTTGCCCATGCTGATCCGGGAAATGATCTGGTTAAACTGGCTGTAGTGGAAAGACACAGGGCCACTGGAAATATTGGACTGGGGTTTGTCCGAGGACTTGGGCTTGTCAAAGGGGCTCTGGCTTCAACCGTGGCCCATGATTCCCATAACCTGATTATTGCCGGAACAAATGATCAGGATATGCTCACCGCGGCCATTGAAATCCTGAAAACCGGCGGCGGACTGGCAGTGGTTCAAGACAGCCGTGTTCTTGCTTGCCTGCCCCTGCCTGTAGCTGGACTCATGAGCGACAAACTCCTTGAAGATGTTTTGTCTGCAATGAAAGAACTGGACATCGCCTGCAGGTCCATTGGCGTAACCCTTGACAATCCCTTTATGGTTCTCTCTTTTCTGGCCCTTCCGGTTATTCCTGAACTTAAGCTTACTGATAAGGGGCTGGTGGATGTGCACAGTTTTGAGTTGGTGAACTTGTGGGTGGATTGATATTGAACCTGTCTGTTTCTTTCGTTTTTAGTAATTGTGTTGGTAAGTTATGAGTAAGGGTCTGGAGCAATGTTCAAAAAAACTGATGAGGAGTCCAAAAGAAAATGCTGAATTCATTTTTTAAGCTGAGTGAAAACAAGACCACGGTAAGGCGGGAAGTCATTGCCGGAATGACCACTTTTCTGACAATGGCCTATATTATTTTCGTTAACCCGGCCATCCTGGCTGACGCTGGCATGGACAGGGACGCGGTATTCGTGGCCACCTGTCTGGCTGCGTTCATCGGCAGCCTGATTATGGGAGTCTACGCCAATTATCCTGTTGCTCAGGCGCCTGGCATGGGACTGAATGCCTTTTTCGCTTATACCGTGGTAATTGGAATGGGCGTGCCCTGGCAGACCGCCCTGGGGGCCGTGTTCATCTCTGGCGTGCTGTTTTTTATTTTAAGCATCCTGCCAGTCAGGGAGTGGCTTATCAACAGCATCCCGAAAACACTCAAGGTGGCCATTGCCGGGGGCATTGGTTTTTTTCTGGCCATAATCGGACTTAAAAACGCCGGAATTATCGTGGCCCATCCTGCCACCCTGGTTACGGTAGGCTCTTTGACCGAACCCACTGTAATCATTGCTGTGCTGGCCTTTGGCCTCATGGTTGGACTGACCCACCACAAGATACCCGGCGCGATCCTGATCAGCATTCTTGCGGCCACTTTTGTGGGAGTTCTCATGAAGATCACTCCTGCTCCCGGGTTCATGTCCCTTCCGCCCAGCATGGCTCCCACATTCATGCAGATGGATCTGGCCGGCGCCCTTGAACTGGGAATTTTAATCGTGGTTTTCACCTTTTTGCTGACAGATCTTTTTGACACTGCAGGCACTCTGGTGGGCGTAACCCAGGGAGCGGGCATGCTGGATGAAAAAGGCAGGCTTCCGAGGCTTAAAAAGGCGCTCATGGCTGACAGTTCAGCTACCATTGCCGGAGCCGCAATGGGAACTTCAACCACCACCAGTTATATTGAAAGCCTGGCTGGTGTTGAGGCTGGGGGCAGAACAGGACTGACCGCTGTTGTGGTGGCTGTGCTGTTTCTTCTGTGTCTCTTCCTGGCCCCCCTTGCCGGAGCCATCCCGGCATATGCTACAGCCCCTGCCTTGGTTTTTGTAGCCTGTCTCATGGCCAAAAACCTCATGGATATCGATTGGAGCGATATTACCGAATATGTTCCGGCAATTATCACTGTCCTGGCCATGCCTCTGACCTTTTCCATTGCCACGGGCATAGGATTCGGATTTATCGCCTACGCTGCAATCAAGGCATTCAGCGGAAAATTCAGAGATCTGACTATCCCCGTGCTGGTGGTTGCGGGATTATTTTTGATCAAGTTTATTGTGGGGTAGGGTCTGATTGGTCCTTTACAAAGAGAATTTCCGGCTGAATTCACGGCAGAAATCATTTTTAAGAGCTTTCATGTCCGGGCGGTCAGAGTTCAATTCCCTGTGAACAGAAGTCATATTCACTCCCTTGAGTCCGCAGGGGTTGATATACTCAAACAGGCTCAGGTCCCTGACAAGGTTAAGAGCGATCCCATGGTATGAAATCCATTTTTTTAAGGCTATACCCATGGAAGCTATCTTGCCGCAGCAGGTAAAAACTCCTGTCATGCCCTCAATCCGCCAGGAATCTATATTATAATGGCTAAGCAGGTTTATGACCACCTGCTCAAGGTTGTGGAAAAAAGATTTTACGCCCCCGGGCCTTTTTTCCATCCTCATCACAGGATAAACAACCAGCTGACCCGGGAAATGACAGGTAATATCCCCTCCTCTTGAGGTTTTAACCAGCTGGATATTCTTTGAACTGAGAAGATCTTCATCAGCCAGAAGATTGCTGCTGGAGTGGTTCCTGCCCAGGGTGATGACCGGATAATGCTCAAGAAGATAGACCTGTTCTTCACCGCCCTGAAGAGCCTCTTCAACAGCCCCAAGCTGGACTGCTAACGCGTCATCATAGGCCACCAGGCCAAGATCATTATAATTCATGAAAATGATCCTGGATTCAATATGGATATTCAAAAGCCATATGCTTTGCAAACTGTCCGGAAATATACTCCTGCCTGGCACCAAGGTTTACAGGCTCAATATATCGGGCAAGACTGATGTTTTCTTCTCTCTTGTCTTTATCACAGGCCAGAAGAATCGCTCCCTTGAGTGAAGTGTTTCCGACCAGGTGGCTTTTAAGAGATGAACCAGGAGGGAAAAAACCCAGGGTTTCCAGGTCGGACAGATTGGAATGCTGCCCAAGGGCTCCCGCGATATATATTGCCTGCAGGTTATCTGGAAGTATTTCACCTTGAGTGCACAAAAATGACAATCCAAGGGTAAAGGCAGCCTTGGCCTTTAAAATTTCCTCAATATCCCGGCCGTCCAGATAAAAATTTTTCCCGAGACTGAAACGGCCATCCATGATTCGGCTGGAAATTCTCCGGGAAATGGGACTTGGCCCCTGAGTAAAATGGCCTGAAGCTGAAACAATCTTCAGCCTGACAAGATGAGCCAGAAGAGAAATATAGCCGCTTCCTGATACCCTGTCCCCGCGCCAGGAATCCTTGGCAACAAGTCCCTGATCACTGAACACGAAACTTGAGGCTACCCCTTCCCTGTAAGGACTGCCGAATTTGAGTCCTATGCCCTCAAGAGCCGGGCCAAGAGCAACGCTGGTCACAATGTATCTGTCCGGAGAAATGGCCAGGACCAGTTCTCCATTGGTGCCGAAATCCGCCAGCAGAAAAGGATAGGAAGGCCTGATTTTTTCCAGTATCCATCCCAGTCCCGAGCTGATGTCCGCTCCCACAAAAGGTGACCACAGACAGGGAATAAAAAACCTGGCTGCCCCGGATCTGAGACTCTCTGATGTCCCGCCTGTGTAATCAAGAGAGTACGGAGAAACAGACAGACCTGAAATATCCCGGCCAAGAAGAAAATGAATCATTGCCGGATTGCCGGCAACGCATATACTGTCATCCTTTACCTGGCCAAGATCCAGAATTGACTCCAGCTCCTGCACCAGAAGATTTCTCAACAGGTCAAAATTTCCGGGTTTTTCCCTGGCAAATGACATCCTGGAAATAATTTCAGGCCCTGCCCCCATCTGAGGGTTTATAATCTCGCCGGGACTTTCCAGTCCGCTGCTGTGTTTAAAGCCCCATTTTATGGAAGTAGTACCAATATCAATCCCCAGGCATACAGGATTATCCCGGCTGGCCCAGGAAAAGCCGGCTGGCGCTTCAGACTCTGAAACTTCATAAGACTGACCCGGACCTGGATAATGGGAACAACCAAGCCTCAAGCCCTGATTCAGCTCCTGCAGAGAAAAATATTCATGGTCTTTACTGGAGGTCTTTGGAGGGTTGTCATGAAATAAGACAGCGCACCTGCCGCAGGTTCCAATACCCGCGCAAAGAGGAACGCCTCTTAAAAATCCCTGCATAAACAGGTTTTGGGCCAGGGTCCTGGATGGATCAACAATAATCGTCCTGGATTTATGCTGATATATAACCTGTGCCGTGAGCATCACACCTTATCTGTTAAAACTTGTACCCATTATCCCTGATATGTTCTTTCACGCATTCAATGAGTTTATTGGAGCAGGTGAAAAGGGACCTTCTCTTATGTCTTATAATATAAAAACTTCTATTGATAACCAGTCCTGAAACATCCAGGACTGCAAGCTCACCGGAATCAATATGTTTCTGAACCGCAAGACGGGATGTTACCCCCACTCCCGCTCCCGCCAGTACGCATCTGACCAGGGCCTCAGTGGATTGAACAAGGGTTGAAACACGCAGGTCCTGCAGAGATATTTTGCAGTCCATCAAGGCATTTTCAAAAGCCTGTCTTGTACCTGAGCCCTTTTCCCGGAGTACCCAGGGAACAGTTTTTAGATCATGGGGCGTGATCTTTTCCGGCAGGTTCAAAGACAGGTGAGGACTTGCAACAACATGGAGCACATCCTTCATCAATAGTTCATGTTCAAGATCAAAGTGATCGGCAAAGCCTCCCACAATTCCAAAATCCAGCTCTCCACACAGAACATCCTGACATACCTTGATGGAATCACCTATCCGTAAATCAACACATACCTCAGGATATTTCTTGCGGAATCCAGAAAGAACCACAGGCAAAAGATAATTGGAAGGTATGGTGCTTCCGCCCACCACAACCTTGCCGCGGACCTGATTCCTGAGATCATGAATATCAGCTTTGGTCTCTTCAATAATTCTGAACATTTTCTGCACCCCGGCATGCAGTACCTGACCCGCCTGGGTGGGAATAACCCTTCTGCCTATGCGATCAAAAAGCTTAACCCCAAGTTCCTCCTCAAGGCTTAACACATGAGTGCTGATGGTAGGCTGTGATAAAAAAAGATCTTCCCCGGCCTTGGAAAAACTCTGCAGCTCATAAACTCTGGCAAATGCCTGCAACCTTCTGAAATCCATACGTGTTTCCGGTTTAATTGAATTATATTAATATTAAATATAACAAAATCCAATAGGAATAAACAAAAAAGGGGGAAGGTTATTTATCCCTCCCCTGTCATGGCCTTAAACTAGTTGCATACCATGATAAAAAGTTTTCAGGTTATTTTTTTTCTGCTTCAGACTCTGGCTCTTCTGCCTGTTCTGATGGTTCAGGTTCTTTTTCAGCAGCTTCCTCAGAAGTCTTTTGATCATGGCTTTCCTGAATTTCATCAGTTTGTTGTGGCACTTGAGCCTCTAATTCCTCCTGGACAGCGGGTTCAGCAAAATCAGCATCTTGCGCAGTGGTTCCTGTTGATTCAGGAATTGTCAGCTCTTCCTGGTCTTCTTGAGCTTCAGGAGCTTTGGATATCTCCTCCCTGGCCACTGGGGCGGCAACAGCAGCTGAAGCGGCTGCCTTGGGCTTTGTTTTTTCTTCAACCTTACTGTCAAAATATGTAAACTCAATCAGGGCCATGGCAGCTGAGTCTCCGACCCTGGGTGCTGCAAACTTCACCACCCTGGTGTAGCCGCCCTTTCCATTGGAAAATTTTGGCCCTATTTCGTTAAAAAGTCTCTGGACGAGTTTATGATTTTCAAGAACTTTATAAGCCTGTCTTTTAGCGCTGAGATCATTGCGAATGGCCAGAGTTATAAGTTTGTCCACTATTTTGGACAATTCCTTGGCTTTGGGAACTGTGGTTTTAATCCTTTCATGTACTATCAGGGATTTGGCCATGTTTTTGAACAAGGCTTTCCTGTGTTCCCATGTGCGGCCAAGTTTTTTACCGGATTTTCTATGTCTCATCTTCTTCTTTCCTTTTAAGCCATTCTTTATATTTCTGCTCGAAGCTATCAACCTGCATATCAAAGCTGAAGCCCATGCCTTCGATTACGCGTCTGATATCTTCCAGGGATTTTCTCCCGAAATTCTTGGTTTTCAATAAATCGTTTTCCGGTTTCTGAACCAGTTCACCCACCAGACGTATTCCCGCGTTGCGCAGACAATTGCTGGCCCTGACCGGAAGTTCCAGCTCTTCAATGGTCTTGAAAAGATTTTCATCAAGTTCATCCCCGTCCTTGGCGCTGGGCACGAACACATCTGCTTCGTCTTCATCAAAATTGATGAACACGGTCAGCTGATCCTTAAGAATCTTGGCGCTGTAGGCCAGCGCGTCATCAGGCTGCACAGACCCGTCAGTCCATATTTCCATGATCAGCTTATCATAATTGGTCATTTGTCCTACCCGGGCCTGCTCCACGGTATAGGCGACTTTTTTGACAGGAGCAAAGGACGCGTCAAGATTGATGAGTCCAATTTCGTCACTGAATCCTTCGTGCATTTCAGCGGGAACATAACCCTTGCCCATACGGACTTCCAATTCAATGACCAGATCCTGATCCTGGGTCAGGGTGGCGATATGCAGATCAGGATTCAATACGGTTATATTCTGATTCTCTTTTATTGCAGAAGCGTTCACAACCCCTTTTTCATTGGCTGTCAGCCTGATACGCTGAGGCTCAACCGTTTTCATTATAAAACGAACCTGCTTGAGGTTCAGCACTATGTCGGTAACATCTTCCACAACACCCTGAATGGAGGCAAACTCATGCTGCGTGTTCTGAATTTTCACGGCTACAATGGCCGCTCCCTGTAACGAAGAAAGCAATACCCTGCGTAGAGAGTTGCCAAGTGTAGTGCCGAATCCCCTTTCCAGGGGCTCACATACAAACTTACCATAATTACCCTCGGATTTGGAATCCACAACAAGCTGCTCAGGCTTAACCAGATTTGCCCAGTTTTTCGTATTAATAAGCTTGTCCTTTGATTGAATTATCATTTCAGCACCTTTGTTCTAAAAAATATCTGTTTCCGGCAAAATGTCACTTCAACATCATGCCGTGATCTGCTTATTTGGAATAAAGCTCAACTATAAGCTGTTCATTGATGGGGAAGGTAATGTCATCGCGAACCGGAAGGGCTTTAACAGCTCCCCTGAATTCATTGCCGTCAACTTCCACCCATCCTGGAGCTCCTCTGCGGGCAAGCACTTCCTGAGCTTCCTTAAACAGGATTATCTTTTTGCTCTTCTCAGCGACCGCCATTATATCTCCCACCTTGACGATAAATGATGGAATATTCACTCGTTTGCCGTTAACGGTAATATGACCGTGACGAACCAATTGCCTGGCCTGCACCCTTGAATTGGAAAAGCCAAGTCTGTAAACCACATTATCCAGTCTTCTTTCGAGAAGCTCCAGAAGGTTCTCGCCAGTGGCGCCCTTTTTGGAGTCGGCAAGTTCAAAGTATTTTCTAAACTGGCCTTCAAGAAGGCCGTACATGCGGCGAACTTTTTGTTTCTCTCTCAGCTGAATGGCGTAATCGCTGGATTTTTTCCTGGCTCGTCCATGCTCCCCAGGGGGATAAGCGCGACGCTCATAAGCACATTTGTCTGTATAGCATCTGTCTCCCTTGAGAAAAAGTTTTGTTCCTTCCCTGCGGCATATCCTGCACTTGGAGTCGGTATATCTGGCCATTTATCAACCTCCTGATTAAACTCTGCGCCTTTTGGGGGGACGGCACCCGTTGTGGGGTATAGGGGTAATGTCGCGAATGAAAGAAACCTTGAACCCGGCGCTGTTTATGGCCCTCATGGCTGATTCACGTCCTGAGCCAGGGCCCTTTATGAGGATGCCCACTGTTTTCATTCCATTATCCTGGGCAAGTCTGGCAGCTGTTTCAGCCGCCTTTTGAGCGGCAAAAGGCGTGCCCTTGCGGGAACCCTTAAAGCCTGACATGCCTGAGCTGCACCAGCTGACCACATTCCCGCTCATATCCGTAATGGTAATCATGGTATTATTAAAGGTGGCATTTATATGCACAATACCCACAGGAATATTCTTCTTTTCTTTTTTCTTTTTGATTTTTTTAGGCTTAGCCATCTACTATCTCCGGAAATTTATTTCTTTTTCTTGATGGTTGTTCTTCGTGGACCCTTCCTGGTACGGGCATTGGTGTGTGTCCGCTGACCTCTGGAAGGCAGGGATCTTCTGTGTCTGAGGCCGCGATAACATCCAATGTCCATCAGTCTTTTAATGTTGGCTGTTAATTCGCGGCGAAGATCGCCTTCTACTTTACAGGTATTTTCCAGCTCAGTCCTGATGATATTTACTTCTTCCGAAGAAAGATCATCTGTGCTTTTAGTCCAGTCAATGCCGGTGGTGTCCAGAATCCTGAGCGAGGAGGTCCTTCCGATTCCGTAGATATAGGTTAAAGCAATCCCAATCTTCTTTCCCTTGGGCAAATCTACTCCAGCTATACGTGCCATTTTTCCCCCACTTAACTATCCTTGCCTTTGTTTATGACGCGGGTTTTCACAGATTATTCTCAACACGCCTCTGCGCCTGATGATTTTGCATTTGGCGCACATTTTTTTTACTGACGGTCTTACCTTCATAATATCTATCTCCCGAAACACCTAGTTTGACGTACTCAAAATCTCAGGGCCGTTCCTGGTTATGGCCACAGTATGTTCATAATGAGCGGACAGACTGTTGTCCCTGGTTTTGGCGGTCCAGCGGTCAGGCATGATCACTACCTGGTCACTGCCCAAAGACAGCATGGGTTCAATGGCCAGAACCATTCCTTTTTTCAATACGATTCTTTTGACTCCCTTGGGAACAAAATTGGGCAGTTCCGGCTTTTCATGAAGACTGGCCCCTATCCCGTGTCCCACAAATCTCCTGATTATTGAACACGCATTGGCTTTGGCATATTTTTCAATGGCCGCGGAGATGTCATATAGATCATTTCCTGGAACAGCCTGTTCAATACCCTCATACAAGGCCTGCCTGGTGACCTGCATCAGCCTGCTGGCTTCACTGCTTACTTTTCCCACTGGAAATGTCCTGGCGGAATCCCCAAAAAAACCCTTGTGCTGAACACCCATGTCAATGCTCAGTATGTCCCCGTCCACAAGCTTATTCATAGAGGGGAAGCCATGTACTATAACCTCGTTAACTGAACAGCATAATGTATAGGGAAAGCCCTGGTAGCCCTTGAAAGCCGGCTTGACTTTATAATGAAGACAAAGATCATTGGCCAGTTCTTCAAGTTCCATTGTAGTAACGCCCGGAGCCACTTTCTCCTCAATCCTGTCCAGGATCAGGGACACAATGGTATTGGCCTCTTTTAAAATACTGATTTCCAGATCATTTTTTATGTAAATTCCACACAGCTTCTTCAAAAACTATCTACGTCCCTTTATTCTGGTCTTGGTCAAAAGTCCCTCATAATGCCTTGAAATTAAATGTGATTGGAACTGGGCCATGGTATCCATGGCCACGGCGACAACAATCAAAAGAGCTGTGCCTCCGTAGTAAAACGGGACATTGAATTCCCTTATCATAAAAACCGGCAGCACGCAGACCAGGGACATGTAAATGGCGCCGGAAAATGTAAGCCGCGATAAGACACGATCAATATATTCCTTGGTTTTGAGACCCGGCCTTATCCCTGGAATAAAACCGCCCTGCTTTTTAAGATTTTCAGCGATATCCTTGGGGTCAAAAATTATCGCGGTATAAAAGAAACAGAAAAATACAATCAGAGCTACAAAGAAAATATTATAAACCAGCGAATCCGGCATAAGGTTATTAGAAATTATTTGCAGCCAGCCGGCCTGTGAAAAGCTGGCAATGGTCGCCGGAAACATCAGTATTGAAGAAGCAAATATGGCCGGAATAACACCTGCCGTGTTCAACTTGAGAGGCAAATGGCTTGTCTGGCCTCCATACATTTTTCTGCCCATCATTCGCTTGGCGTAATGAATGGGGAGCCTTCTTTGCGCCCTTTCAACATATACAATGGCCAGAAGAACACCCACAATTATGGCCAGAATGAAGAGAGCCACAAACAAAGCGACCTCTCCGGCCGAGAGAAGCTGAAAAGAATTGGATAGCGCCCCCGGCAGGCCTGCCACGATTCCGGCAAATATTATTAATGAAATACCATTGCCCAGACCTCTGGCTGTTATTCTTTCACCAAGCCACATTATAAAAATGGTCCCCGATGTCAGGGTCATTATGGTGGTTATTCTGAACGCCCATCCAGGATCAACAACTATGGCAGCTCCTGTGGGGCTGGTCATGTTTTCCAGACCGACGGAGATGCCCATTCCCTGTACCAGGGTGATCAAAACTGTGCCGTACCTGGTCCATTGGGTAATCTTCTTGCGTCCTGCCTCACCTTCTTCTTTTTTCCACTTGGAAAGAGTAGGACTGACAACGGTCAAAAGCTGCATAATAATGGAAGCGGAAATATAAGGCATAATGCCCAGGGCGAAAATGGAAAAATTCTTAAGCCCGCCTCCGGCAAACATGTCAAAAAGTCCAAAAAGAGTATTCTGGGCAGTCCCAAAAAAATCAGACAAGGCTTCACCATCAACCCCTGGCAAAGGTATATGAACTCCTATGCGGTATACAGCCAGAAGAAGAAAGGTGAATAATACCTTGTTTCTGAGCTCTTTTAATCCGGAATCGCCAGTCTGTCTGGGTTGTTTTACCACTTACCCTATCCTTCCAGAGATGCAGCTGTGCCGCCTGCTCTGGTTATCTTTTCAGCAGCGGCCTTGCTAAATTTGTGCGCTGTGATCTTCAGGGAGAAATCAATCTCACCCTTGCCCAGTATTTTAACCGGCTTGTCCTTGGCACAAAGACCTGAGGAATAAATCTCTTCCAATGTAACTTCTGAGGCACCTTGAAATTTTTTTGCTATTTGATCCAGGTTGACCGGAGAATACTCTACCCTGAATGGATTTTTAAAACCCCTCTTGGGCAACCTTCTTTGCAAAGGCATCTGCCCTCCTTCAAATCCGGCAGGAATACTGGCTCCGGCTCTGGAGCGCTGACCTTTGTGCCCTTTTCCGGATGTCTTGCCAAGACCACTGGAGTTGCCTCTTCCCAGCCTTTTTCTGGGCCTGGTCTCTTCAAAAAATGGGTAAAGCTCGTGCAAATTCATTATCTGATAACCTCAACAAATGTTTTAACCTTATTTATCATTCCGGCCACACACTCATTATCCTTGACTTCAAGAATCTGATTGGGCTTTTTAAAGCCCAGTGCTGTCAGGGTCTTTTTCTGACCGGGCTTGAGCCCGATAAAACTTTTTTTCAGCCTGATTTTCATCTCTGGATCTCCCAAGATATTTAAGACTGGCTATTTAACTTCAGCGTATTCCACTGATTTGCCGCGAAGTCTGGAAACAGCCTCTGGACTGGTCAGGGCCTTGAGTCCCTGAAGAGTGGCCTTGACCACGTTATGCGGATTGTTTGTTCCAATAGCCTTTGTAAGTACGTTTTTAACCCCTATGGCCTCCATGGCGGCCCGTACAGGACCTCCAGCGATAATTCCAGTTCCAGCGCTGGCAGGCTTCATTAAAACCCTTGCCGCGCCATAAGCTCCTGTAACCTGAAAGGGAATAGTTGAGCCAGCCACTGTAACATCAAACATGTTCTTTTTAGCTTTATCAGTAGCCTTTCTAATGGCATCCGGCACCTGATTGGCTTTGCCCAGGCCGCAGCCTACTCTGCCTTTACCGTCTCCCACTACAACCAGAGCACTGAACCTGAACCTTCTTCCGCCCTTTACAACCTTGGCCACGCGATTGAGGTGTACTATTTTTTCAATAAGTTCCAAATCGTTTTGCTGCATACATGCCCCTTAGAATTTAAGTCCCATTTCTCTGGCTCCGTCGGCTAACGCTTTCACCCGACCATGATAATAATAGCCGTTTCGATCAAAAACCACGGTGTTGATATTCTGGCTCATTGCTTTTTGAGCGATCATCTTCCCAACATTTCTGGCTGTTTCTACATTCAGCCTGTTTTCACCTTCCATATTCTGAGATGAAAAGGAAACAAGGGTACTGGCTTTTTCATCATTAATTATCTGAGCGTAAATATGCTTGTTGGATCTGAATACCACCAGTCTGGGCCTGACTTCACTGCCGCTGATCTTCTTTCTGATGCGAATCTTTCTCTTGGATCTTGACTGTTTCTTGGATAGTTTCATGGTGTTACCCGTTATTTTCCACCGGACTTGCCGGCTTTACGTCTGATCTGTTCATTTTCATATTTAATTCCCTTGCCCTTGTAAGGCTCAGGAGGACGCACCCGGCGGATAACCGCTGCAAGTTCGCCAACCGCCTGCTTGTCAATTCCAATCAAAGTGATCTTGTTTTTTTCCACTTTCGCTTCAATCTCTTTGGGCAGGTCAATCTTGACCGGATGTGAGTATCCCACATTAAGGACAATGGTTTTGCCCTGCAGGTCCGCCTTGTATCCCACGCCGATCACCTCAAGAGTTTTTTCAAAACCTTTTGATACCCCGAGAACAGCGTTGTTAATAAGAGTTCTTCTGAGGCCCCATTGTTCTCTGGCTGTTCTGCTGTTATCAACTTTCTTGAGCTGGATAATCTCTTTATCCATGTTTACAGCCACCTTGGGATGCAGGTCTACACTCAACTCACCCTTGGGTCCCTTGACCTGAACCTTTGATTTGTCCAATCTAATCTCAACTCCCTTGGGGACATTGATGGGCTCTTTACCTATGCGTGACATTTTTACCTACCTACCATATTTCACAGATGAGCTCACCGCCCACGTTTTGTTTTCGGGCTTCTTCGCCCTCAAGAACACCCCGGGAAGTGGACAGAATACAAATACCAAGTCCGTTCCTCACAGACGGTATCTCACTGACCGGAACATAAACCTTGCGACCCGGTTTGCTGATCTTTTTCATGCCTTTAACCACAGGCTTGGAACCAACGTACTTGAGTTCAATTTCAATATTATTATCATTTATGGCATAATCCTTAATAAAGCCTTCCGAAGCCAGTATCCCCACAATGGAGATCTTAGCCTTACTGGACGGAACCTGGACTTTATTGTGCAAAGCCATGTGACTGTTTCGAATACGGGTCAGCATATCCGCTATTGGATCAACAACTGGCATATTTTTAAACCTCTCTTGGAAATCTACCAACTTGATTTACGAACTCCCGGAAGCTCTCCGGCCAGGGACATGTTTCTGAAGCAAATTCTGCAGATCCCGAATCTGCGCATAAAGGCCCGGGGTCTGCCGCAAAGTGGACATCTATTGTATTTGCGAGTTGAAAACTTTGGTTTACGCCTGGATTTCACCATGAGTGATGTTCTGGTCAAGACGATCCTCCTTACTTTTTAAAAGGCATGCCCAGCATCGCGAGCAGGCTTTTTCCTTCTTTATCCGTATTAGCGGACGTAACAATGGTAATATTCATTCCCTTTGTCCTTTCAATCTTGTCCAGATTGATTTCCGGAAAAATGGTATGTTCTTTTATGCCCATAGTGAAATTTCCTCGGCCGTCAAAACCGCGATCCGGAATTCCACGAAAATCTCTTACCCTGGGCAAGGCCACATTGAGGAGCTTATCCAGGAAAGCCCACATTCTTGAACGCCTGAGGGTCACGTAACAGCCGACGGGCATTCCCTCTCTAAGCTTGAAAGCGGCAATGGACTTTTTGGCCCTGGTTATGACCGCCTTCTGCCCGGCTATCAATGTCAACTCCTGAACCGCGTCCTGGATCAGCTTGTTATTTTGACTTCCTTCTCCAAGCCCCATGTTCAGGTTAATCTTCTGAACAACAGGTATCTGCATACTTGACTTGTAATTGAATTCTTTGAGTAATTTGGGAGAAATGTCCTCCCTGTAAATCTTTTCCAGCCTGATCATGATCTGAACCTCATTAGAAATTTTCGTCGCACTTCTTGCAGTAACGCATTTTCTTGTCGTCTTCAGTATATCTGTATCCAATTTTGGTAGGGTTGGCACAAGCGTCGCAGACAACTTTAACGTTGGAGATGTCAACAGGAGATTCTATATCTTTGATTCCGCCCTGCTCCTGTTTGTAGGGGTTGGGCTTGACGTGTTTTTTAACCTTGTTCAGGCCTTCAACCAGAATCATGTTTTTATCTTTAAATATTTTGACTACTTTTCCGATCTTAGACTTGTCCTTGCCGGAAATTATCATAACCTTATCGTTTTGTCTGATCTTCATATTCATCACCTTACAGTACTTCCGGGGCTAGAGAAATAATCTTCATAAAATTCTTGGCCCTGAGTTCCCTGGCTACCGGGCCGAATATTCTGGTTCCTATGGGCTCCATGCTTTTGTTGAGAAGAACCGCTGAATTATTGTCAAACCGGATATGGGAACCGTCCGGCCTGCCAATCTCCTTTTTAGTTCTGACGATAACAGCTTTATATACTTCTCCCTTCTTTACTTTGGCGTGAGGCATGGCGTCTTTAACCGAAACCACGATAATATCTCCTACAGATGCGTATCTCCTTTTGCTGCCGCCCAGAACCTTTATGCATCCGACCTTTTTAGCCCCGGAATTATCAGCGACATCCAGAGTTGTTTGTACTTGTATCATTGGTTTACCCTTAACAGTCTGTTGAAAAAATCATTTTATGCTTAGCCCTTAATTCAGCATCCGGTTGAAAACTTATTCTCATGAGTCAACCCGAGATTATTTTGCCTGGCAGATGCGTTTTTAAGCCCTGTTAAACCGCCTTTTCTATTATTTTGCTCAGATGCCACTTTTTTCTGGAGCTTATAGGCCTGTGTTCGATTATCTGCACCTTGTCGCCGATGGAACATTCATTTGCCGGGTCATGGGCCATAAACTTCTTTTTACGCTTAATGTATTTCTTCAGGTGAGGATGCTTAATCAAGGTTTCAACACTGACCACTATTGTCTTGTCTCCTTTGTCGCTGACAACGAAACCCACCATCCTGCGCTTGTTACTGATATGTTGGGAACTATTTTCCATGGCCTTTACCTGCGCTCTTCTGATTAATGATTGTTTTAATCCTGGCTATTGTCTTTCGAACCTGACTCAGTCGCTGAGTATTCTCCAATTGAGCTGTTGAATGCTGAAATCTTAGATTAAAAAGCTCCTGGTGAAATTCCTGGAGCTTTTCACTGCGATCAGAGTCTGAAAGATCCCTTATTTCCTGTGGCTTCATGACTACCACTCCTTCTCAACTATGACTGTTTTAACCGGCAATTTATAGGATGCTCTTTTCAGGGCTTCCTTGGCTAAATCAAGGCTGACCCCTCTAATTTCATAAAGAATGCGGCCGGGCCTGATGGGGGCGCACCACCCTACCGGGGAACCTTTACCTTTTCCCTGTCTGGTTTCAGCTGGCTTGGCAGTGATGGGCTTATCCGGAAAAACTCTTATATAGACCTTGCCTCCGCGCTTGATATGTCTCATCATGGCCACTCGAGCTGATTCAATCTGCTGACTGGTCAATTTTCCGGATTCAACCGCCTTTAAAGCAATTTCTCCAAAGCTGATTTCAGTCCCCCTCTGGGCCTTGCCTTTAATGCGGCCTTTATGGGTTTTCCTGAATTTAACTTTTTTTGGGCTTAACATGATTATTTAACCTCATTCAAAATATCGCCTTTGTATATCCAGACCTTAACGCCGATTATTCCATAGGTGGTCTTGGCCGTGGCAAATCCATAGTCTATGTCCGCCCGCAAGGTATGAAGGGGTACCCGTCCTTCACGCTGCCACTCGGTCCGGGCAATCTCAGCGCCGCCGAGTCTGCCGGCACAGGATATTTTAATACCCTGGGATCCGAATTTCATGGCCAGGCTGATGGAGCGCTTCATGGCCCTGCGAAAGGCCACTCTTCGTTCCAATTGAAGGGCGATATTTTCAGCCACCAGTTGCGCATCAACCTCAGGTCGCCTGACTTCATTCACTTCCAGGGAAAAATCATATCCAAACTTCTTTCTTAAATCCGTCCTCAGCTTCTCAATTTCAACACCCTTTCGACCTATGACAATACCGGGCCTGGAGGTAAAAATAATCAGCCTGATCTTGTCCGCAGCCCTTTCTATTTCAATCCTGGAAATTCCGGCATGGTAGAGCTTGGACTTTACATAATCCCGTACCTTTCTGTCTTCGTAAACAAACTGGGGATAACTGGATTTGCTGAACCATCTGGACAGCCAGTTTTTGTTGTATCCTACGCGAAATCCATATGGATGTACCTTCTGACCCAAGACGTCTACCTCCTATATCTCATCAACAATTACGGTTATATGACTTGTTCTCTTAAGTATCCTGTTGGCCCTGCCCATAGCTCGGGGCTTAATCCTTTTCAAGGTCGGCCCCTCATCAATCCTGACCTGCTTAACAAATAAATTGTCAATATCAAGACTGGTGTTCTGTTCGGCGTTGGCAAGAGCTGAACTAAGAACCTTGCTGATGAGTCCCGCCGCTTTTTTTGGGGTAAACTTAAGTATGTTCAACGCGTCTTCAACAGGTTTGCCCTGCACGTTGCGGGCAACAAGGCGCGCCTTTCTGGGCGATATCCTTATGTATCTGGCTATAGCTCTAGTTTCCATTTTTTTCCCGCATCAATTATTTACGTTTAGCCTGACTTTTTCTGTCTCCGGCGTGACTATAGAATGTCCTGGTGGGAGCAAACTCTCCCAGTTTATGACCTACCATGTTCTCAGTAGCGAATACCGGAATAAATTTCCGTCCGTTGTGCACGGCAAAAGTAAGACCCACCATCTCAGGAATGATTGTGGAGCGTCTTGACCAGGTCTTGATAACCTTTCGGCTCCTGCTTTCGTTGGCTTCCTGAACTTTTTTGAGAAGATGGTCATCCACAAAAGGACCCTTTTTTACTGATCTGGGCATGAGTTCTCCTGATTACCTTGTTCTTTTCTTGACAATTAATCTGTCAGAAGACTTGTTTTTGCTTCTGGTCTTGTAACCCTTTGACGGCATTCCCCATGGAGAACAGGGATGTCGCCCGCCGGAACTTTTTCCTTCACCTCCGCCAAGGGGGTGATCAACCGGGTTCATGGCAACACCCCGAACCTTGGGTCTTCTTCCCAGCCAGCGGTTTCTGCCGGCCTTGCCAAGGGAAATATTTTCGTGGTTGACATTTCCCACCTGGCCGATGGAAGCGATATTGTTGGATAAAACGTTCCTGACTTCACCGGAAGGAAGCTTTATCAGAGCGTATTTACCTTCTTTGGCCACAAGCTGAGCGTATGTGCCGGCTGACCTGGCCATCTGCCCTCCTCTGCCCGGAGTGAGTTCTATATTGTGAATAACAGTACCCACTGGAATCCTGTGCAAAGGCAGAGCGTTGCCGGGTTGTATGTCCACTTTTTCACCCGCCTGAACTACTGCCCCCACAGTAAGCCCTACTGGAGCGAGAATATATCTCTTTTCTCCGTCAAGATAGGAAAGAAGAGCAATGCGGGCGCTTCGATTGGGATCATATTCTATGGAAACAACTTTGGCTGGAACATCGAATTTATTCCGCTTGAAGTCTATAGTTCTGAACTTGCGCTTGCTTCCCCCCCCGCGCCTTCTGGAAGTTATTCTTCCGTAGCAGTTTCTGCCGCTCTTCTTGCAGAGCCCCCTGGTCAGAGACTTTTCAGGAGTTTCCCTGGTGATCTCAGCAAAGTCGGATACAGTCTGAAATCTCCTTCCAGGCGATGTCGGCTTTAATTTTATAATAGCCATGATTTATACCCCTTCGAAAAATTCAATTTTTTCACCAGATGCCAGGGAAACATAAGCTTTTTTGTATCCGGATATTTTTCCGGCGGTCCGACCGAACTTGGTTTTTTCAATGGATTTACGGCGCACAATATTTACCCTGTCTACCCTGACATTAAAAAGGGACTCAACCGCATTCCTGACCTGATACTTATTCGCATCGGGATGGACCAAAAAAACTACCTGGTTCTGGAGGTCCTTGATGGAATTGGATTTCTCTGAAACCAACGGCTTGATAAGTATCTGTGTATTGTGCATTTTAGATTAACCTTTCCTGCAGCGCTTCAACTGCCTGTTTGTCCATTACCAGCTCGTTATGTCTTAAGATATCGTATATATTGACTGAATTATGGGTAACTACCTGAGCACCCTGGACATTTCTGACCGAAAGCTCAAGATTATTATACTGTTTGCCTGTAACAATCAAGGGTTTTTTTAGACCCAATTTCCCTTTTATTTCAATAAATTGTTTAGTCTTAATTTCCGGCATATCCAGGTCATCGACTATCTTGAGTTTTTTTTCGGCCAGCCTTGAACTCAAAGCCATTTTCAGGGCAAGCCGTCTGACTTTCTTGTTAAGTTTGAATGAATAATCTCTCTGGCTGGGGCCGTGGGTCACGGCGCCACCCCTCCAAAGAGGAGATCTGCCGGATCCTGCCCTTGCCCGGCCTGTACCCTTCTGCCTCCATGGTTTCCTGCCGCCTCCTGTTATCCTGGACCTGTTTTTCACTTCAGCTGTCCCGGACCTTACGGATGCCAGATGCGCTCTCACTGCCAGATGCAACAGCTGAGGCTTGATGCCCACGGAAAACACATCTTCAGAAAGCAGAATTTCTCCGACTACATTATTATCCTTGGAATATATTTTTTCGTTTATCATTATGATTCACCTTGGCTTTGCTTGCGCAGGACAACTATGCCATTGGCAGGTCCAGGAACCTGACCTTTAATGATTATAACATTATCTTTTGGGCGGACAGAAACAATCTCCGCGTTGACATAAGTGACTTTTTTGTTCCCCATCTGACCCGGCATTTTCTTGCCTTTGAAAACCTTTCCTGGATAAGCACATTGTCCTATGGATCCCGGGGATCTGTGAACCTTTTCATGACCGTGGGAGTTGGGCAGTCCGGCAAAATTCCATCTTTTCATAACGCCGGCAAAACCCTTGCCTTTTGAAATTCCAGTCAGCCTTACCCTGTCGCCTGGCTTGAATATCTCTGCCGTGACTTCCTGACCGGCTTCATATTCATCAACATTGTCCAGAGCGAATTCACGCAGAAATCTGAAATACTCTTTGCCCTGTTTGCCCTGATGGATACTCTTTGCCCTGTTTGCCCTGATGGCCCATTTGAGGCTTGTTAAGTTTATGTCCGGGAATTTTGTCAAATCCCAGCTGGATCGCGTTATATCCGTCTTTGTCAATGTTTTTTTTCTGTACCACGGAACATGGACCAGCCTGGATAATTGTTACAGGAACCTTGGTGCCATCGTCAGCGAACAGACTTGTCATACCCAGTTTTTTCCCAATAATTCCTAGAGTGCGTTTCATTGTTTCCTCACCTATAACTTGATTTCAACATCAACGCCTGCCGGAAGATTAAGCTTACCCAGGGCGTCAACTGTTTGCTGGGTTGGCTCCAGGATATCGAGCAAACGTTTATGAACCCTCATTTCAAACTGCTCTCTGGATTTTTTATCAACATGTACTGATTTGTTGACTGTATATTTATGGATCCTTGTTGGCAGAGGAATAGGGCCTGCAATGCCTGCTCCGGTGTTCTTGGCTGAATCAACTATTTCAGCTACTGCCTTGTCCAGAATCCTGTAATCATAAGCCCGAAGTTTTATCCTGATCCGTTCGCTGTTCATTGTTGCCATTTTTTACTCCGTGATCTCTGAAACAACACCCGCGCCAACTGTCCGGCCGCCTTCCCGGATGGCAAAGCGAAGCCCAGGCTCCATGGCTATGGGAGCTATCATCTCTACGTCAAATGTCGTATTGTCGCCAGGCATGATCATCTCCACTCCCTCGGGAAGAGTCACTACCCCGGTTACATCAGTGGTCCGAAAATAAAACTGCGGACGATAACCGCTGAAAAACGGAGTATGACGACCTCCCTCTTCCTTGCTCAATACGTATACCTCTGCCAAGAAACGTCGATGGGGCTTGATGGACTTGGGAGCTGCCAGTACCTGACCACGCTCCACATCATCGCGCTTGATCCCACGAAGAAGTACTCCAACATTATCACCGGCCTGACCCTGATCCAGAATCTTGCGAAACATCTCAACCCCAGTGCACACCGTCTTGTGAGTATCCTTGATACCCACTATCTCCACCTCTTCGCCTACCTTGATCACCCCGCGCTCAACACGACCCGTCACAACAGTCCCGCGACCGGATATGGAAAATACATCCTCTATGGGCATCAAAAAAGGCTTGTCTATATCCCGCTCAGGCTCAGGAATAAATGAATCACAAGCGTCCATCAGCTCCAAAATGCACTTGGCATCCTCCGCGTCAGGACTCTCAACCTCCAGAGCCTTCAACGCGCTGCCGTGAACAACAGGTGTATCGTCGCCGGGAAAACCATACTTGGTCAACAGCTCCCGAACCTCTAACTCCACCAGCTCCAAAAGCTCAGGATCATCAACCAGGTCAACCTTGTTCAAAAATACTACCAGACTGGGAACCCCTACCTGACGAGCCAGAAGTATGTGCTCCCTGGTCTGAGGCATGGGACCGTCCGTGGCCGCAACCACCAGAATCGCTCCGTCCATCTGAGCCGCTCCGGTGATCATGTTCTTGATGTAATCAGCGTGACCAGGACAATCCACATGAGCATAATGACGATTGCCAGTCTCATATTCAACATGAGCAGTGGCTATGGTTATACCACGCTCCTTCTCCTCAGGGGCCTTGTCAATCTGGTCAAAAGCCACAAAACTGCCGCCACCCCTCATGCTCAAAACCTTGGTGATGGCCGCCGTCAATGTGGTCTTGCCGTGGTCTATATGACCCACCGTGCCAATATTAACATGCGGCTTCTTCCGCTCAAACTTTGCCTTTCCCATCTCTTCCCCCTATTTGCTTTTAAGGATTTCCTCGGCAATACCGGCCGGAACCCTTTCATAATGATCAAACTGCATAGAATATGTGGCCCGTCCCTGGGTGTTGGAACGCATGTCCGTGGCATAGCCGAACATATTGCTGAGTGGAACGTGCGCCCGGACAATTTGAGTTCCCATGCGAGGCTCCAGACTGATAATCTTTCCCCGGCGCCCATTGAGATCACCCATAATGTCGCCGAGATACTCCTCAGGGGTAAGAACCTCAATAAACATGACGGGTTCGAGAAGAACCGGAGAAGCCTTGGCGCAGGCTTCCTTCAGGGCGATAGAGCCAGCTATGTAAAATGCCTGCTCTGAAGAATCCACGTCATGGTACGAACCAAAAACAAGATTAGCCTTAAGGTCCACCATGGGGTATCCCCCGACCACGCCGCTTTTGAGGGCGTCCCGGATTCCCTTGTCAACAGCTGGTATATATTCCTTGGGTATTACGCCGCCCACAACGGAGTTGACAAACTCATATCCCTTTCCAGGTTCTGAAGGCTCGATCTCAATGACCACATGACCGTATTGTCCCCGTCCTCCGGTCTGCTTCACATATCTGGTTTCATGTTTTACCGGCTTGGTGATTGTCTCTCGGTAAGCGACCCTTGGCTTGCCCACATTGGCATCCACCTTAAATTCACGGGTCAGACGATCCACTATGATCTCAAGATGCAGTTCACCCATTCCTGATATCAGAGTCTGTCCGGTTTCCTCATCGCCCTTGACCCTGAAAGATGGATCTTCCTTGGCCAGCTTTTGCAGGGCGTTTCCCAGGGAATCCCGGTCTGTTTTTGTCTTGGGTTCGATTGCTATCTCAATGACCGGTTCGGGAAAATCCATTGATTCTAAGAGAACAAGACGCTCCGGAGAGCACAATGTCTCGCCGGTGGCGGTATATTTAAGACCAACCGCGGCCACGATATCTCCGGCATAAGCTTCTTTAATCTCTTCCCGTTTATTGGCATGCATTTTCAAAAGTCTTCCAATGCGCTCCTTTTTCCCGGAAGCCGCATTGACCACTGTCATGCCTGATTCAATATGGCCGGAATATATTCTTAAAAAAGTCAGGTGACCTACAAAAGGATCAGAAGCAAGTTTGAAAGCCAGGGCGCTTAAAGGCTCTTCATCACTGGGGTGACACAGAACCTCTGCCTGAGAGTCAACATCTACGCCTTTAATGGAAGGGATATCCAAAGGCGAAGGCAGATACGCGACTGTGGCATCCAGAAGAGGCTGCACTCCCTTGTTTTTGAACGCGGAACCGCACAGTACAGGACAGATGGTCAAAGAAATTGTAGCCTTGCGAATTCCTTGAGCAAGCTCTTCCGGGTCAAGATCCTCACCCGAAAGATATTTCTCCAAAAGAGCCTCTTCCTCTTCAGCTATGGCCTCAACCAGATGCTGTCTCCACTTTTCATATTCCTGCAGCATATCCGGGGGGATATCAACCTTATCAAACTCTTTGCCCAGTGACTGTTCATTAAAAATAAGCGCCTTACCCGTAACCAGGTCAATAACGCCTTTAAAATTTTCTTCAGAACCTATGGGTATCTGAAGGGGTACCGGCTTGGCCTTGAGTCTGTCCCTGATCATGTCCACCACTCTGAAAAAATCAGCGCCTGTTCGATCCATTTTATTGACAAAAGCCAGCCTGGGCACCCTGTAACGATCTGCCTGACGCCAAACCGTTTCAGACTGGGGCTCTACCCCTCCCACAGCGCAGAACACGGCCACGCAACCATCAAGAACCCTCAGGGACCTCTCCACCTCCACGGTAAAATCAACATGGCCTGGAGTATCGATTATGTTTATCCGGTGATCACTCCAGAAACAGGTTGTCGCGGCCGAGGTAATAGTGATTCCCCGCTCCTGCTCCTGCTCCATCCAGTCCATGACGGCTTTGCCGTCGTGGACTTCCCCCAGTTTGTGAGAAATACCTGTATAAAAAAGGATTCGTTCAGTTGTTGTTGTCTTGCCCGCGTCAATATGAGCCATAATGCCGATATTACGCTGTTTGTCTATAGGAACGAGCCTGCCCACATTAATCTCCCAAAATTTATCCGTAATAACTTTAAATAAAACCCTGTATGCGCACAAAATCACCCATCCAGGCCGACGGCCTGAACGGGTGATCAGCTTTAACCTTATCTGAATCAACCAAGATGAGGCTTCAATGAAACAATACGTGCTGTTTTTATTTCAATCCTGTCAAAGCATGATCCATTTTTGACAGGTCAATTTTTTATCTGTTCTTTGTCTGAATTTCCGGGCTGGCTGCCCGGTATTCCAACAGGTTAACATTGGTGCAGGGGAAAAACAGTACAAGGCAGAGACTGCTACCACCTGTAATGAGCAAAAGCCTTATTGGCTTCGGCCATGCGATGGGTGTCTTCTTTTTTCTTCATGGCTCCACCGCGGCCATTAAAGGCATCAAGCAGCTCAGCTGCAAGCTTTTTATCCATGCCCTTTTCACCCCTGGATCTGGAATATTTTACCAGCCAGCGGATGGCCAGGGATTCCTGCCTGTCAGGTCGGACCTCCATGGGAACCTGGTATGTAGCCCCGCCAACCCTCCTGGACTTAACCTCCATTTGAGGCTTTACGTTATCAATAACCTGATGAAAAGCCTTAACCGGCTCATCTCCGGTTTTCTCACCCAACTGCTCAATAGCTTTATATAAAAGCTTTTCAGCTATGCTCTTTTTGCCGTCAACCATAAGCCTGTTCACGAACTTGGTTAGTACCCGGCTGCCGTAAACCGGATCAGGAAGAACTGTTCTTTTGGGAATTGGACCCTTACGTGGCATTATTTTTCTCCCTTAGAGTAATTATTTTGGTCTCTTGGCGCCGTACTTGGATCTGCTTTTGCGACGATCCTGCACGCCTGAAGTATCCAGAGTCCCTCTGATGATCTTGTAACGTACGCCGGGAAGATCCTTAACACGTCCTCCCTGAATCATTACAACCGAATGTTCCTGCAGATTGTGCCCTTCTCCCGGGATATATGATGTTACTTCTATTCCGTTGGTAAGCCTGACCCTGGCAACTTTTCTAAGGGCTGAATTTGGCTTTTTAGGGGTTGTTGTGTAAACCCTCACGCATACGCCCCTTTTCTGGGGACATTGCTGCAGCGCGGCCCTTTTCTTGCGTTTGATCACCTGCTCTCTTGATTTTCTAACCAGCTGGTTTATGGTCGGCATATATCCTCCAATAATTATTCTTTTGTCTGCTGAAACAAATAGCTGTTAGTTTATGGATAAGGCCTTGTCAAGAAAAATATGCGCCGGCCGTGAATGATTTTCCCGGCCGGCGCTTAAAAGAATATTTAAAAAATCCTGATTAACTATACAGCGGAATATGGAAAATTAATCTTTAGAAAGTATTGCCTTGAGTCACAAACACCTTCATTTTTTTATCATTCACCAAGTTTTAGGTATACTTCATCATCAAGCTCTTCCAGAAACCTATCAGGATTTTCAGGCTGCTCAGGAACAGTGATGTCGCTGTTCACATAGGGCCTGTACCCTGTGCCTGCCGGTATGAGTCTGCCTACTATCACGTTTTCCTTCAGACCCCTGAGTTTGTCCACCTTGGCCATAAGAGAGGCTTCTGTAAGCACCTTGGTTGTTTCCTGAAAAGAAGCCGCGGAAATGAACGATTCCGTGGTCAGGGAAGCCTGGGTTATTCCGAGCACCAGGGGCTCTGCCATGGCTGGTTCTTCACCCTGCCTGACACAGCGCTCATTTTCTTTCATGAACAATGTTTTCTCAACCTGCTGTCCAATAAGAAATCCTGTATCGCCTGGATCGATGATGTGAACTTTCTTAAGCATCTGGCGAACAATCACCTCAATATGCTTGTCATTTATCTGAACGCCCTGAAAGCGATAAACTTCCTGAATTTCTTCAACCAGATAATTGGCCAGAAATTTCTCACCCTTAATCTTCAGGATATCGTGAAGATCCGGGTTTCCTTCAGTAATAAGCTCTCCAGCTTCAACAAAATCCCCTTCCTGAACGGTTATGTGTCTTCCCTTGGGGATGAGATATTCCTTGGGATCGCCGGTTTCCGGGCTGATAATGATTTTTCTCTTGCCCTTGGATTCAGGTCCAAAAGACACAATTCCGTCAATTTCTGTTACAATGGCCTGATCTTTGGGCTTTCTCACTTCGAAAAGCTCTGCCACTCTGGGCAGACCACCGACAATATCTCTGGTCTTGGAAGATTCACGCGGCTTTCTGGCTATAACATCTCCGGCCATAACCTTATCACCGTCATTGAGCATGAGAATGGCTCCCACAGGAAGCTGGAAGATGGCTTCAGAGATAGTTCCCGGCCTGTGTTTCATTTTGCCTTTTTCATCACAGATTGAAATGCTGGGCCTGAAATTCGTGGAACGATATTCAGTAATGGTCCTGGTAGCCCTGGAAGTTGTCTCATCAACCTTTTCCTGAAATGTCCTTCCTTCAATAATATCAGTAAACCTGACAATTCCGCCGACATCGGTCACGAATGGTTCATTAAAGGGATCCCATTCAGCCAGAAGGTCTCCCTTCTTAACCTCCTGATCAGCCTTGACAAAAAGTTTAGCCCCTGAAGGCAGGAAGTACTTTTCCCGTTCCCTTCCCTGATCATCTACGATCTTTACTTGACCGCTTTTACCCATAAGCATGGACTCACCTTTAGAGTTTTCAACGGTCCTGATGCGTGAAAAAACCACATGTCCGGCATTCTGGCTCTTTATATTGGAACGTTCAATCTCCTTGGAAGCAGTCCCGCCGATATGGAAAGTGCGCATAGTCAGCTGGGTGCCGGGCTCACCAATGGACTGGGCTGCAATTATTCCAACGGTCTCGCCCACATTGACCAGATGCCCCCTGGCCAGATCTCGGCCATAACAAAGAGAGCAAATGCCCCTTTTAGTCTTACAGGTCAGGGTTGAGCGAATATTGAGCACATTAATTCCGGCAGCGTCTATTCTTCTGGCTGCTTCTTCGACAATCATCTCATTGGCAGGAACTATCACCTCGCCTGTCTCAGGATCCAGAACTTCATTCATGGCTATCCGGCCCAGAGCCCGCTCGCTGACCTTTTCCTGAATCTCTCCGGATTTCATAAGATGAGTAAGTTCAATAGCGTCAACTGTGCCGCAGTCATATTCAGAAACCACCACGTCCTGGACAACGTCCACCAGCCGCCTGGTGAGATAGCCGGAATTGGCGGTCTTAAGAGCGGTATCCGCCAGACCTTTGCGCGCTCCATGGGTGGAGGTAAAGTATTGCAGGACTGTTAAACCTTCCCTGAAACATGACGTGATGGGAGTTTCAATAATTTCTCCGGATGGTTTGGCCATAAGGCCCCGCATGCCCGACAGCTGCCTCATCTGGTCCTTGTTTCCCCTGGCCCCGGAATTAGACATCATATAGATTGGATTGAGGCTGATGTTCTCTACCTGTTCCCCGGTCCGGGGATTGGTCAGGATATCCTTGGATATTTCCCTCATCATTTGTGTGGAAATATCATTGGTCGCCTTGGTCCAGACATCAACAATCTTATTATACTTTTCAGTACGGGTAATAATGCCTTCACGGTATTGACTTTCTATTTCATTAACCTGAGCCTGGGAAGTGGACAGAATCTCTTCCTTGGTTGCGGGTATTTCCAGGTCTTTGACACCAATAGTTATACCGGCCTGGGTTGAATATTCATATCCCATGTCCTTGAGTTTATCGCATAGAATTACCGTGGCTTTTGTCCCGGCCCTGCGATAGGTTTCACCAACCAGTTTGGCAATGGTCTTTTTGGTCAAAAGGCGGTTGACCAGACTGAAAGGGACTTTTTCAGGCAGGATTTCCCCGACAATGATTCTTCCAGGTGTTGTATCGACAAGTTGACCATCAATGCGCACCTTGACCTTGGCATGCAGATCGACACACCCGCCGTCATATGCTGAAATAACCTCACCTGGATCAGAAAATATCTTGCCTTCTCCCTTTTCAAAGGACCTGTCCACTGTCAGATAATAAAGTCCCAGAACTATATCCTGTGAAGGCAGAATAATTGGCTCACCGTTGGCCGGAGACAGGATGTTGTTGGTGGACATGATCAGCACCCGGCATTCTATCTGAGCCTCTATGGAAAGAGGGATATGAACCGCCATCTGGTCGCCGTCAAAATCAGCATTAAACGCTGAACAGACCAGAGGATGCAGCCTGATGGCCTTGCCTTCAACCAGAATGGGTTCAAAGGCCTGAATTCCAAGCCTGTGCAGCGTGGGAGCCCTGTTGAGGAGAATGGGATACTCCTTGACCACCTCGTCCAGAATATCCCAGACCACCACATCGCCCCGTTCCACCATCTTCTTGGCGCTTTTTATGGTGCTGGCATGCCCCTTTTCCTCAAGCTGGGAATAAAGAAAAGGTTTAAACAGCTCCAGAGCCATCTTTTTTGGCAGACCGCATTGATGCAGCTTCAGGTTGGGACCAACCACAATTACTGTACGTCCGGAATAATCAACGCGCTTACCTAAAAGATTTTGTCTGAATCTGCCCTGCTTACCCTTGATCATGTCCGACAGAGACTTGAGTGGCCTTCCATTGGTGCCGGTTATGGCCCGACCTCTTCGGCCATTGTCAAAAAGGGCGTCCACAGCTTCCTGGAGCATCCTTTTTTCATTACGGATAATTATGTCAGGAGCCCCAAGCTCCAGGAGTCTCCTCAGGCGATTATTCCGGTTTATAACTCTACGGTAAAGATCGTTGAGATCAGAAGTGGCAAACCTTCCTCCGTCCAGAGGGACCAGTGGCCTGAGTTCAGGCGGGATGACCGGAATTGTTTCCATTATCATCCACTCGCACTTGTTTTCCGACTCAAGAAAAGCTTCGACAATTTTCAGACGTTTGGCGATTTTTTTCTTCTTGGTTTGCGAACGGGTGGTCTGAGATTCCTCGCGAAGCTCATTTTTCAGCGATTCCAGATCAATTTCCATGAGCAGGTCTCTGATCACCTCAGCTCCCATACCCACCTTAATGGCTTCTTCCCCGTAATTATCCATTATCTGAAGATATTGTTCCTCAGAGATGACCTGTTTTGTATTAAGAGTGGTCTGGCCAGGGTCAACAACCATATATGCGTCAAAATAAAGAACCTTTTCCAGGTCAGCCATGGTCATGTCCAGAAGTGTACCGATCTTTGAAGGAAGGCTTTTAAGAAACCAGATATGGGAAACCGGGGCCGCAAGCTCAATATGACCCATACGATCACGCCTTACCTTGGAGGCAATCACCTCAACACCACACTTCTCACAGACTATGCCTCTGTGTTTCATGCGTTTGTATTTGCCGCAATTGCACTCATAATCCTTTACAGGCCCGAATATTTTGGCACAAAAAAGCCCGTCACGTTCAGGTTTGAATGTTCTGTAGTTTATGGTTTCAGGCTTTTTAACCTCGCCAAAGGACCACTCTCTTATTTTTTCGGGGGAAGCGATCCTTATCTTGATCCCCTTGAGTTCTTTGCCGGAAATGGTCGTGGTACTTGATGACCTCTGGGAAAAAAGATCGTCTAAACTCATATTCCCATCCTCATAACTATATTTAAAAAGTTTTTAATTTGCATAATTCAATGTTAAACAGCCATAAAATCCTGTTGAGCAAATCCTGGCCAGCCAGGAAATTCTAATTCCTGGCCTTTTTCTTATCATCCTGAAGAAGTTCAACATTAAGCCCCAGAGCCATTAATTCTTTGATCAGAACGTTAAATGACTCAGGCATGGCTGATTCAAGGAAATTATTTCCCTTAACTATTTTCTCATACATATGAACCCTGCCGGTCACATCATCCGATTTGACCGTAAGAAATTCCTGAAGCAGATAAGCTGCTCCATATGCCTCAATAGCCCAGACCTCCATTTCACCCAGTCTCTGACCTCCGAACTGAGCCTTTCCGCCCAGGGGCTGCTGGGTTACCAGTGAGTAAGGACCTGTGGAACGCGCGTGTATCTTCTCATCTACAAGGTGATGAAGTTTGAGCATATACATATAACCCACTGTGACCCTGTTTTTGAATGGAGCTCCGGTCCTTCCGTCATATAAGACAGATTTCCCGTCATTGCTCAGGCCGGCGCGCTCAAGCCATGACCAGATTTCTTCTTCCTTGGCTCCGTCAAAGACTGGCGTTTTGGTAATAATCCCAGACTCAAGCTCGCGCACCGCGGCCACAAATGATTCATCATCCAGGCTCTGAGCCAGTTCGTCGATTTCAGGAGAATCAAAAACCTCGCTTATTTCCTTGCGAAGAGATTTAACAGCCACTCCGGAATCAATCATAGTTGCCAGTTGTTTCCCAAGTTCTTTGGATGCCCAGCCAAGATGGGTTTCCATGATTTGACCGATATTCATGCGGGAAGGCACCCCAAGGGGATTAAGAACAATATCCATTGGTGTGCCGTCAGCAAAAAAGGGCATATCCTCTTCAGGAAGAATACATGAAACAACGCCTTTGTTCCCGTGTCTGCCGGCCATTTTGTCGCCAACACTCAGTTTTCTCTTAACAGCGATAAAAACCTTGACCATCTTGGTCACACCAGGGGGAAGGTCGTCTCCCTCCATGGCCTTGTCCCGCTTTTGAGTATACATGTTCTTAACCAGCCTGACCTGGTTGTCATAAACTTTAATTAGTTCGGAAACAGCCTCATTAACTTCCTTGCTGGCAAATGCCCCGATTAATTTCTTTATGGGAATTTCTTCCAGGGCTTCTTTTTTCAGGGTCTGGTTGGCCTCTGCCAGAACCTGTCCCTTTTTTCTGCCCATGATGGAAGCTACCAGCCTTTTTCCTGAAACTACATTCCAGATTTTATCCCTGGCCTGAGAAGCAACTGAAGCCATATGAATCTTTTCTTTCTGGCTAAGATTATCCAATTCGGCGTCTTCAATAATTTTGGTTCGATCATCTTTGTCGCTGGAACGCCGATTAAAAACCTTGACGTTGATTACCGTGCCCTCAATTCCAGGGGGCACCTTTAACGATGTGTTTTTTACATCCCTGGCCTTGTCTCCGAATATGGCCCGTAAAAGCCTCTCTTCAGGAGTAAGCTGAGTTTCTCCCTTGGGGGTTATTTTGCCCACAAGAATATCATCCTGCTTAACCTTGGCCCCGATCATAATGATTCCGCTTTCATCGAGATCCTTAAGCAATTCATCGCTGACATTGGGGATATCTCTGGTTATTTCTTCAGGACCAAGCTTGGTATCCCTTGCTATAACATCAAACTCCTCAATATGAACGGAAGTAAAAACATCATCCTTGACCATGCGTTCAGAGATGAGAATGGAGTCTTCAAAATTATACCCGCACCAGGGCATAAACGCCACCAGCAGATTTTTGCCCAGAGCGAGTTCTCCATTTAGGATGCCCGGTCCATCAGCCAATATGCCCCCCTTATGGACCGTTTGATTGGGGAGGACCCTTGGTTTCTGCCCAAAACAGCTGTTCTGGTTTGACTTGTGAAATTTCTGGAGTTCATAACAGACCGTATCTCCCCTTGAGGCAGAAAGATCCCTTTCATAACTGACAACTATCTTGTCAGCGTCCACATACCTGACTACACCATCATCCTCAGCAATAACACAACTTCCTGAATCCCTTGCTACTATACCCTCCATTCCAGTACCCACCAGAGGCTGATCAGACTGCAGCAAAGGAACTGCCTGACGCTGCATGTTTGAGCCCATGAGGGCGCGGTTGGCGTCATCATGTTCCAGAAAAGGAATAAGGGACGATGAGATGGATACAATCTGACTGGGTGAGATATCCATCAGGGTCACTTCTTCTTTGGGAACCAGATTGAATTCTCCCTGAATCCTTGCTGATACGAGGTCTGTGGTAAAGCTGCCCTGATCATCTATTGGGGCGTTAGCCTGGGCTATAACTTCGCCCTGTTCCCTGGAGGCATCCAGGTAAACGATCTCATCTGAAACCCGATTTTCTTTAACAATCCTGTATGGAGTTTCAATGAAACCGAAATCATTGACCTGAGCGTGAGTGGTCAGGGAGACAATCAGTCCGATATTGGGTCCTTCAGGGGTTTCAATGGGGCAAATCCTTCCATAGTGACTGGGGTGAACATCGCGCACTTCAAAACCGGCTCTTTCCCTGGTCAGACCTCCCGGCCCCAGAGCAGACAACCTTCTCTTGTGGGTAACCTCAGACAATGGATTGGTCTGATCCATAAACTGAGAGAGCTGGGAAGTGCCGAAGAACTCCTTGAGCACAGCTGTAACCGGCTTGGGATTAATGAGGTCATGGGGCATGAGGGTTGCCACTTCCTGCAGGCTCATGCGTTCCTTTACAGCCCTTTCCATGCGCACCAGACCGATGCGGTACTGATTTTCAACCAGTTCGCCAACCGGTCTGACTCTTCTGTTGCCAAGATAATCAATATCATCCGCTGGTCCGTGAGAGTCTTTGAGTCTGGCAAGATATTTGATGACCCTGAAAATATCCTCGTTAGACAGGGTTCTGTAATCCATGGGAAGATCAAGACCCAGTCTGGTATTTAGTTTGTATCTGCCAACCGGGGAAAGGTCATAGTAATCAGGATTTCTGAAAAGGTTATCAAAAAAACTGGACGCGATTTCCGGAGTTGGAGGGGAGCTGGGTCTCAGCCTTTTGTATATCTCCACCTGGGCATCCAGGATATCCTGGGTCTTGTCAAGTTTCAGGGTGTCTCTAATGGAAGAAGATACATCCTGGCCTGAAGTATAAAGGACCTGTAAATTCTGGATGACCGAGTCAAAAATTCTCTGGATCAGGTCCATGTCCAGGGAGTCCCCTATTTCTGCCATAACCTCGCCTGTTTCAGGGTTGATTATATCATGGGCTATAAACTGGTTTGTCAGCTGGACAGGATCGACTTCGATATATTCAATGCCTTCTTTAATGAGCTTTTTCCAGGCTCGCTTGGTTATGGGCCGACCTGCTTTGACTATTGCTTCACCGTCTTTATCTTCAATATCAAAGGCGGCGTTTTCTTTGCGGTACTGATCAGGCAATATTTTCCGGAAAATTTTTCCCCCTTCAAAGCGCAATGTTTCCTTTTCATAGAAATAGTTCAGAATATCTTCATTGCTCATACCCATGGCCTTGAGAAGCACGGTTGCGTACATCTTGCGACGGCGATCAATGCGCACATAAAAAATATCCTTGTGATCAAACTCAAAATCCAGCCATGAGCCGCGCATGGGGATAATCCGGGAACTGTAGAGCACTTTGCGGCTGGAATGGGTCCGGCCGGAATCATGCTCAAATATAATCCCGGGAGATCTCTGCAGCTGATTGACAATAACCCGTTCAGTGCCGTTGATCACAAAAGTACCCTTAGAGGTCATCAGAGGGATGGTTCCAAAATATATGTCCTGCTCTTTAATATCCCTGACGGTCCTGTTCCCCGACTCTTCATCAACATCCCAGACAATCAGCTTGACCTTGATACGGATGGGGGCTTCATACGTGAGACCCTTTGACAAACATTCGCTGACATCGTACTTTGGCTGGGTTATCTCATAACTGACAAATTCCAGGGTAGCGGTTTTGTTGAAGTCCTCTATGGGAAAAACAGATCGAAAAACTCCTTCCAGACCCTTTTCAGCCCGGCTCAGGGGATCAGTATCCTCCTGCAGAAGATGCTTGTAGGAATTCAACTGAAGATTAAGGAGATGGGGAACCCCCAAAGTATATTTAATCTGGCCGAATTTTTTTGTGAACAGTGCCATGTTATCCTCACGTAACTGATAAGATTCGTTGTAAAAACCCTTAAAGGCAAGGATTTAATTAAGAGACCGGCAAAACAAAAAAATAAATGTTAATATTATGTTTTGTTGTTTACCAGAGAAATGTGCATGCAAAGTTAAAGCATTTTTAATGGTGAAGTGAACTGAGAACTAAGAGGACTGACTGACAAATCGCTTACCAGGACTATTTGAAGAATTATCATAAATATTAATTTGTTAACTGCCTCTCTGGCTTTTGACTCCAGTTTTTTTGTCGAGTCTGATCTTTCTGACTCATCCAACCTCAGACCTCAGGTCTCTACCCTGAACGGCTGATAAATTTGGTTGTTTTTTTATTAAATTATTATATAATTTAATGGGTTTAAAATAAATAGTTCAGAGAGCACAAGTATCCGTTGATTATGTGCTCTCTAAACTAAAAAGTGTGCAACTGCGGTTGCTTAAGTCCTACTTGATTTCTGCTACAGCACCAGCTTCCTCAAGCTGCTTTTTGGCTTCTTCTGCCTCTTCTTTTGATACAGCTTCTTTAATGGCTGAAGGAAGTTCGTCAACCTTGGCTTTTGCCTCTTTCAGACCCAAGCTGGTCAGGGCGCGAACCGCCTTGATCACAGCTATCTTGTTTCCACCGACTTCTTTGAGGATCACATCGAATTCGGTCTGCTCCTCTTCTTCAGCTCCCGCGTCAGCTCCAGCGGGCATTGCCGCTACAGCTGCCACCGGAGCGGCAGCGGAAACACCGAATTTTTCCTCAAGTTCCTTAATGAACTGGGAAAGTTCGAGTACGGTCATATTTGAAATAAATTCTATTACCTGTTCTTTTGAAATATCCGACATTACAAATCCTCCTGAATTTAATTCTTTGGCTCTTTATTGTTGTTCTTTCTGCTCTTTAATACCGTTCAGGGCGTTGAGCATGCCCCTGATAATATTGGCGAACAAGCAGACAAAATTAGTAGGCACGGCATTCATGGTGCCAAGGGTTTTGGCCAGCAATTCCTCCCGGCCGGGCAGCTCTGAAAGATCCTTCAGGGAGGCAGCTTCAAGGAATTTTCCATCCAGACTGGCAAATCTGGTCTGAAATTTTTTACTTTTTTTCTCAAAGTCTACCAGGACCTTGGCCGCGACCACGGGATCATCATAACCAAAAGCAATGGCGCAGCATTCTTTGAATTTATCTTTAATGACATCATGCTGAGAATCATCAAAGGCAATTCTGGCCAGGGTGTTTTTGACGACCTGGTACTCGACATTGCTTTCACGCAGGGTCGCGCGCAGCTGTGTCATCTCTTCCACGGACAGGCCCTTGAAATCCGTTACCACCGCAATACAGGCCCGGTCAGCCTTTTCCCGTATGTTTTGAATTATTGTGGCCTTTTCATCTCTGTTCACTGTATCACCTCACTTTATCTCATATATTGAGCCAAAGCAGTCTCGACAGGAAATTAAGGGACCTGCCCACCTGTTGTCTCTGACTCTAAAAAAGACTAATCAATTTTGGAAAGAATAAATACAGGCCTACTCCAACAAGCCTCTCAGGCTTGAAGAGTCGATCTTAACACCTGGTCCCATGGTGGTGGATACGGCAACACCCCTGAAATATGCGCCTTTGGCAGATGAAGGCTTGATTTTCTGCAGGGTTTCAACCAAAGCTTTAAGGTTGTCCAGTATTTTTTCAGGACCAAAGGATACTTTGCCAAGGGGCGCGTGCACAATCCCGGCCTTGTCAACCTTAAACTCCACTTTGCCTGCCTTAAGCTCCTGAATGGCCTTGCCAAGTTCAAAAGTAACAGTACCTGTCTTAGCGTTGGGCATAAGCCCTCTGGGACCGAGAATGCGACCGATCTTACCCACATGGGCCATCATATCAGGAGTGGCTACTGCTTTATCAAACTCCAGCCAGCCCTCCTTGATCTTTTCCACAAGATCTTCAGCGCCCACAGCATCTGCTCCGGCTTCCCTGGCTTCAGCTTCTTTTTCTCCTTTACAAAAGGCAATGACTCTAACTTCCTTGCCTAAACCATGAGGCAAACTCACGGCTCCCCTGACCATCTGGTCGGCGTATTTGGGATTGACCCCCAATCTGACAGAAACATCCACAGTCTCGTCAAAATTGGCATAAGATGTTTCCAGGGCCAGGCGAACTCCCTCTTTAACCTGCATTCTCTGGCTGGAATCGATTTTTGATTTAGAATTGATATATTTTTTACCATGTTTCGGCATTGGCGTTTTACCTCATTGGAACTATTTTTCTACCTCAATGCCCATGCTTTTGGCAGTTCCCATTATGGTTTTTACGGCTGCTTTTATGTCGGCCGCGTTAAGGTCGGGCATCTTTAGTTGAGCTATTTCCTGAACCTGATCCTTGGTCACTTTACCAACTTTGTTCTTGTTAGGCTCGCCTGAACCTTTGTCCAGTTTGGCGGCCTTGAGCAAAAGAACCGGGGCCGGCGGGGTCTTGGTAATGAAACTGAATGATCTGTCCTGATAAACAGTAATCACTACAGGAATAACCATCCCTTTATTATCCTGAGTTCTGGCGTTAAATGACTTGCAGAACTCCATGATGTTCACTCCATGCTGGCCCAGAGCAGGTCCAACAGGAGGTGATGGATTAGCCGCACCCGCTGGTATCTGCAGTTTTATTTTTGCCATTTCTTTTTTGGCCATTTATACTTCCTCTGAATTTCAGCTTTTTGATACCTGAACAAAATCTAGCTCAACAGGTGTCTGTCTTCCAAAAATGGAAACTGAAACCTTAAGCTTTCCTTTATCATAGTTAACGTCTTCAACTATACCGTTGAAATTGGCAAAGGGCCCGTCAATAACCCTTATTTCATCTCCTCTGGCAAAATGAAATTTGGGTCTGGGCTGTTCCTTGCGTGACTCTACCGCAGTCAGAATACTTTCAGCTTCCTTGTCTGTCAGGGGAGTCGGACGATTTTTTCCGCCAATAAAGCTGGTCACTTTTGGAATAGACTGCACAAGATGCCAGGATTCGTCATTCAGGTCCATCTTGATTAACACATAACCAGGAAAAAACTTTCTGGTTGATGTTTTTTTTTGACCTTTAACCAGTTCAACAACTTTTTCCGTGGGAACAACAATCTCTTGAATAAGCCCTTTATCCTGGCCTGTTCTCATCATTTCCCGGATTGTTCTTTCCACCCGCTGTTCGTAGCCGGAGTAAGTATGCAGTATATACCATCTGGATTTGGATACGTTTTCTTCCATGAGTTCCTTCTAGGGCAGAATAAGCTTGACCAGCCTGGACAAACCAAAATCAATTACGCCCAGATATATGGAAATAATCACCACCAGCACAACAACAGCCAGCCCGGTACTGAGTGTTTCCTTGCGCGTAGGCCAGGTAACTTTTTTTAACTCCCCCTTGACCTCTTCAAGGTATTCCCTGGTGCCCTGGATTTTGGACTGAACGCCCCCCTTAGGCTCGATTGCTTCGCTTTTTTTCTTTTTTGCCATTTAGTCCTGCTCATTTAATATGGCAGGCCAGGAGGGACTCGAACCCCCATCCCCCGGATTTGGAGTCCGGTGCTCTACCAATTCGAGCTACTGGCCTACATGAAAACGCTACTTGGTTTCCCTGTGCGGAAGATGTTTCCCGCAGAAGGGACAATACTTTTTCAGCTCAAGCTTTGAAGTGGTATTCTTCTTATTTTTGACAGTGGCATAGTTTCTTCTTTTGCACTCTACACAAGCGAGAAGTATATTTACACGCATGGCTTACTCTACTCCGTGATCTCTGAAACAACACCCGCGCCAACTGTCCGGCCGCCTTCCCGGATGGCAAAGCGAAGCCCAGGCTCCATGGCTATGGGAGCTATCATCTCTACGTCAAATGTCGTATTGTCGCCAGGCATGATCATCTCCACTCCCTCGGGAAGAGTCACTACCCCGGTTACATCAGTGGTCCGAAAATAAAACTGCGGACGATAACCGCTGAAAAACGGAGTATGACGACCTCCCTCTTCCTTGCTCAATACGTATACCTCTGCCAAGAAACGTCGATGGGGCTTGATGGACTTGGGAGCTGCCAGTACCTGACCACGCTCCACATCATCGCGCTTGATCCCACGAAGAAGTACTCCAACATTATCACCGGCCTGACCCTGATCCAGAATCTTGCGAAACATCTCAACCCCAGTGCACACCGTCTTGTGAGTATCCTTGATACCCACTATCTCCACCTCTTCGCCTACCTTGATCACCCCGCGCTCAACACGACCCGTCACAACAGTCCCGCGACCGGATATGGAAAATACATCCTCTATGGGCATCAAAAAAGGCTTGTCTATATCCCGCTCAGGCTCAGGAATAAATGAATCACAAGCGTCCATCAGCTCCAAAATGCACTTGGCATCCTCCGCGTCAGGACTCTCAACCTCCAGAGCCTTCAACGCGCTGCCGTGAACAACAGGTGTATCGTCGCCGGGAAAACCATACTTGGTCAACAGCTCCCGAACCTCTAACTCCACCAGCTCCAAAAGCTCAGGATCATCAACCAGGTCAACCTTGTTCAAAAATACTACCAGACTGGGAACCCCTACCTGACGAGCCAGAAGTATGTGCTCCCTGGTCTGAGGCATGGGACCGTCCGTGGCCGCAACCACCAGAATCGCTCCGTCCATCTGAGCCGCTCCGGTGATCATGTTCTTGATGTAATCAGCGTGACCAGGACAATCCACATGAGCATAATGACGATTGCCAGTCTCATATTCAACATGAGCAGTGGCTATGGTTATACCACGCTCCTTCTCCTCAGGGGCCTTGTCAATCTGGTCAAAAGCCACAAAACTGCCGCCACCCCTCATGCTCAAAACCTTGGTGATGGCCGCCGTCAATGTGGTCTTGCCGTGGTCTATATGACCCACCGTGCCAATATTAACATGCGGCTTCTTCCGCTCAAACTTTGCCTTTCCCATCTCTTCCCCCTATTTGCTTTTAAGGATTTTGTTCCGCCCTGACTGCCATTTATCCACTTGCCGGCAGTCCCGTCGACAAAAAATTTAATTTATAATGTATATATTAATGAGACTGGGTGTTCCACCTGAATGGAGCCCACGACCGGACTTGAACCGGTGACCTCTTCCTTACCAAGGAAGTGCTCCACCGACTGAGCTACGTGGGCCTGCCTGAGACTGGTCATAAATGGAGCGGGAAACGGGACTCGAACCCGCAACCCTCAGCTTGGAAGGCTGATGCTCTAGCCAATTGAGCTATTCCCGCTGTTTATTATGTAGTCAAGCAACAGGTATACCCTGTCTCCTACAACGCGCAAGTCAGTTTAAAAACCGGGAACCGGCACAGCCGGATCTAATTATCAAACAAAAAAATTAATGGTGGAGGGGGGAGGATTTGAACCTCCGAAGGCTAACGCCGACAGATTTACAGTCTGTTCCCTTTGGCCACTCGGGAACCCCTCCATGGAGCTGGCGATGGGACTTGAACCCGCAACCTGCTGATTACAAGTCAGCTGCTCTGCCAATTGAGCTACGCCAGCCAGACGAAAGCGGAAAACTATACTTTAAATTTGAAAAATGCAAGTCTTTTTTTCGCATTTAAGAAATAATCATTCAATCTTTTCAGCCAGAACCCATGATCCCTTGAACATGATCTATTTTTTTTCTACTCTAAATATCATGGCAATCTTTTAAAGCTACTATTTATGCGCCGTTGCCACGGCCTCCAGACTGTTCATGGCAGCTTCCTCAACTTTAAGGGCCAGATCAATCAGAGCCTCTTTGGCCGGAGAAGGTTCATCAATGAGCACCACTGGCTTACCCAGATCTCCGGCAATAACGCTGGCCGGGTCAAGGGGAATGGCCCCGAGAAAAGTCAGTCCGTACTTTTCAGCCAGATCTTTGCCCCCGCCTTTTTTAAACAATGAAATCTCTCCCTGACAATGAGGGCAGATCAGTCCGCTCATATTCTCCACGATGCCCAGGATATTGGCTTTAGCGTACTGCAGAAAGTTGATGGCTTTTCGTACGTCAGCCAGGGAAATTTCCTGGGGCGTGGTAACTACGATACACAGGGCATCAGGAATTGTCTTAAGAACAGTCATGGGTTCATCCCCGGTTCCAGGAGGAGAATCAATAATCAGATAATCCAGGTCACCCCAGGAGACATCCGAAACAAACTGCCTGATGGCTGAAGTCTTCATGGGACCTCTCCACAAAACTGCCTGATCCTGGTCCTGAAGAAGGGACTCCATGGACACCACAGAAAGATTATCATTATATTTTTTGGGTTTCAGGATCTTGCCTCTGTCCACATCCAGCAAACCCTTGATGCCCATAAGATGCGGAACCGACGGGCCGTGAATATCAACATCCAGAAGCCCCACTTTTCTTCCCCTGGCAGCCAGAGCAGCAGCAATATTAACGGCAATGGAGCTTTTGCCTACCCCGCCCTTGCCACTCATTACAAAAATCTTGTATTTAATTCTGCCGAGAGTTGAGCTTATCAGCTCATCCTGTATCGACCGGACCGGACTCTTTTTTTCTCCGGCCTGAGATGTACAGGTTTTACATGAATCATTTTTTTCGGACATACTTCATCCCCTTATAATTGCTCAAATAAATCTTATTAATAAAAATCCAAGTATCACCAGAACAAGGGTGATGCTTATTAAAAGATCAAGTCTCTTTTCAAGAAAAATCCTGGCCCTGTCTCCCTGCCAGTATATAACCGCGGCAATAAGGTAAAACCTGAGCCCCCGGCTTAAAATGGAGGCAATCACAAATACCGCGAAATTAATCTTGAAAGCCCCGGCCGTCAGGGTGCAAACCTTGTAGGGTACAGGGCTTATTCCTGCCACGGCCACTGCCCAGGCATCGTATTTGTCATACCAGTTCTGAATTATCAGATAGTTATCAGTGAGACCATAAAAATTGATTATGGCCATGCCGATTATTTCCATAAAAAAAAGACCGATTAGATAACCGGCAATTCCGCCAAGTACAGAGGCGAACAGGCAGATGGTGGCCAGCCTGAAAACTTTTTGAGGTCTGGAAAGGCCCATGGGAATAAGTAACAGGTCCTGAGGGATAGGGAAAAAAATGGATTCAGTAAAGGCCACCATCATGAGAACTTTTTCCGCTCCCTTTCTGGCTGCCAGGTCCCACAAGGCGCCCATCCATTTTTGAAAAATCTTCAAACCTGCCTCTTCAACTACTTTAACACTCTAGTCTATGAAATGTACGTCACCTGATCAAATACTTTTGATGATCATTGACCGGGGACGACCGGATTCTGTCCCGGAAAATTTTACCATCCAAATTTACCTACAAGATCTACAAAGGCCACGCTGCCCATGTTTTCCCTTTTGAACTCGCCATCTTTCAGGGTCAGCTTGACCAGAATCTGACTCCTTTTAGTCTCCCCAACCGGAATGGCAAGTATGCCTGGATCGGCCAGTTGTTCAATGAGCGGCTGAGGAACGTTGGGACCTCCGGCAGTAACCAGGATTCTGTCAAATGGAGATTTTTCCGGCCAGCCCATGGTCCCGTCATCGAGTTTGGTTTTGATGAAATGATATTTGAGGTCTGAAAACAATTTTCTAGCCTTTTGATATAATGGCCTGATCCTTTCCACAGTAAAAACATCGGCTCCCATTTCAGCCAGCACAGCGGCCTGATAACCTGACCCGGTTCCTATTTCAAGGATCTTCATACCCGGCATGATTTCCAGGATACTGCTCATCAGAGCCACAATATACGGCTGGGAAATGGTCTGCCCATGGCCTATGGGCAGGGGATGATCCTCATAGGCCTGGGCCTGAAGGGCCTCGTCCACGAAAAGATGTCTGGGGACGGTTCGCATGGCCCTTAAGACGTTTTGATCAGTAATGCCTCTGGTCTCAATCTGGTCAAGAACCATCTTTTCCCTGATGCGTCTGGGGTCAATCAACAATTTACAAAGCTCCTGTCAATGTCTAAGTCAATTTGAAGCAAAATCATGGCTTGTAATGGCGTTTAAAAAAACTCAATGAACAGGCCTGCCTGTTGATCAATTAAATCCACAATGCCCCGGGAAAAAACAGACAGCCGTTCAGCCATAATAATCGGCATAAAACCCATAAAAGCTTTTTTATAACCTGTCCATTTATAATTTAATGGTTTCCGCGGATAGGTTATAGCCAACCCTTTCATTGACTGATGGCATGGCTGAATGTAGACTATATGAAATTTAACCTCAAAACAGGTGAGAACATGCTTAAAGTAAAAGACATCATGACTGTGGACATCTTTACCCTCAAGGAAACTGATAATCTCGCCCTGGCAAGATCCGTGATGAATCTGGCCAGGATAAGACATATTCCCGTAGTCAAAGAAGACATGAGCTTCATCGGACTTTTGACCCACAGGGACATCCTTGGGGCAACCGTTTCCAAGCTTGCCGATCTTGACCACAAGGCTCAGGAAGAACTTGATCTGGGCATCCCGGTAATGGAGATTATGAATGCCAATGTCAAAACAGTGGCTCAGGAAGATTCTTTGAGAGATGCCGCGGTACTGCTTCTGGAGCACAAATTCGGATGCCTTCCTGTTCTAGAAAATGGCAAACTAGTGGGAATCATAACTGAAGCTGATTTTCTCGACCTGACCATCAATCTTCTGGACGCTTTGAGCGAATAAAAAGGGCCGCAGCCAAAAACCACGGCCCGTTTACTTAACGCGTAAATCCAGATTTCTGTCAATAAATCATAAAAACTGATTTGTTAAACCTGGATCTAACTGGCCAATAAATTTTATAATCTCATCACATCCAGCTGAATACGCCTCAAAAAAACAGGGATTTAAACCTTGAACTCACTTGAAAGGCTAATTATTTCAACTGCCCGGATCTATGAACCCAAGCGGGTGCTGGTTAAGAGTTTGCAGCAATCTCTGGAAAACCTCATGAGGACCGAGAGGTTTTCACTTTTTTGATCCATACCTTAAACACTTTGCCCCAGCCTGGACGCGATTTCTGCAACATGCCGACCCTGAAAACGGGCTCCTTCAAGTTCATTCCGACTGGGCATGCGCTGACCTTCCCCGCCAGCTATGGTAGAAGCTCCGTAGGGAGAACAGCCGGTAACTTCGTCAATGCGCATCTGTCCCTGAAAAGAGTATGGAAGGCCCACAACTATCATCCCATGATGGAGCAGGGTGTTATGAAAACTCAGAATCGTGGACTCCTGTCCCCCATGCTGGGTGGCAGTACTTGTAAAAACGCTGGCAACCTTGCCGATAAGGGAACCTGAGGCCCACAGCTGTCCAGTACTGTCAAGAAACTGGCGCATCTGACCGCACATATTGCCAAACCTGGTGGGGGTACCAAAAATTATGGCCGAAGCCTCACCCAGCTCGTCAACAGTGCCCACCTGGATGTTTTTCATTTTTTCACCGGCTTCCAGAGCGCCTATTTTCTGCAGAACATTATCAGACAGTGTTTCAGGAACTCTGCGCAAGTCAACTTTTGCTCCATTGACTTCTGAAACTCCTTCTGCCACGGCCTGGGCCATGGCGTGCACATGGCCATACATGGAATAATAAACAATTTTGACTATCATTTAATCTCTCCCGCTTATGCCCAGCATCTTTTTGATGCTATTAATTATTCCCGGACCTTTTGAAGGGGCCGATAATGCGTTCATGCCCAACCATAAACCAAGACCTGCTGCAGCCTGAAAATCCTTTTTTGCCGCGTATTTTTTGCCTGACTTTAACAGAGCAACGCCTCTATTGTGAAATGCTTCAGCAAACTCGCCCTTAAGGGCAATGGCGGCTGTAAAGTCCTCAATAGATTTATCCAACTGATAATCATCAAGATAAGCAAGACCTCGGTCATTTAAAGCCTCGGGCCAGTCAGGCCTGATCTCCAGGGCCGCATTGAGATAACTTAACGCTTTTTGGGGCGCTGTGTAACCTGTTCCGTCCCATAGAGAACTCGCCTTTGTTCTCCAGTCGATTGCTTTGATATGTTTTTGCGGAACTTGGACTTCATTTTCACTACCCGGAACCTGTTTTTCCATTTTTTTCTTATCTTCTTGTATCTTCTCTAGTTCCTGGCTTAACAAGTAATTCTCATTATCTTTTTCATTTAACCTGACCATCGACTCAGCTTCACTGGATGAAAGCTCTTTGATTCTGACATCCATTTCCTGAACATTGGACTTAAGGGCCTGATTTTCATGTTTCAGGTCTGTTATGATCTGCTCTTTTTCCTGCACTTCATTCAAAAAGTCCAAATTTTTCCTTTCCAGAAGAAGAATATTTTTCTCCAGTTCCTGCTGTCTGGCAAGAGAGGCTTCGAGGATTTCTTTATTCTGATCACGCTTCAAATCCAGAGAAGTCTTTTCGTTTCTGTAACCCTCAAGTTCTGAAATCAACCTTTCTTTGTCTTTTTCAGCCTTTTCCTTTTCCAGGTCTTTCTGCTCAAGTATGGCCTCCAGTTTGTCCATTTCTCCTATAAGCTTTTTCATTCGCTCAATAAGCTGGGCTTTGGTTTCCCTGATGGACGGTGGTTTTTTGATGCCGGAAACGGGCCTGGCAGGCGGTACACCAGCCTGAGATGCTGCCTTGGATTTTTTTTCGGCTGAAGATCCTGAAGACTGACTCTCAACAGTCTGGTCTGGGTTTTCTTCCTGTTCACTTCTGGAAATATTGATTTCCTTCTGAAGCCTGGCTTCAGCCTGATCGTTAAGCAGGCTTTGCAAAGCTTCATTTCCCTGATTTCTGGCAGATGATCTGCTGGTTTGCTTGGGCATATCAGTTCCTTAAGTTTTTGTGGTTCCCTGATCTATTCTGAGAATCATTTCTTTGGCAAAAGCACGGTAATCAAGACATCCCATGGACCTGGGATCAAGATCGCACACGCACTTGTTGCTTAAATTGGCCTTATTGATTGTGGTATTTCTGCGGATAACCGTATTAAAAACCATCTCCTTGAAATACTTATCAATAGCATCCTTTACCACCCTGCCAGCATTGGTTCTTGTATCAACCATGGTCACCAGCGTTCCCAGAAGCCTGATCTTTGAACCTGTGTCCTCTCTGATTAGATCAATAACCTGGATCAGATGGTCAACCCCCTGCAGGGCGTAAACTGACTCTCCCTCAATGGGCAGAACATAATAATCCGATGCTGCAATAGCATTGGTAATGAGGGCTCCCTCTATCTGTGGAGGACAGTCAATTATAATATAATCGTATTTTTGTTCCAGATCCTGGAGTTTATTTCTGAGGCCGTAAATCCTTTTGGCTGAATTTAGAGGAAGACTTGAAACAAGAGGGTAGGAGTTCAGGTTCGTGGGCAGCAGATCGACCCCAACAGGAGTAGTGAACAAACAGTCTTCTACGCTCAGGTCCTTGTCCGACAGGAGATTGCCAACTGTTTTATCATGCTCAAAAGGATTTCTCCTGCTTAGAGTAAGTGTGGAGTTGCCCTGGGGATCAAGATCAACTACCAGTATCTTGAAGCTGTTTTCAGCCAGAGCCCTGGCAGTATTAACTACGCTGGTGGTCTTGCCTACACCCCCCTTGTAATTGGCAAAGGAAATAACTTTCATTCCCGCAACTCCGATTCTTTCACAAATTTCAGTTAAGGACCTTTAACTCCTTCAACAGAAATTATTAAGCCAATTATCCCTGTCTAGTCAATGCTTTTAAACTGGACTTAATACGTAACTGTTCGTAAAAGAATGACTTAAAGGACAATAAAAATATAAATTTAAAAAATTAACTTGAAAATGCAAAAATCAATCCGGCTATCAGCTATTATTTTACTTGCAAGTATAATTACTGTTGCCTGCTCCCCCAGGTTCCGCTCTGAAATCCCAGATCCAAGGGCCATGCCCGACATGGAATTATCCAGAATGGAATACAGCATTCAGGTTGGCGCTTTCTCAATGCTGGGCAACGCGGTCAGACTGATGCAGAACATGGAAAATCTCGGCCTGGACGCGTATTACTTCAAAGACAAGGACAGACTGTATAAGGTTCGGTTCGGCAACTACTTTTCATACCAAAACGCCAGGCATGAGGCTGAAATACTTCAGAGTGAAGGCGCGATCCAGAGCTTTTTCGTAATTATACCTGAAAGCTATTCAGCAGCAAGCATCCCAGTGCTCGGAAAGGAACATGTTCGAAATGAAATCGTCAGAACTGCCCACGACTTCATTGGAATTCCATATCAATGGGGAGGAGATTCAGAACAGTCAGGCTTTGACTGCAGCGGCCTGACCATGGTTGTATACAGACAAAATGGACTCAACCTGCCAAGAGTTTCAAGCAAACAGTTCCAGGCTGGCCGTCATATTCATCTCGAATCTGTTCAAAAGGGAGATCTTGTTTTTTTCGCCACAAGAAGAACAGGTCAGGTATCTCATGTTGGGGTTTATATCGGAAATGGAAAATTCATCCACGCGCCTGCTTCAGGCAGAAACGTCACAATTGAACACATTGCCAATCCTTATTTCAGATCAAGATTTGTCGGGGCCAGAACCTATCTTTAGCCGGGCATGAATATCAGAACTGTTGACAGTTATGTGTCATTATTTGCCAGGGAAAACCAGATCACAGATAACCAATAACGGATAACTTGCCAGCGGTAATTGTCCCATTTTTTAACAAAGAATAAATTTTAATCTGGTTGCGGGCTTAGCTCACCCTGGTCTATTCAGGACTTTTCTTTGATCAGGTTGTCAACCTTCAACATGCTGGCAAATTCTTTGGCCATATCAGGTATGCCTTCCCGGTAAGTGTCTTTTTCCCTTTCATAGATATAAAGGCAGAGGGAATTATCCGTTTCTCTGCCGAGATAAAGGCTTCTTTTGGCAATACATGTTTCTTCTGTAAGAATGCTCTGCCCGGCTTTCGAGAAAAATGGAGCGGCATATTGGGCTTCTTCGGCAGTCCATTTGTAAATGACTCCATTTTTATCAGGAGGAACCTGATCCTGGTATTTTTCTATCCAGCACGAGCTTTGAAACAACTCCATAAGAATTTTCTCGCCTTGTTTTTTGTTCATATTCTTTCCAGTTGAATAAAAAGTGAATGCATATTTGCTGAAATAACCCCTTGCCAAAGAGTAATCAAGACATTAATGACTCAAAACAAAAACAATTCATAAGGAAAACATAAAATGAATTTTGTCAATAATCAAAATTTCCCCGAACTGCCCATAATAATCCATGTCAATCGTGAACGCTGTGATGGATGCGCTCTTTGTGTGGATACATGTCCTGTTGAAGCCCTCAAGATCATAGACAGCCGCCAGAGACCAGGGAAAAAAATCGTGTGGGTTGAACCAGCCAAGTGCCATGGATGTGGGGTCTGTCAGGCTACCTGCCCCAAGGAAGCCATTACCCTGCCCGGTCTCGGGCCTGATGACCTGAGAAAATATATATCCCGGGCCATATCACTTGACCAATCTTTTTAAATTTTCTGGCCAGCAGTTTATTCCCTGAACTTATCCCTAAACTTTGAGACTTTTCATGGCCCAGATACAGACTGTCAGGATCCCTGGACTGGAAGAATCTTGTTTGATCAAAAAGGTTTCAGGGCTCTTTGATCATTTATCTCAGGCCATGTCTTCAGCAGACCCAGCTGATTTTTTTCAAATAATTAATATATCTTCAACATTAACTTAAAATATTTCAGGAAATAATAAATGAATCTGTTAAAATTTGAAGAATTGTCACTTTCTCCTGAAACACTTAAAGGGATTGCGGAAATGGGGTTTGAAGAAGCAACTCCCATCCAGATTGTTTCAATACCGGTAATTCTCCAGGGCAGGGATGTCATAGGCCAGGCTCAGACCGGAACAGGAAAAACCGCTGCCTTTGGTGTTCCCCTTCTGGAAAAAATTGATGTCAGCAAAAGAACAATTCAAGCAATTGTTCTTTGTCCCACCAGAGAGCTGGCTATTCAGGTGGCTGAAGAAATTAACACTCTTGGCAAATTTCACCAGGGACTCATTGTTTTACCTGTTTATGGAGGCCAGCCCATTGAACGTCAAATCAAGGCTCTGCGCCAGGGGGTTCAGGTGATTATCGGCACACCTGGCCGGGTAATGGATCACATGTCCAGAAAAACACTCAAGCTGGATCATTTGGAATTGGCAGTGCTTGATGAAGCCGATGAAATGCTGGATATGGGTTTCAGAGAGGATATTGAACACATCCTGGGAACAACGCCTGGCAAGAGACAGACAATCCTCTTTTCAGCCACCATGCCTCCGGCCATTCTGCGCCTTGCTGAAAAATATCTCAAAGATCCCGTGATGGCCAAAATTTCTCCAAAGGTACTTACAGTCCAGGGAACAGAACAGATATTCTTCGAGGTTCATAGGGCAAATCGCCTGGAGGCCCTGTGCAGGACAATTGATTATTACAATCCTAAACTTTCCATAGTATTCTCTAATACTAAGCGTGGTGTGGATCAGATAGTTGGGCATCTTCAGGCCAGGGGATACCTGGCTGAAGGTCTGCACGGAGATCTCGGTCAAAGTCAGAGAGACAGAGTAATGGCAGGTTTCCGCTCCGGAAACACCGAAATACTGGTGGCAACGGATGTCGCAGCCAGAGGCATAGACATAGATGATGTTGAAGCGGTCTTTAATTATGATATTCCCAATGATCTGGAATATTATGTTCACCGGATAGGAAGAACCGGCCGGGCTGGAAAAACGGGCAGGGCCTTTACTTTTGTGTCTGGTAAAGAAATGTATAAGCTGCGCGATATTCAACGCTTTACAAGATCCAAGATATCTCAGCAGAGGGTGCCAAGCATTGGAGATGTAGAGCAGGCCCGGTCTGACAAGTTTATGAGGCTGGTGAAAGAAACCATTGCATCGGGAGGATTGGAAAGACACCTGCGTCTGGTTGAAGCGTTTCTTGAAAAACAGGAAGAGTCATCATCCCTGGAGCTTGCGGCTGCTCTGCTTAAAATGCTTATGGGTCCCGGAGAGGAAAGTCCCGGTTACGGGCAGATTCAGGACTTTGATAATTCTGCATCTCATCCTGACATGATCAGGCTGACCATAAATATAGGACAGAATGATGATATATCTGTTAAGGACGTGGTGGGAGCCATCGCCGGGGAAACAGGTCTTCCGGGCAGACTCATAGGAAAAGTGGAGGTAAACAGACACTTAAGCTTTGTTGAGGTCCCGCATGAGTATGCTGCTAACATAATCCAGATTATGGATGGAAACCAGATCCGCGGCAAAAAAATCATGGTAAAACAGGCTGACCAGGAAAAGAGCCTGACTGTCAGACATCGCAAGTCTTCACAGAAATTCAAGCTTGAAAAATACCGGCCTGTAAGATCCAAAAGAAGCAGAAAACCGCTGAAAACCGATAAATAAGAAAAGGCCGGTTTTATCCGGCCTTTAAAAAATTCACCATCAATCTATTATTGAATAATTTCCCAGGCTCCGTCATCCCTGCGACAGGCAGTTCCATAGGCCTTTTCCACCTCTCCACCGATGATAACCTCTGTGGTATATTCCCGGCAATATCTCTCTGTTTCCGGCTGCTGGAATGTCTTTACAGGAGTGACTGCATAGGTCGTTTGAGTGTCAGGATTTGTCCACTGAGTTGTCTGTCCGGTGGGTCTTGTTTCCAGAGTCTGATTCAAATTTTGCTTGTCCATCTGATCCATGCGGTCAAGATAGCTGCCCACATAGCCTCCAAGGGCTGCTCCGGCAAGCGTTCCGCCGATAATGGCTGCTGTCCTTCCTGATCCACCTCCTATCTGGGCTCCCAGAATTCCTCCGGCAATTCCGCCCAGAGCGGCACCGCCAACCGTACGCTGTCTATCGGCACAACCAGCAAGCAGAAGCAGAGCCATCAAAGAAAATATCATTAACCCTTTTGACATAAATAACCTCCTGATATTATTGCTATTATGTTCGCCGTAAAAAAATTAAAGCTTCTTACTCATTGATTGTTTGATATATAACAGTAAAAAAATCAGGAGACAAGGTCAAATTTAAGAATATCCTTGAACTAAATTCAACCGGTTCATAAGTGGTTTTTTCCATCACCCTTAAAGGTAAAAGTATATATCACCCGGCAGAACAGAGCCCTTAAGTTTACATTTCGCGTCAAGCGCGAAATGTAAACTTATAAGGAATTTTCATTAGAGATCCATAGCTCACTGGCCTTTTCCATGGCCATGCCCAGATGGGGAAGGAGCTGGGCTACGCTGTAGGCTGGAGTGGGGTTGGCCAGAAGACCCAGGTACCTGTTGGCCACAGCGCCCATGTGACAGGCACGGGGGATTTCATATCCCGCCATGAGATAACCGGTAATAATCCCGGTCAGGCTGTCACCGGTCCCTCCAATGGCTTCCATGGCCTCGACTCCCGGCTCGGATATGGTTGAAAGGATAACGTCATCGCGCACAACATAATCTTTGGCCCCCTTGACCATGAGATGGCGGGCCGCGTTCTTTTCAGAATAAGCTCTGGCAATATACTCTTCCACCTTGGACTCATCCTCCAAAAGAAATCCCCTGGTGTAAAAAGGATGAGGGGCGGTTTCATCGGCAAGAAAAGACATCTCCCCGATATCAGGAGTAAAAAGATCATATTCCGCTGCAAAACCGCTCATCTTGGCCACATACATAAACCCTGCGTCTGCTACCAGACAGGGAGAGTCCAGATTGTCCTGAATAGCCCATAATATCTTGTTATGCCAGTCAACATCAGGCTGAAGATAATGGAAGGTAAACCCGGTCATTTTCAGATCAGCCATGATCTCAATCAGATGAGCGTACAGCTTCCTGCTTCCCCCGCCCCTGCCTGCGTCACCCGCCAGGAGCGCGTAAGGCCCGTCAATTTTCAGCTCTGAGGCTGCCAGACTGGTTGTGGCTGCCAGAGCAGGTGTGCCCCTGGCAATATTAATATTATGCGGTCCAATTCTGAGCAATCCGTTTTCAACCCTGACCTGCCCAAAAACCAGAGGAAAATCATCATCAGGAACAGTACCCACAATCAGCCATGACATCTGCGTTTCATCTCCTCATAAGCCAGATGCAATGAATAACCGCAAAGGGTCTGGCCATTGCTTGCGGGCTCAGGTGCTTCAAAAAGTTTTTGACCCACCATCAGTTCGGCCAGAAAAGGAACATCAGGGCAGCCACCGCCGGACACATTCACGACCTCAAGACTTTTCTTGTCAACGGTAATTTTCATATTGGCTGCCCTGACCATTAGAAACTCCCCAAAATCCTTGACATTATAAAGGGAGACCGGTTCCAGGAGATGATCCTGCACAGGAACCACCTGAACAGGTTCAATTCCGTGTTTTTTAAGGATATCAACAACCTGAAGCTGATTAATAATGGGAAACTCAATAACCATATCGCAGCCTGACTGGATCTCAGGAGGCGGACCTTTAACCAGAACACCCAGGTCTGCCTGTTTGAGAAGAGATTCAGCCTTAATCACCTCGCTGGTATGGTGAAAGACAATGATGCCCCTTTCAGACACTCCCCTAGTCTTTTTTGAACCTTTGGCAAATATACTTTTTAAAAATCTCATTACTTTTTTATCAATATCCTGAAATCTTCGCCCACCTCATCAGACTGGGTCACATTCCAGCCATGTGTTCCAGCGGCCCGGCTGACATTTTCCCGGCTGGCTTCATTATCCACCAAGATTTCAATTTCGGAATCGCTTGTAGATTTCATTGCCTCCATTGTCAAAAGTACAGGCTGGGGGCAAGCCAGCCCGCGTGCGTCAACTTTATGCGCCATGTTCCTGCTCCTTGATTTTTACGCCTTTTTCAGATTTGCGAATCCTATCCCCAGACAAACCAACAGACCAATAATTGCTGCAAATGCACCATGTGGTCCAAGTCCCGCCGGTGAACTGGCCAAACCCCAATTATGGGCCAAAGCTGCTCCAGTAATCATTCCCAGTACAAAAACACCAGCGTCGCTGTTGCCCTCTCCAGACATGAACAGCTGTCTCCCGGGACAACCTCCTGCCAGGGCAAAAGCTAGCCCGGCCACAAGCATGCCGCCGAAATTCCAGAAATGAAGGGTGTGAGCTACAGGCTGTCCATCAAATCCTGGATTAAACTGTCCCAGGATTACATTGACCACCAGAGAGACTGCCAGAAGAGCCAGCAATCCAGCCATGAGGTGAAACTGTCTGAAAAGAATCAGGTCCCTGATGGCGCCCATGGTACAGAAACGGCTGCGCTGGGCCAGAAAACCTATACCCAGTCCAATGGCCAAGGAGATCCAAAGAGGCGCGTAACCAGCTCCAGGCCCCTGCAGAGAATAAAAAAGTATTCCGCTTTTATCCGCGCCCTCAACAGGAGGAAACATCAACCTTAAAACCAGCAGACCGAACATGATTAATGGCAGCATGAGACCTGTGGCTGTGGACTGCTTGTAGCTCCGGCCCAGATTGTAGCCTTTTTTAAAAAACAAAGTTCCAATAGCCACTCCCGCGGCAAGTCCGGCCAGCCCCAGAATGGCGTTCCCGTCGCCACCGGCCAGGCGAAGAATCGCCCGCCATGGACAGCCAAGAAAAATAAGGGCCCCGATCATGGCGATCAATCCCAGGACAAATCTGGTCATAGGCGCTGAGCCACCCGATGGCTTAAATTCCCTGAATATCAGAGCGGCAATTAATGCGCCCAGAACAAATCCGAGAATCTCAGGACGCAGATATTGAACCACTGCGGCCCGGTGAAGGCCTATGGCTCCTGCTATATCCCTTTCAAAACAGGCCACACATATGCCCATGTTGGCCGGATTTCCCAACTTCTGCAGCATAGGCGCCAGCACTCCAATGATCGCCCCTACCGCAATGATTCCCCCTAGGGTGGCAAAAACGTTTTTTCTGGTCATTCAATCCTCCTGCTTGTTTTGCGGTTAAAAAGATTGTTGCCTGGTTGTTTCACTTGTCATCAAAATTCACATCTGTTTGCTGCTCAACATGGCCCAGGTTTCTTTGCTTAAAAATGCTTTAATTGTTCATACCTCAGTGCTTCTTTCACTTTTTAAAGGACAAGGAATCTGATCCGGCTCGAATTCATGAAATACATTGCAATACGGGCAAAACGCTTCCACTTTTCCCTGCAGCCTTTTTCCTCCTTTACGGTCTGAAACAGCAGTCAATGAGTGGGGAATCCACCATCTGGAGGTTGAAAATTCCCTGTTCCTGGCCGGGCATATGAATATAAGCTCCATTCAAGATCCTTGAGGCTTTGTTAATTTGCTTTAAAAAATATTCAAAAGACCAGACTATAATTACTCAAACCGGCAAATTTTTGTCTAATATATATTTTAAATACTTTTTTAACATATCTATAGGTTTTATATATATTGAAGTGAGTCTCCATGAACATGGCCAAAAAATTCGCGTAGTAACAATTTTTTTAATTTCAATGATCCTCGCTGGCAGACGCACTGAATTTTCGGTTTATTTCTGCTCGATAATGAGTTATGATTTTAATATGTTGAACAATTGATAAACGGAGAGAATATGAAGAAATACGATGTTATCGTGATCGGTGCCGGACCTGCCGGAGGCGCTTGCGCTTCCCAATGCGCCAAGTCGGGTCTCAAGGTGGCAATGCTTGAAGATTTTGGATTTGGAGGCACCTGCTCCCTGCGTGGATGCGATCCAAAAAAAATACTGGCTGAAGCTGCCGGGGTTGTTGCTCAGGCTCAGGGCCTTATGGGCAAGGGTCTTGAAAACTGTCCCACTATAAACTGGGAAGACCTGGCCAGGTTCAGAGACAGTTTTTTGCGCGGGAAAAAAGAAAAAAGTCAGAAAGCTTATCAGGACCTTGGCATTGACACCTACAATGGACAGGCGCAGTTCGTGGATCAATACCAGGTAAAGGCTGGATCAGACAAACTGGAGAGTAAGTACTTTGTACTGGCCACAGGCATAAAGCCCGTCAGTCTGGATATCCCAGGAGAAGAAAACATATCCTCAAGCGATGATTTCCTGGCCCTGGACAGACTTCCCAAAAGGATATGCTTCATAGGAGGAGGATTTATTTCATTTGAATTCGCCTCCATTGCTGCCAGAGCCGGGGCACAAGTTTGCATTGTGCACAGAAGCGACAGAGTGCTCCGGCAATTTGATCATGAGCTTTCAGCCAAGCTTGCTCAAGCTCTTGCTGACGCCGGAGTTGACATCCATCTCAACAGACCCCTTATCTCAGTGACCAGAGACAAAGGAAATCTGATGGTCAAAGCCGGAAAAAACGACCATGAACTGATTATAAATGCTGATATGGTTGTTCACGGGGCCGGACGTGTGCCCAATGTAGACAAATTAAACCTGAACATGACAGGCATATCTGTTTCTTCCAGGGGGGTTGAGGTTGACAAGTATTTGCAGTGCAAGGGCAATTCCAGGTTTTTCGCTGTTGGTGATGTCGCTGACACACCATTTGCCCTGACCCCAACAGGTGACATGGAAGGCCGAACAGCCGCGGCCAATATAATTAAACCTCAGAGCATGGCCTGTGAACACACAGGAACCCCCAGGGTGGTCTATACTGCTCCTCCCCTCTGCGCGGTTGGACTTCTGGAGGAAGAGGCCAGAAAGGCAAATACGAAGATCAGGATAATCCACGAAGACATTGCCGGGTGGTTTTCCTGGGCTAACGCGGGGCAGAAGTTCGCTGAATGCAAAATAATTATTGATGAGGACAATGACCTCATCGCGGGAGCACATATCCTGGGTATGGGGGCCGATGAAATGGCCAACCTTTTCGCCATGGCCATCCGGCTCAGACTTTCTGTAAACAAACTTAGGGATGTCCTGTGGGCTTATCCAACAAAAGGTTATTATTTCAGATACATGCTTGGATAAACAAGCTGGTTGTTTTTGAAGGATGATCAAAAGTTGCTGCTTCAGCCTGGTTTCATGCCAGACAATGAAACCAGAGCAGGAAAACAACTTTAAGCAATGACTTTTTTAACCTTAAATATTTCGGGCAATCTCCTTATAAACATCAGCCAAAACCACCACTCCGATGATCTTTTCCCCCTCCTCAACAACAGCCATTCCCTGGTTATAGTCAAGAAAAGCTTCTATGATTCTGGACAGGGTATCGTTGGATTTGATCCTGGGAAAATTTTTCTGGATAATTTTTTTTATGCCTGTCTGGGCTCCAAGCTGGCACGCAAGTCTGAAAGCTTTCTCAAAATTTTCATCATCCTTGCTTTTGACTGTTTTCTTCAACAAATCCGGACCCATGGCCTGTACTATATTCCACATGGTGATTATCCCGACAAACTTATCCTCACTGGTCTTAACCATCACAAAATCGTGGTCAGCATTGTGGGTAAGGCTTTTTCCCATGGTTTCAATAACCTGGCTAAGAGTGGCTTCTTCACCCACGCTTAAAAATTCACTGCGCATTATGTCCCAGGCTCTATTGCGATACAGCATAAATCCTCCTTATTCTTCAATCCCTAAATCCCT
>Ga0209498_1000065_pt1 | contig 55199 bp, 50 predicted proteins | sample WalLakDeSediment_FD_184131 | JGI IMG/M metagenome (GOLD analysis project Ga0209498, IMG submission 184131) | Lake sediment microbial communities from Walker lake, Nevada to study Microbial Dark Matter (Phase II) - Walker Lake 11/02/13 Deep... | ecosystem: Environmental > Aquatic > Freshwater >... | reverse complement strand
ATCGGATTATTCATTGTTTTTAATTCTGTATCGGTAATTACAAATCTCAATCATAAAGAGTTACTGCTGTCGAACATTCTCTTCCTGAATATTATCTTTTCCTCCAAATACATGAACTTCAGAGAGCTGCTTGAAGTATTATTCAAAGTTAACCTGAATATGTTCAATGTGATGTTGTTCAATTCAATAGATAGTATTTTCCTTTTGATATTTGTTTTTCTGATGCCATATGTCGGCGGAGGACTTGAGTATCTGGTTATTGTTTATGTAGCTTCAAACATCCCCGGCTTTTTGCTACTTGTAATTTTCCTCCGAAAAAAATATAAATACCGATTTAGTTTTTCATTTAAGCAGGGCTACTGGTTAATAAAAGAATCCATACCTCTGTTTGGTACTGTTGTTCTAACTACAACATTCCAGCAATTCGATATTCTGTTACTCAGAAGTCTTGACACAGAATATTCTGTAGGTTTGTATTCCGCTGCGCTGCGATTAACCGTTCCGCTTGGTATAATTCCGCAAGCACTTATAACAACAATCTTCCCGCTGATCGTTCGTGGAAGAGAAACAGGCAGTGCAAGTACGATGCCGGCAACTCGTCTGGTTTATAAAATTCTGTTCCTTTTTTCATTTACGATTTCGTTTATCATTACATTCAAAGCTGAACAAATTATCAGTCTTATTTTCGGAGCTGAGTATGCTAATGCTTATTTACCTATGACGATTTTATTCTGGTCGATCCTCTTTACATACTTCAACACTTTTACATTAAACCTGCTCACTGTTTACAACAAACAGAAATATAATTTCTTTGGTACATTGCTGATTGTTGTGGTTCAAATAATTCTAGTAGTAATGTTAACCCCAATTTATTCCTATTCGGGTGTTGCGGTTGCACGTGTTGCTGCTGGTGCGGCGGGAACGATATTTTTCATTTTTATTTTAAGGGGAATAGGAATTCAGTTTAATTTCTTTTCTGTTCGGGTCTTTAAATGGTTATTTCCTCTTGTAATTGGAGTTCTGCTATTATCACTAACTCCTTTTTATGCTTATTTGCCTTTAACTTTAATATTGACAACGGTTCTTACGATAAAGATAAAATACTTTTCCCCGGAGGAAATCGGTTTAATACTCAGAGCTATTAATTATGATTCATGGAAGAGCAAATTCATAAACTAGAAATAGACGTATCAATTATTATCGTCAATTATAATTCAACTGCATTGTTGAAGAATTGTATTGATTCAATCGAAAAGTTTACGAATAGTATTAATTATGAAATAATTGTGGTTGATAATAACTCAATGCCTGGAGATGTTGACGAGCTATTAAAACTTCATGATAGAATTACGTTGATTAAAAATGATGTTAACAGAGGATTCGGTGCAGCAAATAATCAGGGTGTTGAAGTTGCAATTGGAAAATATGTTCTCTTGCTAAATAATGATACCATTCTTTTTGAGAATTCGATTAAAAAAGTTTTTGATTTTGCTGAATCTCTTGAAGGGAATGAAATCATTGGCTGCAAATTGTTAAATGAGGATAAGTCAGTTCAAAAATCTGTTTACGATTTTCCCACACTATTGAATGTTTTTACTTCTAACTTCTTTCTCTATTTGTTATTTCCGAAGTCAAAGCATTTCAATAAATATCATTTGATGAATAAAGGTATTAGTAGAATTACTGAAGTTGATGTTGTTACAGGTGCATTTCTTTTTATTCATCGCAAAACATTTGAAGAGTTGGGTGGATTTGATGAAAGATTTTTCTTTTTTATGGAGGATACAGATTTATGTTACAGGCAAAAGAAATCGGGTGGAAAAGTAATTTACCTCCCGGATACCTCTATCATTCATTTGAAAGGAAAATCAGCCGGAGGTGAATCCTGGTTTAAGAACATGCATCAGTCAATCTCTACGATAAAATTTTTTCAGAAGCATTTTTTCGGTTTGAAGTTTTTTCTGACGATAATTTCTCATTACGTAGGTTTACTTCTAAGAATTCCTTTATTCATACTTGGCGGTATGTTCACGTTAAAGAAAAATCTGGTTATGAGAGGATTTTATTACTGTCGCTTGATTTTTCTATATCCGGCAAATCAATTTAAGAGTTGATTGAAATCGATATGAAATCCAAAAAAAATATTTTGATGATTTCGCAGGCTGCTTTCCCGCCGGATATCAGGTTGGAAAAGGAAATTAAAAGTTTAGCGGAAGCAGGATATAAAGTTCTTGTAATTTGCAATCAATACAACAAAGAATTAAACCCAAGGTTCGAATATTGTGAGATTAATAGGATTAATGCTTTGTTCAAATCTGTTATGCTCAACCGGATAATTAATTTTCCGATTTTTATTAACCCTAGAATTCTGAGAAAAATTTATTGGGCTATATTAGAATTTAAGCCAGACTTTATTCATGCACATGACCTTCCGATGGTACCAATAGCAATCTTTTTTAAAAAACTATTTCGTCTTACTGTAATTTTTGATATGCATGAAAACTATCCGGAAGCACTGAAGGCTTTTGGCAAGAAAGGTTTAATTAACTTTTTATTTAAGAATTACAAAGCGGCAAAGCTGCTTGAAAAATTTTGCATAAAAAGATCCGATGCTATTATTACTGTGGTAAGGGAAAACTCAGAGCGATTGATTAAACAAGGTGTTGCAAGTGAAAAAATTTATTTAGTCTCCAATACAGTTGATCTTCATACCTTTGCGACTGAGCCGGTTGATGAAAATGTTTTGGAGAAGTATAGGAATAAAATCATTTTGCTTTATGCTGGCTATGTTACACCCGAAAGAGGTTTGGATGTTGTTGTAAAAGGTATGAACTTTCTAAAAGAAAAATTACCACGTGTAAAACTTTTAATAATAGGCAATGGAATATCTGTCTCTGGTCTAAAAAAAATCTCCGACGATCTTTCGTTAAATGATTTTATTGAATTTATCGAGTGGCCCGGTCATGATAAGCTTGCATCGTATTTTGAGGCAGCTAAAATATTTGTAAGTCCGCAGCCTAAGAGTGATTTTTGGGATACAACTATACCACACAAATTATTTGAGTATATGTCGAAGTCAAAACCCGTTTTAGCTGCCGATTCAAAAGCTATAAAAAGAATAATTGAAGAGACCAATTGTGGGTTAACATATCAGACAGGTAATGCAGAAGACTTTGCTGCGAAAGCTCTGGAACTGCTCGCTTCCGATATTCCTTTTGGTGCAAATGGATATCAAGCAGTAAAGGATAAATACAATTGGCAGAAAGATGAAAAAGTTCTAATCGAACTTTATAGTAATTTAAAGTGAAGCAAGGCAAATAAATTATCAATATTTTATATTCAACTATGCATATTTTAGTTAGCAGAAATAGACTCTACTTAGAATATGTGTCAGAGTAATATCAAAAAATATTTTCTTGATAAAAATATTAATGGCTGATACTTTAGCAAAGAACCATAGTTTTTCAATTGTTATTCCAACCTATAACGAACAGGAGAATATCAGCAATTGTATTGACTCGATTCTTAAACAGAACTACGATTTAAATTTAATTGACATTGTTATAGTTGATGGTCATTCTTCCGATAATACTATTTCCAGGATTAGAGAGTATCAACAGAAATTTTCAAACATTTCACTTCTTGAAAATCCCGTAAGAAGGACTCCAACTTCGCTGAATATTGGTATCAAAGAAGCAAAAGGCGAGATCATCATTATTTTAGGCGCACACGCTTCGCTTGATCCCGGCTTTATCTTTTTTAACAATAAATACCTGAATGAGAAAAATGTGAATGTTACTGGTGGAACCCAGATTAACATTGGCTTTAATTTTACTCAGAAAGCGATTGCGATGGCAATGGAAAATCCTTTTGGAATGGGAAGCGCTCCTTATCGATGGAGTAGAAAAGAACAGTTTGTTGATACTGTAGTTTATGCAGCCTACAGAAGAGAACTATTTGATGAAATTGGTTACTTCGAAGAGAATTTTTCTATTGCCGAAGATGCAGAACTAAATTGGAGAATTAGAAAAGCCGGTCATAAAATTCTTTTCTCACCTGATATTAAAAGTTATTACCATCCCAGGAAAACAGTTTCAAAATTCATTCAGCAGATGTTCAGGTACGGAATTCTCAGAGTTCATATGTTCAAAAAACATAACACAGCAATAAAAATAACTCATATAATTCCACCGGCATTTGTGGTCACTCTCTTAACGCTTCTGATATTAACCGCATCCTCGATTATCAGCCCTGTATTTATTTTTGCTGTGCTTGGAATTTATTTTTTAGTGAATTTGCTAAGTGTAATAAGCAAAACATCAAAAAGTAATCTTAAATTTGTCCTGATGATTTCATTCCTGATTTTTGTATTGCATTTTTCATGGGGACTCGGATTTTTAGTCGGCTTATTTTTACCCAGATCAAAAAAATGGTGATTGCAGGTTAAATCAACTTGAATAAGAAAACACAAAAAATATTAATCCTTCTGGCTGATTTTATTTTTATCAACTTTGCATGGATGGTTTTCTTTTATATCAGAACACAAACTGGCTGGTTCAGAATTCTGATAATGCCTGAAATGTTTGTGCCTATGCTTGCAATATATTTTTACTGGCTTATCATATTTACTTTCTTCGGAATGTACCAAACCTGGTTTGCAGCTTCCCGCTTCGATGAAATCTCAACTTTGTTTAAGTCCACCTTTATCGGAATATTTATTCTGTTCTTTATGATATTCATAAGCGATTTTCTTGAGGGTGTTGAGTCAAGTAACAGGATTTTAATTTTTATTTACTGGATATTTCTGTTTGTATTTGTTTCAATTGGCAGACTGGCAATAAGAAGTTTCCAGAGAGGACTTTTAATAAAAGGTGTCGGAAGAAGATGCGCCTTAATCGTTGGCTACAATTCCAAAGCTCATGAAGTTCACGATCAGATAATAGAGCATCCTGCATTAGGTTTAGATGTTGAAGCATACGTTGCAGTTAATCATGAAAATGTTGGCAAAACTTACAAGGGTATCCGTGTAAAAGGTTCACTGGAAGAACTGCTTGATATTGTATACAAAAACAAAGCATCTGAAGTAATCATTGCGCTCGAAAAAGAAGATCACGATCTGCTTGTTGATATAATTTCAAAACTTGAGAATAAAGGTATCGGGTTAAAGATAGTACCGGATCTTTATGAAATACTCAGCGGTCAGGCAAGAACTTCGCAGCTTTATGGAATTCCGCTGATCGATATTATGCCCGAGCTGATGCCCGAATGGGAGAAGAAACTAAAAAGAATTTCGGATGTGGTTATTTCTTTATTAATTCTTACTCTAACTTTGCCATTGAATTTTCTCGTTGCGCTGGCAATAAAGCTTGATAGTAAAGGACCAATACTTTTCAAGCAAGAAAGAATTGGTATGAATGGAAAGAACTTCAGGATTTACAAATTCAGGTCGATGTTTCAGGATGCTGAGAAGACCACCGGACCTGTCTGGTCAACGAAAGATGATCCGAGGGTAACGCGCATAGGGAAGATTATGAGGAAACTTCGCATTGATGAGATACCCCAGTTTTTCAATGTGCTAAAAGGAGAAATGAGCCTTGTAGGTCCTCGCCCTGAACGACCATTTTTTGTTGAACAGTTATCACAGCAGATTCCATATTACAAAAGAAGACTTAAAGTAAGACCAGGAATTACTGGCTGGGCTCAGGTTAAACATAAATATGATGAAAGCATTGAAGATGTTAAAGTTAAATTACGGTATGATCTTTTTTATATTGAAAATATGTCCTTGAGAATGGATATGAAAATTCTCGCAAGAACTATATTAGTGGTGTTATTTGGTAAAGGTCATTATAATTGAAATGTCTTATTCGTGCAACTTGCCTGACGGCCCTCGGCTTCGCCGCGAGGCGAGCAGTCAGGTTCGTGGCAAAAAAAATATAAACAATAAATGAAAATACTTATAATCATTCCTACATATAACGAGCTTGATAATCTTCCCAGGCTTTTGCCAGAAGTTCTGTCGAAGAATGAAGGAATTGATGTGCTTATTGTTGATGACAATTCTCCTGATGGAACAGCAGCTTTTGTTGAAAATGAAATGAAGAATAATTCCCGTATTCATCTTATTAAAAGAGAATCTAAACAGGGACTTGGCACTGCATATATTACTGGCTTCAAGTATGCGCTCAAGAATAATTTTGATTTGATATTTGAAATGGATGCTGATTTCTCTCACGATCCAAAAGAAATTCCAAGATTCCTGGATGAAATAAAAAATTCAGATGTTATTCTCGGCAGCAGATATATTAACGGAGTGAACGTAATCAACTGGCCATTGCGAAGATTGCTGCTAAGCTCATTTGCAAATCTTTATACACGCGTTATTACAGGACTGCCTGTGCACGATTCAACTGGTGGTTACAAATGTTTTAGGAGAGACGTACTTGAAGCTATTGATCTTGATCGGGTAACATCAAACGGTTATGCATTTCAAATAGAGATGACATTTAAAGCCTGGAAGAAAGGATTTAAAGTAAAAGAAATACCCATAATTTTTGTGGACAGGGTCAAAGGAAAATCTAAAATGTCTAGAAAAATTGTGCGTGAAGCAGTTACTATGGTCTGGAAACTCAGGCTAAAAAGCATTTTCGGATTGTTAAAGTAGGCACGCTTTGGACCTCTCTGTTATCATAGTCAACTATAACGTTAAAGAATTCCTTCAGAATTTACTTCACTCAGTTGAAAAAGCCTCATCTAAAATTTTAAAAGAAATAATAGTAATTGATAATGCTTCTGATGATGGAAGTATTGAAGTAATAAAAGAAAAATTTCCTTCAGTAAAACTGATTGAAAATAAATTCAATGTTGGTTTTGGAAGTGCAAACAATCAGGGTTTAAAAATTGCAAAAGGAAAATTTATTCTCTTTATAAATCCTGATTGCATTGTAAGTGAAGACACCATTGATAAAATGCTTTTATTCTTCAAAGAACATCCCGAATGTGGTTTAGCAGGATGTAAAATTCTAAACTTTGACGGTACACTTCAGTTAGCTTGCAGAAGAAGTTTCCCGGGACCGTGGACATCATTCACTAAAGTAACAGGACTCAGCAATCTATTTCCAAAGAGCAGAATTTTTGCCCGTTACAATCTCACTTATCTTGATGAAAATAAAACTTACGAAGTTGATGCTGTTTCTGGTTCTTTCATGATGATTAGGAAGGAAGTTTATGAGAAAGTCGGTGGATTCGATGAGCAGTTTTTTATGTATGGCGAAGACCTTGATCTGTGTTACCGTGTTCAGAAATCCGGATTCAAAGTTTATTATGTTCACTCAACACAGGTGATCCATTATAAAGGTGAAAGCACAAAGCGAAGCAATCTCGACGAAACAAAATTGTTTTATGATGCTATGCATCTTTTCGTTAAAAAGCATCTTTCAAGTTTTCCATTGGTGGAATTAATCCTCAGATCCGCAATAGGTTTCAGAAAGCTTTTTGCTTTTCTTGGAAAAAGAAAAACAGCTCTTTACACTGCTCTGGCTGATTTTATTCTATTCAACCTTGCATTATTTGTTTCTGAGAAATTTTATAAAAGTGTTACCGACTGGGTTGGTTTTGCCCCGGAAGCAATTTTTATTGTCTATACTGTACCGGCTTTAATTCATATTCTCATTGCGATTCTTATCGGAGTTTATAAGAAAAATGAAGTATCAGTTTTGAAAAACTTCGGTGCAATTACAATAAGCTTCCTTATCATAACTTCGGCAACTTTCTTCTTCAAGCAGTATGCGTTCAGCAGAGCCGTTGTTCTTATCTCTTACATACTGTTTACAACAATAACCACTCTTTATCGGATTTCTCTTAAATTATTTTTCCGGATCGGTATTAAACTTGACGGTGCTCTTAACAGGCGCACAGTTGTTATCGGAACAGATGATGAGGCAGTTAAACTTGCTCAAAAAATAAAGACTCAAAAATCTGATTTACATAGTTTTATCGGATTGATCGGCAAGACTCATTCTGATATCGGGAAAAAGATAAATGGATTTACAGTGGTTGGAAGCGTTGGTAATATCAAAACTGTTTTCACCGAAAAAAAAATTAATGAAGTGATCTTTTCGTCAGAAGAAATTTCCTATTCTGATATGATGGCTATTGTTTCTGCATCAAAAGATAATAACGTGGATTTCAAAATTGTTGGCTCGGATATGAACTTTGTTGTTGGAAAAAGTTCAGTAACAATGCTGGATGATATTCCATTGGTCGAAGTTAACTATAACATTTCCAGTCCTGCAGTTCGAACAGTAAAAGTAATTTTTGATTATGCACTTTCTCTGGCAGTTTTGTTTTCCTTATTCCCTTTTATATATTTCTTAACAAAGGTAACCAGGAAAGAAACAGATTTCAGAAAATTTATTCTTTCGATACCTTCTGTTCTGTCGGGCAAAAAAAGTTTTGTAGGCCCTAAAAAATCCGTTTTGGTTGAGAGTATGGATTTAGGTAAAGCAGGATTGACTGGTTTGTGGTATATTGATGAGGGCGCATTTACAGATTCCGAAAAACTTGATTTTTATTACGTAAAGAACCAAAACATCTGGCTTGATTTGGAAATTATTGGAAAAACTCTGAATAAAATGTGGAGCAAAGGAGCTTAATTTATGGGCAAAACAATTTTAGACTTCGAAAAACCGGTTTTCGAGCTTGAGCAAAAGCTTGAGGAGATGAAAAAATCTTCTGACAGGCTTGGCATCGAAAAAGAAATTGCCCGGATAGAGACTAAAGTTGCTCAGCTTAAAGAAGAACTATACAAGGATCTTTCACGCTGGCAGCGTGTGCAGTTGGCACGTCATCCTGACCGTCCTTACACTCTGGATTTTATCAATTTAATGACTACAAATTTCATCGAGCTTCACGGTGACAGACATTTTAAAGATGATAAGGCAATAGTTGGCGGCTTTGCTCAGCTTGATAAATATAAAGTTATGATTGTTGGACACCAGAAGGGAAGAGACACAAAATCAAACGTGTTCAGAAATTTTGGTATGGCAAATCCCGAGGGCTACAGAAAAGCATTGCGGCTTTTTAAGTTAGCCGAAAAGTTTGATAAGCCTGTCATCACAATGCTCGATACACCTGGTGCATATCCGGGGCTTGAAGCTGAAGAAAGAGGGCAGGCGGAAGCAATTGCAAGAAATCTTTTTGAGATGAGCCGGCTTCGTGTTCCGATTATTGTTTGTATAATCGGCGAAGGTGCAAGCGGTGGTGCTTTAGGAATTGGAGTTGGTGACAGAATTCTTATGCTAGAGAATTGTTGGTACTCTGTTATCAGTCCTGAATCCTGTTCAAGTATTTTATGGCGAAGCTGGGATTATAAAGAACAAGCTGCAGAGGCTCTTAAGCTAACAGCAACAGATCTTCTGGAACAAAAAATTATTGACAGAATAATTCCTGAACCATTAGGCGGCGCACATAAAAATCACAAGCTGGCTGCTGAAAATCTTAAGACTGCAATAATAGAAGAATTGAACGAACTGGTAAAGATCAAAAAGGACAAGCTGGTTCAAAGCAGAATAGATAAGTTCGGAAGTATGGGTCCATACACTGAATAATTATTTATTTTATTATAGGTCATTCCGGCTAGTTCCGGCAGAACGCTCGTCTCGGTAGGACGAAGTCCTAACAGAGAGTTCTGACGAACTTGTCCGGAATCTAAAAACACTCAAAAAAAAATCAGGAATGCCCACCTATTGGCGGGTCGTCAAAATGATTTATTATGGTACTTCAGTTAATTGTATTTTCAATCCCGATGTGTTCGGGATTTTTTATTTTAAGCTAATGAAAATTGAAAGTTTCTGTGAATGCTGATACATAAAACCACAATCCGGGTTCGATATGCTGATACAGACCAGATGCAATACGCATACAATGGAAAATATTTTGAATACTTCGAAGTCGGCAGAACTGAAATGATGCGTGAGCAGGGATTAACCTATCGAAAAATTGAAGAGAGCGGTTATCAAATGCCTGTCTATGAAGCGTTTCTTCAATTTAAAAATCCGGCATTTTATGATGAGCTGCTTGAAGTTGAAACCCGTGTTGAGAAGATGCCTCAGGCTAAAGTTCACATTGACCATACCATCCGAAGTAAAGACAGAGATATAATAATTGCCGAAGGTTACATTGAGCTTGCGTTTATAAAATCGGATACAAAAAAAATAACCCGTGCACCAGAGTTTTTTACTCAGGCACTTAAAAAATATTTTCGAGAGAAATAATTGGAAGCTTACTACAAGGAAATTATCCAACGCGCACTAGATGAAGATATTCAATCAGGTGATGTTACTACTCAGGCAATAATTCCTGGTGAAGTTTTGGGCAAAGGAAAATTTCTTGTCAAAGCAAATGGAGTAATTGCTGGATTGAGTGTTGCCAAAAATGTTTTTAAAATGATTGATGATGAGATTGGTTTTAAAGTTTTAATTCCTGATGGCGGAAAAGTTAAAGTGGGAGATATAGTTGCAGAAGTTGAAGGTAAAGCCTCTTCAATTCTAACTGCCGAAAGAACAGCATTAAATTTTCTTCAACGGATGAGCGGGATAGCCACTCTAACAAACAACTTTGTGGAAAAGATTGAACATACTAAAGCTAAAATCCTCGATACGCGAAAAACAGTTCCGGGGCTGCGATTACTTGACAAAGAAGCTGTTCGGCTTGGCGGCGGAACAAACCATCGCATCGGATTGTTTGATTTGTTCCTGATAAAAGATAATCACATAGAAATTGCTGGCTCAATTATTAATGCCGTTAATGCCTGTGAAAATTTTCAGAAGAAAAATAATTCAAATCTTAAAATCGAAGTTGAAACAAAAAATCTTGAGGAAGCAAAAGAAGCTCTTTCTTGTAATGTTGATATAATTATGCTTGACAATTTTAATACCGAAATGATGAAAGAGGCTGTGATATTAATTAATGGAAAATGTTTGGTTGAAGCATCCGGCAATATTAATATCGATAACGTAAAAGAAGTTGCCGAAACAGGAGTTGACTTTATTTCAGTCGGAGCTTTGACTCATAGTGTAAAAGCGCTTGACATCTCACTTGAAGTTGAATTAAGGAAATAAAAACCTTTGATGTTCGATAAGCTAAAAGAACTAACAAAAGACACTGCCATCTACGGAATAAGTACGATGGTCGGCAGGTTCCTGAATTTTATTCTTGTTCCACTTTACACAAACATTTTCCCCCCAGCCGATTACGGAATCATACAGTTGATTTACGCCTATATGGCGATTCTGAATATAGTTTTTATTTACGGTCTCGATTCAGCTTATCTGAAGTTCGCATCGTTCAAAGACATCGGTGATGATAAAGATAATTTTTCAACTCCATACATTTCAGTTTTTGCAGCTTCACTTTTTTTTGTTCTCCTGATAGTAATTAACATCAATGCAATCGGAACTTCGCTGAGAATTCCATCTGAATATAATTACTTCATCTACATTGCTGCAGCAATTTTGTTCTTAGATGTTAACGTTGTAATTCCATTTCTGAAACTTCGGCTTGACAGAAGAGCAAAAATATTTTCGTTATTCAGGATAATAAATATTTGTGTTAATGTCCTGCTTAACATTTACCTGATACTCATACTCAAATGGGGAATTGAAGCTATCTTAATCAGCAACCTGGCAGCATCCGGTGTTTCATTGCTGCTGGTATTGTTCACTATCTTAAAAAACTTCAGGCTGAAATTTCACTTGCCCTTGTTCAAGAGGATGTTCAAATTTGGGATACCATTTCTGCCTGCAGGTTTTGCAATTATGCTTATACAGGTGATTGATATTCCAATTCTCGAAAAGCTGTCTGACCTCCAAACGGTTGGTATTTACAAAGCAAACTACAAGCTGGGAATATTTATGATGTTGTTTGTGAATATGTTCCAGTTTGCGTGGCAGCCTTTCTTTCTTCAGAACGCTAAAGAACCAAATGCAAAAGAAATGTTCTCTAAAGTTCTAACTTATTTTACACTTGTTGGCAGTATAATATTAGTTCTTCTTTCTTTATTCATTTCTGATCTGGCAAGAATTCAGATTGCAGGATTTTCTTTAATTGGTTCGCAGTACTGGGCTGGACTTCACATCGTGCCGTTGATTCTGCTTGCTTACCTGATCAACGGAATGCACACAATTTTTGCGGCGGGAATTTATATCGAAGATAAGAGCATTTACGTTCCTCTTATCACTGGCACCGGTGCAGTTGTAAATGTAGCTCTGAATTTTCTTTTAATTCCTTACCTTAATATTACAGGTGCTGCATTAGCTGCTGCAGCAAGTTACCTTGTGATAGGGTTGGGTTATTACTTCGTAGCGCAAAAGTTCTACCAGGTTAAATACGAACTTAAAAGAATAGGACATATTTTTATTGCAATATTTTTAGTGGGAGTTGTGTTTTATTATCTCAATTCGATAGGCAGTTTATTGTTTTCCTATAAGATTATTCTATTAATTTTATTTACTCTGTATATTTATTTTGTAGCTGTAAATCGAGAAGAAATAAAATTGATAAAAAGAAAATTTGAAGAAAGCCGCAGAAAGAAAAACTGATGGATGCTCAAATCGAAATAAAATTTAAGAGACTCAGAAAAGTATTGAATCACATTCCTTTGCCTTCTTATGCTACTAAAGGAAGTGCCGGATTGGATATTTACGCAGCGCTGGAAAAACCAATGACAATTGCAAAAGGTGCAATTGATATGGTACCGACGAATATTTCTGTTGAAATTCCTGATGGATATGAAATCCAGGTTAGACCGAGAAGCGGACTCGCAGCAAAACACGGAATTGGAATATTAAATTCGCCCGGAACAATCGATTCAGATTACAGGGGGGAAATCAAAATTATAATTATTAACTTGGGTAAGGAAGATTTTGTTATTCAACCTGCCGAGAGAATTGCCCAGCTTGTCGTGTCGAAAGTTTACACGGCAAAATTTATTGAAACAAAAGAATTAAATAATACTTCTCGTGGTGAAGGCGGCTTTGGACATACAGGGCGATGATTTTTAATCTTCCGATAAATTAATTTGTTTTATTTTATTGTTGTTCAGAAAAAAACTTATCAACTCATTGCTGAACAATTTCAATATTTGATTTTTATAAGCCAATGGCAGAATTCATTCATCTTCATAATCATAGTCATTACAGCCTTCAGGATGGTGCCTGCACCGTTGATGGCTTGATTGATGCAGCGAAAAAATTCAATATGAAATCCGTTGCACTCACTGATCACGGTGTATTATATGGTGTGATTGAATTTTACAAAAAAGCTGTAAAAGCTGGCATCAAACCAATACTTGGAATGGAAGCTTATGTTGTAAATGAGGGCGACAGGTTTGAAAGAAAAAGTTCACAGTCAAACGGCACAGGTAAGAAAAGAAAGAATTACAGTCATCTCATACTGCTTGCAAAGAATAAAGAAGGTTATAAAAATTTAACAAAACTTTCCACACTCGGACATACAGAAGGATTTTACTACCGACCAAGAATCGATCTTGAATTATTAAGAAAATACCGTGAAGGTTTGGTTTGCACTTCTGCCTGTGCCGGTGGAGTGGTATCGACTCATCTCGTTCACAACGATTATGAAAAAGCAAAAGAAGTTGCAAAAACTTACAAAGAAATTTTCGGCGAAGATTTTTATCTCGAAATCCAGAACCACAATATGGATGCTGAAAAACCAATTCTCGAGAATATGCCGAAGCTCGCAAAAGAGCTTGATATCAAATTAGTTGCAACGAATGACTGCCACTACATTGAAAAAGATCACGCCATTGCACATAACATACTCCTTCTTTTAGGCGATAAAGCTGGTGAAGCTGATTACACTAACCTCCGTTACGGAACTGATCAGGTATATTTCAAATCTGCAGAGGAAATGGTTAAACTTTTTAAGAATCATAAGCAGGCAATTGAAAGCACACTTGAAATTGATTCTAAAATAGATTTAAAACTCGACTTCAATGAATATCATTTCCCGAGCTTTCCGATTCCTGAAGAGTCTTCGGCAAAAGATGCGGATGAATATTTTGAACAGCTTGCATGGAAAGGTTTGCAGAAGAAAAAACTTGAGTTCACTAAAGAAGTTGAAGAGCGATTCAATTATGAAATCGAAACAATCAAAAAGATGGGTTTCTCAGGTTACTTATTAATTGTTCAGGATTTTATTAATTCAGCAAAAGAAAAAAATATTCCAGTTGGTCCAGGAAGAGGGAGTGTTGCAGGAAGTCTCGTTGCGTATGCTTTGGGAATAACGAATATCAACCCGCTCGATTACAATCTTCTCTTTGAAAGGTTTCTGAATCCTGAAAGAAAATCAATGCCTGACATTGACGTTGACTTTGCTGACGATCAAAGAGGTGAAGTGATTGATTACGTTCGAAAAAAATTCGGTGATAATAGTGTAAGTCAGATAGTTACTTTCAACAGGCTTTCATCAAAAGCAGTGATAAGAGATGTTGCAAGAGTTTTGAAAATACCAATTCCAACGGTTAACAATATTACCAAGTTCATTCCGTCAAAGTTTGGTAAAGTGTATTCTATTGATCAGTCGCTCGCCGAGGTTCCCGAACTGAAGTGGGTTAAAGATTCCAAAGAACCCCAGATCCAGGAATTGATTAAACACGCACGCGTTCTTGAAGGAATGAACAGGAATGCTTCCAAGCATGCAGCAGGCGTTGTGATAACTCCCGGTGATGTTAGTGACTACGCACCGATGGCGAATGCAGTCTCGCAGCAGGAAATTGTAACTCAGTACAATATGAAGGATATCGAAAACGTTGGCTTGCTTAAGATGGATTTTCTAGGACTCAGAACGCTCACCATCATCAGAGACACGATTGAACTGATCAGGAAGAATCACAACAAAGAGATTAATATTGATGAGATTCCTCTTGATGATCAGAAAACATACCAGCTATTTACTAAGGGACAAACAACAGGCATATTCCAGTTTGAATCTCCGCCGATGCGTGAGTACTTGAAGAAACTTCAACCAACAAGCCTGAGTGATCTTGCTGCGATGAATGCTCTTTATCGTCCTGGTCCGATGGAATTTATTGATGACTTTATTGACAGGAAATTCAGAAGAAAAAAAGTTGAATATCTTCATCCGATACTCGAGGAAATATTGAAGGAGACTTACGGAATTATTGTTTACCAGGAACAGGTAATTCAGATTGCAAATAAAGTTGGCGGAATAAGTCTTGCCGAAGCAGATATTCTCAGGCGTGCGATGGGTAAAAAAGATCTCATTGCAATGAAAGAACAAAAAGCAAAATTCATAAAAGGTGCAATTGATAACGGCATCTCAAAAAAAGTTGCTGAAGAAATATTCAACGCAATTGACAAGTTTGCGAATTATGGTTTTAACAAGAGTCACGCTGTTGCATACAGCTACATCGCTTATCAGACAGCTTATCTAAAAGCGCATTACACAGCAGAATTTCTTGCCGCCAACCTGACCAATGAATTCGAGAACACTGATAAGGTCACAAAGTTTCTTGAAGATTGCCGGAGATTAAAAATTGAAATTCTTCCTCCTGATGTGAATAATCCTTCTGTAAATTTTGATGTTGTTGATGGAAAAATTTTATTTGGTCTCTCAGCAATAAAAAATGTAGGCAAAGGTGCTGTTGAGGAAATTATCAAATCAAAAAATAAAATAGGAAGAAACTTCACCAGCATTTTTGATTTCTGCCTCAATGTTGATAACAGAGTCGTCAACAAACGTGCATTAGAAGGTTTGGTAATTGCAGGAGCTTTCGATTCAATTAATAAAAACAGGGCATCGCTGTTTCAATCAGTGGGACTTGCGCTTGATCACTCACATAAAATTCAAAACTCGAAACTTGCTTCAGGTGAGAGCCTCTTTGGCGAAACAACAGAGATAGATGTGCCTGAACCGAAATTAGTTTCCGCCGGGGAGTGGTCGGAAAAAGAACTTCTCGCAAAAGAGCGTGAAGTAGTCGGGTTTTACGTTTCAGGTCATCCGTTACGCAAGTACGAAATTGAATATAAATCATTTGCCAATTTTCACATCGGTGAAGTTGAGGATACTGAAGAAATAGAAAACGTTCGTGCGTGCGGGGTGATAACCAATGTAAAAACCAAAATTGATAAGTCTGGTAAAGAGATGGCATTTTTTACAATTGATGATTTCTCAGGGTCCTGTGAATGCCTGATGTTCTCAAAGGTTTATGCTGATTATGGAAAATATGTTCAGAAGGAAGAGCCGGTCTTTGTGATTGGAAATCTTGAAAGCAGCGGCGATGCGGTGAAGATGCACGTAAATAAGTTACTGCCAATGGATGCTGCAAGGATAGAGTTATCGGGCAGCATCAGAATTAATGTAATAAAAGATAGAGTCCCTCCTGAAAAACTTCTTGAACTTCAATCGGTCCTGGAAAATCATTCAGGGAAAACGCCTGTATTCCTTCAACTATTTTCAAATGGAAACAAAAGCTCCGTGTATGCTCTTAAAAATCACAGGGTAGAACTATCAAACGAATTTTTCAATAAGCTTGTAGAATTATTTGGTGAAGATTCCTTCCTTCTTGTTCCGAAATAACTATTTGTTATTTAGGTAAATCAATCTGTAATTTATTTGTGAGACTTTTTCCTATTTCGTATTATTACATCAAGTATTAATCAATATTACATCATCAATGGATAAAGAAGCAAACAAAAAATTCTGGGCACTTGTGCTGGGGGCATCTTCAGGTTTTGGCGGCGCAACTGCTATTAAACTTGCTGAAGATGGCTATAATATAATTGGTATTCATCTCGACCGCCAGGCAACAATGCCAAATGTTGAAAAGATAATCAATCATATTGAAAATTGTAAAAGGGAAGCCTGTTTCTATAATGTTAATGCTGCCGATAAGTTTAAAAGAAATGAAATTGTAACTGAGCTTAAGGCTAAGCTTAACGGGCAGCCTGTAGTCAGAATAGTTATGCATTCGCTCGCATTTGGAACACTGAAGAGTTTTGTTCCAAAAAATAAAGATGAGCAGCCGATAACTCACGCTCAGATGGAAATGACTCTCGATGTTATGGCTCATTCGTTGGTTTACTGGGTGCAGGAAATTTATATGGCAGGGCTGCTTGCAAATAAAGGAAGAATATTTGCGATGACAAGCTCTGGCAGTCATACTGCTATTCCATATTATGGCGCCGTATCTGCTGCCAAATCAGCGCTTGAATCACACGTTAGACAATTGGCAATTGAGCTAGGTCATTTGGATATCGGGGTTTCGGCAATTATGGCTGGAGTTACAGACACTCCTGCTCTTCGCAAAATTCCGGGCAACGAAGAAATGATAAAAGTTGCAGAAGTAAAAAACCCTCGTGGAAGATTAACTACTCCAGAAGATGTTGCAAAGGTTATTTCTCTTTTAAGCAGAGAAGGAGGCGAATGGATTAGCGGAGGATTGATAAACGCTGATGGTGGAGAGGATATCGTTAGCTACACGGGAAAAAGACAATAACTAAATCTTATTCTAATAAAGGATTATTAAATGAAACCAGTTGAAATAACAGACCAAAATTTTGAAACTGAAGTAATAAAGTCAGATAAACCCGTACTAATAGATTTTTGGGCAGTGTGGTGCGGACCCTGCAAACTGATTGCTCCTATTGTTGAGGAGTTAGCATCAGAATATGATGGCAAAGTTAAAATCGGAAAGCTTGATGTGGACTCTAACCAGCAAACCTCGATAAAATTCGGAGTGAGGAGTATTCCAACATTACTGCTTTTCAAAGACGGAAATCTCAAGGATACAATAATCGGAGCCGTTCCTAAAAGCAAAATAGTTGAGAAACTCAACACTGTTCTTTAAGCTGCAAACAGTAATTAACTTAATTATTCTTGATGAAGAAAATCCTTATCAGCGATTCCGTTGATGAAAAATGTTCAGCAATTCTGAAATCTGCCGGATTTGAAGTAGAATTTAAAACTGATTTATCAAAAGATGATTTGCTTGAAATCATTTCTGATTACAATGCATTGATTGTAAGAAGTTCAACTCAGGTTGATGCTGAGTTAATTGAGAAGATGGATAGGATAGAAATTATCGGCAGAGCAGGTGCAGGTGTTGATAACATTGATGTGAAAGCAGCAACACGCAAAGGTATTTTGGTAATGAATACTCCGGGCGGAAACACAATCTCCGCTGCTGAACATACAATTGCACTTATGCTGGCTGCATCAAGAAAAATTCCCCAGGCAAACATTTCTCTTCATCTGAAAAAGTGGGATAGAAAACGATTCCAGGGAAGCGAACTGTTCGGTAAAACTTTAGGACTGATCGGGCTTGGAAAAATCGGGAAGGAAGTTGCAATCAGGGCAAAAGCTTTCGGAATGAAAATTATTTCGTACGATCCCATAATTTCTGCCGACGCAATTTCTGATCTGGACATTCAGCTTGTCTCACTTGAAGAGATCTGGAAGAACAGCGATATCATTTCTGTTCACACTCCTTTAAATGAAAGAACAAAATATCTGATCTCTTACAATGAAATATCAAAGTGTAAAACCGGAATGATAATTATTAACTGCGCCCGCGGCGGAATTGTAAACGAAAAAGATTTACTTGCGGCACTTAAAGAAGGAAAAGTTGGCGCAGCAGGTCTAGACGTTTTTGAAAACGAACCGCCTGATTTTAAATCAGGTTTGCTGCAGCATCCATTAGTAGTATCTACTCCGCATCTTGGCGCATCAACAGAGGAAGCACAACAAAAAGTAGCAGTGCAAATTGCAGAACAAATAGTAGATTACTTTAACAATGGATCTCCGGCAGGGGCTGTTAATGCTTCTGCATTGAAAGAAATATCAAATGAAAATCTTAAAGCGTTCGTAAAGCTTGCTGAAGTTCAGGGAAAAATTCTTTCACAAGTCAGAAAAAATTCACTGCAAAAACTTACTATTAGTTTTAACGGTGAATTATTCCGCAGCTCTGTCAGATTATTATCTACTGCTTTGCTCAAAGGATTTCTTTCAGAGGAACTGGATACAACTGTTAACTTTATCAACGCTTCTGTGCTAGCAGAAGAAAAGGGAATTGTTTTGGAAGAAATAATTTCAACTGATCAAAGGGATTATCACAATCTCATTGAAACAAAAATTGTAACTAACTCAGGTGAGTGGAAATTTTCAGGTACTGTATTCGGAAGCAATGAACTTAGAATAGTTGAAATAAATAATTATTCAGTTGAGTTCAAACCTGAAGGCAACATTTTAATTTACAGAAACATAGATAAGCCTGGAATGCTTGCATCAGTAAGTGGTGAATTATCCAAAGCAAATATTAACATCGCGAGTCTTTCTTTAGGTAGAAAATCTGAAGGCGATTATGCGTTGGCTGTGGTTAATGTTGATAGTCGTATCTCAGAGGAATTAAAAAACTCAATATCATCAATAGAAGGTATTAAAGATATTTATACGGTTTGCATTTAATTTTAGAGGAAAAATCGATCTCTTGACATTATTAACAAAAAAGCTTATTTCGGAACCAGCAAAATAATTGTATTTCAAAGCTTGACTGGGAAAATAAGGAGTGTTATTTTGACGGAGTATTTTAATAAAATTTAACAATAATTTAACATCAAACACCGGGCGCACTTAACTTGAAAATTTTATTTCTAAACAACTCTATTCTTACAACAACATAAAAGGAGTAAGTTATGGTCAAAAAAATGACTATCTCATTATTTGTTTTCGCATTAATGTGCACATTATCTTTTGCGCAAAACAAAAACGTCGTGGTTGAAAAGATGGTTTTACCATCAGATCAAAACACATCAGTAATATCTCAACAACAATATGATTCACCTGCATTAACTCCCGGTACAGAGTTATTCAAAACCGATTACGATTACATGCAGAATAATGCAATTGATGCAATGGTTGACTTAGCTGACATTGATGGTGATGGTGAATTAGATCCTATGATGACTGCTATGCAAAGATTTGATGCAGGTCAGAGAACCCAAAGATTTGCTTACATTTCTTTTGGTGGATTAGTTGACCATTTTAGTGCTTTTGATGAAACCGACGTAACCAGCGGAAGCTCAACTTACGGCTGGGGTAATATGCAGTACTGCGTAGGCGGTCCTTTAGATGGAAACGTGCTTATGTTTGCACACAGCGGTGGCAACGGTTATCATTCAGTAATTGATTTGGTAAACCTGGAGCCTGTAACTCCGTTTTCAAACGTAATCGTACCAAACAACTTCCCATCATTTGTATATTTACAAGATGGTACAATCATAGCTACCAATACAGATATGGAATTCTATTTGTCAACAGATGTTGGTGCTACTTTTACAAAGATATTTGATGTAGGTGATGGCGATCCTGATTTCAATCTTGCTGGTTCTGCCGATCAACCAGCTGAATTACCAATTTTCAAATCTGACGATGATATGGTCATCGCAACAGTTGGTGGTTTTGAAGGTGCTTTCATAACTGGTAACCCGGATGGTATTTATTGGTACGGTAGTACTGATGGCGGTGGAACATGGAGTGGTTTAGCTGCAGGCAAAGGTTCAGGAGCAAATCCTGAATACGGACAGGTAATTAACAGAACTTATGCTCCTTATTTTGAGAACTTCTCACAGCTTAATGCAAATGTTAGTAATGATGGAGTTACACATATCGTAGTTAACGGATATGGTGAAGGTGTTCTCGAAGGTGCAACTGATACAACAAACGTTTTCTGTGTGTTGTACTGGAACAGCAACCATCAGGATTGGATTTCGATATCACATCCACTTATGGATGCACCTGTTGATGGATTTGGAAACTTTGTTACCAGTGCCGGGCAGAGAAGATATCCCGGTAATGGAATTGGTCAGGCTTATCCAAACGTTTCAACTTCAGCAGATGGTCGGATAGTTTTTGTTGCATGGCAGGGATTTGAATACACTGGTGCAATTGGCGCCAGCGCATGGAACATGTATCCCGGTGATGGTGGACCACAGTCTGGTATAGTTTATTATACTGACTTATATTACACCTGGTCAGATGATTTCGGTGAAACATGGTATGATGTTGAAATCCTGAAAGGTGATGCCAGCGTGATGGAACAGCACCCTTACTTAGCAAGAAGAATAGTATTTGACGGTGATCAGGCAACAGTTCATTATATGTATCAGGAAGATGCTATACCTGGCGCAGCTATTTTTGGAACACAGGTAGCTGGTCAGAACAGTTTATCTAATGATACAAGATGGTTATATGATTCTATTACATTCACAGTTCTTAGTGTTGACGACAATAATGTAGTTAACAACTTCACATTAGAGCAGAACTATCCAAACCCATTCAACCCAAGCACAAAGATTGATTATACAATATCTGAGAGAAGTGCTGTTACGTTGAAGGTTTATGATGTTCTCGGAAAAGAAGTTGCAACATTAGTCAACTCAACACAGGATGCTGGAAATCACACTGTTACTTTTGAAGCCGGAAATCTTGCGTCAGGTCTTTATATCTATACGCTCAGCAATGGTAACTTTACTTCATCAAGAAAGATGATGTTACTTAAGTAATTTAGCATGGATGTTTATATGAATAACGGGTGGGTTTTCCAATTTAATCGTTGGTAAATTCGCCCGTTTTTTTTACAAGTGTTTTTGTTCTTTTTTATAATTCAGAGATTAACTCAGAAGATTATTTAAACATTTCGTGGAGAAGAGATGAAAAAAATATCTACAAATCTTCTGGCAATTTTAGTATTTCTGTTCGCTTCTGCTGCTCTGCTTGCTCAAACGGGAGTTGGCAAAATGAGTGGTAAGGTGATAGATGCAGATACTAAAGAACCTTTGATTGGTGCAAACATAATTCTGTTAAATACCAATCTTGGGGCTGCCACAGACATCGATGGAAACTATTTTATATTGAATATTACTCCCGGAACTTACGAAGTTCGTGTCAGCTACGTAGGTTATGCACCTAAGACATATCAGGAAGTGAGAGTTGTTGCTAACATCACTTATGAATTGGATGTTGAGCTTTCCACTGACTTCACTTTGGATGATATAGTTATTGTCGACAAAAAATTCTTCGAGGCAAAAGCCACAAACACCGTCAAAGTAATTGACGCTGATCAGATTTCAAGATTGCCTGTGCGCGGCGTTCAAAATCTGGCTTCGCTGCAATCAGGCGTAGTAATTCTGGAAGGCAGCGGCGGGCAGGAAGGAAACGCTACAATTAACGTTCGTGGCGGCAGAGGCAGTGAAGTCCTTTATATAGTTGACGGCGTGCCGCAAAACAATCTTTACAACAGGCAAACTGCTGCTCAGGTGAGTAATTCAGCAATTGACCAAATATCATTTCAGGTAGGTGGTTATGAAGCCAAGTATGGACAAGCACAGTCTGGTATTGTAAACGTAACCACAAAATCCGGACAACCTCATTATAATATATTTCTTGATCTTCAGTCATCTGACTTTTTGAAGACCGATGATTTTGGTTCAAATCTATATTCAGGATCTCTAAGTGGTCCAATTATACCCGGCATTCCGGAACATACTATTTTCCTTTCTGGTGAAAGAGGATGGTACAGAGATGCGAATCCTCCGGCTGTTCCAATTGAATTCTATACACTCCAGGATGGAACTATCTTAGATGAGCCGATTATATCCAATACAATTCCCAATAATCCTGCAAGCGTTTGGAGGTTTAGCGGAAAAATTAATTCCAGGTTTAGCGGTGGTTGGAATGTTCAGCTTAGCGGTCTTTACAACGATAGAATTACGAAAGTCGGTAAGGGTGGAGGTCCAGCCAGACAATACAAAAACGCTTCACAATTTTTCGAGGAAGTTGAGGAGCAAAATTCTTCATTAAGTCTCAGATTATCTCAAACTGTAAGCAATAATACATTCTGGAACGTGAACCTGGGATATAGGTTATTTGAATTTGAGCGATACAATCCTTTCCTCAAAGGTGCAGAAAATCAGATTCTTTATGGTGACAGCTTATGGTGGGCAAATGAATCTGGAATGAATGTAAAGCTGCTCGGTAACGGACGACGGACTCAGACAATTGACGCAAATGGTGTGTACAGACCTTATGGTTATTCATTGGGACTGTTTCAACAAAGAGAAGATATGAGAATTGGAGCAGATTTTGACCTGACATCACAGTTAAACAATCATTTATTAGAATTTGGATTTGGTGTTGAACAGCATACTGTCAGAGGTTATGGAAATTTTGCTTATCAGGTAGCTCAATCTGATCCATCGCAGCCAGACTATTTAAGGTTTGCTCAATTCCAGCCTTTTGTTTTTGGTTATGATGTAACTGGTAAAACAAAAACGAGCTCTGATGACCCGTCATCGCTCGATTGGTTTGCTGATCCTTCTATTCAATCACATCCATCAATGGCAGAATTTTTAAGACCAAGACAGCCAATTCTAGGTTATTTGTATTTACAGGACAGATTTGAATTACCCGATTTTGTCTTAAATGTTGGTTTAAGAATGGACTACTTTGATATTAAATCCCATGAACTGATAGATCCATCTCTGCCATACGCAGGTGGTTTGGATCCAAATAAATTTGATATTGAAGATTTTAAAATAAAAGATGTTGAAATAAAATGGTCACCAAGAATTGGAATAGGGTTCCCGGTAACTGAATCAACAGTCTTTCACGCTCAGTACGGAACATTCTTCCAGACCCCTGAACTAAATGATATGTATGCTGGTCCTTTCGATTATAACCAGTTTATCACAATGTCTCCTCAGTTCAGTCAGAATGGTGGTTTGCTAAGTGAAGAAACAACTCAATACGAAGTTGGATTCAGGCAGGTATTTGGTGCGAACTCAGCATTAAATATTACTGCATTTTACAAAAACACAAAATCACTTGTGAACGTGCAGGTTAGCCAGTATCAAAGATCAGAGGGTGGTGAAACTATTAATGCTATCGGATCACAAAATGCTGACTTTGGAACAATCAAAGGATTTGCATTTTCTTTTGATGTGACAAGACTCAGTTATTTCAATGCTTCACTGCAATATACTTTATCATTTGCTGATGGAACAGGTTCTTCAACAAGTTCGAGCCAGACTGCTGTATTCAGAAACCTTGATAACCTTCCACCTAAGGTTATTGCACCATTGTCTTTCGATCAAAGACATACGGCTATTGCAATAATTGACTTCTATATTCCTGAAGGTGAAGCTGGATTTTGGGAATTATTCAATGCCAATGCGATAATCTCCTATAGCAGCGGCAGACCTTATACTCCCGTTGATCAGTGGAACATACTTGGTGACAATGGGCTGATTGCTGATAACACAGGATATATAAACTCAGCTTATGCTCCTGGCAGTTTCAGAATCGATCTAAAGATTGAAAAGGGATTCCCGATAGGCAATTTCTATCTTACTCCTTATGTCTGGATTGAAAACCTTCTTGATTCAGATAACATAGTTGGAGTTTGGAGATCTACAGGCAGTCCTTATACAACCGGATGGCTAAATGATCCTGATGCGCAGGGAGTCATTCAGCAAAGAGGAGAAGGTTATGCTAAAGATTATGAAACACTCGAAAAGGATCCTAATAACTTTGGTATACCAAGACTGATAAAACTCGGTCTCAAGTTAAATTTTGATAGAATAACTTTCTAACAAGAATTTGATTTTAATTACAAACAGGATAATTGAAATGAAAATAAAAATAAAAATAAAATACAGTTATAAATTGCTGCTCCTTTTAATGGGGGTAGCATTTATTGCGTTCGGTTTTTTAGGAGATGACAGGAATGGAGTTAAATCTCCCAAGCCTCTCTATAAAGTAACCGAAACGCAAGTATCCGGTAAGCAAGGAGATGCTTACGGATTAAATGTTAATAATGTTTGGATGCCCCTTAACCGAAAAGGTATAATTGCAGATGTGAATGTTCCCCCACTCGGGAGTCTTGGACAATTTGCTGGCGGCGGATTTCTATTCTCATCGGGTTTTTTCTTTAGCGGCTTAAGAGATGGCGTTCTCTGGGCAAATGCGGCTGCATCTGCAAGTCTTGTCCAGGATTTTATTCAAGGAGTAGTTGATGGCGAAGATGATCCAAATGCTGTTCTATACGTTATCAATTCTCAGGATGAACCTTTCGGTCAAAGCTGGATTGATTGGATTGATGCGGTTGCATTAGGAGCCGATTTTTATGATGGCGATGGTGATGGTATCTATAATCCGGTTGATAAAAATGGAAACGGAATCTGGGATGAAGATGAAGATGCACCCGATTTGATTGGTGATGAACTTGTCTGGTGTGTTTTCCACGATGGACTACCGGTAGGGCAGCGCAGATGGTCCGGCACTCTTGAGATTGGTCTTGAGGTGAGGCAGTCTGTCTTTGCATTTGCATCAGCCGGAGCAATTGGTAATATTATTTTTGTCAGATACAGGTTTACTTATGTAGGTATTAATCCGAGTGATCCTGAATATCTAACCGAAGTATATTTTGGTGCCTGGGCTGATCCTGATTTAGGTGATGCTACAGACGATAGAATTGGCGTGGATACAGTAAGAAATGCCGGTTACACCTACCAGCAAATCCCTGATGACCAGTATGGTGCACAGGTTCCATGCTTTATGATAGACTTTTTCTCCGGACCTCGTTCTTATATTGCTGGTGAAACTTATATAGACTTAAATGGAAACGGAGAATATGATGATGGTATTGATACTCCTCTTGATACCGCTTTTTCTATACAGGGACAATTAAAAGGTATTCAGGCATTCCCTGGTGCTAAAAATTTACCAATTTCTTCTTTCGTGATGTATATAAATGGTGATCCAGATTTAAGAGATCCCAGCGATCACTTTGAAGCTCGTAATTATTGCCTTGGTACAAATAGAGTCGGGGTGATTCCCGATCCTTGTACATTTGCTTATGGTGACGTTGAAGGCGTCCCCTGTGAAGATGTTGATCCAAGATTCTGGTTCTCAGGTGATCCTGTTACGAACATTGGATGGATATGTAACCGGAACGAGGATATGCGTCAGATGACAAATACAGGTCCCTTCGTAATGAAGAAGGGTGTAGAAAATGAAATAGTTCTTGCCTATGTGGTTGGCAGAGGAGCAAATCCGCTTGATGGAATAACAGTAGCACGTGCAATAGATGATGGTGCTCAGAATATTTTTGATTTGAATTTTTTGGCACCTACACCTCCACCTGCACCACAGGTTACCATATCTTCAAGCGATGATTTTATTGATTTGACCTGGCAGACTAACAGGCAGGTAACCTATGTAAGTCAAACCCCAACCTGGGATCTGAAATTTGAGGGCTACCAGGTATTTGCATTTAAAACGAATATCCCTGAAGATGTTGTTTCCGGTCAGGGAAACTCAGCTTTAGTTGCCCGATATGATTTGAACAACTTTATTCAGAATGTTTATAAGGAAAATTCGGAAACAGGAGGAATTGAACTTTTATATCCGGTTTCTCCGGCAGCAAACCAACTGGATTATTCTTTATATAGTGACCCAAATACCGGAAATATCAGATTAAGAATTTTTAACGATCCTTTTACACCTGGTCAGAAAATTGTTAAAGGCAGACCATATTATTTTGCAGTGACTTCATATGCACTCAATTATGATGCATTGGTTTATAAGGATGATCCCACACAGCCAGTAGGCACAGATGGAGATTACTATCTTGATGCATTTGCATTTGCTCAGGAATCTGAAAATGTCAGATCGGTTGTATCTATTGTTGTAGGTGAAGATTCTTATAATCCGCCAGAGCAAGTTAAAGATGCTGCGAAAATTTCCGGTTTTAGCAATGGTAAGCTGCAATATGACCCTGTAAATAATGCAGAATTAACCGGTGATACCTATGAAGTGACATTATTCAAGGATGATGCTTCAGTAAGATATTCAATGTTCTGGAGACTTCAGAACTTAAATACATCTGCCATACTCTTAGACTCTATGAAGCAATTCCTCTATGGAAGTAACGAAATTAGTTATCAAAGTACGGAGGGATTTATAGCTAAATTATCGGATGAGACACCCGCTCTTGGCAATATACAATTTCAGACTCAAACACGGTGGTATGATACCTCGGGAACTAAATTTTATTATATGAATGTAGATGTAGCTCGAGGAGGACCTGCTGCAGTGATGCCCGGTCCTATTTCAGCAGATACTTCTAAGATAACCACTGCGGATAAAATGCGTAAAGTTGAGATAAGATTTGGTGAGCAGGGAAAAGCATATCGATACTTGCGTGGATATGTTGGAGCAAATCCACCACTAAGAAACGCATCTTATGTCTATGCCGGAGGCGTTACACCGGCTAATCCTGAGGTAGTAATCGATGTGAGTGAAATTGGAATGCTTGGAGAAGGATTTGTGGATGTTCCATTTACTGCCTGGATGGTAGACGAGAATTACGGCATTAACAAACAGCTTGCCGTCGGTTTTCTTGAACAAAGAACTGGATTAAATGGAACACCTGATGGTATCTGGGATCCCGGCACCAACGTTAGCATTAGCGGTGAGTTCATTTTCATTTTTGATGCAGACTATGATCCGAATGGAAATCAGCTGGTTTATACAGGTAACTATCCAGCAAGTCAAACCGTTTGGGCCAGATTGCGTGGATATGATATCCCTGCTGATGCTTCTGCAACTGAGGAAGAGAGAACCATTGCAAAGTCTCCTTATTTTAATATACTATACATGCTCGGAGTTCAAAAGCGGAACAATGAGGAATTCTTCCAGACCGGGGATAAAATAATTATACCGGTTGGTAAGTATCCTTTTACAACCGCCGATGTTTTCCAATTCACAACCCGTGCGGGAGGTGCTTTAACAGATGCTGAGGAGAGAAATCTATGGGAGAAAGTAAATGTTTATCCAAATCCATTATTGGGATATAATACTTTATCCAATTACTATTCCAATACACCTGATGAACCGTTTGTAACATTTATAAATTTACCAGAGGACATAGCAATTAAGATTTATTCTTTATCAGGTACATTGTTACGAACACTGACTACCGATGATAAAGATTCACCAACATCTCCATTTCTAAGATGGAATTTACAAAACGAATCTGATTTAAGAGTAGCATCAGGTATGTATCTTGCTATTGTTACTTCACCAAAATATGGTGATAAAGTATTGAAGTTTGCAATAATAATGCCTCAAAAGCAAATACAAAGGTTCTAATGAAATTAAGATTGGCAGGTGAAATAAATGTTGCCTGCCAGCTATTTTAAGTTAAAATAGTGGAGTTTATAAAATGAAAAAAATAATACTTATAATGATCTTAATTGCAACTTCAGTCTTTGCGGGTGATGTTGCAAGAAAAGGTACAACGGGTGCTGAACAACTATTAATTCCTGTTGGTGCCCGTGGAATCGCAACCGGAGGAGCATTCCTTGCTAATCTAACCGGTCTGGAATCTATTTATTATAATCCAGCCGGCTTGGATGTAACTCCGCGAACAGAAGCAATGTTTAGTTATGTTAGTTATCTTGCTGATATTAACATTTCTTACTTTGCAATAGGAACAAGCCTTGGAGATATCGGTTCTATAGGCTTGGATCTCAAAACATTTGACTTCGGAGATATACCGGTTACAACAGAAACTTTTCCTGATGGAACCGGCGAGACTTATTCTCCATCCTTCTTAACTCTTGGCTTTACATATTCAAAAGTATTAACAGACAGAATTTCAATCGGAACAAATTTGAAAATTATATCTGAAAATATTCAAAATACTAATGCCACGGGTTTTGCACTGGATGCCGGAGTTCAATACAGATTCTCTGATGCACTTATGATTGGTGCTACGGTTAAAAACATCGGTAGTGAAATGAATTACTCCGGTCAGGACCTTTCATCAAGAACCGAAATACCTGGTTCTATTCCCGGTGCCTCAAGCGGAAGCTATGAAATTATCACAGAAGGTTTTCAGATACCAAGCTTTTTTCAGTTAAGTTTGACTTACGGGCTTAACATAGACGAACAGAATAATTTGTTGTTTGCAGGTGCATACACAGCAAATAATTCATTCGAAGATGTAGCAAACTTAGGATTAGAATACGGGTTTATGAATAACTTCTTTGTAAGAGGTGGTTACAATTTTTTAGTTGAAAATGCCAGTGAATATGTTTATGGATTAACTTTCGGTGCCGGACTCGATTATAATCTTGGCGGCGAAGTTGGATTCGTATTCGACTATGCTTTCAGGGATGTGAAGGATTTCCCTAGTGCTAACCATGTCTTTACAATTAAGCTCAGTTTCCAATAATCTGTTAACCAAATTACAAAAAGCGTCTGTTGATTTTTCAGCGGACGCTTTTTTATTTTTGCAGTAAGAAACAATTTATACTTGTTATGAGAAGATTTTTAATTATTATTACTTGTTTTTCTTTCTTTGCGATAATCTATCCTCAAAAGATAATCTTTGAATTTGATTATGCTCAGTTTGGATATGATTCCCTGTCAAATTACGTGGAATTTTATTACTCTTTCAATCAAGCCGGGTTGACTTACATTGATACGGATTCTGCAGATTATGTTCAAGGTTTGCTGCAAATAGAAATTAATGACTCACTATCTGGAAATAATATAATTGACAAGTACTGGCTCGTATCTAATGAGATTACAGATTCAATTCATCTGGATAAAAGCCTGATTGGTTTGATTGGCTTTGTTATTGACAAAGGATCATATATTGTAAATGTAACAGGAAGTGATCCTAATAATCCTGTTAACAAGAAAACTATCTCGGAGAAAATCACCATTGATCCATTCCTGAATACGCAAATGGCATTAAGTGATGTTCAGCTTGCTTCGAATATAATTGTTAATAGCGAAAATACGTCTTCTATATTCTTCAAAAATTCCTATGAAGTAACTCCCTTGCCGGCGTCGGTTGGTGGTGAATTGCAGCCAGTGATATTTTATTATACAGAGTTATACAATCTTAAATCATTGCCTTCGAATAATGATATGCGTCTGGATGAGTTGGTAATTAACAGCAGGGGGCAGTTGGTAAGCTCAAAATCTAAAAAAATTAATAAATCGGTAAACACAAGGGTTGAGGTAGGAATAGTAAAAGCGTATAAATTTTCAACCGATACTTACACTCTGATGCTCAATCTTATTGATAGTGTTTCTAACTACGGTGTATCATCAGTAAAAAGATTTTTTGTTTACAATCCGTCAGTTGTATCTTCTGATACGTTTCAGACAACAGTGTCCCCGGTTCTGAGTACAACATTTGGTGCTATGTCTGAAGAAGAAATTGACGATTTATTTGATAAATCAAAATATCTTGCTACAGGTTCTGAAATTAGTAAGTACAAAGCACTCTCCAGCGAAGTGGCTAAAAGAGAATTTATTTATAATTTTTGGAAAGCACGGGATGAATATCCGGCTGATGACAGAAATGAAACTTACTTAAATTACTTAAAGCGTGTGGATGAGAGTACAATCAGATTTAAATCTCAGGGCAGACCAGGCTGGAAATCTGACCGGGGCAGAGTTTATATTGTTTATGGCGAACCTTCAGAAATTGAGCGATATCCAAACCAAACCGGTTCTAAACCATATGAAATCTGGAATTATGAGAGCATCGAAGGCGGTGTAATATTTGTTTTCGGAGATATTACTGGTTTCAATGACTATCAATTACTTCATTCAACTAAAAGGGGTGAGTTAAGAGACGATTACTGGCAGCGACGGATAGTAGTTCAATAAAAGGTTTTTTATTCAAAGAATCCTATCCTTTAATTCTTCATCGTTTATTGGATGCTTTGGTTATTTTTATATTGAAGATTTTATAAAATGATGAAGAATAGAATTGAATACATCCTGTTCGTTTTTTTTAGCTGGTGTTTCAGGCTGCTCGGCTTAAACCTTTCAAGAAAATTTGCAGCTTTTCTTGCCCTGGTATTTTTTTATCTCATTCCCATCAGAAAAAAAGTTGTCCTGGATAATCTCAAAATTGCTTTCCCTGAAAGTGATATTCAAACTAAAAAAAAATTAGCCTTCAGAATTTATCTGAGCTTTGCAATTACGCTGGTTGAGATATTGTACCTTCCTTATATAAAAAAGGAGAAATTAATTAATGAAGTTATGTGCAGCAATCCTGAACTGATTATTGAGAAATTTAAAGAAGGAAAAGGGTTGATTCTCCTTTCATCGCATTTCGGTAACTGGGAGTTTGGCGCAATTTCAATAGCATTGCAGGTTCATCTGCCGTTTTCTGTAATTGTTAAACCATTACGAAATCCTTTAGTTTATGAATGGATGAATAACTTTCGCACGAAATTTGGGAATGAAGTTGTCCCTCTTGGTATTTCGATAAGAAAAACATACCAAACGCTCAAGCAAAATAAAATTGTAGCGATGGTTGCTGATCAGAGAGGACCCAGCGAAGGAATGCGTGTTGAGTTTTTTGGAAGGAAAGTCTCTATTTACACAGGTCCCGCTGCATTAGCACTTAAAACCGGTGCACCACTTATTTGTGGAATTGCCGTTAGGCAAAAAGACTATAAGTATAAAATGGATCTGGTTGAAATATCACAGAAAAATCTTCCGGATGGTGAAGAAGAAAAAATTCTGGCGATTAGTCAGAGATACACTTCGTATCTTGAAAAAGTTATACGGGAAAATCCTGAGCAGTGGCTTTGGATGCATAAAAGGTGGAAATACTAATGAACAGTGAAATAAAAGTTCTGGTTATTCAAACTGCATTTCCGGGAGATGCAATTTTGACTCTGCCTTTTATACAGGAACTGAAAAAGAAAAATTCTGAGTATTTAATTGATGTTTTATCTATTCCATCAACTGCCGAACTTTTTAAGTCCTCAATTTTCGTTAATGATGTTGTTATATTTGATAAAAAAGGAAAACATAAATCAATTTTATCTTTCATCAGGTTTGTTAGAGAACTGAAGCAGATTCGTTATGAAATAGTGTATTCCCCACACCGTTCGCTGCGAAGCGCATTGATCGCATTAAATCTGGGAGCAGATAATACTTATGGTTTTAACAACAGCAGTCTGCAATATGCATTCAAGAAGGTGGTTAAGTATAATCCTCATGATCACGAAGTGAAAAGAAACCTGGCATTTTTAGACAGTGATTATAGCGGCGATAAGTGGCGAATAATTCCTGAAATTTTTGTTTCTGATGATTCCAGGTTGAAAGTCAAAAAATTCTTATTAGATAATAAAATCGAAAAGTTCATCACCTTTGCACCCGGTTCGGTTTGGGAAACAAAAAAGTATCCTGCCGATTATTTCAAAAACATTATAACTCACTTTCTTGGGAAGAAATACCTGATTGTTTTAATAGGCGGCGCTGATGACAGAAGTTTATGTGAAAATTTAAGTAGAGATATTGAAGATAATGTATTCATAACGGCAGGAGATTTTTCGTTCACAGAGACGATTGAGTTATTAAAACACACGAAACTTCTTATCTGTAATGACAGCGCTCCCACTCATTTAGGAATGAGCGCTGATATTCCGGTTCTGACGATTTTTTGCTCAACAGCAACTCAATTTGGTTTTTATCCATACAATACAAAAAGTGATTATTTAAGTTATGATGATCTTTATTGCAAGCCTTGCGGAATTCATGGATACAGAAACTGTCCTACAGGGACATTCGATTGCGCTGGTTTATTAACTCCCGATCTTGTGATTAATAAAGCAGAAAGTCTTTTAGCTAATGCAGTTTGAATTTAATAATGTTTTTAATGTTGAGCTGGATCTTGAAAAAGCTCTTTCCACCGCTGTGGAATTATTTAATTCAGGGAAAATTTTTATTTATCCGACTGATACAATTTATGGTATCGGAGGGAATCCTTTTGATGAAAATGTGATAAAAAGAATTGCTGAAGTAAAAGGCAGAGACGACAAAAAACAATTCATCTGGCTGTTGTCTGATTTTGAAAACCTTATGAACTATGTTGATATCATTTTCGAGAGTCATATTGAATTTCTCCAGCAAATCTGGCCGGCACCTGTTTCAGTAATCCTGAATTTGAATGAACGGACAAGTACAATTACAAATCAGGAAACGGTGGCGGTTAGAATTCCTAAAAACGATTTCTGTCTCAAGCTGCTTAAAGAAATATCCAGACCATTAAGTTCCACAAGTGTTAATAAAAGTGGGCATGCAGCAATCAATCATATCGGAGAAATTGTGGAAAATTTTTCTTCAGATGTTGATGCCATATTTTATAATTCTGAAATTACCCAAAATAAATCTTCCACAATAATCGATTTAACCTCAGAAAAGCCAATTTTAGTAAGGGAAGGTGATGTTAAATTTGTGGACTTGTTGCGATACTTCAGTTAAATTAAGGAAGTTTTTTTAACATTTTATTTGCAATGAAGATTTTCAGATATCTAAAAAAATTAAACAGCTTTTCTGTTGTAATTGTCCCGGAAGATACCTCACATGGAACGAAGTCGAGAAAATTTACTCTCAGCAGAATTTTTTTATTCGCGATTTTATACTCCCTTTTTATTGGTATCATTGGTTATTATTTATTTGGGGTTACTGGTATAGGATCGAAGTTTTTCCCCGGAAGTGATAAACTCAGTTCAGTAAGTTCTGAGGATTTAGAAAAACTAAACGATAGAGTTGCTTTCCTTGCCCGGGAATTACAAGTTCTAAAATCTACTAATCAAAGACTAAAATATGCACTCGCTCTTGGTGATTCGTCATTAATTGACAGCCTTGGTGTGAATATTGATACTCTCAGGCAGCTTTACAAAACTCCCAAAGAAGGAAATATTTTTGGAGCTGTAATAGTATTTTTCACTAAACTTTTCATTCAACAGGAAAAAAGTGTTCTTTTCATTTTACCTGCCAATGGATATATTAGCAGGGCATTTGCTCCCGATAAGGGACATTATGGTATTGACATAGTACTAAAAGATGGAACACCGGTTTATGCGGCAGCTGGAGGATATGTCGTATTTTCTGGTTACACAAACAATTACGGACACATAATTATTCTAAATCATTCGGATGGTTATTTAAGTGTTTATAAGCATTGCTCATTAGTAATAAAAAAGGAGCGTGAGTTTGTTAGGCAAGGCGAGTTGATTGCTCTAAGCGGTAACAGCGGGTTAGCAACTACAGGTCCTCACCTGCATTTTGAAATTTGGCTTAATGGAAAACCCATTGATCCGGAATCTATTTTATTAAAAAACAAATAAGGAAAACATATGAAAAGCAAAATGAATGGTGATTCTGAGGAGATCACAATTATCAGCCACGGCGTTAAAGTTGAAGGCAAAGTTTCCAGCAATGGAAGCATAAGACTTGACGGCACAATCCAGGGTGATATTGTCTGCCAGGGTAATGTTACTGTTGGCGAACAGGGTGAAGTTTACGGAAAAGTTAATGGTCAGAGTATTACAATTGGAGGAAAAGTTGAAGGGACTGTTAATGCCAAGGAAAAACTGATTCTCGAGTCGAAAGCAAACTTGAAGGGAGATATGTTCACAAAAATTTTGGTGGTTGAAGCAGGAGCCAAATTCGATGGTAAGAGTAATATGAGCAACTCTTCAGTTTCTATTGAATCTCCCTCGACTGATTAATCGTTATGAAACTGGAACCTGACAAAATAAAAGGTACCAGTAATTTTTATAAAGATGTTGGACCTTATATTGGCCTGGGACTTCAGTTAGCTGTAACCGTAACTGTTATGGTATTTATTGGAATCTGGTTAGATGGAAAGTTTGAGACCACTCCCATGCTCACAATAGTCTGTGCATTCTTTGGTGTATTTGCGGGTATGTATACATTTATAAAGTCTGTTCTGAAAGCTGGTAATGATAAAAAATGAAAAGGTACTTATTAGTTTTGCCTTAATTTTTTCGATCGTTATACTTCTTTTATTAACATCTTTTTATCTTCTGTCAGAAATAACAGAGATAGTATACAAATCCATTTTACTGGGGACATTTCTATCATTTATAAATTTTTCTATAGGCTTTTTACTGATTAAGTTCAGCATAGATAAATCCGAAAAAGTATTTCTATTTGCGTTATGGGGAGGTCTCCTTTTCAGGCTAATCCTCGGTTTAACCCTTGTATTAATTATCCTCATTTTTTTGGAAATAAACACATATGGGTTTATATTTTCAATCCTTTTTTTTTACGTTTTTTACTTATTTATCGAAATATTTTATTTGAATTTAGGGAGAAATCGCCGTTTTGGCAGAAATTAACAGAATAGACTCTTTGAACACTGTCGCAGACACTCTGAATACATCTGGTGGCTCCGATAGCGATTGGATTTTACACCATATAATGGATGCTAAAGAGTTAGAACTGCCGTTCCTTGGTTACGTCCAGCTTCCTCAGTTCCCGCCAGTTTTTGGAATTGATATTACGCCAACCAAGCACGTGATTTTTATGTGGATTGCTGCATTTTTACTCCTGCTAACTTTTTATTTTGTTGCAAAGAATTATAGGATATCTCTGATTCCCAAACGGCTGGCTAATTTCTTTGAAGTAATAATAATTTTTGTTCGGGATGAAATAGCAGTACCAACTTTAGGGAAAGCGTATAAATCATTTCTTCCTTTCTTATTAACATTATTTTTCTTTATTCTTTTTGGAAATTTTCTCGGGTTAATTCCTTTTTCAGCAACATTCACCAGCAATATTGCCGTAACTGCAACACTTGCAATCATTTCCTTTTTAATGATTCAACTTGGAGGAATAAGACATAACGGATTTTTTGGTTACTTTAAAGGATTAGTCCCCCACGGAATTCCAATGTGGCTGCTGCCCCTGATGATACCTGTGGAAATTCTTGGTTTGTTTACAAAACCATTTGCGTTGGCGATACGACTTTTTGCAAATATGATCGCAGGTCACACTGTTATTCTTGCACTGATTGGATTGATATTTTTTATGGGGACAATATTTATCGCACCAGTTTCAATTGCATTCGCAGTTTTTATTTATCTTTTAGAAATTTTAGTTTCGTTAATTCAAGCTTATATATTTACAATGCTCACTTCCTTGTTTATAGGAATGGCAGTACATCAGGAACATTAATTTATTAACAAATATTAAAGGAGTACTTAAATGGATTTAGCATGGTTAGCAGCAGGTATTGGCGCCGGATTAGTTGTAATCGGCGGTGGACTTGGAATCGGTAAACTTGCAAGCTCAGCAATGGACGCAAGCGGAAGACAGCCGGAAGCAGCAGGCGCTATCAGAACTTCAATGATTATTGCAGCGGCACTTATCGAGGGAATGTCATTCTTCGGATTGGTTATCTGCATTCTTCTTGCTCTTAAAGCATAAACTAAAAATCATTTGAGAAAATAAATGTTAACTCAAATTACACTTGCGGTTATAGCAGCAGGCGGTGGTGAAAACGGCGGTCTTCTCGACGTTAACCCCGGCTTGATGATCTGGACTGTTATTACTTTTATAGTTCTTGTTCTGATTCTGAAGAAAGTAGCCTGGAAGCCAATACTCACCGCCCTTGATAAACGTGAAAACGATATAAGGGAAGCATTAGCTCAGGCTGAAAAAGCTAAAGATGAAGCGAAAAAGATTCTTGAAGAAAATCAGGCAAATCTTGCTAAAGCTGAAGAGGAATCAAAGAAAATTATTGAGCAGAGTCGTGCTTACGCGGAATCACTTAAAGAGCAGATGATTAAGGATAGCAAAGATCAGGCAAAGAAAATTGTTGATGAAGCTTCTTCTGAAATTCAGAGGAAAAAAGATTCTGCTTTTGAAGAGTTGAAAGGACAAATTGCTGAGATTGCTGTAGATGCTGCAGAGAAAATTATCAGGGAATCACTCGACGCACAAAAAAGCAAGCAGGTAATTGATAAGTATTTGAATGATGTGACGAAAAATTAATAATGGCTGATTTTAGAATTCTACATAGATACGCGACTTCTTTACTTGAGACTTCTCTCGAAAAGAATAATCTTGAAGTTGTCACCTCTGATATCCAGCTTCTCGTTAAAACATTCGAGCAAAGTAAAGAGTTGAAGAGAATGCTCAACAGTCCGGTAGTAAGACCTGAAATAAAGCTTAACATTCTAAAAGAGATTTTCAGTAAAAAAATATCGAAGGATTCGATGGATTTTGTTGAGTTTATAATTTTGAAGAAGCGTGAGAGTTTATTGAATTCAATTGGCAAAAGATTTTTAGAGTTACGTGACGAACATCTTGGTATTGCTAATGTTTTTGTGACATCTGCAACTGAATTTTCAAACGAACAGAAGAGCGTTTTCCAATTCAGGCTGGAGAAAATACTCGATAAAAAAGTTCGACTAAATTTTAAAACTGATTTAAATCTTGTTGGTGGATTCATAGCTAAAGTTAATGATACACTTTATGATGCTTCAATCAGACATCAACTAGAATTACTGAAGAAACAATTTTTAACGGGTGAGATATCACTCAACTAATTAAAAGAAGTTTAAAAGGAATTAAGTATGGCTGAAGTAAGACCCGACGAAATATCGGCGATATTAAGGAAACAGCTTTCCGGTTTCGAGAGCGAAGTTGATATTTATGATGTCGGTACCGTTCTGCAGATAGGTGATGGTATTGCACGTGTTTATGGTTTGAGCAAAGTTATGGCAACTGAGCTCGTCGAGTTTCCTAATGATGTAATCGGAATGGTTCTTAACCTTGATGAAGACAGCGTCGGCTGTGTTCTTTTTGGTGAAAGCTCGCTGGTTAGAGAAGGTGATACTGTTAAAAGAACCAAACGGGTTGCTTCTATTCCAGTCGGAAAAGAATTACTTGGACGTGTAGTTAATCCGTTGGGCAAACCAATTGATGGAAAAGGTGCAATAAACACTGACAAGTTTCTACCCATTGAAAGAAAAGCACTTGGTGTAATTCAAAGACAGCCCGTAAAAGAGCCAGTGCAAACCGGTATTGCTGCCATTGACGCAATGATTCCAATTGGCAGGGGACAGAGAGAATTAATTATTGGTGACAGACAAACAGGTAAAACAGCTGTTGCTATCGATGCCATCATTAACCAAAAATATACTCACACCGAAGAAGCTAAGTCACTCGGTATAAAACCGGTTTATTGTGTTTATGTTGCGATCGGTCAGAAGAGTTCAACTGTTGCGCAGGTTGTTGCCAAACTGCAGGAACACGGTGCTATGGAATTCACAACAGTTGTTGTTGCTTCTGCCTGGGAACCGGCCCCACTTCAGTACATTGCACCATATTCAGGCGCTACTTTGGGTGAATATTTCCGTGACAATGGAATGCATTCACTTGTCATTTATGATGACTTATCGAAACAAGCTGCAGCTTACCGTGAACTTTCTCTATTATTAAGAAGACCTCCCGGAAGAGAAGCTTATCCAGGTGACGTATTCTATCTCCATTCAAGATTGCTTGAAAGAGCTTCAAAATTAAATGATGAACTTGGTGGTGGAAGTTTAACAGCATTACCAATTATTGAAACACAGCAGGGAGACGTTTCGGCATACATTCCGACAAACGTAATCTCTATTACTGATGGACAGATATATCTTGAATCAAGTTTATTCAACTCGGGTGTCCGCCCTGCTATCAACGTTGGTATTTCTGTATCTCGTGTCGGGGGTAATGCACAGATCAAAGCGATGAAAAAAGTTGCAGGTTCACTCAAACTTGATTTAGCTCAGTACAGAGAACTTGAAGCATTTGCTAAATTCGGTTCAGATCTTGATCAATCAACATTAAAAACTCTCAATAAAGGTGCACGGCTGGTTGAATTGCTAAAGCAAGGTCAGTATGCTCCAATTTCTGTTGAAAGACAGATTGTCAGCATCTTTTTAGGAACAAAGGGATATATGGATTCTATTCCAGTATCTGATGTGAAAAGATTTGAAAAAGAAGCGCTTGAATTCTTCGAAGTAAAACATAAAGACATCCTCGAAACTCTTAAGAAAGAAAAAGATATTTCCAAAGATCTTGATGAAAAAATTAACAATGCAGCGAAAGAATTTCTTAAAGTATTTAAGAAGACAGCTTAATTAGATTTTAGATGGCTACACTCAGAGACATAAAAAACAGAATAGTTGGTGTTAAAAGCACCCAGAAAATTACCCGTGCAATGAAGATGATTGCAACGGCTAAGCTCCGTGGTGCTCAGCAGAGGATTGTTGGTGCTCGTCCTTATTCAAATAAAATCGCTGAAATGCTTTCACGTCTTGCTGCTGATGACTCATTGCAGACTAATCCTTTTTTTGCTGCAAGACCGGTTAAAAAAATATGTGTGGTTGTTATTACTGCAGATAGAGGTTTGTGCGGTGCGTTCAACACAAATATTATCAGGGAAGCGACGAGCTATATAAATGAAGAGCAGAAGAATGAAGGTTCAGTTTCGGTTTTTACTTTGGGTAAAAAAGCCACTGATTATTTCAGTAAGAGAAATTATACGATACAGGGAAAGATTGTTGGCTTATTCGGCTCACTTGAATATCAATCAACTACTCAATTATACAATGAATTAGTGCCGAAATATTTAAGCGGCGAGTTTGATAAGATAATACTTATTTACAATGAATTCGTCTCGATGATACAACAGAAAATTGTGGAAGTTCAGTTATTGCCAGTACCGTTAATTGAAACTAAAGAAGAAGAAAAAAAATATTCCTCAAATTATATTTTTGAGCCAGACCAGCTTTCTATTTTTGAATCTCTGATACCAAAGCATTTAAAGGTTCAGATATGGAGAGCACTTCTGGAATCCAATGCAGCCGAGCTTAGTGCAAGGATGACTGCAATGGATAATGCGACAACGAATGCTCAGGAATTGATTCGTTCATTGAATTTAAAATATAACAAAGAAAGACAGGCTGCAATAACTAAAGAGATTCTGGAAATAGTTTCCGGTGCAAATGCACTTAAAGCAGGATAGATTCATTCACTATACTTTTATACCCATATACCTTTTACCCATATACCATATACCCTGAACAATGTTTGAAGATTTATCATTAAAAATAGAAAACGCTTTAAAGAAGGTCAGGGGACAGGGACGTCTGAGTGAAAAAAATATTTCTGATACTCTCAGAGAAATCAGAAGAATATTGCTTGATGCAGATGTAAACTATAAAGTTGCAAAAGAATTTATTGATAAAGTTTCTGAAAAAGCACTTGGCAAGGAAGTTGTCGCTTCGATTACTCCGGGTCAACTGATTACGAAAATTATTTTTGATGAACTCGTTACCTTGCTCGGTTCTTCTCAGACTGAGTTGAAGCTGAATCCTTCTGGTATTACTGTGATCATGGTTGTTGGATTGCAGGGATCAGGTAAAACAACCTTTTGTGCTAAGCTTGCAAAGCGTTTAATGGATCACAAAAGAAAAGTTTTATTGGCAGCTGCGGATGTTTACAGACCTGCTGCGGTTGAGCAGCTAAAGCAGCTTGGTGAAAAGATTGATACAAAAGTTTTTTCACTCACTGAACCAGACGCAAAAAGAACTGCAACCGATGCACTGAAATTCGCCAAAGAAAATAATTTTGATACACTGATAATTGATACTGCTGGTCGTCTGCACATTGATGAACAGATGATGAATGAGATCGCTGATATAAAAAAGCTTGTCATTCCTTCAGAAATACTTTTTGTTGTTGATTCGATGACAGGGCAGGATGCGGTAAATTCTGCCAAAGCTTTTAATGAAACTGTAGATTTTGATGGAATAGTTCTCACAAAACTTGATGGTGATGCCCGTGGCGGAGCAGCTTTATCAATACGGTCAGTAGTTGGAAAACCGATCAAATTCATCAGTAATGGTGAGAAAACTGACGCTTTAGAGCCTTTTTACCCTGATCGCCTTGCATCACGGATTCTTGGAAAAGGCGACGTAATATCACTTGTTGAGAAGGCTCAGCATAGTTTTGATGAGAAGGAAGCGGAGCGGCTCGAAGAAAAGTTCAGGAAAAATCAATTTGATTTTGATGATTTTCTTAAGCAAATTAAAGTCATCAAGAAAATGGGTTCTCTGTCATCACTGCTTGGAATGATTCCAGGACTTAATCCGCAGATAAAAAATGCGCAGGTCGATGACAAAGCATTAGTAAGAGTTGAGGCAATTATCAACTCGATGACTTTAAAGGAACGAGGGAATCCAAAAATTTTAAACGGAAGCAGAAGAAAAAGAATTGCACGCGGCAGCGGAACTTCAATTCAGGATGTGAACCGGCTTCTGAAACAATTTGAAGAAATGAAAAAGATGATGAGCAGATTTTCTGGCAAGTCATCATTCGCAAACCTGTCAATGGGCAGGTGAGTTTAAATTACAATGAATAAATAATGTATTAATCGGAAAGGTTATAATAACTTGGCAGTTAAGTTAAGATTAAGAAGAATGGGTAAGAAAAAGCAGCCGATTTATAAAATGGTTGCAGCAGACTCAAGGTCACCCAGAGATGGAAAATTTCTCGAAGTGGTTGGTTTCTATAATCCTTTAACAAATCCTCATACACTGGATTTAAAGGAAGATAGAATTATGTACTGGCTGAATGTTGGTGCGCAGCCGACACATACAGTAAAAAGTCTTCTGAGGCAGAAAGGAATTACTCTTAAGAAAGAATTAATGTCTAAAGGTCTGGATGAAGAAAAGATAAAAGCTGAGCTTGAGAATTGGCAGAAGATGAAAGAAGCCGGCTTGAAAAAGAAGTCTGACAAAAAATTATCCAGGAAAGCAAAAGCAAAACAGGAAGCTGAAACTGCGGCACCACCTGCCGAAGTACAGGCTCCTGCAGAAACACCGGCTCCTGAAGAAACACCAGCTCCTGCTGAAGCACCGGCTTCTGCAGAAACACCGGCACCTGCTGAAGCACCGGCTCCTGCTGAAGCACCGGCTCCTGCTGAAGAGCCAAAGTCGGAAGAAAAAAGCGAATAAATTACAAGCAGAAGTTAAAAGCGCTGCTTCTGTTTCTTAACTGATCGAAGAAATTCTTTCAGTAAATCGTAGTTAAATATATTACTGCTAATAGCGCTGGCACAGGAGGCTCTTATGAAAGAGTTTATTGAATTTATTGCGAAGTATCTTGTTGACAGTCCCGATAACGTGGTGGTTGAAGTGAAAACTGCTGAGGACAAGAATATTATCCTTACCCTTAAAGTAAAGCAGGATGATATCGGGAAAGTCATCGGGAAAAAAGGAAAAACTGCACTCGCGATGAGAACCCTCTTAACAGCAATTGCTGCGAAAGAAGGAAAGCGTGCAGTTCTTGAAATACTCGATTAGATGTTTTTATAATTGTTTTGGAATACTTTTTAATCGCAAAGATAGAGCAGGTTTACGGCAAGGATGGTTTTGTGGGGATTCAGTCATTCTCTGATTTTCCTGAAAGATACTCGGAACTGAACACTGTGTATATAGATTTCTGGGGAGATAAGAAAACATTTTACGTTGAAGACGTAAAGAATGTGAAGGGGAAAATTATAATTAAGTTTAAAAATTTTGACAGCTCGAGAGATTCGCAGGTACTGGTTGGCAGGGAAGTTTATGTTAATGAAAAGAATGTTGTAAGCTTACCTGAGAATCATTTTTTTGTGCACGATTTGATTGGCAGTGAAGTTATAATTGAAAAAAATAAATTTGGTACTGTTGCTGACGTGATTAAAGGAAAAGCAAACGATGTTCTTGTGGTTTTAACAGATGATAACCGGGAAACACTAATTCCTTTTGTTCTTAATTTTATTGAAAAGTTTGATGCTGCTGAGAAAAAGCTGATCCTTAACATCTCAAAGGATTTCCTTGAAGATGATGAGGATTGATATAATATCCGCGGTTCCGGATCTGCTTGAAAGTCCTTTGAAGACAAGCATAATAAAGCGTGCGCAGGATAAAGGAATACTTTCTTTGTTCATTCATAATCTTCGTGATCATGCATACAACAAGCACAAGCAGATTGATGACAAGCCTTTTGGCGGCGGACCTGGAATGGTGCTGAAACCCGAACCTTTCTTCGAATGTATTGAGGCACTGCAGGCAGATAGAAGTTATGACCACGTAATCTTCACAACTCCAAAAGGTAAAATTTTTAATCAGAAGCTTGCGAATGATCTTTCGCTTTCAAAAAACCTGCTGGTGATTGCAGGACATTATAAAGAAGTTGATGATCGTGTAAGGCAGAAATTTGCAACCGATGAAATATCTATCGGGAACTTCGTTCTGACTGGCGGCGAACTGCCTGCATTGATTATAATTGATGCAGTTGTGAGATTGATTCCGGGCGTACTTAATGACAGCGAAGCAGCACTTGATGATTCATTCCAGGATGGTGAAATAGTTGAAGCGCCCTATTTTACAAGACCTGCGGAATACAAAGGGATGAAAGTTCCTGAAGTTCTTCTTTCAGGCAACGAAAAAGAAATTAAAAAATGGAAAGAAGAGCAATCAAAAATTTTAACAGAAAAATGGCGTGAAATTAATTCAGTCAAAGGTCAATAAACCTCTGGCTTTAAAGAAGGAGTAAATTATGGATAAAGTAAACAGTATATTAAAAGAAAAACCCCGCACCGATCTGCCTGAATTCAGAGCGGGAGATCACATAAAAGTTTATGTGAGTATTATCGAAGGTGACAAAGAAAGAATACAGCCTTTTGAAGGTGACGTAATAAGTGTTCGCGGAAATGGACTCAACAAATCCTTTACAGTGAGGAAAATATCCAGCGGTGTTGGTGTTGAACGAATATTTCGCTTTAGCTCACCGAAGATTTCTAAAATTGAAATTCTCAAAAAAGGAAGTGTAAGGAGAGCAAAGCTTTATTACCTGCGTAGTCTTTCGGGTAAAGCTGCAAGAATTAAGGAGAAAAAAAGTTAAGAATATTATCAGTGCCGCCACAGGGCGGCTTTTTTTATGGAAACTAAATTTTTTCTTCCCCGAAATATTTTCTCTCAGATTCTTTTATCAGAGATTGCAGATAAATCAGAACTCGACACGGAATTCCTTCCATCATCATTGATTTCAAAAAGATTGAGTGATGACAAAAATTCCGTTGGACTTATCCCAACAATGGACCTTCTAACCAACAAAGATCTCTTTGTCTCATCTGAAATAGGAATTTCATTCGATGCTCTGCTTTCGAATTCGTACATTCATTTCAAAGAAGAGCAGGAAATGATTGATGAATTATTAATGAAGGGCGATGTTTCTTCTAACGAAGTTATTCTCAGCAAAATTCTGTTCAAAGAATTCTACGATGTTGAAATCAAAACAACTCTGTTAAACAGGGAAGTCTCTGACTTCAAAGATAATCTCCTGATTATCGGAGATGAGAATTATGAAAAAGAATTGTTCCTGAATGGGCTGAGTTTAGCCGAGGAAATAATTGAACTTATCAATGCGCCTTACGTTAATTTCGTTCTGGCAGGTAATTCAGAAGAAGTGTTAAAAGATTTCAATTCAAAATATAAAAGCAGCTTTACCAAAGGGCACGCAGATAATTATGAAAATCTATTCCCTGCGTTTCCTCAAACCTCGCTCGATTTTCTTTCAGTCAACATCCAGCATCTTGTTTTTGATTTGGAAGAACAGGATAGGGAAGGCATTAATCAACTCTTTCAAATGCCTTATTACCACGGAATGATTAAAGATATTATTGATGTGAAGTTTGTGTGATCTTCATACTTTCACAGCTTCATTTAGAACACATCTCTTTAATGCTGGTTTAAGTGAATCTTTCATAACAAGGTCTACTTTAATTCCGAGTCGATCTGATAATTCATTTTCAAGCCTGATAAATTCTATTAGCCCAGGCGTTTCAGAAAATGTAACCAGCAAATCCAGATCGCTTTTCTTTCTTTGTTCACTTCTGATAAATGAACCAAAAACTTCAATTTCTTTTACATTGTATGTTTTGGCTAAGTACGGTTTAAGGGAACGAAGAGTTGTTAATATTTTTTCTAAATCTTTATTCATCTGTTTGTTGTTGTAATTAACATCTGGAAAATACCAAAGTTGGGGTATATAGTAAACAATGCTTTGTTGGTTTAATTATTAATAAAAAATGTGAAGTTTGTTTAAATAATGGGCGATTCAGAGAATCGCCCTACAGGTAAACTAAATCTCTACGTGACTTACACTAATCACATTTGGATTTTCACTCATTTTTTTCAGCATATCGGCAGTTGCGGCATTCTTTAATTTCATTGTGCAGCTTGCAGCGATACCGCCATCAAAAATTACGTTCTCAATTTCTTCTACATTTATATCACCTTCTCTGAGCAAGTCGAGAACACTGGCAAGAACACCCGGTTTGTCATAATGTTTAACAACAAGCTGGTAATGTGCATCAGTTATCTTTGCCCGGTTCACCCAATGGTCAATTACTCCGCTGTGAATGTAGTGGTTAATGATATTTATGGTTTCCTCTGCGACAGCATCCTGTGCCTGTTCAGTTGAAGCTCCTATGTGATGAGTTACGTAAATATTCGGATTGTTCTGCAATTTAGAAGCAACTTCACCAGATTTAGCTTCAGGTTCACCCTTAAATACATCGCAGGCGTAGCGGATATTTTTTTCTTTGATTGCTTCCAGCAGATCATCTTCAACTACAATATCCTGGCGTGAAGTGTTAATCAGGTAAGCTCCATTCTTCATATAGCTGAAAATCTGCTTGTTGAACAAACCTTTAGTTTGTGGTGTTGCAGGAAGATGGATTGAAATAACATCGCACAGCGGAAGAAGCTGATCCATCTCTGAGAAATCTTTTATCTGAACTCCTTCAATTCTTGCGATATCTTTTCCATAAACATTCATTTGAAATGCAAGCGCTCTCTTTGCAACTTCTTTACCAATATTTCCGACCCCAATCAGGCCGAGAGTTTTTCCTTTCAATCCTTTTCCTTTGGAATATTTATCCTTGTTCCAAACGCTTTTATTAAAGTCGCTAATATTATCTGGAATAAATCTGTCGAGCGAAATCATTAATCCGATTGCAAGCTCAGCAACAGCAACTGCATTCATTCCGGGACAGTTGGTAACATAGACTCCCTTTTTATTTGCCGCCTGTATGTTGATGTTGTTAACACCGGAACCAGCACGAATTATAAGATTAAGCTTCTTTGATGAATTAATCGTTTCCTCGTTAACTACAGTTGAACGAACCACAATAATATCAACATCTTTTGCAGCTTCAGGTAGATCCTTTTCACCAAGCTTTGGCTGATAATTTACATCCAGATCGAGATCTTTCATCTGCTGAATGTATTTATCCGGAAATTTATCGGCTACTAATACTTTAAGTTTCATAACTACCTCTATGTTTAATTTTACTTAGTTTATGCTGAACTTGTTTCAGCATCTTAGATTTTTATGCTAAAGTTTCCGAAACAAGCCTGTCTGCCGAAAGGCAGGTTCGGAATGTAAATTTATCTTCCTAAGGAATCCCCGGAAACGATTCCACAAATTTAACTTTAATATCTGCAAACGATTCTACTATCTTCACTTTAATATCAGGAAACGAATCAACAATCTGCCATTCACCGCAATCATCCGGGAAAGAATTAACTATTTTAACTTTCAGATCAGGGAACGACTCAACTACCTGCACAGTCATATCAGGAAAAGAATCCACAAACTGTATTTTACCATAAAGCTTCATACCGTTGAAGGTGCATTCATCTTCGTTAATCTCATCTTCTGATTGAGCGAACAAGTAGCTGTTAGAAGTTATTAAGCTTACAACAATGACAGATAATACTTTTAATAATTTTAAAAACATTTTATCTATTTAGTCTTCGTGGTTCTCAGTGCCTTCTCTGTGCACTCTGTGTAATAATCCCTTTCCTTACACAGAGATCACAAAGAACCACAGAGGTTCACAGAGTTTTTATTTCAACATCGGAATTTTAACATTCCACTTTTTAGCATTCTCAATTGCCTGCTCATAGCCGGCATCTGCATGTCGCATAACTCCCATTCCTGGATCGTAAGTCAGAACGCGTTCTAATCGTTCTTCAGCTTCTTTTGAACCATCAGCTACAACCACCATTCCTGCGTGAATTGATTTGCCAATTCCAACTCCGCCGCCGTGATGAAGTGAAACCCAGCTTGCACCGCCTATTGCATTCAACAACACATTCAGTATTGGCCAATCGGCAATTGCATCACTGCCGTCAATCATAGCCTCGGTTTCCCGGTTTGGAGAGGCAACTGATCCACAGTCAAGATGATCTCTTCCAATAACAATCGGAGCTTTAACTTTTTTATCAGCAACAAGTTTGTTGAAGATCTTTCCCATCTTCGCACGTTCGCCGTAACCAAGCCAGCAAATCCTCGCAGGCAATCCCTGGAAGTGAACTTTTTTCTGAGCCATATCAATCCAGTTGATAAGTGCTTTGTTCTCGGGGAAAGTTTCTTTTACAGCTTTATCTGTCTCGTAAATATCATTCGGATCGCCTGATAATGCAGCCCAGCGAAATGGTCCTTTACCATCACAGAAAAGCGGACGAATAAATTCAGGAACAAATCCGGGAATATCGAATGCGTTGCTTACTCCGTTTTCTTTTGCTTCACCGCGAATGTTGTTGCCATAATCAAAAGTAATTGCTCCACGTTTCTGAAATTCAAGCATTGATTCAACGTGTTTTACGATTGTCTGACGTGAAAGTTTAATGTATTTGTCTGGATCAGATTTTCTTAATTCAATCGCTTCTTCGAAACTCATTCCCATCGGAACGTAACCATTTAAAACATCGTGAGCAGAAGTTTGATCTGTCAGTACATCTGGAATAATATTTCTTTTTAAAATTTCAGGAAGGATTTCGCCAGCATTTCCAACAAGTCCGACTGACAAAGCTTCCTTCTTAACTTTTGCATTAAGAACTTTATCAAGAGCTTCATCTATGTTATCAGTTAGAAAATCAAGATAACCGGTATCAATTCTTTTCTGTGCACGTGAATGATCAACTTCAATCCCAAGAAATGCGGCACCATTAAAAGTAGCTGCAAGAGGTTGAGCACCACCCATGCCACCTAATCCAGCAGTGAGTACAAATTTTCCTTTCAGCGTTCCACCAAAATATTTGCGTGCACATTCGGCAAAAGTTTCATAAGTGCCTTGAAGTATTCCCTGAGTGCCGATGTAAATCCAGCTTCCTGCGGTCATCTGTCCGTACATTGTTAAGCCAAGCTGTTCAAGCCTCCGGAATTCATCCCACGTTGCCCAATCAGGGACAAGCATTGAGTTTGATATAATTACTCTCGGTGCATTTGTGTGTGTTCTGAAAATTCCAACCGGCTTGCCTGACTGAACTAAAAGTGTTTCATCATTTTCAAGTTTTTTTAATGATTCAACTATTGCTTTGAAAGCATCCCGGTTACGTGCAGCTTTTCCTGATCCTCCATAAACAATTAAGTCTTCCGGTCTTTCTGCAACATCCGGATCGAGGTTATTCATCAGCATACGCATTGCAGCTTCCTGTATCCAGCCTTTGCAGCTTAATGTTGTTCCTGTTGGTGCTTTAATAATTTTTTCTGTTGCGATCATTATTCATCCTTTAAAATGATTTTCATAGATATCTGCGTATTGCTTATAAAGTGATTTCATCAACCACTTTTTAAGGAACCAGCTTTTATCCATCTGCTTCTTCAGATAATCAATATTCTGTTTAATGTTGTTTGCGAGTCTGATCTTTTCATCCTTTGTAAGCTTAACGCTATCTTCATTCCCATTTAACTTTTCTAAAATCGAGTTGAATGCTTTTGCTTCACCAAAAAATTTATCATCGCTGCCCATCTGCTTCAATGCCTGCTTGCAGAAAGAAGAAAGCAGTTTCTTTTCGTTCTTATTGAATTCAAAATTATAGTTTGCGAATAGTTTTTTCATTTGCCTTTTAATTATTTGTTTAATTGATTACGGACTTTTTGATACCCCGGTTTGATAATATCATAAATGTACCGAAGCCGTTCTTTGTATGGGATGAAAGCAGATTTCATTGAGTTAATAGTAATTTTTTCTATTTCGTCAAAGCTGAGATTGAAATATTTCACAGCGGTTAAAAATTCCCTTGTCATATTTGTTGCGCTCATTAAACGGTCATCAGTATTTATTGTAACTCTGAATTTTTCTTTAAACAATATTCCGAAAGGATGATTTTCAAGTTTATCCACAGCACCTGTGTGAAGATTACTTAGCAGGCATATCTCCAGCGGAATTCGTTTATCCAAAACATATTGAGCTAGTTCACCAAAACTAACGACTTCTCCCTGTTCGTTAATTACTATGTCTTCAAGCAATCTTGTTGCGTGTCCGATCCTGTGTGCACCGCACCATTGAATAGCCTGCCAGATAGATTCTTTTCCGAATGCTTCACCTGCATGAATCGTTATATTAAAATTGGAACGCTGAATAAACTGAAATGCATCAACATGTTTCTTGGGCGGGTAGCCGCCTTCTTCACCGGCGAGATCAAATCCAACCACACCATCATTTCTGAAATTAACTGCAAGCTCTGCTATCTCAAGAGTGTTTTTCATATTCCGCATACCACAAAGAATCAAACCATAGCCAACACCAAAATCTTTTTTACCTCTCTCCAATCCTTTCAACACAGCTGTGACAGTATCTTCAAGGTACAAATCTTTATCTGTATGATAGATTGGTGCAAACCTCGTTTCCACATAAGCAACTCCATCTGCTTTCATATCTTCCATCATTTCATAAGCAACTCTTTCCACTCCCTCCTTGGTTTGCATAACTGCAGTAGTGTGCTCAAAGCCTTTCAAAAACTCAACGAGGCTGCCTTTGTTCGCTCCAATATGAAACCATTCAGCAAGTTCATCTTTATCGCTTGTTGGCAGTTTTTTATAATTCAGATCCTCAGCCAGATCAATTATTGTTTGTGGTCGAAGTCCGCCGTCAAGATGATCGTGCAGAAGAACTTTTGGAACAGAATTTATTATTTCTTTGGTTATCAAAATTTCCTCTATTTTCTACTCAAAAATTACCCTTTTAAGCCCCCAAAATCAATTTAAACCAGAGTCCTGTGATTTTTATATATCTGTCTTTTAAGCAGAATAATTGTATTTTTGAAATACAAAAATCATCTGAAATTAACAAATCAATAACTTTAATCATCCATAAGAATGGAGTTAATATGAAAAATTCCAAACTAGTTGTCTTCGGAATGTTATTATTAGGAATGATGTTCCTTGGATTCCAGTGTGCCTCAACCGAACTCACAAGTGCGAAACTTTATATCCAGCAGAAGAACTGGGATAAAGCCATCGAAACTTTGAATACAGAAGTAACAAAAAATCCCAAGAGTGATGAGGGTTACTTTCTTCTTGGCACGGTTTACAGTGAGCTTGATAATGTAGATATGATGATGGATTCGTTCGATAAATCTCTTGCGATAAGCAAAAAGTTTGCAAAGAATATTGAAGATTACAAAGCATTTCAATGGGCAAATAATTTTAACAGAGGAGTAAGTCTTTTCCAGAGAGGAAATAAAGTTACAGATGAGGACAGCTCTAAAATGTACTTCGATATGGCTATCGACGCGTACAACAAAGCGATTATGCTGGAACCGGATTCCGCAGAGACGTACAGAAATCTTGCTTTCGTTTATTTGACCACTGGTAAAATTGAAGAATCTATCCAGCCGCTCACAAAACTTGTCGAAATTGAACAGGCAGAAGAAGGTTACCAATATCTTGGTGAAGTTTATTATACGCTGGGTGCAAATATTATGAACGACTTTAAATTCAATTCTAATCCGCAGGACAGCGTTAAAGCGATGGATTACTACGACAAGGCAATTGTTACACTTGAAGAAGGATTAAAAAAATATCCGGAAAATTCTGAAATGCAGGTTGCGCGTACTAGCGCTTACATTGGAGCAGGCAGAATAGCAGAAGCAATTGAAGCTTCTAAAATCCTGGTTGAAAATGAACCCGACAATAAAATTTATCACTATAATTATGGAGTGCTTCTCCTTAATTCAGAAAAATATCCTGAAGCAGAAACACAGCTTCTTGAAGCATTAAAGATTGATCCTGAATATGAAAATGCAATTTACAATCTTGGCGTTACCTACGTGAAATGGGGAACTGCAATGAATAAAGAAGCTGAGGCACAGGGAATTTTAAGCGAGGATTATAAACAGAAATATCAAGCATCTCTTGAGTACTTAGAAAAGGTAGTTGAAAAAGATCCGACTAATATTGTAGTGTGGGAACTCCTTGGAAAAGTATATTCAGTTCTTGGATTACAGAATGAAGCAACTAAAGCTTTCGAAAAAGCAGATCAATTAAAATAAAGTGAAAAAAATGAATCAGAACAAACCTCCTCAGGGACAGCAGATAAACATAGAGCTTGGCGAGAAAGAAGCAGAAGGAATTTATTCCAACCTTGCTATAATAACTCACTCGCCGGCAGAGTTCATTATTGATTTCACACGCATTGTGCCCGGTGTGCCGAAAGCAAAAGTGCTGTCAAGAATTATAACCACACCGCAGCACGCAAAGATGCTTATGAAAGCGCTGAAAGATAACATTGAAAAATTTGAAGCACGTTTTGGTGAGATTAAAATGGAAATACCGCAGGACCAGCACTTTGGTTTTGTCCCTCCGAAAGGACCTGAGAAGGTGAATTAGGCCCTCCCCTTAATCCCCTCCCAAAGGGAGGGGAAATGGAAATAGAAATGCCATCTCATTTATTTGGGATGGCATTTTTAATTTCGACTTACAATTTCTTTCACTTGATTTAATTGAATCGAATGAATTTGAACTCAATAATTGTTTTGTAGGGACGTACTGAATACGTCCCTTGTTTGCTTTGGGCGAATTCAATTCGCCCCTACAGTATTTTGTATTTGTTAGGGCGAGTCAATGACTCGCCTTTTTTATTTTAGAATATATGGAAGAAAAAAATGCTGGGGGGTTGAGGGTTGTGTTAATTAGCGTTTAATTTTTTTATTAACTCTTTGCTTTTATTAAACTAAAAAAATTTTCTAAACGGTCCCTAAATTCCTTAACGTTTGTTCGAAGTTGATTTTCGATTTTCTCATCAATCAAAGTTACACTTCGTAATACCCACCGTAAATATAATGAACGAAAAATTCCTTGTCTGGAAAATTCTTTTTTTATTGAAGGCAATTTTATTTTTGACAACTCTGTCTTAATAGCATTGGGTATAAAACTGGAATTTTTAACTCTACTGTGAAATAATTCGATTTCTACTTGGAGACTTGTGTAGTTATTTTCTGATAACATTTTTTGCGAATAAATTAAATCTGCATAATCAATGAGGTATATCAAATACTTGATTAATAAATCTAGATTTGAAATTTTATGCAATTCTTGTTCATCTATTGTCATTTTATTAAGCATATAACGGCGTTGTGCTTAACCCGCAGCCAAAAACAAGACTGCCGAATAGAAGCACAAACTTTAATTATTTAAAAAATATTGTTTAGTATGAACACCTTGAACAAGTTTGCCGAAACGGAGCACCTAACATTAAAATTATAAAAATGCCGAATGCGAAAACGCTGTCGGGTTGAAGCACTGGTTAGGTTTACGCTCTATATTACTTAACTGGGTTCCAATCTGGATAATCATTTGTTGGAACGGTACTTCCAGCACTATTTGTTAATTTCGTAATCATATTATCAGATAAATTTTTTACATAAATATCAGTTCTTAATTCAGTATCTGAGAAAGCTGAAAATATAATTATATCTCCAATTGAAGAATAAACAGGTGTCGATTGAACACTTCCAAAATCAACAATCAATTCTTCATTATTTCCATTAATATCAACTCTGAATATTTTATCATAATATCCAAGATCAGTTTCAGGAGCAACAAATAAAATATTATTATTACTCGGAGAAAATGTGGATTTTATAATTGGATCCTTCTTGCTTAGTTCTTTTATGTTGCTTCCATCTATATCCATTATATGTAGCGAAGCTTTACCACTATCATTATCTCGAAATGATCTGAAGATTATTTTGTCATAATGAGGTGAGACAACAGGACAGAAATCAAATACCGTCCCATCTGTAATATGAATTAGATTGCTTCCATCAGAATTTATAGAACAAATTCCATTTCCACCAAATACTATTTTATTTTGTTCTATCCAATTTGGATAATTTCCTTCGATTAATAATGTTTGCTTAGAACCATCTGCATTTATAATATAGATTTGTCTGATATTTTGTTCTGAAAAAACTTGAATCAATATTTTTGCATCCGGTGACCATTCAATCCATTCATATCCATTATAAATATTTAGATCAAAAGATATTTGTTTTTGATTGGAGCCATCTTTATTCATAACAAATAATTGATTCTTCCCATTTACTTCTGAGAGATAAGCAATTCTTTCTCCATCGGGCGACCATTTGGGAAACCAATCTTTCACATTATTGTTTGTTAATCTTGTTTGATTACTTCCATCAGCATTCATAACATATATTTCAAAATTCCCATCGCGATTGGAAGTGAAAACAATTTCATAATTAAGTTGTGAAATATCTGGCTCAGTAATTCTTTCTTTACAACTATAAATTGTAAAAAGGACAACTGTTATAAATAATATTTTTATATACTTCATAGTAAACCTAACTATTACTTATACTGCACAGATATATTGCTTAAAGAACGTATATATGCGTACAGCTGCATATCTACGTTCCATTTGTTCTCTAATTTTCTCAAAATCTCATCATTTAAAAATATCCTCTGTATATATACGTTCCGGTGTCTTGTCAGTCTATCATACTCCTCACGCACCAATATTGTCTGGTACATTGAAATAAAATCACTTTAAACTTAGGCAAGTTTATTGTTCGGTTCAATTGCGGAATAGCAAGTCTTTGGGATGAAGAAGGCTAAAGCTGGAAAGCAGTTTTTTTTTGATTTTAGAGTGATTCCGCTAAAAGCGAGACCTCGCAAGGCGGGGATTAACGATTTGTGAACTTAAGAAGTAAATAATCTAAAATCATAAATCGCCAACCTGCCTTTGCCGAAACGAAACTTCGTCTTCGTGAAGGCAGGTCGTTAATCTTAGATCTTTAGCAGAGATTAATACTTCATCCTCGGCAGAGTAATAAAAGTACCCGCAACAAAAATCAGATTTGCAAACCACGCAGTTAAAACCGGATCCATCGCACCGTTCTTGCCAAATGCCTGGCTCACTTTCATAAATACAAGATAGATAAAAGTGATTAGGATATTCATACCAACCTGAGCAGCCAGTCCACTTTTTCTTTTGTTGGCGGATATCGGCAGTCCAAACAGAACAATTATGACGCATGTCATTGCAAAAGCAAAACGAGAATGATATTCTATCTGAGCAATAACCGGATTTGTACCGGCTCGTTTTTGTGAATCAATTAAATCTGAAAGTTCACCCAGGTTCATCTCTGCAGGTTTCTGCTGCTTCTTCGTCAGGTCAACCGGTTGAAAGTGAAGATCACTTAATTTCAGACTGTCGAAATATTCAGCCGTTTCGGTAATATCTGTGAAGGATCTTCTGATACCTTGCTTCGCAATCCACAATCCGCTAAGTGAATCGTACTCAAGTTTTTGTGCATCTATTCTGCCCCGCATTTCTGTCAGATCTAGTTCGTTAAAATCCTGAATGCTCACTCTGTTTGCCCAATTCAAGTTGCTGTCGAAATATGATATACTGACAATCCTGGTTTTGCTATCCTGGAAATAAATATTACTGCCCGTAAAGCTCAATCCTTTTTTAAGATAAGTTTGTTCAATATAGATTTTTGTTTTGTTTGCCATCGGCACAATATATCCGCCAAAATAAAGAGAGACAATACTGATGAGCAAAGCTGTGACAACGAATGGAGCCATAAAGCGGTAAAGGCTTACTCCACTTGCCCGCATTGCAGTAAGTTCACTTAACGTTGATACCTTACCGGCAGTGAACATTGCACCAAAAAGAACAGCAACAGGAGTTATTAGTTTTATTATTTCCGGTGTGAATACAACATAATAGTGGAGGATATTAATCCACGGGACATTCTGATCAATGAAATCATCAAGATTTTCCATCGCATCAATCACAAGAAATATCAGGATGAAAGCAAGCAGACTAAAAAAAACCGTTTGCAGAAATTGCCGGATTAAATACTTGTCAATTATTTTCATTTGCT
>Ga0209498_1000064_pt1 | contig 55608 bp, 50 predicted proteins | sample WalLakDeSediment_FD_184131 | JGI IMG/M metagenome (GOLD analysis project Ga0209498, IMG submission 184131) | Lake sediment microbial communities from Walker lake, Nevada to study Microbial Dark Matter (Phase II) - Walker Lake 11/02/13 Deep... | ecosystem: Environmental > Aquatic > Freshwater >... | reverse complement strand
AGGTGGTCTTCCAGGATCCCGCTTCGTCGCTGAACCCGCGCCTGACGGTGCAGACCACATTGACCGAGCCCATGGCCGCGCATGGCATCGGCGCGGACGACGAGGACCGCACGGAACGCGCCCGTGCTGTGCTGGAACAGGTGGCCATGCCGCCGGGCGCGCTCTGGCGCTATCCGCATGAGTTCTCGGGCGGGCAACGCCAGCGCATCGGCATTGCCCGTGCCCTGGTGCTGGATCCGGACATCATCGTCTGTGACGAGGTCACCAGCGCCCTCGACGTCTCGGTACAGGCGGAGATTCTGCAGATCCTGGGGCGCCTGCGCGCGGAGCGACAGCTGGCGCTGATCTTCATCACCCACAACATGGGCGTGGTCGAGTATCTATCGGATCGCATGCTGGTGATGCGGGATGGCCGCATGGAGGAACTCGGCCGCACCTCGGAGGTGATCGCGCGCCCCAGGGCCGAGTACACACGGCACCTGCTCTCGGCGGTACCCAGGGTCAGCGATCACCTGGACACTAGTCAGCCGTCGACGGCGAGGTGGGCGGCAACGTAGAGGGTGAGCATCTGGCCGGCGCGGATGCCGTCGCCATTCAGCGCATTCCAGCGCTGCACATCGCTGATATCGACCTGGAAGCGGCGCGAAATCGCGCCCAGGGAATCGCCAGGCCGGATCTGGTATTCGACGCGCCGCAGGGTTTCCTCTGATGGGTCCCGCGGAATCTCGAGCACCTGTCCCGGCTGCAACATGGTATCGGCCGCCAGGTCATTCCGTTCCCGGATGCTGGCGACATTCACGCCGTACCGTCGGCTGATGGTCCAGAGGCTGTCGCCGGCCTGAACGGTATGATGCGGGTCTGCCGGGGCGACCGCCCGCCCTGGTGTGGCATTGGCTTTTACGGCCGCACCGGAAACCGGAACTCGCAGTCGCTGGCCGATCCGGATCATGTCCCCGTTCATGTCGTTGACGCCGCGCAGTTCGGCCACGGACACGCCATGCTGCCGGGCGATCTGGCCCAGGTTGTCGCCGGCGCGTACCTGGTACTCGGAGTAACGCACCAGTGGATGCTCGGGGCCGCGCTGCTGCAGGGCCACCTGCAGCCGCTGCGCCGCCGGCGCCGGCAGCAGAAGGTGCTGCGCCGCGTGCGGGTGCGTAATGGCCCTACGGTAGCCCGGGTTTAGCTGGAGGACTTCCCGCGCCTCGATGCGGGCCAGTTCCGCCACGTATTCGAGGTCGGCCTGCCGGCCCAGCTGAACGGGCTGGAGATAGGGTCGGTTCGCGAGTTTCGGCACCGTGATCCCGTGGCGCGCGGGGTGTTCGATCAGCGCGCGCAGTGCCAGGAGGCGCGGCACGTAGGACATGGCCTCGCTCGAGAGTTCGAGATTCCAGTAGTCGGTGGGGCGGCCGGCCGCGGCGTTTGCAGCCATGGCCCGGGCCACATTACCCTGTCCGAAATTGTAGGCGGCCAGTGCCAGATACCAGTCGCCGAAGCGGGCGTGCAGACTTTCCAGGTAATCCAGGGCGGCATGAGTGGATTGATAGACGTCGCGCCGGCCGTCGTACCAGTCGTCCTGGATCAGGCCGAAATGCTCGCCGGTGCTGGGAATGAATTGCCAGATTCCCGCTGCCATGCCCCTGGAAGTGGCCTCGGCCGCGTAGCCGCTCTCCACGATCGGGAGCAGGAGGAGTTCGCCCGGCAGACCGCGGCGCTCGATCTCCGTCAGGATGAAGTAGGCGAAGGGCTTGGCCCTGGCGGAGGATACTGTGATGATGTTCGGGTTTCGGCGGTAATGCTCGACGTAGACCGCAACGCGTGGATGGTCCAGGGCCTCGGTCATCGCGAACCCCAACCGGGCACGGGTCCAGATGTCGGGGGCATCCTCGGGTTTCATGGCCGGCTGCCGGAGCGCGCGGCTCGCATCCCGCGACAGGGCCGGCGCCGGACGCTGGGCGGTGCTCCGCTCCGCGCCTGCCGGGACCCCGTGGGTATCCCCGGACGCCGCGGTTTTCGCCGGATCATGCAGGCTGCAGCCGGTGCCCAGGAGGGCGGTGGCCAGCAGGGCGATGGATAGAGGAAGAAGCCGGATAATCATGGACCTGAAGCATAGTGCAGAGAGGACGTTTCACCAAGCGTTTCGGGCCGATTGCCTGCGCGACTGGTATGCCGGCCCACAGGGACGCCGGGTGCTGGAAATGCTGCGCCGTGAACTCGGCTCCCTATGCCCGCTGCGCTTCGGGGATTCCGTTCTGGAACTGGCCCCCATCGCACTGGTGCGTCCTGAATGGACCGGGCCGGCATGGATGGTACAGGTGGGCTCCGGGAGCGCAGGGCTGGATGCCGAGCCGGACCGATTGCCGTTGGCCCCGAACACCTTTTCCTGTGTGCTGGTGGCCCACGCGGGGATATCTTCCCTCGGCGCCGACGCGGTAATCGCCGAGGCCGCGCGCGTGCTCGCGCCCGAGGGGCACCTGTTCCTGCTGGAAATCAATGCCTGTCCGCCGGCCGGGGCGGGCAGCCTCGGGACCGTGCTGCCTGTCGGGCTGCAGCGCCGCGTCTACCGGCGTTGGCTGGAGCAGGCTGGCCTTGGCGTCCGCCGCCAACGGACCCTGAGCCTGCTGCCGGGGCGGTTTCCTCAGTCCCTCCATCGCCGCCTGGGCCGCATCGATGCGCTGGCAGCGCCATGGCTGCCGTTCCTGGGCAGCTGCGTCCTGACGGTGGCGAGACGCCGGGACGCGGCCCCGCTGTCGCCGCGAGGCGCGCGCATCCGCTGGTCGCGCCTGTCCGTTCGACCGGGCGGGGCCTCGCAATGGGCATAGGCGGCGATGTGGTCTACATCTTCACGGACGGTGCCTGCCGGGGCAATCCGGGTCCGGGTGGCTGGGGCGCGGTACTGCGATTCGGTGGCAGGGAACGCGATCTCTACGGCGCGGAGCCCGAGACGACCAACAACCGGATGGAGCTGATGGCAGCGATCCGCGCGCTGGAGGCCCTGAAGCGCCCCTGCCGTGTGGAGTTGCTCACCGACTCGCAGTACGTCAAGCAGGGCATCACGTCCTGGCTGCCGGGGTGGAAGCGGCGGGGCTGGCGCGCCTCCAGTGGCCAGCCGGTCAAGAATCAGGATCTCTGGGAGCAACTCGATGCCGAGGCCCAGCGCCACCAGGTCGAGTGGTTCTGGGTGCGCGGCCACACCGGCCACCCCGAGAACGAGCGCGCCGACCGCTTGGCGAACCGGGCCATCGATGAGATGCTGGCCGGCGGCAAGTCGGTTCCAGGCGGATAGAGAGGCAGCCTTATGCGACAGATCGTGCTCGACACGGAAACCACCGGGCTGGAGACGTCCGATGGGCACCGCATCATCGAGATCGGCTGCCTGGAGATCGTGAACCGACGGGTGACCGGGGAGCGGTTGCACGAGTACCTGCAGCCAGACCGCGAGATCGACCCCCGGGCCATCGAGGTACACGGGATCAGCAACGAGCTCCTGCTGGGCAAGCCGCGGTTCGCCGAGGTGGTCGATCGCTTCCTGGATTTCGTCGATGGCGCGGAACTGGTCATTCACAACGCGCCCTTCGATGTCGGTTTCATCAACCACGAGCTGAAACTGGCGAAGGCGCGGGTGCGCCGTATCGAGGACGTCTGCGGAATCCTGGACACCCTGGTGCTCGCCCGGCGGATGCACCCGGGCAGACGCAATTCCCTCGACGCCCTGTGCAAGCGCTACCAGATCGATGCCTCGGGGCGCGTGCTGCACGGTGCGGTCCTCGATGCCGGCCTGCTTGCCGACGTCTACCTGGCCATGACCGGTGGCCAGGTCACCTTGAGTCTGGAACGGGAAGGACCGGATCCGGCGAGTCTCTCGGCGCCGGTGCGGGCGCGGCGCCCGGGTGCGCCCCTGCGCGTGATCGAGCCCAGCGCGGAAGAACTCGCGGAGCACGACGATCTGTTGGCCCTGCTGGACCAGTCCTCGGGCGGCTCCTGCCAATGGCGGCGATTGTCTGGCTGAGTCAGATCCCCGCAATCTCCTAGCAGTTGTCGGACTAGGGTGTTGGTCGAGCCGCCGGCCTGCCGGCGGGACGCCGTGAATACGTCCCTGTAGGCTTGACGGCAGCATCCCTGCTGCCGACACCCGCCAGCAGGCCGGCGGCTCGACCTCAGCGATTCAGGCGTTTTCCGAGAAGTCGTGTCAGACGACCTGTCTTGCCAGGCGCAGGATCACGCGTGCTTGAGGATCCGGCCGCGTTCGCGCTGCCAGTCACGTTCCTTGTCGACTGCCCGCTTGTCGTATTCCTTCTTGCCCTTGGCCAAGCCGATCTCCAGTTTGGCCTTGCCGCGCTTCCAGTACAGCGACAACGGCACCAGGGTGTAGCCCTTGCGTTCCACGGCGCCGATCAGCCGGTTGATCTCGGAGCGCTGCAGCAACAGCTTGCGCGTGCGGCTCGGGTCCGGGTGGATGTGGGTCGATGCCGTGGGGAGCGGCGTCACGTGGGAGCCGAAAAGCCACGCCTCGCCGTTGCGCAGGAGCACGTAGGACTCGCTCAACTGCGCTCGCCCATCGCGCAGTGACTTGACCTCCCAACCCTCCAGGACCAGCCCGGCCTCCAGCCGGTCCTCGATGAAGAAGTCGTGCCTCGCCTTGCGGTTGACCGCGATGGTGTTGGATCCGGCCTGGTTCTTCGGGTTCTTTTTCGCCATAACGATTCAGTATAACAAGGCGACTGTGCGCAGGGCTCACCCTCTGCCGCTTATTCCAGCCTGCCGCAAGAGGTCAGTTGAGCCACCGCCGGGGTTCCCGCACAATCCGGAAAAACCAGGGGGAAGCTTCAATGCCAGCGACGGTCTCCATTCACGGGCAATGGTCCACCCGATTGGCCTTCATCCTTGCGGCAACGGGTTCGGCAGTCGGACTCGGTAACATCTGGCGCTTCCCCTACATCGTCGGAGACAACGGTGGCGGGGCCTTCGTGCTGGTCTACCTTGCCTGCATCCTGCTCATCGGTCTGCCGATCATGATGGCGGAGATCCTGCTGGGGCGTCGCGGGCGCCAGAGCCCGATCAACACCATGCTGACGGTGGCGCGGGAGGAGGGCCTCAGCCGGGGCTGGGGTCTGATGGGCTGGATCGGGGTACTCGCCGGGTTCCTGATCCTGTCCTTTTACAGCGTCATCGCGGGCTGGGCGCTGGCCTATGTCTTCAAGTCCGGGAGCGGTGGCTTCATCGGGCTCGATGCCGACGGCTCCGCGGAAATGTTCGGGGCCATGCTGGCCAGTCCCGAGGCCCTGCTGGCCTGGCACACCATCTTCATGGTGATGACGGCGATGGTCGTGGCCCGCGGGGTGCGCTCGGGGCTGGAGCGGGCGGTGACCATCCTGATGCCTCTGCTGGTCTTGCTGCTGGTCATTCTGGTCGGCTACTCCATGGCCCAGGGAGAGTTCATGGCCGGCGTGCAGTTCCTTTTCCAGCCGGACTTCTCCGCGCTCTCGGCGAATGCCGTGCTTCTGGCCATGGGGCAGGCCTTCTTCACGCTGAGCCTCGGGATGGGCGCGATCATGGTCTACGGGAGCTACCTGAGCAGTGAAGCCTCAGTGGCGAAGACCTCCGGGGCGGTGGTTGCCGCGGACACGCTGGTCGCCCTGCTCGCCGGGCTTGCGATCTTCCCGATTCTCTTCGCCGCGGGGCTCTCCCCGGGGCAGGGGCCCGGCCTGATCTTCGTGACCCTGCCCCTGGCCTTTGCCGAGATGCCGATGGGGCTCTACTTCGGGACCGTCTTCTTCGTGCTGCTGGTCTTCGCAGCCTGGACCTCGGCGATATCCCTGATCGAACCGGCTGTTGCCTTCCTGGTGGAAAACCTGTCGTTGACCCGGGTGTTCGCCACCACGCTGGTGGCCATGTTCGCCTGGCTGCTCGGGATCGGCGCCCTGCTGTCCCTGAACGTCTGGTCCGGTTACACGCTGTTCGACATGGGCGTTCTTGACCTGCTCGACTACCTGACTGCAAACATCCTGTTGCCGCTCGGCGGTTTCCTGATTGCGTTGTTCGTTGGCTGGCGCATGACCGAGCGCTCGGTCCAATCGGAATTGCGGCTGAGGCTCGGCTTCGTTTATGGCCTGTGGTACTTCCTGGTCCGCTACGTGGCGCCGATTGCGATCCTGGTGGTATTTCTGCGCGCGGTCGGCCTGGTCTGATGGCCAAACGCGTACAGCGATCGGAGTGGGTGCCCTATTCGGCCGAACAGATGTTCAACCTGGTCAATGATGTCGAGTCCTACCCGGAGTTCCTGCCCCACTGCCGCAGTGCCCGGATTCTCGAGGCACGGGACGGCAGGATCAAGGCCACGATCGAATTGGCCAAGGGAGCACTGCACAAGTCGTTCACCACCTTGAACCGACTCGAGGCGCCGCACCTGATCGATATTCGCCTGGTGGACGGTCCGTTCCGCAGTCTTCATGGGTCCTGGAGTTTCACCGAGCAAAAGGGTCGCGGCACGCGGATCGCGCTGGATCTCGAGTTCGAGTTCTCCAACCGTCTCATGGCGCTGGCGATCGGTCCGGTCTTCAATCACGTTGCCAATTCGCTGGTCGATGCCTTCGTGCGCCGGGCGAAATTCATTCACGCAGAGAGCCATGGCTGAGCCGGGAGATGTGCAGGGTGGCGAACCGATCGCCGTGGAGGTGGCCTACGCCCGTGCCGACGTGCAGGTCGTGATGCCCGTGCAGGTGGCCCCGGGCGCCACGGTGGCGGATGCGCTGAGCAGTTCGAAGATCACCGAACGGTTCCCCGAGATCGACCTGGAGACGGCGAAGGTCGGCATCTTCGGCAAGCTGACACGCATGGACACGGTGTTGAAGCCGCGGGACCGGGTGGAGATCTATCGCCCTCTGATCGCGGACCCCAAGGAGGTCAGGCGGCAGCGCGCCGCGGAGGGTAAGCCGACGAAGAAGGGCGGTGCATCCGCCGGGGAAGGCAGCGCCTCTTAGGCCAGCCGTTAGAGTGTCATGCGCGGAGCGCATGACACCGCCCAGGACGGTGCTCGGGCAGCTCAGGCGCCGGCCTCAACAGGAGGCCGAGTATCCTCGACCCTTGCCACGCGACCACCCTCAAAGAACACGCTGACCCGTCGCGTCTCCGTCGGACCCCGGCCAGGTTGGAAGTGGAACACGTAATCCCAGCGGTGCTCGCGGATGAAGGTACCGCGGACCCGGGGTGACCCCATGAGGAACGCCACCTGCTCCGGCGTCATGCCCTCGCGGATCTGTGCGACCCTGCTGTCTTCGATGGCGTTGCCCTGCTGCACGTCGAGGCGATAGGTGGGAATCCCGCTACAGGCGCTGAGCAGGCTTGCGACGGTGGCAATAGAAATGAGAATCTTAAGCATCAGGCGGGTGTGTCCCGTGATCCGGTTCAGGTCGTGGCGCCCGATCTTACAACAATCCACCCCGGGCCAGCAGCAGGTGTCCGGGGCGACGAGGGGACTTCCAGTGGAAACGCAAAACCTCAAGAAGGCGGGACTCAAGGTCACGTTGCCGCGGATGAAGATCCTCCAGATCCTCGAGGAGTCGGAGACCCGCCACCTGACCGCCGAGGCGATCTACCGCGAGCTGCTGGATTCCGGGGAGGAAATCGGCCTGGCCACCGTCTACCGGGTGCTGACCCAGTTCGAGGCCGCGGGCTTGGTCTCCCGTCTGCACTTCGAGGGCAACCAGGCCGTTTTCGAACTGGAGCGGGGCGGCCATCACGACCACATCATCTGCAGCCAGTGCGGGCGTGTCGACGAGTTCTTTGACGAGACCATCGAACAGCGCCAGCGCCAGATCGCGAAGGAACACGGTTACCGAATCAAGGATCACGCCCTGGTCCTCTACGGGGACTGCCTCGACGAGGACTGCCCTCACCGCGGCAACTGACCAACGCACGGCCCGCCAGCTCCGTCGGCGGTCTGCGCGCTGCCGTCAGGAGCCGGCGGCGGCAGGGCCGGGTTCGGGATTGCCGCCGGAGGCGGATTCCAGCATTTCCCTGGCATGCGCCAGGCTGCGTTCGGTCATGGCCACACCCCCGAGCAGTCGCGCGATCGCCTCGACGCGGGCGCCCGCGTCGAGCGCCGAGATCTCGGTGCGTGTGTGATTCCGGGCCCGGTGCTTGGTCACCTGCATCTGCTGATGTGCCTGGGCCGCGACCTGCGGCAGGTGGGTCACGCAGAGGACCTGGTAGCGCTCGCCCAGGGCGCGCAGTTTGCAGCCGACCACCTCTGCCACGGCGCCGCTGATCCCGCTGTCCACCTCGTCGAAGATCAGGGTATCGACCGCCTGTTCGGCGCTCGCCAGCACCTGTAGCGCGAGCCCGATGCGGGAGAGTTCACCACCGGAGGCAACCCGAGCCAGGGGCTGCGCCGCGGTGCCGGGGTTGGCTGCGACCATGAACTCGATCCGGTCCCGCCCGTGCGGACCCGTTTCCTCGGGCCGGTTCTCGAGATCGATGTGGAACCGGCCGCCCGGCATGCCGAGTTCCTGCATCGCCTCGGTCACCGCGGTATCGAGGCGCCGGGCCGCTTCGCCGCGCGCGAGGGTCAGGGCGGCGGCGGCCTCGTCGTAGGCGGTGCGCGCGGCCGCCAGTTCCCGGTCCAGGGCATCCAGGGCAGCGTCGCCGGCGTCCAGCGCCTCCAGTTCCTCCTCCATCCTGCGCAGGAGATCGGCCAGTTCGTCGGGTTCCACCCGGTGTTTGCGGGCGAGCCGGAGATAGAGGCTGATCCGGGCATCGACCTCATCGAGGCGCTGCGGGTTGATCTCCACATGGTCGGCCATGCGGCGCAACTGGTCGCTGGCCTCCTGCATCTGGATGCGCGCGGACTCCAGGAGTTCGCGCACGGGGCTGATCCGTTGGTCGTGCCGTGCCGCCTCCTGCAGTCCCGACAGGACCTGTCCGATGCCGTGGTCGAGCCCGGTATCGGCGTCGATGGTCTCGTGCGCGGCCTGCAGCGCCATCAATACCTCCGAGGCATGGGCCAGCAGGGTCTGTTCGGTGGCGATTTCGGCATATTCGCCCATGACCGGCGCCAGCTCGGCGATTTCCGCGGTCTGGAAGCGGAGCAGGTCGAGCCGGTCGCTGGCACTGGCCAGCCGGACGCGTGCCGACTCCAGGCGCTCGGCGGCGGCACGCAGGGTGCCATGCGCTGCAGCCATCCGGCCAAGCAGGCCGGGGTCGACGAAACCGTCCAGGAGGGCGCGCTGGGCGTGTCGTTGCAGGAACTGCTGGTGTGCGTGCTGGCCGTGGATGTCCACCAGCCACTGCCCCAGGTCCTTCAACTGTCCCATCGTGACCGGGCTGCCATTGATCCATGCCCGGCTCTTGCCCTGCGCCGTGATCACGCGGCGCAGCAGGATGGCGCTCCCGGCCTCATCGTCTCTGGGGTTGTCCGCCAGGGCCTGTTCCCGAAGCCATGCCGCTGCCGGATGGTCCGGGGAGAGTTCGAAACCGGCGCTGAGATCGGCCTGGTCTGCGCCCGCGCGCACGCTGGCGGCGTCGGCACGATCGCCCAGCAGCAGCCCGATCACGTCGATCAGGATCGATTTTCCGGCCCCGGTCTCCCCGGTCAGCGCGGTCATGCCGGGGCCCACTTCGACCTCCAGATTGTCGATGATGGCGAAGTCCCGAACCGTGATATGCCGCAGCATCGTGCCTCTGGCCCCGACTGTCAGGGATGTTCGCCCCAGCGCAGCTTGGACCGCAGCATGCGCAGGAAATGGTGGTTGCGGGGGTGCAGGAGCATCAGGGGCTGCTGCCGGCGTTGAATCCGGAGGATGTCACCCGGCGCGAAGTCCAGGTTCTTCTGGCCGTCCAGCGCCACCTGTGCGGGCGAGCGGCTGCCGCTGCTCAGCTTGATTTCGATCATCGCCCTGCCGCTGACCACCAGCGGGCGGTGATTCAGGCTGTGGGGGCAGATCGGGACGATGATCATGGCATCGAGATCCGGCGTCAGGATGGGTCCGCCGGCAGACAGCGAATAGGCCGTGGATCCGGTCGGCGTGGCGACGATCAGACCGTCCGCGCGCAGGCGCCCCACGTCGAGCCCGTCGATGAAGGTATCGAACTCGATGACCCGGATCACGTTCTGCACATGCAGAACGGCGTCATTCAGCGCCACCCCCTGGTGGATCGGGCTGCCGTCCCGGACCAGGGTGGTTTCCAGCATTGCCCGGGGCTCCAGTTCGTAGGCCCCGTCGAGCACGGCGTTCAGTTCCGTCACCGCATGGTCCGGCAGGACGTCCACCAGAAATCCCAATCGGCCGAGGTTGATGCCCAGCATCGGAGTCTCGTGCAGCGCCGCTGCGCGGGCGGTGGCCAGCAGGGTGCCGTCGCCGCCGATCACGACCACCAGGTCCGCCTGCTCGGCCATCTCCTCCAGGCTTGCGATCTTGAAGGCGCCGGGATTCACAACATGCCCGATGCCCTGTTCGAGGATCACGTCGGCGCCCCGCTGGTGCAGCGCGTCCAACAGGGTCGCGACCAGCGGGGCGGTGCGGGAATCCGCCGACTTGCCGACGAGTCCGATGGTGCTGAAGCTTCGTTGCATTCGCGCATTATCCGGTAAACCGTGGGCACACGCACCCGTCCCGGGTTCGCCCGGTCCACGGGCAGTTGGACTGCAGGCGGCAGATCCGGCCTTGACTGGATCAGGGCTTGGCATAGACTGCATTGGCACTCGGCGGACTGAAGCGCTGACAAGAGAATGAACATGCAGGACATACAACTCGATGCCCGGGCGCGAACACTGCTACGCACCTTGATTGAAAGCTATATCCGCGAGGGGCAGCCGGTCGGATCCAGGACGCTGGCGCGCACCAGCGGCCTGAACGTGAGTCCCGCGACCATACGCAACGTGATGGCCGATCTCGAGGGGATGGGCCTGGTGCATGCACCACACGCCTCCGCCGGCCGCATCCCGACCGCCGCGGGATATCGCCTGTTCGTCGACGCGCTGCTCGAGATCCGCGCGCCCAACCGGGAACAGGTCGAGGCCATCGAGTCCCGCTTCAGTTCCGGAGCCTCCACCCAGGACCTGCTGGATACGGCAGGCAGTGTGCTCTCCAGCGTGACCCGCCTGGCGGGAATGGTGCGGTTGCCGCGAAACCGGCAGGTGGCCCTGAGCCAGATAGAATTCCTGCGCCTGAGCGAGCGCCGGGTCCTCGCGATCCTGGTGATCGACGGCAAGGAGGTGCAGAACCGTGTCCTGGAACTGGAGCGCGACTACCTGCAGCCGGAGCTGCAGAACATGGCCAACTATCTGAATGCCCACCTGGCCGGCCAGAGTCTGCATATCGTTCGCGGCCAGCTGCTGGCGGAGATGCGCTCGGTGCGGCAGGACCTCGATGCGATGATGCTTGCGGCGATCGATCTGGGTGAGCGGGCGATCGGTGAAGACGAACCGGACGACGTGCTGGTCGCGGGCGAGACGCAACTTCTCGATTACGATGAGCTGGCCGACATCCATCGGCTGCGGCAGCTGCTCGAGGCATTTCACGAGAAGCGCGAGATCCTGGGCATCCTGGATCAGTGCATCCGCGCCGACCGGGTGCAGATCTTCATCGGCCGGGAATCGGGGCTGGAGTGGTTCGAACACTGCTCCGTGGTGACTGCCCCGTACAGTGTCGATGGCGAGATCGTCGGGGTGTTGGGCGTGGTGGGACCCACCCGTATGTCCTACGACCGGGTGATCCCGATCGTCGACATCACTGCCCGGCTTCTCGGCGCGGCCTTGAATTCTCGCGGCGAGCCCCCAAAAAACCGATGACAGGGCGACCTTGGTCGCTCCATGCGCTTTTCATTCTTCAACCAGCAAGAGGAACCTATGTCCAATCAGCGGGAGAACGGGGAACACGACAGTGATCCGACCCGTACCATGCCGGAAGACGGACCGGAGACGGCTTTTTCCGGTGCAGACGCCGAAGAGGGAGGGGACGTCCATGCCCGCCTGGCCGAACTCGAGGAGTTGGCCGAGCAGCGCCGTGAGCAGTTGCTGCGCGCGCAGGCGGAGATGGAGAACCAGCGCCGGCGCTTCGAGCGCGAGCTGGAATCCGCGCACAAGTACGCGATGGAGCGGTTTGCCGCCGAGTTGCTGAACGTCTGCGACAGTCTCGAGATGGGCCTCGATGCCGCGCGCAAGACCAACGATGCCAGCAGCATCATCGAGGGCACCGAACTCACCCTGAAGGCCTTTCACAAGGCCTTCGAGAAATTCGGCATCGAGGCGGTGGAGCCGACGGGTGAACGCTTCGACCCCGAACGGCACCAGGCGATGACTACCCAGGAGAGCAGGGACCACCCGCCGAACACCGTGTTGCTCACCATGCAGAAGGGTTACCTGCTGCAGGGGCGCGTCCTGCGGCCGGCCATGGTGATCGTGTCGCGGGCGCCGTCCGACGGCGATGCTTGAAAACGCGGGTTCGCCCCCCATATCCCTCACAGACAGGCAGCGGGCGCACGCCGCGCGCTGCGCCTACCCAATTCATTGCAGGAGCCTTTAATCATGGGAAAGATCATCGGTATTGACCTCGGCACCACCAATTCCTGTGTCGCCGTAATGGATGGCGGCCAGGCCAAGGTGATCGAGAACAGCGAAGGGGGCCGCACCACGCCCTCGGTCGTCGCCTTCACCGAGGACGGCGAGGTGCTGGTCGGGCAATCCGCCAAGCGCCAGGCCGTGACCAACTCGCAGAATACGCTGCATGCGGTCAAGCGCCTCATTGGCCGTCGCTTCGAGGAGAAGGAGGTTCAGAAGGACATCAAGCTGGTTCCCTACAAGATCATCAAGGCCGACAACGGGGACGCCTGGGTCGAGGTGCGCGGCAAGAAGATGGCGCCGCCGGAGATCTCCGCACGCGTGCTGCAGAAGATGAAGAAGACCGCCGAGGACTACCTGGGCGAGACCGTCACCGAGGCGGTGATCACCGTGCCGGCGTACTTCAACGACTCGCAGCGGCAGGCAACCAAGGACGCCGGCCGCATCGCGGGCCTCGAGGTCAAGCGCATCATCAATGAGCCGACCGCGGCGGCTCTGGCCTATGGCCTCGACAAGAAGCGGGGCGATCGCAAGATCGCGGTGTACGACCTCGGCGGCGGCACCTTCGACATCTCGATCATCGAGATCGCGGAGGTGGACGGTGAACATCAGTTCGAGGTGCTGGCCACCAACGGTGACACCTTTCTCGGTGGCGAGGACTTCGACAACCGCCTGATCGACTATCTGGCCGGAGAGTTCAAGAAGGAGCAGGGGATCGACCTGAAGAACGATCCACTGGCGATGCAGCGCATCCGCGAGGCAGCCGAGAAGGCCAAGATCGAGCTGTCCTCCAGTCAGCAGACAGAGGTCAACCTGCCGTACGTGACCGCGGACAACACCGGGCCCAAGCACCTGGCGATGAAGGTGACCCGCGCCAAGCTGGAAAGCCTGGTCGATGACCTGATCCAGCAAACCATCGAACCCTGCAGGATCGCACTGAAGGACGCGGGCCTGTCCGCAAGCCAGGTCGACGACATCATCCTGGTCGGTGGCCAGACGCGCATGCCCAAGGTGCAGGAGGCCGTGCAGGCATTCTTCGGCCAGGAGCCGCGCAAGGACGTGAACCCGGACGAGGCCGTGGCGGTGGGTGCGGCGGTGCAGGGCGGCGTGCTGGGCGGCAGCGTGAAGGACGTGCTGCTGCTCGACGTAACGCCGCTTTCGCTGGGGATCGAGACGCTGGGCGGCGTGATGACCAAGCTTATCGAGAAGAACACCACCATCCCGACCAAGGCGAACCAGGTCTTTTCCACCGCCGACGACAACCAGACCGCGGTCACCGTGCACGTGTTGCAGGGCGAACGGGAACAGGCCAGCGCCAACAAGTCCCTGGGCCGTTTCGATCTGAGCGACATTCCGCCCGCGCCGCGGGGCGTTCCGCAGGTCGAGGTGACCTTCGACATCGATGCCAACGGTATCCTGCACGTCTCGGCGAGGGACAAGGCCACTGGCAAGGAGAACCGCATCGTGATCAAGGCCTCCTCGGGTCTGAGCGACGATGAAGTCGAGAAGATGGTCAAGGATGCCGAGGCCCATGCCGAGGAGGACAAGCGTTTCCACGTGCTGGTCGCGGCGCGCAACCAGGCGGACGCCCTGGTGCACTCGGCAGAGAAGGCGCTCAAGGATCTGTCCGACCAGGTCGAGGCCGACGAACGTTCCGCGATCGAGGCCGCCATCCAGGAGACCCGCGACGCCATCAAGGGCGATGACGTCGAGGCGATCGAGGCAGCCAGCCAGAAGCTCGGGGAGGCCTCCGGAAAACTCGCCGAACGGGCCTATGCCAAGGCCGGCGGCGGTGCGGCAGAGGGCGAGGCGAGCGGCTCCCAGCAGGGCGGTGGCAACGAGTCCGGCGCCTCCGATGATGTCGTGGACGCTGAGTTCGAAGAGGTCGACGACAAGAAGAAATGAGTGAGAGTGATGCCGCGGCCTTCGGGTCGTGGGCATCCTGACCCGATCAGGCACGCCCGGAGACCGCTGAGAGGGATCCGGGCGTGCGCGTTCCCGCGTGGCCTCGACGGGCGGGCGCGGCAACCCGCAAGGATCCAACATGGCTCAGCGTGACTACTACGAAGTGCTCGGTGTCCCCCGGGACGCTTCGGCAGAAGCGATCAAGAAGGCGTTCCGGCGCCTGGCGATGAAACACCATCCGGACCGAAATCCCGGCGATGCCACGGCCGAGACGCAATTCAAGGAGGCCCGGGCGGCTTACGATGTCCTCAGCGACAGCAACAAGCGAGCCGCCTACGATCGCTACGGTCACGCAGGGGTCAACGCCCCCGGCGGCGGTGGCGGCAGCGGCAGCTTCAGCGACATCTTCGAGGACATCTTCGGCGATATCTTCGGTGGTGGCGGGCGGCCCGGGGGGCAACGGGCCTATCGCGGCTCCGATCTTCAGTACAACCTGGACCTGAGCCTGGAAGAGGCGGTGTTCGGCACCGAGGTCAAGATCCGTGTGCCGACCACCGCGAGCTGCGAGACCTGTGGCGGGTCCGGGGCGGAGCCCGGCACCAGTCCGGAGACTTGCCCGACCTGCAACGGCGTCGGTCAGGTGCGGATCCAGCAGGGATTCTTCTCGGTACAGCAGACCTGTCCCCGGTGCCACGGCACGGGCAAGGTGATCCCCAACCCCTGCAAGTCCTGTGGCGGCTCCGGCCGGGTGCAGAAGCAGAACACCCTCGATGTGAAGATTCCGGCGGGCGTGGACAGCGGTGACCGGATCCGCCTCTCCGGTCAGGGCGAGGCCGGGATCAACGGCGGGCCGTCGGGCGATCTCTATGTGCAGGTCCGGGTCAAGCCGCACAAGCTGTTTCGGCGCGAGGGCAACGACCTTCTCTGCGAGGTGCCGATCTCCTTTGCGACAGCCGCTCTGGGGGGCGAGCTGGAGGTGCCCTGTCTGAACGGTCGGGTGGCCTTGAAGATCCCGGCCGAGACTCAAAGCGGCAAGCAGTTCCGGCTGCGCGGCAAGGGCGTGACCTCGGTGCACGGGGGCGGCGTCGGAGACCTGTTGTGTCGGGTGATGGTGGAGACGCCCGTCAACCTGACGCATAAACAGAAGGAACTGCTGCGCGAGTTTGACGAGTCCATGCAGGAGGGCGGTACCCGTCACAGTCCCCAGGCGCACTCCTGGCTGGACGGGGTCAAGGGATTCTTCGAGGATCTGAAGTTCTGGAGCAAGTAGGCGCGACCCGGCACCGGGCGGGTCCGGCATTGCTGCTGGCAGGAACCTGTGGGTCGATTCAGATCACCTGGGTGAAATCGAAATCCATCTGCTCGCTGGGTGGATGCACGAAGTAGCCCTGCACCAGGTTGACGTTCAGGCCGAACAGAACGGCCAGGGTGGCGGCATCCTCGACCATCGGAACGATGATCTGCTTGCCCTTGGCGTGGCCGCCCTCGGTAAAGTGGCGAATGGCCTTCTGGCTGCTCTCGTTGCCCACGACGTCGCGCACGAGGGCGCCGTCGATTTTGATGTAGTCGGCATCGACGTGGCGGAGGATGTGGAACGGATTGAGCCCGTTGCCGAAGTCGTCGATACAGAGCGAGGCATTCATCTCCTTCAGGCCGCGCGCGGTGCTGATCGCCGATTTCAGGTTGGTGATGATCGTCGCCTCCTTGATCTCCACCACCACTCTTGATGCAGGAACCCGCTGCTTGTGCAGGAACTTCTGCAGCCAGACGACGACCGACCCGTCGAGCAGGGAACCCCGGGTCAGCTTCAGAAAAAAGGTGGTCCTGGGATCCGACTTCAGGCGGTCCGCCAGGGCCTGAAGTGCATGGCTGATGATCCAGCGGTCGATCGTGGCCGCCATTCCGGTCCTTTCGGCGGCGGGCAGGAAGTCGCTCGGGTCGTAGACCTCGCCATCGGGGCCTGTCACGCGCATGAAGACACTGAAGCGCGGAAAATCCCCGCCGTGGAGATTGACCACGGGTTGATACACGAGACGCAGCCGCTGGTGGGCGATGGCGTCCTCGATTCGCGCCTTCCACTGTTGATCCGACTCGGCCCGGGCATGGGCGTCCGAGAGGAGGTGCTGGAAGGCATAGCCGTTGCCCCCAGCCTGACGGATCCCGTCCAGGGCCCGTGCGGCCTGGTCGAGCAAGCCTTCGATCGTCGGAGCCGAATCATCGGCGATGATCGCACCGCAGGACAGGGAGACCAGCGTGGAACCCTGGTCCAGATTGATTTCTCTCGCGGCGGCGGCGTGCACCAATGCGGCAAGCCGCCGATCGAGTTCTGTCCGCCGTGCGTCGGGCACCAGGATGGCGAAGTCTTCGTTGCCAAGGCGTGCCACGGTGGCCGGAGGTGGGAAGTGCTCCCTGAGCAGCAGGCCGATATCGGTCAGCAGGATATCCGAACTGCTCGTCCCCAGAGTGCCATGCATCCGCTCGAAGTCATCCACTGACGCCTCGATCAGGGCGAAGGGAAGTTCGGCGCGTGCCGATGCGGCCAGCACCTGCTCCAGCGTCCGGAGGAGGTGCTGGCGGTTGTGGAGACCGGTCACCGGGTCGATCGCGGACAGTTGTTCCGAGGCGTCGTTGTCGGCGTCGGGCACAACCCGCAGTACCGTGCAGGCCTCACCATCGACGCTGGCATCGGTAAGCACCAGATCGCCCTCGAAGCTGCGCCCGTGCGCGGTCCGAAGGCTGAACGTCTGGCGGGTCTCGCCGCTGTCATGCTGACCTGCTCGTTCCTCCACCAGTCGCTGTAGCGTGTCCTGCTGCTCGGGGATGACGAAGTCGCCCAGGCCGTAGCCGGAGAGGTCCGCGCCGGCGTCGATCTTGAAGTATTCACGCCACGCGTCGTTGGCGTTCAGGATCTTTCCTTGCCGGAAACAGGCGTTCGGCTCGGGGGACTCCTGTAGCAGGCGCAGGTGGCGGCGTTCCGCTGCCTGCAGGGCGCTCTGCAGGCGATGCATCTGGGTGCAGCAGAGATGGAACTGCACGGCCTTCAGGATCAGGATGGCCGCGACGTCGTCGGGGCCGAGGCTGATGGCGGCGAAGGCTCCGGCCTCGAAGTCGGCCACGCGTTCGGCCTCGGGCCGTTCGGTAATCACCAGCAGCGGGGTGAGGCGGCCGGAGTTCTGCAGCGCGCCCATGACATCGAGGGTGCCCACGTCCATGCCGCAATCGATCAGCACGATGATGTGGAAGCGATGCGACAGCAACCGCTCCTCCAGTTCAACCCGGTCGGTCGCCTGGTACGCGCGCACCGTCTGGCCACGCATGCGGACGCAACTGATCAGGCGCTCCGCAGTGTCGGGTTCGCGCGTCACGAAGAGGATGTTGATGGATTCTATGTTCTGTGACATCCGGATTCCTGAATCCTGCGTGCCCAACCGCACCGGCGGGCGGCTTCAGGCACAGCCCCGTTCGGCACCTCCCGGAGTTTCACCAGCATGCTCCGGATGCAATGATGTCCGCTCAGCAAGAAGGCCCCCTGATCCGGGATGGCCCTGCATTGGCGGGGCGCTTCATCATACCCAAGAGTATCAGAAGGCGGCGACGATGCCATGCTGGCGATGCTCGGGGCTCTTGCGTTGGGGTGCTGATGGGGCGGCGCGGGTCGGTGCGCGTGAGGCCTCAGGTTCGGGAGGGCGCCGGCATCGGGAAGTCCGCGCGACTGAAGCTATGGCTCTCGGGTTGGACGGATTCCAGTTTCACCACCTGCTCCTCTCCCTTGACGCGGAACACCACGCGTGTGCCGGCACGGAAGGCCCCGGGAGCAAATACCAGGGTCCCGGTATCCGGCTTGTCGCGCCTGGGAAAGAACAGCCCTGGCTGGGCTTGGCCCGATGGTCTGTCCCCCCGGTAGATCTGGATGTCAATCGGGACACAGGCAGGTGCGAGGTACTGGATGCCCACTGTGATGTTGTCGGCGTCTTCGTAGCACAGCCAGCGAATCGTGCCGAGCTGCCAGAAGATCTGCTCCTTGCGCGCCGTGCGGATCGCAATCAGGTCGCCACTGAATATTTTCTTCGGCGGAGACTGCAGAACCAGTCTGAGCCCGCCGGCCCCCAGATCCCGCATGTGTGCGGCGGTGGGTCGGAGCATGCGTAGCATCGGCGACTGCCCCGGACCGGCCGGGTGGGGTTCGATCTTCATTACTGCGTTGTTCCACGCTGCGCTCAACCGGTCCATCTGTCGGTCCGAGCGGAATTGGTTGTCCTCACTGGAGCGGGAGCCCGCGCCATCGACCTGCAGGCTGAGCTGTGCATCGTCGGGATCACCGATCCCCACCGAAAAGGCGGCGGGGATCTGCCCCGGCCCGCTGGAAACGGGATCGGACATTCCGCCCTGGATTCCCGAGATCTCACCGATGGCGAGCTTTCGCTGGTGTCGGTAATCCGCTCGCACCAGCGCGTGAATGTCCTGCAGGCCGGTCACCGTGATGATCGGGCCGGCATCGGTCGGTTCGCGGCTGTACCGTCGCTGCGGTGGCGTCACCCATAGGCTCAGCAGGCGGCGGTCCAGCCCGCTGTCGAAGGGGTGCCAGCCTGGCTGTCCGCCATCCGCCGGACCGGAGCGGATGGCCGTCAGGACCGGGCCCAGATCGACGAAGCGGGTGTTGCTCGAGGTACCCGGATACCCGATGACCAACGAGGGTGCGCGGTCCGCGTCCACCACCAGGCGCAGCAACGGCGTGGATTCATTGGCACCAACGGGCACCTGCTCGGAACACTGCAGCGGCACGGACTGCAGCCAACGGGCCAAGGGGCCGATCTCACCGTGGCGGAGGGCGTAGACACCGCTGGAGCTGAGTACGGCGATGTGTGCGGCCAGCCTCTCGACACTGTCTGGCGACAGCGCGTGGCCGTGGGGTGTCTCCAGCGCCGGCTCGGACGCGACCCCCAGCCGCTCGGCAAGCGTCAGGATGCGATGCATCTGCAGCCATGTGCCCTCGGGCAGCGGCTGGTAGAGACGCCAGAAATGCAGGCACTGCTGTGCGTTGAGAAGCATTGCTCGGCGCAGGAGCGGGGCTGCATCAGGCGCAGGGAGACGTCTCTGTTCCAGCCCGTCGTCCACCAGGCGCAGGCAGGTGATGCCGAATTCCTGCAAGGCCTCGGAATATGCCGTGGCCAGTGCCTGGGTCTTGCGCCCCAGGGGTATTGGCAACTGCCGCAGATGCGCATCGATCTGGTCGAGGATCGGGGGGATGCGGTCCAGGAACACGGCGGTCAGTCCGGCCAGCACCGTGTATTCGATCGTCATGCGGTTGATCGAACGCAGTGCCTCGAGCAGCACAATGGCGGTCGACGCGAGGTCGCCAGACTGCTGGCTGCCAATCCAGGTGTCGAGATCTGCGGGTGTTCTGTGCGTAAAGCTGCCTGCGTCAGCCGGATGACGTGGCGGGAGGGTGAATCCCGATCTCGGATGCTGCTCGGTCATGACATTCCCCGCTGCTGCCGGCAAAAACCCTCGTTATGCTAAATCAATGGTAGTGCGACCGCCATGTATTTACACGCCTTTGCCTGCCCGCGTTGAAGTGTGGGTTCGGGTCCGGGCGGAAACGGTCGGTGCTGTCGATATGGAGCCCGTTCAGCGGGCTGGTGTCTTGTACGGGGTTCCCGGGACCTCCCGGACCAGGCGTGGCAGGAGATAGCCCGGCAGTCGCACCCGCATCGCATCATGCAGGGCCCGTGCCCTTGCCTCGTCTACCTCGAAATGGGAGGCCCCTTCTACCCGGTCCAGCAGGTGCAGGTAATAGGGCAGGACACCCGCGGCAAAACCCGCCTCCTGAAGCTGACACAAGGTATCGATGTCGTCGTTCACTCCGGCAAGCAGCACCGACTGATTCAGCAGGGTGACGCCCGTGGCACGAAGGCGTGCCAGTGCGTCATCGACCGGTGCGTCGAATTCCCGGGGATGATTCGCGTGCAGGACCATCACCTGGTTCAGCCGGCCCTTGCCCAGCCAGGACAGCAGGCCGTCGTCGACCCGTTCCGGGAGCACGATCGGAAGCCGGCTGTGGATGCGCAGCCTCCTGACATGCGGGATGGCTTCCAACCGGCGCAGCAGGTTGGCCAGCCGCGCGTCGGGCAGGGTCAGCGGGTCGCCGCCGCTCAGGATGACCTCGGTCACGTCCGGGTGCCCGGTGATGTAGTCCAGCGACGGCTGCCAGTCCCGCACTGCGCTGAATTCGCCATAGGGAAACCCGCGCCGGAAGCAGTAGCGGCAGTGGATGGCGCAGGCACCGGTGGTGACCAACAGCACCCGTCCCCGGTACTTGTGCAACAGACCCGGGGCCGCCATTGCACCGCGGTCGCCCACCGGGTCCGTCACGAACGCCGGGTGATCATCGGCCTCTGCCGCCTGCGGCAGTACCTGAAGGAGCAGGGGGTCGCGTGGGTCGTTGGGCCTGATGCGGGCGAAATAGCTCTCCGGTACCCGGGTCCGGAAGAGGGCATCGCCGCATTCCATGCCCTTCAGCAGCGAGGGTTCCAGCCCGAGACGTCGGAGCAGTTCGCGCGGATCCGCGATCGCCCGGGCCAGGGCCTGTTGCCACGCGGGAGTCTGTGCGGGCGCGGCGGCTCGGGGTATCATAACGGGATTTGTGGGCATGGTTACCTCGTTGACCGGCCACTCTTCTTTGATTTTCAGGCGGCGGGGCCGCCGCGAGGACGACGCGACATGGCAAGTTACAGTACCAGCGAATTCAAGAGCGGACTGAAGATTCTACTCGACGGCGATCCGCAGACCATCGTCGAGAACGAGTTCGTGAAACCGGGCAAGGGGCAGGCCTTCAGCCGGGTCCGGGTACGTAACCTGCGCACCGGCCGCGTGTTGGAAAAGACCTTCAAGTCCGGCGAGTCGGTCGAGGCGGCCGACGTGATGGACACCGACATGCAGTATCTCTATACCGACGGGGAATTCTGGCACTTCATGGTCCCGGATACCTTCGAACAATATGCGATGGGACAGGCGGCTCTTGGCGATTCGTCGCAGTGGCTGAAGGAACAGGATGTCTGCACGGTGACCTTGTGGAACGGTGAACCGCTCTCCGTGACACCCCCCAATTTCGTCGAGTTGAAGATCGTCCAGTGTGACCCCGGGTTGCGCGGCGATACCGCCCAGGGGGGGACCAAGCCGGCAACCCTGGAGACCGGTGCCGTGGTCAAGGTGCCGCTGTTCGTCGAGGAGGGTGAGGTGGTCAAGGTCGATACCCGTTCGGGTGAATACGTCTCCCGCGTCTGATGGGCCGCCGGCCCGGAGCCAGCCGGAGGTTGCGGGATTCTGAAGCAGAGGCAGCGACCTGGCGTCCCTGCGCCGCGCAGGCCCGGGTCCATCGCGCGCGCCTCAACACCGCTCTGCGGGGATTCCTGACCGCACGGGGCCTACTCGAGGTAGAGACGCCCATCCTCTCGCGGGGCGCGCCACTGGACCCCGGCGTCGAGAGCTGGCGGGCTCGGGCGCCGGACGGAACTGCCGGCTACCTGCACACATCTCCCGAATACCCGATGAAGCGCCTGCTCGCCGATGGCGCCGGCGACATCTTTCAACTGGCCCGGGTCTTCCGCGGCGAGGAGAGGGGTGTCCGCCACAATCCCGAGTTCAGCATGCTCGAGTGGTATCGGCTGGGCTTCGACGACCGGCGCCTGGCGGACGAGGTGCTGGAACTGGTGCACGCGGTGGCAGCCGCGGAGCCGAACTGGAACCGGCCCCAGGCGTCGGTGCGTCGGGTGGCCTACGCAGACCTGTTCGAGGAGTCGCTGGGCCTGAACCCGCTGGCCTGCAGCGCTGAGGAATGCGCTGTCGCGGCGGAACGCGAGGGTCTTGGCATCATCGGGCAGCTCGATCGCGACGGCTGGCTCGATGCGCTGATGGCAATGGTGCTGGCGCCGCGCTTCGCACCCGGGCAGCTGACCGTCGTCTTCGATTATCCGGAGAGCCAGGCGGTGTTGGCACGGCCCAGCGTGCGAGCCCCGGGCTACGCGAGCCGGTTTGAGCTGTACTGGGGCGACCTGGAATTGGCCAACGGCTTCCATGAACTGAACGATCCCGTGATCTTTTCGGCCCGGCAGGGCCAGGATTTCGAACGCCGACGGCATAACCGCCAGACGATCCCGGAGGCTGACGGTTTCTTTGCCCTGGCGATGGCGTCCGGGTTGCCCGACTGCGCCGGTGTGGCGCTGGGGGTCGATCGTCTGCTGATGTGTCTGCTCGGAGAAGCGGATATCGCCCGGGTGATCGATTTCCCCTGGGGCCGCGCCTGACGAGTGTCCCGTCAGGCGCCCCCCCATTGCGTTTGACCGGTCACTCGTCAGGTGATCCGTGCGATCTCCTGGCGAAACCGCACGAAGGTCTCGGGGGCGAGCGCCGGGTCGAAGTGCACGGGGTGCTCGGGCATCAACAGCACCACCGAGGAGCCCAGATTGAAACGCCCCATCTCGGCTCCGCGCTGCAGGCGGATTTCCTGATCGCCGTAATCGGTACGGGTGATGACCCGGCCGGATGGCGGGGTGATCTCGCCGGCCCAGACGGTCTCGATCGAACCGACATTGATCGCGCCGATCAGTGCCATGGCCACGGGACCGAAAGCGGTGTCGAAAATGGCCACCACGCGTTCGTTCCGGGCATACAGGCGTGGTGTGTGGGCGACGATTCGTGGGGCGACCGAGAAGAGCCGCCCCGGGATATGCAGCATCGTGGTCAGGCGGCCCGACACCGGCATGTGCAGCCGGTGGTAGTCGCGCGGCGACAGGTAGACGGTCAGGAACGACCCGCGGGCAAAGGGCCCGGCCAGGTCCGCGAAGCCCCCCAGAAGTTCGGTCACGGTGTAGGCGTGCCCCTTGGCCTGAAAGATCTGGCCGTACTCGATGGGCCCGAATGCGCTGACCCTGGAGTCCGCGGGGCTCAGGATACTGTGCTCGTCTCCCTCTAGCGGCCGGGCGTCCGCACGCAATGCCCGGGTGAAAAGCGCGTTGAAGCTGGGGTAGGCCGCAGGATCCGGTTCCACGGCCTCGCTCATGTCCAGGCCATACTGTCTGATGAACCAGCGCAACAGCGGCTGGACCCGGGGCGACTCCCAACGCGCAAACCGGTGCGCGAGCCTGGAGATGGCATGATGAGGAAGCAGCCTGAGCAGTTGTGCGAGGACGGTATCTAGGATGGTCATTTGGGATCCGGGGACGGAATGCGGCGGGCAGGCTTAGAGCCCGCTGGCGAAATCGAAATCCATCTGTTCACCGGGCGGCTGCACGAAGTATCCCTGCACCAGGTTCACCTGCACACTGAACAGGAGGGTCAGGGTGTCGGCGTCCTCGATCATCGGGACGATGACCTGCCGGTTGCCCGCATGGGCGGTTTCGGTGAGATGACGCACGGACTCCTGTGCCGAATGGTCGTTTGCCAGGCGGCTGACATAGCCACCGTCCAGCTTGATGTACCCCGCATCCACCTGTTCCAGGATCTTGAAGGGATTGAGTCCGTTGCCGAAGTCCCCGATGCACAGTCCTACGCCCAGCGCCTTCAGGCCCTGGGCCGTCGACGCCGCGCTGTCCAACTGCGTCAGTATCGTGGCTTCCTTGAATTCCACGACCACGTTCCCCGCTGGAACCTGGGAACGCTCGAGGAACTCCTGCAGCCAGGTCACCACGGCCTGCGCTTCCAGGGACCCGTGGCTGAGCCTGACGAAAAAGGTGGTGCGCGGGTCGCGCTGCAACTGCTCGGACAATGCGACGACTGCGTGCTCAATGATCCAGCGATCGAGAGCCGCCGCAACGCCACTGCGTTCCGTCGCGGGCAGGAACTCGTTGGGCTCGTAGGTCTCACCACCCTCCGCCTCGAGCCGGACGCAGATGTCGTATCGGGGCGAGTCATCTCCCTGCAGGCTTACGATGGGCTGATACAGGAGCTTCAAGCCGTTCTGCTGTAATGCCTCCTCGACGCGGGTCTTCCAGATCATGTCCACTTCGGGATCGGCTTGCCGTATTCCCGGCGGCATACGGAAACGGTAACAGCCGCCACCGCTGGCACGGGCCTCGGCAAGGGCCTGATGGCATCGGTCCAGCAGTTCCTGTGCGGAGGATTCCGTGTCGTCCGCCAGTACGGCGCCACAGGCCAGGGAGCCGGTGACGGCGCCTCCATGGTCGAGAGAGATCGCCTGCCCATGGATCTGCTTCACCAGGGTATCCAGTTGCGCTTCGACCTCCGCGCGGCCGGTGTCGGACAGAAGGATTCCGCAGTGGCCCTGCTCCAGGACGGAAACGGTTACGGAGCCGGGAAGGCCCTTCGCCAGTGCGCGCTGAAGTGCGCTGCCAAGGACGTCGGGCGGGTCACCCGGCTGCTTGTCACTGGTATCCAGCGCGCACACCACGAGGCCGAGCGGGAGCTCCGATCGGGCGGTGTCCGCCAGGGTTCTCTCGACTGCCCTGAGGAATTCCCGTTGCCGCGCGGCGGCGTCCACGCGCGGCGCATCCGGCGGACGGGGCGCGTGGGAGCTGTCCCCTGGCCTTCCTGGCTCATCGGGCCTGGCGCTATCGCTCGGCCTTGCGCGTGCTGTTCCCGCATCCGTCCGTGGCGTGACCTTCCGTTCCGACTCGGGGGGCTGTCCTCGACTGCGGTCATGGCCAAGCGGCTTCATTGCAGGCCCGTTCAGTTCCTGGAGCGCGGGTTCTCCTCCCGTAAAAGAGAGATGCACGACCGTACAGGGTTGTCCCCCGATGACGGCTCCGGTCAGGAGGAGATCGGCGTCGAAGGTTTGTCCGCGACGGGTCTGCAGCGTCAGCGTCTCGCAGGTCTCGACGTTTTCGGGTTGATTCTGACGAATGCGCAGGATGTGGGCGAGGTCTTCATGCTGATCGTGGACCACGAGATCCTGCAGGGTCAGGCGGTCCAGGCTTTCGCTGAGCTCCATTTCGAAGCAATTCCGCCATGTGTCGTTCGCATAGGTGGCGATTCCCTCGTGAAAACAGGCGATAGGGTAGCGGGAGCTGTCCAGCATCAGCAGGTAACGCCGGTCTGCTTCCTGCAGCAGTGTCCGGAGATGGTTGATCTCTCGGCCCTTGTTGAGGTACTCCACGGCCTTCAGCGTCATCGCCGCCGCCACGTCGTGGTTCTCGGTGTCCACCACTGCAAAGGCGCCGCCTTCGACCGCGCTCAGGCGTAGCTCCTGTGCACGGTCGGTCAGCATCACGATGGGGGTCTGACGGCCGGCGCGGTGCAAGGCCTCGGTCAGTTCCTCCAGCCCGATGTCCATGTCGCCGTCGATCAGAACCACAGCATCGAAGCGATGGCTCTGCAACAGACGCTCGAGGTCCCGTGCGTTGCCGGCCTGTTTCGGCCGGACCGCATGGCCCCGGTAACGGATGCGCCCGATGACCTGCCCGGCCAGATCCGGATCCAGGGTGATGAACAGAACGCTAATCGAGTTGATCATGGATACCCTCGCGGCTCGGTGGCAGCAGCACGTGGTGCATTCAAGTCGCTGCGCATCACCAAATCGCCATGCGGGCAGGGCCTGCCACCTTGTTCCGGTTTCGGCCACCCCTGCAATAGTCTATACCAACGATGTAGTTCCATGGATGAATTTTACTAGGATAGAAATGCTGGATGGTACTAGCCCGGGCGAGCGGCCCCGTACCCCTGGGATCGGATTGTTGTAGAGTGCGGGAATTCGCGCCGCGACGCCAGCGAGGTTGTTCCCGGGCGCGGATGCCCGAGGCTGGCAGCACGGGTTCCGGCAACCTCTTTTCAAGGCTCCTGGCATGGATCCGGTCACCGATCTGCGGACGATCCGCGATTTCATTCGTTTCGGGGCCAGCCAGTTCCGGGCCGCGGGACTCCGTTTCGGGCATGGTACGGAGAACGCGATCGACGAGGCGGCCTGGCTGGTGCTGCATGCCCTGAACCTGCCCCTGGACCTGCCGGAAACCTGGTGGGACAGTCGCCTCGCTCCCGCCGAGCGATGCCGGGTCGAGGCCGCCCTGCGTATGCGGATCGCCACCCGGAAGCCCGCCGCCTACATCACCCGCGAGGCCTGGTTCATGGGCCTGCCGTTCTACGTGGACGAACGCGTGCTGATACCGCGTTCGCCGATCGCGGAGTTGATCGAGGCAGGCTTCAGCCCATGGCTCGACCCCGATGCCATCGGCAGGGTGCTGGATCTCTGTACCGGTAGCGGCTGCATCGGTCTTGCCACGGCCACGGTACTGCCCGAGGCCGAGATCTGGCTGTCCGACCTGTCTTCCGATGCACTGGCGGTCGCGCGTCGCAACGTGCGGGACCATGGCCTGGAAGGGCGCACGGTCCTGGTGGTCAGCGACGTCTTCGCGGGCCTCGAAGAAGCGCCGGGTTTCGACCTGATCGTCTCCAATCCGCCGTACGTCGACGCAGGCGAGATGGCGGCACTGGCGCCCGAGTACCGGCACGAACCGTCGCTGGGTCTTGCCGCCGGGGCGGACGGCCTGGACATCGTCAGGCGCATACTCGCCGGGGCGAAGGCGCGTCTGAACGCGGGCGGCGTGTTGGTCGTCGAGGTCGGCAACAGCCAGCCGGCGCTGGAGGCTGCCTTTCCGGAACTACCCTTCACCTGGCTTGAGTTTGCCGGCGGCGGCGAGGGTGTCTTCCTGTTGACGCGGGACCAACTGCCAGGGCAGTGACTCAGCACTGCTCCCAGGGCAGGCCGTGAAAGCGCCAGCCCGCGGTCGTGGAGCGGCGGTGCTCGCCGTCCAGCGCCCCCTCGAACCCCTCGTCGACTGAAAAGACGTTTTCGATCCCCTCCGCGATCAGGGCCTGACCGGCAGCCAGTGACCGTTTCCCGCTCCGGCAGATCAGAAATACGGCAGGGGCATCCTCACCCCCATCACCGATGCCGCCCAGGAGAAGCTTGCGGACCTGGGCAACGAAATGGGGGTTCTCGACCCAGTCCGGTTCATCGATCCACGGAATGTGCACCGCTCCGACGGGATGGCCCACGAACAGGTACTCCATGGTCGAGCGGATGTCCACGAGGAGATCCCTTGGCCGTTTCTCGAGGCTTTCGAAGGCCTGCTGCGGTGTGACTCTTCTGGGCAGTGGTGCGGTCATCGCGGTCCCTCTTAGGTGACCATGAGGCGGCGGTCTCGGTCAGGATGCACGGCCGGCGCGGGAAGAACAAGCCGCTTCACCTGGCCCCTCATGCGGCGACGGTGCAGTCGCGTCCGCGCTGCTTGGCCTGATACATCGCGTTGTCCACGCGCTTGAGCAGGGTGGATATGGTCTCACCACGCAGGTATTCAGTAACCCCCAGACTGATCGTCAGCCGGCCCGGGCCGGTGAAGTCCGCCTGCGCCACCCGAATCCGCGTGGCCTCCGCGAGCCTGGTTGCGTGGTCGAGGCCGGTCTCCGACAGCAGGATCATGAACTCCTCGCCGCCCCAGCGCGCCAAGATATCGGTGCGGCGGATCTGCTGACCTACCACTGCGGCCATCTTGCGGAGCACCGCGTCCCCGACGTCGTGCCCGTAGGTGTCGTTGACCTGCTTGAACCAGTCGATGTCGAACATGACCAGGGAGAATTCCGTCCCATAGCGACGGGCGCGCTCCGTCTCCAGGTTCAGGGCCTCCTCGAACTTCCAGCGGTTGTAGAGGCCGGTTAGCCTGTCGTGGGAGGCCTGGCGTTCCAGCTCCAGCTCCAGGCGCCTGCGCTCCGACAGATCCACTCCGAAGCCCACCAGGAAGACCTCGTTGGCGAGCTCGACCCGGTTGCCCGTGAAGTAATAGGGGATCGGCCAGCCATGGCGGGACAGGAGTCCCGCCTCGACATCGCCCGAGCCCTCGTTCAGTATTTTCTTCATCGCCGCGGTAACCCGGTGCCGGTCGGCCGGATCGACGTATTCAATGGCCCTGTGTGCGCCGATGCCGTCCGGCGGTATCCCGATGACCGTCTCGAGGTTCCGGTTCCAGCGGATCGGCCTTCCCCCCGCGTCGAGGAGGAAGAAGATCGCGGGCAGCCCCTCGAGTACCGTCTCCCCGAGATCACGTTCGTACCGAAGCTGGTCTTCCAGGGCCCGGCGTTCGCTCACGTCCTGGACGGTACCCCGCATGCGCAGTGGCCTCCCCGTTGGGTCGCGCACGATCCGGCCCCGTTCATGAACCGTGCGCTGGCTGCCATCCGCACGAAGGATGCGGTGTTCCAGGTCGTAGTCACCAGGACCGTTGAGTGCATGGTCGATCGCAGTGGTCAGAGGTTCGCGGTCCGCCGGATGGACGAAACGCAGAAAGTCGCTGTAATTCGGGCTGAAGTTGGCCGGTTGCACCCCGAAGATGCGATAGACCTCATCCGACCAGGTGATCGCCCCGCTGGCGACGTCCCAGGCCCAGTTGCCGAGTTGCGCGATCTCCTGCGCGGCAGCCAGTTCGGACTCGCTGCGGCGCAGCGCGCGTTCGGCCGTTTGCCTGTCCGTGATGTCGCGAATCACCGCCTGCAGGATCGGACCCTCGGGGAGATCGACCCGGCTGAGCATGACCTCGCTCGGGAAGGTGCGTCCGTCCATCGCCTGACAAAGCCATTCATAGGCCACCGATCCCTCCGCCAGGGCTTGTTTCGTATAGCCATCCGCGGCCTCCCGCGAGGGTCTCCCATCGGGCTGGAATTCAGGTGAGCAGCCGCCGGGATGGCGGCCGATGAGATCGTTTGGCGCGCCGGCGCCAAACAGGGCGACGCTGGAAGGGTTGCAGTGCACGATGACGCGCTGGTCGTGGAGCACGATCGCGTCGCGGGAGGCCTCGAACACGGCCTTGTACTGCGCCAGCGTGCGTTCCCGGAACAGGCGCTCGGTAATGTCCTCGATGGCCACGACCGCACCGCAGATCTCGCCCTCGCTGTCCCTCAGGGGTGCCGCGTGCACCTGTGCGAAGAACGGGCTGCCGTCGACACGTCGAAAGGTGTCCGTGCCGCTCTCCAGTGGCTGGCCGGTGGACATGACGCGATAGATCGGACAGTCCGACTCGTCGTAACGGATCCCGAGATCATTGGCATGGCGGGTCAGGGTGTGGCTCTCCCTGCCCAGTACGGCCTCTGGTGTGTCGAAGCCGAACAGTCGCGTGGCGGCATGGTTCAGGAAGGTGAACCTGCCTGCAAGGTCGATACCGAAGACGCCTGTGGCGAGGTTGTCCAGGAGCATCCGGGACAGGTCGTGGCCTGGTAGGGTGGCTGGAGAAAACCCTGCGTGTTGCCCCGTAACGGACATTACACCTCCTTCTCGCCCGTGGAGACGGCATCTTTCCGGGGCGCGATCAGCTTGTCTGCATCATACGCCGTTCGTTTGCGGAAACGACTGCGCGGCGCCTCCGGGGTTTCCACGCCCTGTTTTTCAGGATGGACACGGGCGCGGAAATCCACGAGGACAATAAACCATATCCGACCGCAGGACAGTCGGAACAATACCCACTAGAGGCAGCCTCGGGCTACACTAGGTCGATGTCGGGAAACAGCTTCGGAAAGTCATTCGTCGTCACCACCTTCGGTGAGAGCCATGGCCAGGCACTGGGCGCCATTGTCGATGGGTGCCCTCCGGGTCTTCCTCTGTGCGAGCAGGACCTGCAGGGCGATCTGGACCGCCGGCGCCCCGGGCAATCGCGCCACACCACCCAGCGCCGCGAGCCGGACCAGGTCCGCATCCTCTCCGGTGTGTTCGAGGGCCTGACCACGGGCGCACCGATCGGGCTGCTGATCGAGAACGTGGACCAGCGATCCAAGGATTACGGCGACATCAAGGACCGCTTCCGTCCCGGGCACGCCGACTACACCTACCACCAGAAATACGGGCTTCGGGATTACCGTGGGGGCGGCCGCAGCTCCGCACGGGAGACCGCGCTCAGGGTGGCGGCTGGTGGTGTCGCGAAGCGTTATCTGGCACATCGCTATGGTGTCGAGATCCGGGGCTGGCTGTCGCAGCTCGGGCCGATCCGGGTGGAGTTTCGGGATGCGGCCGCCGTGGAACAGAACCCCTTCTTTGCGCCGGATCCGGATCGGGTGCCGGAACTCGAGGCCTTCATGGATCAGCTGCGCAAATCCGGCGATTCCGTCGGCGCTCGCATCGAGGTTGAGGCCCGCGGCGTGCCCCCGGGCTGGGGTGAACCGATCTTCGACCGCCTCGACGCCGACATCGCACACGCGATGATGAGCATCAACGCGGTCAAGGGCGTGGAGATCGGGGACGGCTTCGCAGTGGTCGACCAGCGTGGCACGGAGCATCGGGACGAGATGTCCCCCGAGGGGTTTCTGAGCAATCATTCCGGTGGGGTGCTGGGCGGCATCTCCTCGGGGCAGACGATTCGCGTCAGCATGGCCTTGAAGCCCACCTCCAGCATCCGCCTGCCGGGCCGCAGCGTGAACACGGCGGGTGAACCGGTCGAGGTGGTGACCAAGGGGCGCCACGACCCCTGCGTGGGGATTCGCGCCACGCCCATCGCCGAGGCCATGCTGGCCCTGGTCCTGATGGATCACGCCCTGCGCAACCGTGCCCAGAATGCCGATGTCAGCACCGGGTTGACCCATTTCGCCGAGATACCCGGGGCCGAGGATTCCTGACACGCCGCGTTGCGCGGGTTGCCAGTGAAGGCATGGCGACAGTCCCCCAAGGCCCGGACAGCCGGCGGAATTGCCGTGCCCAGGGCGGGGCGTCCCGGGTGCCTCCCGGCAGGCTTGACCTGCGGCCCTCTGCCGTCGATGTCTGCCGTCGGATGGGCGGCGTCCTCACCGACCACACCAGCACGACCCTGAGCCCGTGAACCAGCACGTTCGCCTCTCGAGCTTCTATTTCTTCTACTTCGCCAGTATCGGGGCGTTCATGCCCTACTGGGGGCCGTACCTTTCCGAGCTGGGCTTCAGCGGGGCCCAGATCGGCGAGCTGATGGCGATCATCTTTGCGACCAAGATCATCGCCCCGAACGTCTGGGGCTGGATCGCCGATCGGGCCGGGGTGCGCATGCCCATCATTCGCCTGGGCGCACTGGCGGGGCTGATCACCTTCGCCGGAGTGCTCGTCCACTCGGGTTACTGGTGGCTGGCGGTGGTGATGGCCGTCTTCAGTTTCTTCTGGAACGCGATCCTGCCGCAATTCGAGGCCACCACGCTGCGTGCGCTGGGGCGCGACAGCCACCGGTATGCCCTGGTCCGGCTCTGGGGTTCGATCGGCTTCATCGTCGCCGTCGCCGGGCTGGGTTGGCTGCTCGACAAGCTGGCGCTCAGCTGGCTGCCCTGGATCGTGCTTGGGATCCTGCTGGTGCTGTACCTCGTCACCCTCCGTGTGCGCGAGCCACCGGACGGACACCACTCCGGCGACGGCCTGATCCCGTTGTTCTCGGTACTGCGCCGGCCGGAGGTGATCGCGCTGCTCGCGGCCTGTTTCTTCATGCAGGCCAGCCATGGCCCGTACTATGCCTTCTTCACCCTTTACGTCGAGGGGCAGGGGTTCAGCCGGGCCGTCGCCGGGCAGCTCTGGGCCCTGGGTGTGGCGGCCGAGGTCATGCTGTTCCTGGTGATGCCTCGGTTGATCCTGCGCTTCGGGGCCTGGCCGCTGGTCACGCTGGCACTGTTGCTGACCACGCTGCGCTGGTGGCTGCTGGCCACGATTCCGGAAACCCTGTCCGCGCTGATCTTCATTCAGTTGCTGCATGCCGCTAGCTACGGCGTGTACCACGCCGCGGCCATCTCACTCATCCACCTGCATTTTCCCGGCAGGCTGCAGGGCCGCGGCCAGGCCCTGTATTCGTCCCTGAGTTTCGGGCTCGGCGGCGCGATTGGCGCGCTCGCGAGCGGGTATCTCTGGGACGGTGTGAGCCCGGCTTCGGTCTATGTGTTCGCGGCGGTACTGGCGGGGTTGGGTGTACTGGTCTCGGTGTTCGGCATGCTGCGGAACCGGATCGGGTAAAGGTGTCGTCAGGCGCGGGTCCGCGGGGGAAGCGCCCCACGGGCCCGGTCCGGGCACCATTTGCCCCCGTTTCCCGGTAACCTTGCGCGAAGATCCAACGACGTTTCGGACAGGGAGATGCTTGAGATGACGCGAATCGCGATCGCGGGTGTGGGCGGGCGCATGGGCCAGGCCCTGGTGCAGGCGGTGGCGGAGCACCCGCAGGCGCGCCTGGGTGCGGCCAGTGAGCGGGAGGGGAGCGGGCTGGTGGGCCAGGCACTCGATGGTCAGGATCCGGCGGTACGGGTGGTGTCCGATCTCACTTCCGCCAGCGCGGACTTCGACGTGTTGATCGACTTCACGCGTCCGGAGGCCACCGTCGCGCACGCGGCGCTGTGCCGGGCGCAGGGCAAGCGCCTGGTGATCGGTACCACGGGACTCTCGGGCGCGCAGGAGGAGGAATTGCGGGCCGCCGCGGCGACGATCCCGGTGGTCTATGCCCCGAACATGAGTGTCGGGGTCAACCTGACCTTCAAGCTGGTCGAGCTGGCGGCGCGGGTCCTTGGCGACTCGGTGGATATCGAGATCATCGAGGCCCATCACCGGCACAAGGTCGATGCTCCCTCCGGGACCGCCCTGCGCCTGGGGCGGGTGGTAGCGGATACCCTCGGCCGGGACCTGGACACGGATGCCGTCTATGGCCGCGAGGGACACACTGGGGCGCGTCAGCGCCGCACGATCGGTTTTTCCACCATCCGTGCGGGCGACATCGTCGGCGAACACACCACCCTTTTTGCCGCCGATGGCGAGCGCGTGGAGGTCACCCATCGCGCCACCAGCCGGATGACCTTCGCGGCCGGCGCCGTGCGTGCCGCAGTGTGGCTCGGTGACCAGGAACCCGGCCTCTACGACATGCAGGACGTCCTGGGCCTGCGTTGATCGCTTCTGGAGTCCGGGAGCTTGCTCCCGCTAGCGAACGCCCGGGACCCTTGGATTGCCCGAAAGCGGCGGCAAGCCGCCGCACTCCAGATGCGCTGCGCGCAACCGGCCGGTCGGGTCGCTGCGCTGGAACCACTGGAAGGGTCCGGTTGGACCGCGTTTCGGTGCTCGCGTACACTCACCCCCATCCCGTATGCCAACGTGCTCGCCACTGTCAGCAGTGGTGGGTCGCGCGCAAGCCACCACTCCGGAGGTGCCCGTGTCCGTGCCCGCTGTGCTCGTTCTCGAAGACGGAACCGTGTTCCATGGCCAGTCCGTGGGGGCGGTCGGGGAGACCGTCGGGGAGGTGGTCTTCAACACCGCGATGACGGGTTATCAGGAGATTCTGACCGATCCCTCCTATGCCCGGCAGATGGTCACCCTGACCTACCCGCATATCGGCAACGTAGGTGCGACCCCTGAGGACGACGAATCGGCACGGGTGCACGCCGCCGGGCTGATCGTGCGTGACGTGCCGCCGCTGGTCAGCAACTGGCGCAGCCGCGAGTCGCTGCCCGACTTCCTGATGCGTCACGGGGTGGTCGCGATCTCCGGCATCGACACCCGCAAGCTGACCCGCATCCTGCGCGAGAAGGGGGCGCAGAACGGTTGCATGCAGGGGGGCGAAATCGACGTCGAGCGTGCCCTGGAACAGGCGCGCGCCTTTCCGGGCATCAAGGGCATGGATCTGGCACGCGAGGTCACGACCAGGAACAGCTACGAGTGGCTGGACGGCACCTGGAACCTCGGCGGACCAGTGCACCGATTGAGCCCGGCCGAGGCCGAGTTCCACGTGATCGCCTACGATTTCGGCATCAAGCAAAACATCCTGCGCATGCTGGTCGATCGCGGCTGCCGGGTGACCGTGGTGCCGGCGCACACATCGGCGCAGGATGCCCTGGACATGGAGCCGGACGGGATCTTCCTGTCCAACGGACCCGGGGATCCGGAACCCTGTGATTACGCGGTGGCCACCATTCGCAGCTTTTGCACGAAGCAGAAACCGCTGTTCGGCATCTGCCTTGGACATCAGTTGCTCGGGTTGGCTAGCGGAGCACGGACGGTGAAGATGAAGTTCGGCCATCACGGCGCCAACCATCCGATCCAGGACCTGCGCAGCAACAAGGTGATGATCTCCAGCCAGAACCACGGTTTCGCGGTGGACGAGCAGAACCTGCCGGACTGCCTGGAGGCCACCCACCGCTCTCTTTTCGACGGCACCCTGCAGGGCATTGCGCGCAAGGACTGCCCTGCATTCAGCTTCCAGGGACATCCGGAAGCCAGTCCTGGCCCGCATGACGTCGCCCCCGCCTTTGATGATTTCATCGCCGCGATGCGCGCTGCGCGCCGCTAGATCCTTTCCCAAGCCACACTCGAATCCGACTCCGGAGCTGCCTTTTCATGCCCAAGCGTACCGACATCCAGAGCGTCCTGATCATCGGCGCCGGGCCGATCGTGATCGGCCAGGCCTGCGAGTTCGACTACTCCGGCGCCCAGGCCTGCAAGGCCCTGCGGGAGGAGGGGTTCCGGGTGATCCTGGTCAATTCCAATCCGGCGACCATCATGACCGATCCGGAGATGGCCGACGCGGTCTACATCGAGCCGGTCGACTGGCGCGTGGTGGCGCGGATCATCGAGAAGGAGCGACCGGACGCGCTGCTGCCGACCATGGGCGGACAGACCGCGCTGAACTGCGCGCTGGACCTGGCCAACCAGGGTGTGCTCAAGAAGTTCGGCGTCGAGATGATCGGTGCCAACGAGGATGCGATCGATATGGCCGAGGACCGCGAGCGGTTCCGTGAGGCCATGAGCGAGATCGGGCTGGCCACCCCCAGGGCCTTCATCGCCCGCTCCTGGGAGGACGCGCAGCGTGTGCAGCCGGACATCGGTTTCCCGGTGATCATCCGGCCGTCGTTCACCCTGGGGGGGTCGGGTGGAGGCATTGCATACAACCGCGAGGAATTCGAGGAGATCGTGAAGGGCGGCCTGGATCTGTCGCCGACCAACGAGGTGCTGCTGGAGGAGTCGGCTCTGGGCTGGAAGGAGTTCGAGATGGAGGTGGTCCGCGACAAGGCGGACAACTGCATCATCGTCTGCTCCATCGAGAACCTCGACCCGATGGGCGTGCACACCGGCGACTCGATCACCGTGGCCCCGGCGCAGACCCTGACCGACAAGGAATACCAGATCATGCGCGACGCCTCGCTGGCGGTGCTGCGCAAGATCGGCGTGGAGACCGGCGGTTCCAACGTGCAGTTCGCGGTGAACCCGGATGACGGCCGGCTCATCGTGATCGAGATGAACCCCCGCGTGTCGCGATCGTCGGCGTTGGCCTCCAAGGCCACGGGTTTCCCGATTGCCAAGATCGCCGCGAAGCTGGCCGTGGGTTACACCCTGGACGAACTGCGTAACGACATCACCGGCGGGCTGACCCCGGCCTCCTTCGAGCCCTCGATCGACTACGTGGTGACCAAGATCCCACGGTTCACGTTCGAGAAGTTCCCGCAGGCGCAGGCGCGCCTCACCACACAGATGAAGTCGGTCGGTGAGGTGATGGCGATCGGCCGCACCTTCCAGGAGTCCCTGCAGAAGGCGCTGCGCGGGCTGGAGATCGGGGTCGACGGCCTGGACGAGAAGGTGGACGCCAAGGCCGAGGACGTGGTGGAGCAGTTGCGCATACTGCTCGCGAACCCCGGTCCGGAGCGGATCTTCAATGTTGCCGACGGTTTTCGCGCGGGTTTCAGCATCGAGGAGATCTTCGGGCTGACCTCGATCGACCGCTGGTTCCTGGCCCAGATACATCAGCTGATCGAGATCGAGAAGACCACCAGGGACCGCTTTCTGAACGACCTGGGTGCGGAAGAGCTGTTCGAGCTGAAACGCCGCGGGTTTTCCGACAGGCGTCTGGCACGGCTGCTCAACGAAACCGAAAAGGCGGTGCGCAAGCAACGGCATGCCCTGGGCGTGCACCCCGTGTACAAGCGCGTCGACACCTGCGCCGCCGAGTTCGCCACGACCACGGCCTACTTGTATTCCACCTACGAGGAGGAGAACGAGGCCGAGCCCACCGACCGAGAGAAGATCATGGTGCTGGGCGGCGGGCCGAACCGGATCGGCCAGGGCATCGAGTTCGACTACTGCTGCGTCCACGCCGCGCTGGCGATGCGCGAGGATGGCTACGAAACCATCATGGTCAACTGCAATCCGGAGACGGTCTCCACCGACTACGACACGTCCGATCGGCTCTACTTCGAGCCGCTGACCCTCGAAGACGTGCTTGAGGTGGTCGCGGTGGAGAAGCCCCGGGGCGTGATCGTTCAGTACGGAGGCCAGACGCCGCTGAAGCTGGCGCGTGACCTCGAGGCGGCGGGTGTGCCGATCATCGGCACGTCGCCGGATTCCATCGACCTCGCGGAGGACCGGGAGCGCTTCCAGCACCTGCTGCAGAAGCTGGACCTGCGTCAGCCTCCGAACCGCACCGTCCGCAGCGAGGACGAGGCCGAGAAGCTGGCGGCGGAGATCGGCTATCCTCTGGTCGTGCGGCCCTCGTACGTGCTCGGGGGGCGCGCGATGGAGATCGTGCGCGACGAGGAGGATCTGCGGCGCTACATGCGCGACGCGGTCTCGGTCTCCAACGACGCTCCGGTACTTCTGGACCGTTTCCTGGACGATGCGATCGAGGTGGACGTCGACGCGATCTGCGACGGTCAGGACGTGTTCATCGGCGGCATCATGGAGCACATCGAGCAGGCGGGGGTGCACTCCGGGGACTCGGCCTGCTCGCTACCGCCGTTCTCGCTGTCCGACCGGCTGCAGGAGGAGATGGCCGAGCAGGTGCGCAGGATGGCGCTGGGGCTGAAGGTCATCGGTCTGATGAACACCCAGTTTGCGATCAAGGGCGAAGACATCTATGTGCTCGAGGTCAATCCGCGTGCCTCGCGGACCGTACCCTTCGTGTCCAAGGTGATCGGCCTGCCCCTGGCGAAGATCGGGGCGCGCTGCATGGCGGGCACCAGCCTGAAGGCGCAGGCATTGAGGGAGCCCGTGCGGCCGGGCTATTACGCGGTGAAGGAAGCGGTCTTCCCGTTCGCGAAGTTCCCGGGTGTGGATCCGATCCTGGGGCCGGAAATGAAGTCCACCGGCGAGGTGATGGGTGTCGGACGAAGCTTCGCCGAGGCCTTCGCGAAGAGCCAGCTCGGTGCGGGTGTGCGGCTGCCGGTGCGGGGCAAGGCCTTCGTGTCGGTGCGCGAGATCGACAAGCGTGCCACCCTGGCCAAGGTGGGCCGGCGCCTGGTGGAACTGGGCTTTGAAGTGCTGGCGACCCGGGGCACGGCGGCCTTCCTGCAGGCGGAGGGCGTCGAGGTTTCGGTGGTGAACAAGGTCACCGAGGGCCGGCCGCACATCGTCGACATGATCAAGAACGATGAGATCAGCTTCATCGTGAATACGGTGGAGGGCAAGCAGGCGACCGCGGACTCCTTCACCATCCGCCGTGAGGCGCTGATGCACAAGGTCAGCTATACGACGACCATCGCCGGCGCCCTGGCCACTGTGCAGGCACTGGACCACCTGGAATTCGAGAACGTGTTCTGTCTGCAGGACCTGCATGCCGAGAGTCTGCAGGGCGGGAGTGAGTCATGAGCAAGACCCCACTGACCGTTGCCGGTGCCGAGAAGCTGAAGGAGGAGTTGCGCCGGCTGAAGACCGAGGACCGGCCGCGAGTGGTGAACGCCATCGCCGAGGCCCGCGCCCACGGCGATCTGAAGGAGAATGCGGAGTACCACGCCGCGCGCGAGCAGCAGAGCTTCATCGAGGGCCGGATCCGCGAGATCGAGGGTAAACTCTCGAATGCCCAGATCATCGACGTCACGACCCTGCCGAATAGCGGCAAGGTCGTCTTCGGTGTCACCGTGAGGCTGGAGGCCACGGAAGACGGCAATCCCGTGACCTACCGGATCGTTGGCGATGACGAGGCCGACATCAAGCAGGGCATGATCTCGGTGAGTTCGCCGATCGCCAGGGCCTTGATCGGCAAGGAGGAAGGCGATCTGGTGACCGTACAGGCCCCGGGTGGCGCGAGGGAGTACGAGATCCTGAAAGTGCTCTACGTCAACTGAGCGAGGGTGCTCCGCTCAGCGAGATCACCGGCTTCCCGACATTGCGCCGAAACAGGGTGGCGACGAATCCGATGCGCTGGATCAGGGCCGCGCCTGTCCGTTCGCAAAGGGCATTCACCATGGCATTGCGGTCTTCCCGATCGCCGATCTTGACCTTCACCTTGACCAGTTCGTGATGGTCCAGGGCCTGGTCGAGCTCGGCCAGCACGGCGTCCGTCAGACCGTTGCGGCCGATGGTAACGATGGGTTTGCGCGGGTGCGCGAGGTTGCGAAGCAGTTTGCGCTGCGGCTCGGTCAGATCCACGTACGAGATACCGGTTTTTGGAGGCTGGCGAGTCTAGCATGGCTCCGGTGCCGGTCCGAAGGGAAAGGGATGGCGAAACGCAGCAAGTCCAGTCAACGCTGGCTCAGGGAACACTTCAATGACCCCTTCGTCGTGCGTGCCCAGCAGGAGGGCTATCGCTCGCGGGCGGTCTACAAGCTGGCGGAGATCGACCGGCGCGACCAGCTTCTGCGGCCAGGCATGCGCGTGGTGGACCTGGGAGCCGCCCCGGGTGGGTGGAGCCAGTACGCCATGGAGCGCGTCGGCCGGTCGGGGCATGTGGTGGCCTCGGACATCCTGCCCATGGACCCGGTCCCGGGAGTCGACATCGTGATCGGCGACTTTCACGAGGAGTCGGTCCTTGCTGCCATACTGGCCCAACTGGGCGGCGAACCGGCGGACCTTGTACTGTCGGATATCGCCCCCAACCTCTCAGGAACGGATGCGGTCGACCAGCCCCGAGCCATCTACCTCTGTGAACTGGCGCTGGACCTTGCGGTCAGGGTTTTGAAACCGAATGGCAGTTTTCTCGTCAAACTGTTCCAAGGGCAGGGTTCCGACGAATTCCTGCGCGCGGTGCGTAACCGGTTCAGCCGTGTGGTGGTGCGGAAGCCGGAGGCCTCGCGGCCTCGGTCACGGGAAGTGTACGTATTGGCGCGAGGGCTCCGGGATGTGTAACGTTCGCCATGGCGAACTCAGCGATTTCGAGGTGGCATTTTGAATGGCCTGGTAAAAAATCTGGTGATCTGGGCGGTGATCGCGGTCGTACTGATGTCCGTGTTCAACAACTTCAGCCCCGAGCCGCAGCAGGAAGCGCGGAGCATGACCTACTCGTCGTTCATCAACGACGTGAAGGCCGGGCGTGTGAAGAGCGTGACCATCGAGGGCACCACGATCCGTGGCACGACCATCGAGGGCCGCTCCTTCCGTACCGAGAGCCCCAATGATCCCGGATTGATCGGGGATCTGCTCGCGAGCAATGTCGAGATCCGAGCCCAGGAGGCCCAGCGGCGCTCGCTGCTGATGGACATCCTGATCAGCTGGTTCCCGATGCTGCTGCTCATCGGTGTCTGGATCTACTTCATGCGCCAGATGCAGGGTGGTGGGGCCGGAGGCCGCGGCGCCATGTCCTTCGGCAAGAGCAAGGCGAAGATGATGTCCGAGGACCAGGTCAAGGTGACCTTCGCGGATGTCGCGGGCTGCGACGAGGCCAAGGACGAGGTCTCCGAACTCGTGGACTTCCTTCGCGATCCGTCGAAGTTTCAGAAGCTCGGCGGCAAGATCCCGCGGGGCATACTGATGGTCGGCTCTCCCGGCACCGGCAAGACCCTGCTGGCCAAGGCCATCGCGGGAGAGGCGAAGGTACCGTTCTTCACCATCTCGGGCTCCGACTTCGTGGAGATGTTCGTCGGTGTCGGCGCCTCGCGGGTCCGGGACATGTTCGAGACCGCGAAGAAGCACGCGCCCTGCATCATCTTCATCGACGAGATCGATGCGGTCGGCCGTCACCGGGGTGCCGGTCTGGGCGGCGGCCACGACGAGCGCGAACAGACCCTGAACCAGCTGCTGGTCGAGATGGACGGTTTCGAGGGCAACGAGGGCGTGATCGTCATCGCGGCCACCAACCGGCCCGACGTGCTCGACCCTGCGCTGCTGCGTCCGGGCCGCTTCGACCGCCAGGTGGTGGTGCCGGCCCCGGACGTTCGTGGGCGCGAGCAGATCCTCAAGGTGCACATGCGTAAGGTCCCGCTGTCCGACGACGTGCGGCCGAGCCTGATCGCGCGCGGTACACCGGGCTTCTCGGGCGCGGACCTCGCCAACCTGGTCAACGAGGCCGCGCTGTTCGCCGCCCGTGCCGGCAAGCGCACCGTGGACATGTCCGACTTCGAACGCGCAAAGGACAAGATCATGATGGGCGCGGAACGCAAGTCCATGGTGATGAGCGAGGCCGAGAAGAAGCTGACCGCCTACCACGAGGCCGGGCACGCGATCGTCGGCCGCACCGTGCCGGAACATGACCCGGTCTACAAGGTCAGCATCATCCCGCGCGGCCGCGCCCTTGGCGTGACCATGTTCCTGCCCGAGGAGGACCGCTACAGTCACTCCAAGACGCGCCTGGAGAGCCAGATCGCAAGCCTGTTCGGCGGTCGGATCGCGGAGGAACTGATCTTCGGCGCCGACCGGGTCACCACCGGCGCCTCGAACGACATCGAGCGTGCCACGATGATCGCCCGCAACATGGTCACCAAGTGGGGGCTGTCGGACCGACTGGGCCCGCTAACTTATGGCGAGGACGAGGGCGAGGTCTTCCTGGGGCGCCAGGTCACCCAGACCAAGCACATGTCCGACGAGACCGCGCATGCCATCGACGAGGAGGTTCGGCGGGTGATCGACACGTCCTACGAGCGGGCGAGGACGATCCTGACCGACAACCTGGACAAACTGCATGCGATGGCAGCCGCGCTGGTGAAGTACGAGACCATCGACGAACCACAGATCACGGACGTCATGGAAGGCCGTGAGCCGAGACCGCCAGTGGACTGGAAGGACGAGGATGCCCCGGGCAAGCCCGACGTGGGCGGTCCGAGTCCGGATCCCGCAGCGGATGCCGGCGACCGTCCCGGTCCCGGGGTCGTCGGGGGTCCCGCGCCGCAACCCTGATCCCAGCGCGCCGCACGGGGGTACCCGGATCCTGTCCGGGTGCCCCTTTTTCCTGGTAATTCCATTACCATCCCGGCATGCACGAACCCCGGACCCTGGACTGTGCCGGATACCGGCTAAGGCTCGACCGCCCCCTGATCATGGGTGTCCTGAACGTCACGCCGGACTCCTTTTCCGATGCCGGCCGCTTTGCCGGACGGGAGAGCGCCATCGGGCACGCGCGCAGGCTGGTCGCCGACGGGGCGGACATCATCGATGTGGGTGGTGAATCCACCCGGCCGGGTGCGGAACCCGTACCCTTGGCGGCGGAGCTCGAGCGGGTGATTCCCGTGATTGCCGCGTTGCGCACGGAACTGGACGTGCCGGTGTCCATCGACACCAGCAAGCCCGAGGTGATGCGCGCGGCCGTGGCGGCCGGGGCAGGCATGATCAACGACGTCAACGGTCTTCGGGCCGAGGGCGCTATGGATGTGGCCGCCGCGAGCGGTGCCGCGGTGTGCGTGATGCATATGCAGGGCACGCCACGGTCGATGCAGGAGCAACCGCTGTACAGCGATGTCGTCGCCGAGGTCGTTGTGTTTTTGTCCGGACAGGCCGAGGCGCTGCTGGCTCGCGGGGTGGCGCCGGAGCGCATCTTGCTGGACCCGGGCTTCGGATTTGGCAAGACGCTGGAGCACAACATTGCGTTGTTTCGTGGGCTGCCGGCACTGGTGGCCCTGGGCTACCCGGTGCTGGTCGGAGTCTCCCGCAAGTCCATGATCGGGTCCTTGCTGGGCGACAGGCCGATAACGGACCGATTGGTGGGTAGCGTCACGGCAGCGGTGCTGGCGGCGCGCGCGGGTGCCCGTATCCTGCGCGTGCACGACGTGCGGGAGACTGCCGATGCGCTGGCGATGCTGGCGGCGCTGGGTGAACAGGAAACAGGGGAGGCTTGACAGATGGGCAAGTATTTCGGGACCGACGGTATTCGGGGTCGCACAGGCGAGTGGCCGATGACGCCGGAGTTTGCGCTGCGGCTCGGCTACGCCGTGGGCACGGTTCTGGGTCAGGAGAGTCCGGGTCCCGTGCTGGTCGGCAAGGACACGCGGGTTTCCGGCTACATGTTCGAATCCGCCCTGGAGGCCGGTCTTTCGGCGGCAGGCGCCGATATCGCGCTGCTGGGACCGATGCCGACCCCGGCGATCGCCTACCTGACCCGGACCTTTCGGGCTGCGGCGGGCGTGGTGATCAGCGCGTCGCACAACCCCTACGAGGACAACGGCTTCAAGTTCTTCACACCCGTGGGCGACAAGCTGCCGGATGCTGTCGAGGAGGCGATCGAGGCCCACCTGGAACGACCCATGAGCGGCCTGGATTCGCACCGGCTCGGGAAGGCGGAGCGGATCCCCGATGCCGCAGGGCGCTATATCGAGTTCTGCAAGAGCGCGATTCCCGCGCGCTCCGAGCTCCGCGGCCTGCGAATGGTGATCGACTGTGCGCACGGAGCGACCTACAACGTCACGCCGCAGGTCTTCGACGAACTCGGTGCGGACGTGGAGACCATCGGTGCGAGTCCCGACGGCTACAACATCAATGCCGACTGCGGGGCGCTGTATCCCGAGCAATTGCGTCTGCGAGTGCTCGCCGTGGGCGCGCATCTGGGTATTGCGCTCGACGGGGACGGGGACCGCGTGATCCTGGTCGATGAACAGGGAGAGGTCGTCGATGGCGATGAGATCCTTGGGATCCTGGCCCTGTCCGAGCACACCGACGGCGGCTTCGCAGGGGGCGTGGTCGGGACGCAGATGAGCAACCTGGGTCTGGAGATGGCGCTGGGCGCGGCCGGCATCCCCTTCGTGCGTGCACGGGTGGGCGACCGTTACGTGCTCGAGGAACTGCGCCGCAACGGCTGGCACCTGGGTGGGGAGGGCTCCGGCCACATCGTCTGCCTCAGCCACACCACGACCGGCGACGGTACGGTTGCGGCGCTGCGCGTGGCGCACCTGATGCACCGTACCGGCAAGCCGCTGTCGGTCCTGCGGCAGGCGGTGAAGAAGTATCCACAGATCCTGATCAACGTGCCCGTCGAGGGTTCCGCTGTCCAGTTGCTCGAGGCGCCGCCCATCAAAGCCATTGTGGAGCAGGTCTCTGCGGAACTTGCCCGCAACGGGCGGGTGCTGCTGCGGCCCTCCGGCACCGAGCCGCTGGTCCGGGTGATGGTGGAGGGTGACGATGCGGTACGAATCGAGGCCGCTGCGCAGCGCATCGCCGACGCGATCCGGGAGGCCCTGGCCGACGGTCAGGTTGATTTGCAGGCACCGCGCCGGTAACATCGCGCGCCTCATTGAATACTTCAGCAAGGTTGATTGCATGCGCAAGGCACTGGTCGCAGGGAACTGGAAGATGAACGGCTCGCTGGCAGCGAATCGCGAACTCCTGTCCGCGCTCAGCGGCGCCATTCACGGCAGTGATGCAGTGGCCGTAGCGGTGTGCCCGCCCGTGGTCTATCTGCCGGATGTCGTGTCGCAGCTGCAGGGCAAGCCGATCGCCGTCGGGGGGCAGGACTGCTCCGACGAGAAGGCGGGTGCCTTCACTGGCGAGATCGCGGCGGACATGCTGAAGGAGGTGGGCTGCGAGTATGTGATCGTTGGTCACTCGGAGCGCCGTGCCCGGCAGCAGGAAGACAGCGCCTGGGTCGCCCGCAAGTTCATCGCGGCCCAGGCGGCCGGTCTCGTCCCGATTCTTTGCGTTGGCGAGCAGCTGGATGATCGCGAGGCGGGACGGACCGAGGCGGTGGTGGCGGAACAGCTCGAGGCGGTGCTGGACGCGGCAGGTGTGGCGTCCTTCGACCGTGCGGTCGTCGCCTACGAGCCTGTATGGGCCATCGGTACCGGCTTGACTGCGAGCCCCGAGCAGGCGGCCGAGGTGCACGCCTTCATTCGCGCCCGGGTCGCGGACCGCGATCCCAGGGTCGCGGACGGACTTCGGATTCTCTACGGTGGCAGCGTCAAGGCGGATAACGCGCCGGGGCTGTTCGCGCTGCCGGACATCGACGGTGGACTCATCGGCGGTGCCTCGCTGGACGTCGATTCCTTCCTTGGTATCGTCAATGCCGCTGCCGCGGTGCAAGCGCAGGGCAACGTATGATCTACGGCATCCTGCTCGTCGTGCAGGTGGTGGTGGCCGTTTCGCTGATCGCCCTGGTGCTGATGCAGCACGGCAAGGGAGCGGATGCCGGTGCCGCCTTCGGCAGCGGGGCCTCGGCCACGGTCTTCGGCGCGCGAGGCTCGGCCAATTTCCTGAGCCGCGCCACCGCGATCCTGGCGGTGGTATTCTTCGTGAACAGCCTCTCGCTTGCCTACCTCGCCGCATCGGTGCCGGAGGCGCGGAGCCTGATCGAACAGATGCAGGAAGAGGCCCGCCAGGAGCGGGTGCTCGATGAATCCCTTCCCATCGACCCGCTTCCGGGTCGTCCGGGCGACATACCCGAGTAATCTCCTGCCCTCGGCTTTCCTTCTCGGCCCCGGGCGGGGCGGGGCGGCGAAGCCGCCTCAGGACAGTGCACGCAGATGTGGTGGAATTGGTAGACACGCTATCTTGAGGGGGTAGTGGCGAAAGCCGTGTGGGTTCGAGTCCCACCATCTGCACCATTCCGGCGCGGTCGCCGTGTCGTAAGGCCGGCTGTCGAAAAAGAAAACTAATTCAAGTATATCAATAGTTTACGATATTAAGAGAACTTGACACTATTTCCGGGCTTACCCTAGACTCCCAGCCCGGTGGGAGTGATGGCGGCGGATCGGGTCGCCTGTTGCACCAGATCTCACCCAGCACACGAGTTCGCGAGCCGCGTCTCTAGGCGGTTCGCACCAGGAACCTGCCATAGCATGGCGGAGTTCGGGAGAAAAGGAATGCTGGAAGGTTACCTGCCCATACTCATCTTCCTGGTCGTCGGCGCCGTGGCGGGTATCGTGCCGCTGGCACTGGGCATGGCGGTCGGACCGAGCAAACCCGACGCCGCGAAGAACTCCCCCTATGAGTGCGGCTTCGAGGCCTTCGAAGATTCCCGCCTCAAGTTTGACGTCCGTTTCTATCTTGTCGCCATCCTGTTCATCATCTTCGATCTCGAGATCGCCTTCCTGTTTCCCTGGGCGGTCGCCCTGGGCGATATCGGGCTCTTCGGCCTGCTGGCCATGGCGCTCTTCCTGATCATCCTTGTGATCGGTTTCATTTACGAATGGAAGAAGGGGGCCCTGGAATGGGAATAGAAGGCGTTCTCGAGAAAGGCTTCGTCACCACTTCCGCCGACAAGCTGATCAACTGGGCCCGCACCGGTTCGCTGTGGCCGATGACCTTCGGCCTGGCCTGCTGCGCGGTGGAGATGATGCACGCCGGGGCGGCGCGCTATGACCTGGATCGCTTCGGTATCGTGTTCCGGCCCAGCCCGCGCCAGTCGGACGTGATGATCGTGGCTGGCACGCTGGTCAACAAGATGGCACCGGCCCTGCGCAAGGTCTACGACCAGATGGCCGAGCCCCGGTGGGTGATCTCGATGGGTTCCTGCGCCAACGGGGGCGGTTACTACCACTACTCCTATGCCGTCGTCCGCGGCTGCGACCGCATCGTTCCTGTCGACATCTATGTGCCGGGTTGCCCGCCGACTGCGGAGGCCCTGCTCTATGGGATCATCCAGTTGCAGAACAAGATCCGACGCACCAACACCATTGCACGCTGACCTGCCGGGGTTACCGATGTCCGAAAGCAAGAACTGGGTCGATATCCTGCAGGCGGAGTTCGAACAGCAGCTGCAGTTGTTGCAGGTTCGGCTGGGCGAGGTGACGATCGAGGTCCCCGCCGCGGAATGGAAGGCGGTGGCCGAGCGCCTGCGTGATCATCCGGAACTGGGCTTCGACATGATGGTGGATCTGTGCGGCGTCGACTACCTGGAATACGGTCGCACCGAGTGGTCCACGGAGACGGCGTCCGCGCAGGGCTTCGGCCGCGGAGTGACGGCCGCGACCTCCGGGCGCTTCACCTTCGACGACGCGCCCGATGAGATGGAGCGAGACAGTCCCCGCTTCGCCGTCGTCATGCACCTCCTTTCCGTAACCCACAATCGCCGTCTGCGCGTGCGCGCCTGGCTGCCGGACGACGAGTTTCCGGAGATCGAGTCCGTGACCGACGTCTGGGCCGGGGCAAACTGGTTCGAGCGCGAGGCCTTCGACCTGTTCGGAATCCTGTTCTCTGGGCATCCCGACCTGCGCCGCATCCTGACCGATTACGGCTTCGTCGGGCATCCCTTCCGCAAGGACTTTCCGCTGATCGGTCACGTGGAGATGCGCTATGACCCTGAGCAGCGCCGGGTGATCTACCAGCCGGTGACCATCGAGCCGCGGGTGCTGGTGCCCAAGGTGATCCGCGACGATCACCGCTATGCCGAGGGTGAGACGGCCGGAGAGGACCAAAATGCCTGAGATCCGCAATTTCACCCTGAACTTCGGTCCGCAGCATCCGTCTGCGCACGGCGTGCTTCGCCTGGTGCTGGAGATGGACGGCGAGGTGATCCAGCGCGCGGATCCGCACATTGGCCTGTTGCATCGAGGTACCGAAAAGCTGGCCGAGAGCAAGCCCTACAACCAGTCCATCGGCTACATGGACCGGCTCGACTACGTGTCGATGATGTGCAACGAGCACGGCTATGTGCTGGCGATGGAAAAGCTGCTGCAGATCGAGGCACCGCTGCGCGCGCAGTACATCCGCGTGCTGTTCGACGAGATCACCCGCATCCTGAACCACCTGCTGTGGCTGGGCGCGCACGCACTGGACATCGGAGCGATGACGGTCTTCCTCTACGCCTTTCGGGAGCGAGAGGACCTGATGGACTGCTACGAGGCGGTCAGTGGCGCGCGTCTGCACGCGACCTATTACCGTCCGGGTGGTGTCGCGCGGGATCTCCCGGACGCGATGCCGAAGTTCAAGGCCTCGCGCTGGAAGACCCAGGCCGAGGTGGACGCACTGAATGAGAACCGTCAGGGTTCGATGCTCGATTTCATCGAATCCTTCACCGAGCGCTTCCCAGGCTGCGTCGACGAGTACGAGACGCTGCTGACCGATAACCGCATCTGGAAACAGCGTACCGTGGACATCGGGGTGGTCACCCCCGAGCGGGCCAAGCAGCTGGGTATGACCGGTCCGATGCTGCGCGGGTCCGGGGTGGAGTGGGATCTACGCAGGAAGCAGCCCTACGAGGTCTACGACCAGATGGACTTCGACATCCCGGTGGGCGTGAACGGCGACTGCTACGACCGCTACCTGGTGCGCATCGAGGAGATGCGCCAGTCCAACCGCATCATCCGGCAATGCGTAGAGTGGTTGCGCGCCAACCCAGGCCCAATCCTGCTTGAGAACTACAAGTTCTCGCCGCCGCGGCGCGAGGAGATGAAGGCCGACATGGAGGCCCTGATCCATCACTTCAAGCTGTTCACGGAGGGGTTCTGCCTGCCCGAGGGCGAGGCCTACGCGGCCGTGGAGCATCCGAAGGGCGAGTTCGGCGTGTATCTGGTCTCCGACGGTGCGAACAAACCCTATCGCCTGAAGGTGCGGGCGGCGGGGTTCGCGCACATGTCCGCGTTGGACGAGATGGCCCGGGGCCACATGCTCGCGGATGTGGTCGCGATCATCGGAACACAGGACATCGTGTTCGGGGAGGTGGATCGCTAATGTCCGCACAGAAGGAATCGAACGAAGCCGTGCTCAGCGCTCACGCCCGTGAGGAGATCGACGCCTGGCTGGCCCGCTATCCCGAGAATCAGCGCCGTTCGGCGGTCCTCGGCGCCCTGCGCGCGGTTCAGCACGAGGAGGGCTACCTGAGTACGCCGATGATGGATGCGGTGGCCGCGTATCTTCGGATTCCGCCGATGGAGGTCTACGAGGCCGCCTCGTTCTATTCGATGTACGAACTGAAACCCGTGGGCCGGCACACCATCGCTGTCTGTGACAACGTCTCCTGCATGCTCCGTGGGGGTGACCGCATCCTCGAGCACATCCAGAACAAGCTCGGTATTGGGCCCGGTGAGTCCACTCCGGACGGGAAGTTCTACCTGAAGCGCGAGGAAGAATGTCTGGCGGCCTGCTGTGGCGCGCCGATGATGCAGGTGGATCACGTGTACTACGAGAATCTGACACCCGAACGGGTGGACGAGATCCTCGCCAAGCTGGAGTCCTGAGCCATGGCCAACAAGATCTGCTTCGCCACACGCGATCTCGAGAACCCATGGTCGCTGGAGACCTATCAAGGCATTGGCGGGTACGAGGCGCTTAAGAAGGTCTATGGCGGGCGCATGCGGCCCGAGGACGTGATCGAGGAAGTCAAGAAGTCGAACCTGCGCGGACGCGGGGGTGCCGGTTTCCCCACCGGTCTGAAGTGGAGCTTCATGCCGCGTAATTCCCCGGGCCAGAAATACATCGTCTGCAATTCCGACGAGTCGGAGCCGGGCACCTGCAAGGACCGGGACATCCTGCGCTTCAACCCGCATGCGCTGGTTGAGGGCATGGCGATCGCCGGGTACTCGATCGGTGCCACGGTCGGTTACAACTACATGCGCGGCGAGTTCATGGACGAAGTGAATACGCGCTTCACCACCGCACTGAAGGAGGCCTACGAGGCCGGCTTCCTGGGCAAGGACATCCTCGGTTCGGGGGTCGACTTCGATCTCCATCCCTCGCTGGGTGCCGGTGCCTACATCTGCGGCGAGGAGACCGCGCTGCTGGAGTCCCTCGAAGGCAAGAAGGGCCAGCCGCGATTCAAGCCGCCCTTTCCGGCCAACTTCGGCCTCTACGGCCGGCCGACGACCATCAACAACACCGAATCCCTGGCCTCGATCCCGTCCATCATCCGCAATGGTGGTGAATGGTTTGCGGCCCTCGGGGTGCCGAAGTCCGGTGGCGAGAAACTGTTCTCGGTCTCCGGGCACGTCAATCGACCCGGCAACTTCGAAGTGCCACTGGGTATGCCGTTCAAGGATCTTCTGGAGCTTGCCGGTGGGGTGCTCGACGGACACAGTCTGAAGGCCGTCATTCCCGGCGGATCTTCTGTGCCGGTGGTGCCTGGCGAGATCATGATGCAGGCCAACATGGACTACGACTCGATCGCGAAGGCGGGTTCGATGCTCGGCTCCGGCGCGGTGATCGTGATGGACGAGACCACCGACATGGTTCGGGTGCTGCAGCGCATTTCCCGGTTCTATTTCTCCGAGTCCTGCGGCCAGTGCACCCCCTGCCGCGAGGGGACCGGCTGGCTCTACCGCATGCTGACCCGCATCGTCGAAGGGCGCGGCCGTCCCGAGGACCTGGAGCGGCTGGACGACGTCGCGAGCAAGATCGAGGGGCGTACCATCTGTGCCCTGGGTGATGCCGCCGCGATGCCGGTGCGCAGCTTCCTCAAGCACTACCGCCACGAATTCGAACACTACATTCAGCACGGCAGGAGTCCGGTGGCCCAGGCCGCCTGACTGCCCCGGTGCAGGAAACCTCTATGAGCCAGGACCTGGTCACGCTTGAGATCGACGGACGCACGCTGCACGCGCCGAAGGGCACGATGCTGATCGACGTCGCTGACGAGGCGAACATCCGCATCCCGCGTTTCTGCTATCACCGCAAGCTGTCGATCGCGGCGAACTGCCGCATGTGCCTGGTGGAGGTCGAGAAGGCGCCGAAGCCGCTGCCAGCCTGTGCCACCCCGGTGATGGAGGGCATGAAGGTCCACACCCGCTCGCCCCTGGCGATCGCGGCCCAGAAGGGCACGATGGAGTTCCTGCTGATCAATCATCCGCTGGACTGTCCCATCTGCGACCAGGGCGGGGAGTGCGAGCTGCAGGACGTGGCGATGGGCTACGGTGAGAGCGTGTCCCGCTACACCGAGGCCAAACGGGTGGTCCAGGACAAGGACATCGGGCCCCTGATCGAGACCGAGATGACCCGCTGCATCCACTGCACCCGCTGCGTGCGCTTTGGCGAGGAGATCGCGGGGGTGCGCGAACTGGGCGCCACCGGCCGTGGCGAGCACATGCGCATCGGCACCTTCGTCGAGAACACGGTCAGCCACGAGCTGTCGGGCAATGTGATCGACCTCTGTCCCGTAGGCGCGTTGACGGCCAAGCCCTCGCGCTACCGGGCGCGGGCCTGGGAATACCGCCAGGCGCCGTCCGTCGCTCCGCACGACGGCGTGGGTTCGAACCTCTTCGTGCATACGCACAACGGTCGGGTGATGCGGGTGGTGCCGCGGGAGAACGAGGCGGTCAACGAGACCTGGATCTCCGACCGCGACCGCTTCAGCTATACAGGGCTGTATGCGGAGGACCGCCTGACCCGTCCGCGCATCAAGCGCGATGGCACCTGGCAGGATGTCACCTGGGAAGAGGCCCTTGCCTTCGTCGCCGAGGGCCTGCGCACGACGGCGCCGGAACGCATCGGCGCCCTGCTGTCCCCATCGCTGATGCTCGAGGAACTCTACCTGGCGCAGAAGGCCCTGCGTGGGCTCGGCGTTACGGACATCGATCACCGGCTGGAGCAGCTGGACTTCGCCGACGACGTCGGGGCACCGCTGTTTCCCTGGCTGGGCAGCAGTATCGAGGACCTGGAGCGCGCGGACGCGGTTCTGCTGGTCGGCTGTAACCCGCGTCGCGAGCAGCCCATGGTCGCCCATCGGCTGCGCAAGGCGGGTTTGAAGGGTGCGCGGGTCAGTGTCGTCGGCACCCATGCGCTGGATCTGACCTACTCCACCGAGGCGCAGCTTCTGGGCGACACCCGCAGCCTCGTGCTGGGGCTTGCCGGCGTCGCCGGACAGCTCGCGAAGTCGGGCAAGAAGCTGCCCAAGGTGCTCGCCGATGTGGTGGCAGCGGCGGCCACGGACGACGAGGACACCCTCGAGGCCCAGCGCCGGATCGCCACCGCCCTGATCGAGGGTCACCAGGCCCATGTGCTGCTCGGCGCCGAGGCCATCACGGGTCCTGCCTTCTCGACCCTGCGTGCGCTGGCGGGCTGGATCGCGCGCAGCACCGAGGCACGGCTCGGCTACCTGGCTCCCGGTGCCAACGCCTCCGGCGCCTGGCTTGCCGGCTGTATCCCCCATCGCGGTGTCGGTGGTGCTTCCACCGCTGCCGGCGCCAATGTCCGGGCCATGCTCGAGGAGGGGCGCGACGCCTTCGTGCTGGCCGGGATCGATCCGAAGCGGGACTTCGCCGATCCGCTCGCGGCCCGGCGTGCGCTGGACGCGGCCGGACTGGTCGTGGCGCTGGGTGCCTTCGCCGGTCCGGATCTGGAGGCGGTGGCCGACGTACTGCTTCCGATCGCCACCGGCTTCGAGACCTCGGGCACCCTGGTCAACGCCGAGGGCCGCTGGCAGAGCTTCCGGGCCGCGGCCACCGCCCCAGGTGAGGCGCGTCCGGGCTGGAAGGTCTGGCGCGTACTGGGTAATCTGCTGAACGTCCGTGGCATGGACTACATGGATTCGCGGGCCGTGCGTGACGAGCTGAAGCAGGAACTGCCGGGGGATGCGTTCAGTACCCAGATCGACCTGCGTCTGGCGCACGTCGAGGTGCCCGAGGCGCTGGACGGCCTGGTCCGCGTGCAGGTGCGCGGTCTGTACTCCGGGGATCCCCTGGTGCGTCGCGCCGGGCCGCTGCAGAGTTCGTCCGAGGGCCTGCGCGCCGATGCGGTATACGTGAACCCTGAGTCTGCCGGCACGCACGCGGATGGTGCCCGGGTGCGGATCCGGCAGGGTGCCGATCAGGCCGAATTGACACTCGTGCTCGACGCGGCGATCCCGGTCGGGATTGCGGTAACCGTAGCAGGTGCCCCCGCGCTGGCCGGTCTCGGTGCCCCCGGAACCACCGTGACCCTCGCCCGGGCCTGACAAGGAACGACTCATGTTTGAATGGCTCATGGAAAGCTTCTACAGCCTGCCGGTGGTGATGCAGATCCTGTTCAAGATCACCCTGATCGTCGCGCCTCTGATGCTTGCGGTCGCCTACACGACCTACGCGGAACGCAAGGTGATCGGCTACATCCAGGTACGCATCGGGCCCAACCGGGTGGGTCCGCGCGGCTGGCTGCAGCCGATCGCGGACGCCCTGAAGCTGCTGACCAAGGAGGTCATCCTCCCCACCAACGCCAACCGCTTCCTGTTCCTCAGCGCACCGATCCTCGCGATCGCCCCGGCGCTGGCGGCCTGGGCGGTGATCCCCTTCGACGACGGCATGGTCCTGGCGGACATCAACGCGGGCCTGCTCTACCTGCTCGCGCTGACCTCGCTGGGGGTGTACGGCATCATCATTGCCGGCTGGGCCTCCAACTCGAAGTACGCGCTGCTGGGCGCGATGCGCTCGGCCGCGCAGATCGTCTCCTACGAGATCGCAATGGGTTTCGCACTGGTGGGTGTGATCATGGCGGCCGGCAGCCTGAACGTGGGCGAGATCGTGCTGGCGCAGGAGGGAAGCATCTACCACTGGTTCCTGCTGCCGCTGTTCCCGCTGTTCCTGGTGTACTTCATCTCCGGCGTGGCCGAGACCAACCGCGCGCCCTTCGACGTGGCCGAGGGAGAATCGGAGATCGTTGCCGGCTTCCACGTCGAGTATTCGGGCATGGCCTTCGCGGTCTTCTTCCTGGCCGAATACGCGAACATGATCCTGATCTCGGCGCTTGCCGCGCTGCTGTTCTTCGGCGGCTGGCTCTCGCCATTCCAGGGCATCCTGCCGGAGGGCGTGTTCGCCTGGCCGGTGATCGGCTGGTTCCTGGACTCGGGAATCCACTGGTTCCTGCTCAAGACCGCCTTCTTCCTGTTCCTGTTCCTGTGGTTCCGGGCCACCTTCCCCCGCTACCGCTATGACCAGATCATGCGGCTGGGCTGGAAGGTCCTGATCCCGGTCACCATCGTGTGGCTGTTCGTGCTGGGCGTGCTGATCTTCCTGAAGGTGGGCCCATGGTTTGCCTGAGCCCCGTCCCGGCCAGCGGAGGAATCTGACATGACCGCGATCCGCAACTTCTTCAAGACCTTCCTGCTCTGGGAACTCCTGCTGGGCCTGCGCCTGACCGGACGCTACCTGTTCGCGCGCAAGTTCACCGTGCAGTATCCGGAGGAGAAGACACCGATGTCGCCGCGCTTCCGCGGCCTGCACGCCCTGCGCCGCTATCCCAACGGCGAGGAGCGCTGCATCGCCTGCAAGCTGTGCGAGGCGGTCTGCCCGGCGCTGGCGATCACCATCGATTCCGAGCAGCGTGCCGACGGGACCCGGCGAACCACCCGCTACGACATCGACCTGTTCAAGTGCATCTTCTGCGGGTTCTGCGAGGAGGCCTGCCCGGTGGACTCGATCGTGGAGACGCACATCTTCGAATACCATTTCGAAAACCGGGGCGAGCAGATCATGACCAAGGACAAGCTGCTGGCAATCGGGGATCGCTACGAGAACGAGATCGCGACCGCCCGTTCGGCGGACGCCGTGTACCGCTGAGCCAGGGACCGACGATGACCTTTGAACTGATCCTTTTCTACATCTTCGGCGCGATCCTTCTCGGTGCGGCGCTGGCGATGATCAGCGTGCGCAACCCGGTGCATGCGGCCCTGTTCCTGGTGCTGGCCTTCTTCACCGCGGCTGCCATCTGGCTGCTGCTGGAGGCGGAGTTCCTGGCCATTGTGCTGGTGCTGGTGTACGTGGGTGCGGTAATGGTGCTGTTCCTGTTCGTGGTGATGATGCTGGACATCAACATCGCGCGGCTGCGCGAGGGGTTCGCGGAGTTCCTGCCGGCCGGCCTGGTGGTCGCGGCGGCGATGGCCACCGTGCTGACGCTGGTGATCACCCGGTTCATCACCATGGAGGTGCCGGAGCGGGCCGCCGCGGACTATTCCAACACTGCGGAACTGGGCGCGATCCTCTACACCGAGTACGTCTACCCGTTCGAGATCGCGGCGGTGATCCTGCTGGTGGCGATCATCGCCGCGATCTCGCTGACGCTGCGCCGGCGGCCGGACACCAAATACGTGGACCCGGCCGCGCAGGTCAAGGTGCGCCGCGGGGACCGCGTGCGACTGGTGTCGATGGAGTCGGCGCCGAGGGATGGGCAGAAAAACAAGAACCGGCAGGACAGTATCCGGCAGGACAAGAGCGATTAACGACGCCTGGCGGCCAGAGCGCCGTCCGTAATGGAGACGGGATTCGGGCGACCGGACCCTCACTGGGAACTCAGGGCCAAATCATGATTACGCTGTCGCACTACCTGGTGCTTGCCGCGCTGCTGTTTTCGATCAGCGTGGCCGGCATCTTCCTGAACCGGAAGAACGTGATCGTTCTGCTGATGTGCATCGAGCTCATGCTGCTGGCGGTGAACATCAACTTCATCGCGTTCTCGTTCTTCCTGCAGGATCTCGCGGGCCAGGTGTTCGTGTTCTTCATCCTGACCGTCGCCGCGGCCGAGGCCGCCATCGGCCTTGCGATCCTCGTGCTGCTGTTCCGCAACCGAAGAACCATCAACGTCCAGGATCTGGACGCAATGAAGGGGTAGGGCGCCATGGATACGGTATATCTGATCATCGTTCTGGCGCCGCTGCTCGGCGCGGTCGTTGCCGGCCTGTTCGGGCGGCAGATCGGTCGCGTGGGTGCGCACAGCGTGACCATCCTCGGGGTTGCGGTCTCCTTCCTGCTCTCGGTCGTGGTCTTCCATGCGCATGTCTTCGGGGGCACCCCGATCTACAACGAGACCGTCTACACCTGGATGGTCAGTGACGGGCTGCACTTCGAGATCGGCTTCCTGGTCGACAACCTGACCGCGATGATGATGCTGGTGGTCACCTTCGTGTCGCTGATGGTGCACATCTACACCATCGGCTACATGGCCGACGACCCGGGCTACCAGCGCTTCTTCTCCTACATCTCGCTGTTCACCTTCTCGATGCTGATGCTGGTGATGGCGAACAACTTCCTGCAGCTGTTCTTCGGCTGGGAGGCGGTGGGCCTGGTGTCCTACCTGCTGATCGGTTTCTGGTACAAGCGTCCGACCGCGATCTACGCGAACATGAAGGCCTTCATCGTGAACCGGGTCGGGGACTTCGGTTTCCTGATCGGCATCGCGACCCTGGTCTTCTATGCCGGCAGCCTGAACTACACCGAGGTCTTCGCCG
>Ga0209498_1000063_pt1 | contig 56179 bp, 37 predicted proteins | sample WalLakDeSediment_FD_184131 | JGI IMG/M metagenome (GOLD analysis project Ga0209498, IMG submission 184131) | Lake sediment microbial communities from Walker lake, Nevada to study Microbial Dark Matter (Phase II) - Walker Lake 11/02/13 Deep... | ecosystem: Environmental > Aquatic > Freshwater >... | reverse complement strand
GCGAGCGTCTTGCTGTCATGAGGATGAACGTCGGCGGCGCCGAGGGCTGGCGGGAGCGACTCGTGCCGCGGATCGAGGCCGACGCAGGCGGGGGTGCCGCGGCTGCGAACGGAGGCGGTGAGCCGGGTGGCGAACGGGGCGGCGTGTCCGGCCGGAGGAGGCGTGGAGGAGGGCATGAGCGTCTCGGAAAGGTGCCGTCGGGAACCCAGGTGGCCGGCGGATTGTGGCATGATTCTCACCCGCTCCGAAAGGTGGCCCGTGCGAAGAGCCGACGGAGCGCGGGCCGCTCCCCGTGCCACAGGCCTCGAGCCTGGGGAACGCGAGCTATCGGATGGCCTGATCTGGAACTCCCTGGGGCGGTGTGTGCCGCTGGGCGGTCGGCCGCTCGAAGCCGGGGAGTGCCCCGGGCTAGCGTGAGTCTGTGGCATGGGATTCGGCCGCCCTGCGGGCCTCGTGATGCCGACGTTGAAGCTCTGGCAGGTTTCTGCGATAAGAGTGCGGTCGGGGTCTGACGGCACTCAGGTGCCGATGGATGTCGGCAGTTCGGGGCGTGGCGCAGCCTGGCTAGCGCGCTTGACTGGGGGTCAAGAGGTCGCAGGTTCAAATCCTGTCGCCCCGACTTGCCTTGTATAACCGTCCGGTCTCGGATGGTTGGCGAGGTGTTTGACGATCGGCCGGTGAAGGTCGCACGCCGCCCCGCGACGTGCGTCTCGCTCCGGTCGATCCGCCCTTCCGATTGGAAGGGGCTTTCTTGCTGCCCGCGGCGAAGCGGTCTGCTTCGCGCGGGTGTTCTTGGTGGTGGTCGTTCCGGCCGCCTGGAACGTCATCCTGGTGCTCATCGTCCGCCGGCTCTGCCAGGCCACCAGCGAGCGGGCGACCGCTGCTGTTGCGGAGCGTGCAGGGCAGGGGTCGATTGCCGAAGGCGACGATACCGCCATGGAGAATGCGGGCAGGGCGGTTGTTTCGATGTCCCTCGCGAAACGTGAGCCCGATGCGGATGCCGAGGTCCTGAACGAGGCGGTTCAGCTCCTCGCGGGCCGCCGGATTGCCGCAGACGGTTTCGATCCGATCCATGAGGGCCAAGGCCTTCTGGACCTCCGCCTCGACGCTCGTCGGCTGTTCGCGGGGCGGCATCCGCTTCTCGAGATCAGCGAGTGACTTTTCCGCCCCGGCGAGTTCGGCCTGCAGTTCCCTGAACCCTGCCCGAAGGGCGGTCCGGAGGTCGTCGTCATCCTCTTCGAGGATTCGCTTCGGGGCATGAGCCACCTTCTGCCGCAGCCGCTCGACCCGAGCGAGCACCTCCTGGCGGATCGCCTCCTCCGGTGACGCCGGAGCCTTTTGCATCTTTCGGATAAGAGCCTCAACGGCCGCACGCAGCTTGTCTTTCCCAGCGGCCCGCCGCATCAAGGTCACGAGCGTCCGCGCCGTGAACTGCAGCAGAGCCTCGCCGTCGATGTTGTTGTGGTTGCACTTCTCGCCCTGCGTCTTTGTGTAGATGCTGCAGCGATACATAGGCCGGCCAGCCCCGCGGTCCTTCCGCACAGCGCCGTGCATGATGCCGCCGCAGCCGCAGGTGAGGTCGAACACACACGGCGTCAACGGGTAGGCCGCCGGGTCGTGAGCCTTACGCTTGCCACGTTGGGAGGTGCCGCGCGCCTTTAGGTTTTCTTGAAGGCGGTGCCAACGCTCGGGATCGAACCGCGCGGCGAAACCGGCCGCGGCCCGGATGCGATCCGAGACGTCGTTCTCGATCGTCTTGCCAGAGCCATCGAGCAGCAGATCGTCTTCGGTAACCGGCCGGAAACCGGTCGCTTGAGCGCGGTGATGCACGCCTTCCGAATAGCGGCCGTATTCCTTCACGCCGATGATGATGGGGTTCGTGGCGAGAGCGTGGACGGTGCTCTCGTGCCACTTCCCGGACACCTCGTGCTCGACGCCGTTGTCATGCCGCGTGCGGCCTGCGTCCCGGGTAGGGATGCCGAGTTCGTTGAGCCTCTGGGAAACCCGCTTCGTGCTCCAGCCGGCCTCCAGCCGCTCCAGCATCCAGATCCAGGTCTTGATCCGCTGCTCGTCGTTGGGCAGGAAGCGGATGTGGCAGTTCCGCTCCGTGTGACGCTGGTGCATCGGGATCTCGACCAGCGTGCCGTCTGACCTCTCGAGGAACCGGCCAAACCCGTACGGCGGGATGCCGCCGGTGCTGTAGCCCTGGGTGGCGAGTTCGATGTGTTTCGTCACCACGCGTTCGGAGAGCTTGCGGCTGAACTCACCGCTCTCGTGATAGCCGACGAATGAAACCAGCGACTGCGCGAAAGCTTCGGGGCCGCGGGCATTGGCAGCGATCAGGCCTTCGGACGTGACGATCGTCACGCCGGCCGACTTGAGTTCCTCTTCTACCAGCATCATCGTGAGCGGCGTGCGAGGCCGGCCGAGCCGGTCCCGCTTATGAACGAAGAGATGGGATATCGACGGGTCGGCTTTCAGTTCCGCGATCATGGCATCGAATGCCGGTCGCCTGGTCCTCGTGCCACTGACCGCGTCGTCGAGGTAAATATCCTTGTGTCTTTTCAGCCGGTTGGCCAGCATGTACGCGAGATCTTCTTGTGACGCGTTGAGCGGGACGCCGTGCTGCTTGGCGGCAGCGAGCACATTGTCGAGTTGCATCTCCAGCGATGATTCCTGTTTCGCGGAGCTACGGCGAAGGTAACAGCGGGCTTTGAAGGGATAACGGACGGGCATCAGATCGCCTCCTTGGCTTCACCAGCGTCACGATGCCGGCAGAGGAATGTGGCAAACGCTTCGACCGCAGCGTCGATATCGAGCGAGTTGTCCCAGCGGATCGCAACGTCGGCGTCGAGGCGGCTGCGGGCGTCCGGTGCACACCTCTCGGTCCAGATCCGCAGCACGTCGGTCATGGCGTCGGTGCCGCCCCGGCCGGCTGCGACTGCCAGAGGGTCGTTCTTGAGCCGCCCTATCGCCTGGCCGATCATGTCGTCGATGGACAGGCCTTCCGGGTCGAGCCAGTCGATCAGGCCGGCGGCGTGCCACTCCCGCACTTGGAGCAGTGCCGCCAACTCCAGCAGGAATTCGCGGGGCAGATCAGGTAGCGAGGGGTCGTGCGGCCCCGTCATTCCGACGCTGCGGAAGAAGGCGACCACAAGGTTGGCCGCATGATCCATCTGTCGCAGGACGGCGGCGATGAATCCGACGACCTCCGGGCTGCGGTTCGGCGGGGCGGCAGCAAGTGTGAGGCTGCTGGAACCAGTGCGGGGGCGGGGTTTCATGTCTCCTCCTTTGAGACAGCGGGCGGTCCGTCGAATCGATGAACGAGCCTCCATTCTCGCAATCGAGGCTTCAAAAAGCAAGGAATTCCGCCGCATCATTCTCCGGCCAAGCCAGGCGGCGGCCCCCTTCGCTCGGCAATGATTTTTCGCGCGATGAGCTCGGCAAGCAGCCTGCGGAATTGCTCGACCGCATGCGCGGACGCGAAGCCGTAGGGAGGGTTTACATCGATACGCTTCTTCGGTTTTGAGGTTTCGCCCTGTGGGATCGGGGCGTTGTCTGAGTTGCTGTTGTTGTCCATGTTTTTAGGTCCGTGAAGAAATAGACCGGTGGCGTGCCCGGGAGTCGCATCGGCCCCAGCCAGTACGCCACCGGTCAGAAAACGTCAGTGCGTCGGGCCAGTTCAGGCGACTCGCCGACGGCGTTGGCCGCGGGCACGGCGTAGCAGTCGCGAGTCGTCGTAGCAGTCCCAATCCAGACCGGCGACGGCCGCAAGATCGACGGCGTCGTTGTCGCCGGTGGCATCTGAAAGGGACGGGTCGCGACCGCCAGGGAGCGACTCGTCGCCATTGAAGACAACGATCTCGATCAGTTGGAAGCCATGGTTGCGGACCAGGCTTCGTGACTCGCCGAGGGCTTGGGCTACGGCTGCAATAAGGTCACGATCATTCTCTTCGTACAACATGGGCATATTCCTTACCCGGAGAATCCGGGGCAGAAGGGAAGCCACCGGCCGGAAGGGCCGGCGGCAGAGACTGAAGTACCGCGAGGGAACGTCCCGTCGCGGCCGATGCCGGCTTTGTCACGAGCCGGCGAAACAGGAACAGGAACAACCAGCCGCTCGTCGGAGGTTGTCAGCGATCAGGAGCCGAGCAGCCGAACGTCACGAATGAAGCAGTCGAGCATCCGGGCCGATTGGCTCACGAGCATCGCCTTGACGATTGCTGGGCACTTCGCGAACGGTACGAACCGCGGGGCGAGATCCACGGGCTGACCGTAGGGAGCGTTCACATATTCCGTGTGTTCACCGGCGTCCCATAGCGCCGCGCCGATGCCGCCTGGCATCACGATCGCGGCTTGGTAGATGATGAAGCGGTCGTCGCGGGCGCTCGACACTCCGGCAGGCCTGACATAGATCGTCGGTCCCTCGACCTGAAACTCAGTGACGCCGAGCCTCGCCAGCGAATCGAGTTCCTGATTAATACCCGGGATCATCGCCCCGGCCTGGGCGAGTCCGGTCCGAAGCGTGGCAGCGAGCTGCGAAAGTTCCGCGGCCCGCCGCCGGAGAAGTTCTTCCATGGCAGATTCCTTGATGAAAGAGCGCGGCCTATAGAATGAGGCCGCTCAAGGAATATGCCGCGTATTGAAGGATTCTTTAGCCGTATGCCTACAGCAGCGAAGTGATCACCGTGCCGCCGTCGGTGAGCGGCACGGGGCGGGCGCCGTCGTAGAGTTCTTCGGCCGGGTTCGTGCCGAGCGCAGCGTGGATTGTGGCGTGGAAGTCGGGGATCGAGATCGGGTCGGTCACGGGCGACATCCCCAGTTCGTCGCTCGTGCCGATCGCCCGGCCCGTCTTCAGGCCGCCGCCGGCGAGCACCATCGAGAAGCATTTCGCATGATGGCCGCGGCCACCGCCGCCGTCGAACTGGGCCGGCCGGCCAAACTCCGTCGCCACGGCGATCACGGTCTTGTCGAGCAGGTTCTTGGCCTCGAGGTCGGTGACGAGTGATGCAAGACCCTTGTCGAGTTCCTCGATCAGGAGGTGCTGCTTGAGCTGGCCTTCGTTGTGGGTGTCCCAGCCGGTGCCGTTGACGAAGCCGAGGTTGTGCGAGACCTCGATGAACCGCACGCCCCCCTCCATGAGACGTCGCGAGAGCAACAGCCGCTGGCCAAACTCGCCGCCGTAGGATTCGCGAAGGCCCGCCGGCTCGGCGACCAGATCGAAGAGCCCCATGAACTGCGGCCCCGCCATCGCGAAGGCCTGGCGACCGGCCGTGTTGTAGTCGGCGACGAGCTTGGGCATGTCGGCCGGATCGAGCCGGCCGGTCCGCATGGCATTGAGCAGGGCCTCGCGGCGGCGCTGCCGTGAGTCGGTGATCTCCGGCTGGCGGGCGAAGCCCGCGGGGCCGACGGAGGTGTCGGTGAGATACACGTAGCCGCACTTGGCGCCCAGGAACCCCGGGCCGCGCGTGACGTTGGGGATGCCGATCAGCACGTAGCCCGGCACGCGGTCGGTGATGGGGCCGCGGGTGGCAAGCACGGCGGAGCCGATCGACGGGTAGACGATCGTGCCTGCGGTGGGCCGGCCGGTGTGCACCTGGTTGGTGGCGCGGGCGTGCTCGTCGATCACCTCATGGTGCACCGTCCGCAGGATCGCGAACCGGTCGAGGATCGGGGCGCAGCGGTGGAGATGCTCGCAGACCTGCACGCCGGGGATCGCCGTGGGGATCGGGTCGTAGTAGCTGCCCGCCTTGCCGGCCTTCGCGTCGCCCTTGGCCTTCGGGTCCCAGGTGTCGATCTGGCTGGCGCCGCCGCCGAGCCAGATGAAAATGCAGTGCTCGGCCTTGCCAAGCGCGCCTACGGCGGCATGGGCGGCGGCGGACGGCTCGCTGCCGAGGGCGAGGCGAGGCGCGGCGGCCGCGGCGGCCGCCGAGGAAGCGGAGGCGATGAAGTGGCGGCGGGTGAGGTGGCTCATGGCAGGAAGACGAACTCCGGAGTGTTGAACAGCGTCCACACGAGATCCTCGGCCCGCTCCCGCCAGTCGGACGTGAGCCGCGGGGTGGGCGGATCGCCGCGCTGGGCGATCACGGCAAGTTCCCGCTTCACGCGGTCGGCGTCCTCCGTGAGATGGTTCGACCACGACACGCCCGTGGGCCGCGGCTCGGGGGGAGGGATCGTGGCTGGATCGACGCTCACCCTCCGCGCGTCGTAACCCTCGCGGAGCAGGCCGACGGCGGTGGCCCGCTCGGCACCGGTGGGGCGGCGGCCGAGGATCCGCAGGAACACCTCATCCACGAAGCCATCGAGGGGACGATCCTCGAGGGCCAGCCGCGTGAACCCGCTCGACTCCGAGAACTGGCTGGCCCGCTTCACGACCACGCCGTTGGCCACGATCGCCGGCTGGAGCACGTCGGGATCGGTCTCGCGGTCGGTGAGCGGGCTCTGTCGCTCGGCCCGCCAGCCGAAGGCGGCCATGAGCGTGGTGTAGTGCTGCGCGAAGGGAAACGTGAGGCTCGGCCGGTCCCGCTCGTTGGCCGTCGTGGCGAACTGCCAGCCGGTCGTCGGCGCGGGGAGTCGCGCGTGCATGTCGCGCGGCTTCAGGCCCTCGACGTCGAAGGTAAGCTCCTCCACGTCGAAGGGCGTGCCGCTGGCGGCGTGCAGCGAATCGACCACCTGCTCGGCCGACATCCGCCGCGGCTCACGGCCGGCGAACATCGACGTGGGCACGGGCCGCTCGAGGTCGAGGCGGCCGCGGCCGTAGGTGTGCGAGGCGAGGATCAGCCGGGCCACCGCCTTGAGCGAATAGTCGTTCGCCACGAGCTGACGGGCGAGCCAGTCGAGCAGGTCGGGGTGGCTCGGCGACTCGCTCTCCCAGTCGTCGGCATCGGCGACGAGGCCGCGACCGAGGTATCGCGCCCAGAGCCGGTTGATGACGACCCGCGCGAAGCGGTCGTTGTCGGGGGAGGTGATGAGGGCGGCGAGCTGTTCGCGGGTGTCGGCCGGCGAACGCAGCTGCACGGCCGGGCCGGCGTCGGCCACCACGTCGTCGAAGGGCCAGGCGGGCGGAACCTCCGTGCCCGGCTCGAGCGTTACCTGCACCGTCAGCCGGGCGAGCCGCTCGGCGCCGCCCGGGATGCTGCTCGTGAGCGGCACCTTCTGCGGCCCCCGGGCGAGCATCGCGGCGAGGCTAAAGAGGTCCTTCTGAATGAAGCGGTGGTTGGGCGCGTCGTGGCAGCGGGCGCAGTTCATCTCCATCGCCAGAAACGCGCGGCCGAGCACGTGCGCCTTGGCGGCGAAGGGCACGTCGTTCTCCGTGGCCAAGGCAAAACCGCCGGGGCCGCCGCCATAGGTGCTCCCCTGCATCAGCACGGCCTCGGTGGCAAACCGATCGATCGGCTTGTCGTCGAGGAATGATTCGTGGATCCAGTACCGGAACGGCCCGGTGTTGTTGAGCGAGGGATTCACGAGGTTGGGATTCTCGGCGAGCACATCCTGCCAGTAGCCCACCCAGTGGTCAGCCCAGCGCGGGTCGGCAAGCATGGCATCGATCAGCCGCTCGCGGCGGTCGGGCCGCGTGTCGGCGAGAAAGGTCTCGATCTCGGCAGAGCGGGGGATGATCCCGCGGACGTCGAGCGAGAGCCGGCGGACGAAGTCGGTGTCGGAGGCGAGTCCGGCCGGCGGGATGTCGGCGGCGAGGAGCCGGGCGTTGACGAAACGGTCGATGTCGTTGTGTATGGCCTGCGTGTGGGCGGGGGCGGCGGCGGGGATCTCGGGCACCACGACGGGCGGCCGCGGGGCGAGCCGCTCCTTGGCCGCGGCATGCCGCCGCGCCCAGAAGTCGGCCTGGCGGGCCACGGCCGCTCGGCGGCGTGATGTGTTTTCCGCAACGAGGTCGGCCCGCAGGCGCGTGGCGAGGGCGGTCCAGCCCGCCTCGGAAAGCGGCACCGCCTCGCCCGCTGGCGAGGCGATCACGGGCGCCGCCTCGGGCGGCCCGACGCTCACGGAAAAGTCTCCGGTTTCCGGCCGACGGTTGCTTCCGCCGACCCAGAAATCAACCCGCACGACGTGCCGCTGGCCGTCGCCGGCCACGTCCACCACCGCCTGCTGGTCCCCGTGCGGCACGGGGAGGATTCCAGCCGGCCCCGAGCGGTCGCGCACGTAGATCTTCTCGTGGCCGTCAGTGGGTTTTTTCGGAATAGGGAGCGAGGCGATCCGCTTCCCGTCGAGAAACACGCGGGCCCCGCCGCGGGTGCGGATCGTGAGCCGCTGCGGCCCCGGCGGCAGCTCGATGCGGCCGCTGGCCCGCACGATGCAGGGATTTGAGCGATCCTCGCGGACGCCCGCCTCCCCGTAGCGCAGCGGCAGATCCACAAGCGCGAAATGCGGCCGCTTGAACGACTCCGTGGGGCTGGCCGCGCCGACATACCAGCTGCCGTCGGGCATGCCCTCGAAGATCTCGTAGAGCACCGCGGTCTCGGGCAACTGCGCGATGGCCGTGCCGCCGTCGGCCAGGATCGATTCATCGACGTTCCAGCGGCTGCGGATCTCGTCGGCCGGCACGGTGCCACGGTGGATCGCCACGTCGTCAATCAGCCCGACGAACGTGGACGCCGCGTTGCCGTTGATCGCCGAGCCGATCCAGATCTCGTCGTCATCCACCACGGGCGGCTTCGTGGTGGCGCCCCCCAAGTCCCACGTGCCGCCGACGGGCTGGCCGTCGACGTAGCCACGGATCGAGTCGGGCTCACCGAAGGTGTAGCTGATGGCGACGTGGTGCCAGCCCGTGCAGGGCTCGAAGCCCGCGGCGGCGATCCAGCGGTGGGCGTCTTCGGAGCGGCCCGGGCGGTTGTCGGCGTTGCGGAAGTGGAAGCTCGGCCGCACGAGGCCGCCGGCCGACGAGAGCCGTAACGACCAGTTCTGGTTCTCGGCCGCGACGCCGGGATTGCCGGTGCGACCCTTGCCAACGATGTACACCTGCTGGCCGTCCTGCAGGTCGAACGGATTGACCCAGGCCTCGAGCGTGATCGAGTCGCCGTTCGTGAAGTCGAAGGGGGACTCGGCCCCAGGGTCGGGCACGCGGAGGAAGCCGCGGCCGCCGCCGAACCGCGCCGCGTGGTTGTCGACCGCGAAGCCGCGCTCCCGCGGTGGCCGCGGACCAGCCTCGCCGAAGACCACGTGCGTGCCGTCGATCTTCCGACCGTCGGCCGTGAACTCGGCCGCCGACTCGAAGGCAAACCGGGCGACCGTTGTGATCGTGGGAGCACCGGCCTCCGCCGCCGCCGGAGACACCACGGCGGCGAGCAGGAGACCGGCGAACCAGCGGAAGCGGAATGTGCGATCCATACCGATAACTATCGGCTCATTCAGCGGGCGCGGGTATTGTCGTTTCCGTCAGCACGGGACTGTGTATTCCATGGAGCCCGGGTGGAAACCCGGGGATGGTCCGTCAGCCGGCGAGCTTCGGGTGGGGCGTGCCCTCGTTGAGCGTGGGCCGCTCGGGGCGGCCGTTGTGGGTGTAGACCAGCCGCATGTGGTCGAGCCCCATGAGCCGGAGGATCGTGGCGTGCAGGTCGTGCACGTGCAGCTTGTCTTCCACGGCCCGCAGCCCCGCCTCGTCGGTGGCGCCGATCACCGTGCCGCCCGGCACGCCGCCGCCGGCCATCCACATCGTGAAGCCGGTCGGATTGTGGTCGCGGCCGTTGCCCTGCTCGCTCATCGGCGTGCGGCCGAACTCGCCCCCCCAGACCACGAGCGTGCTGTCGAGCAGGCCGCGGCGGCGGAGATCGGCGAGCAGCGCGGCCACCGGCTTGTCCATCTGCCGGCAGAGTTCGCCATGGTTCTTTTCGATGCCGGAGTGGGCGTCCCACTTGTTGCCCGCGCCGTGGTAGATCTGCACGAACCGCACGCCCCGCTCCACGAGCCGCCGGGCGAGCAGGCAGGTGCGGCCGAAGGCGGCCGTCGGCTTCTCGTCGAGCCCATAGAGCGACTTCGTCTCCTCGGTCTCCTGCACGAGATCGACCGCCTCGGGGGCCGTCGCCTGCATCCGGAAGGCGAGCTCGTAGTTGCGGATCCGGGCGTCGAGGTCGGTCTGCTCGGGAAGCGCTTCGGCATACTCGCGGTTGAACCGGGCGAGCAGGTCGAGTTTGGCCTGCTGGCGAGCGGCCGTGATGCCCTGGGGCGTGCGGAGGTTCGCGATCGGTGGCTCACCGCCGGAGAGCTTCGTGCCCTGGTAGACCGCGGGCATGAAGCCCGCTCCCCAGTTGCGCGGGCCGTTCACCACCTGCGCGTCGCTGTCTTGCATCACGACGAAGGCCGGCAAGTCGTCGGCCTCGCTGCCGAGGCCGTAGGTGGCCCAGGCGCCGAGGCTTGGCCGACCGCCGAGCAGGCTGCCGGTGTTCATCTGGCAGATGCCGCCCGAATGGTTGATGCCGTCGGACGCGCAGGAGCGGATCACGGCGAGCTCGTCCACCATCGTGGCCGTGTGCGGGAGCCAATCGCTCACCCAGATGCCGCTCTTCCCGTGCTGCTTCCAGGCCCGCTGGTCAGCGAGCACCGGCGACCGCGCCTCGCCCATCGCCGTGATCACCGTGCCAAAACTCTCGGGCAGCGGCTTGCCGGCGAGCGCATGGAGCGCGGGCTTAGGATCGAAGAGGTCGATGTGGCTCGGGCCTCCCTCCATGAAGAGGAAGATCACGCTCTTGGCCTTCGGGGCGTGGTGGGGCGGGAGCCCGGCGGCGCGGGCGGGCCGCGATCCCTGCAGGAGCCCCGAGAGCGCGACGGCGCCAAAAGCAGCGCCCGACCGCACGAGCCACTCCCGCCGCGAGGCGACCGCCGCGGCGTCATGAGGCGAGGTATCATTCCACATAGAGAAACTCACTCGTGTTGAAGAGCACGTGGCAGAGATCGACGAGGGCCTCGTAGCGGCGGAGGTCCTTTACATCGGGCTGTGGGACACCGCGGACGAGCGCATGACCGCGGCCCGACGAGTCGGCGGCGAAGCCGGGCGTCTCCTCGAACGTCCAGTGGCCGACGACGGCCTCGCCCGGATCGCCGTCTTCCCAGAGGAGCTCGCTCTGCGCGAGTGGCCGGTTCGAGAGCCGCACGTCGTCGATGAGGCCATCCCAGGCATGCGCGGCGGCGGTCGCCTGCTCGGCGGTGGTGTGCCGCGGATCACGGCCGCCGATCGCGAACGACCGCGGCGAGGCATGGCTCCCGGCGAACGCATGCGGCACCGTCTTCACGACGAGCGGGGCGTCGTTGTCGGAAAGGTCCTTGACATAGAAGGTCACGCTGCGGTCCTGTTCGCCGCCGCTCGTCTTCACGCTCGCCGCCACGTAATAGGGCCGTTGGAGCTGCAGGTAGATGTCGGACGGGAGGACGAGGTAGGGGCTGCCTGGGCGGGACGTGTCGCCCGCGAGTTGGATGATCAGGTTTCGAGGCTTGTACTTCGACTTCTCGCTCGTGACGCCGAGTGACCAGCCCGGGTCGGAGGTATTGCCCGTCCACTGTGCGGCGATCGTGCGGACGGTCGCGTCGACGAAGAGCGATTGCAGGATCACGTGGGCCTCGATCGTGAAGTCGCCCTCGGGCCAGTCCGCCCCCTCCGCCCGCAGCACGGCCGCAGGGTCGGCCGGATCGATCACGGCCGCGAGGCCCGCCCGCTGCGGCATCCGCTGGACGACGGCGATCGACTGCGTGGAGGCCGCATCGCCGAGCCGGCTCCGCTGGCCCGCGAGGAACTCCGCGGCCGCGGCCAGCCGCTCGGGGGTGGGCTCGCGGCCGGTCACGCGGCGGATCGCCTCGGCCGCGGCGAGCGCGTCGTCGGGCGGTGTGTCGCTCGGGCGTTCGAGCGCCTGCTCGATCGCGAGCGCGAGCGACCGGGCCCGGGCGAGCATCCATTCTCCGTTGACGAGATAGAGCGACTGCAGGGCCGTCGTAGTCGCGTTGCGGCGGGCGCAGCTGGCGTAGGCGTCGGCCCCGTCGAACACGTCGCAGAGATCGTCGCGGGTGTTGCGGATCACGGTCGTGTAGATCGCCCGCCGCGGCTTCGAGGGGGGCGTGCTCGGGCCCGCGGCCCGTGGATCGAGGTCGCCCGCGATCGCGAGCGCTGCGTCGCGCACCTGCTCGGCGTCGAGCCGCCGCGGATTCTGCCGCCAGAGGAGTTTGTTTTCCGGATCGACCGCGGGCCCCAGCGATCCGCCCGCGTCGGCAGCCCGCGAACTGCGGCGGTAGGCCGCGCTCGTCACGACGAGCCGGTGAAGGTGCTTCACGCTCCAGCCGCTGGCCACGAACTCCGCAGCCAGCCAGTCGAGCAATTCCGGATGCGTGGCCTGCTCGCCGAGCACGCCGAAATCGCTGGCCGTGCCCACGAGCCCCTTGCCGAAGTGCCACTGCCAGAGCCGGTTGACGAACACGCGGGGAGTGAGCGGATTGTCGGGCGACGTGAGCCACGCGGCGAGCGCGGCCCGGCGGCCGGTGGTGAGCGGAGCGCCGCCATCGTCGCGCAGCGGCGCGGGCTCAAGAGGCTGGCCGCCGAGCACCGTGGGCACCTGCGGCTCGATCTCGCCGAGCGCCGGCTTACCGGGGATCATGGTCGGCGGCGTCGTCGGGCCCACGTCGGCGACGGTCAGCGCGGTGGGCACTGGCGGCGGCAGCGAGCCGGCGGCCTTGAGCGCGGCGAGTTCCGCTTCGATGGCGTCGTATCGGGCCTGCTCGGCCTCGGGCAGCTTCTTGGGGTTGAACACGAGCTGGCGGCTCGCGAGCTGCGCGATCTGCTCCTCGTGGGGCGTGCGGTCGGCGCGGGGCTTGAAGATGAGCTCCTGCACGGCAGGCGGAAACCGCTTGAAACCGCCCCAGGCTTCGGGGTCGCGGCAGGCCGCGTGGATCGCGGCCAGTTCCTGCTTGAGCTCGGCGGCGCGGTGCGCCGCAGCCGACGCCGTTTCGGCCGGCAGGGCAGGGGAGGCCGCCACGGGCCGGTCGTCCTGCCACACGAGCGGCGTGAAGAAGGCCTGGAGGGCGAAGTAGTCGCGCTGCAGGATCGGATCGTATTTGTGGTCGTGGCAGCGGGCACAGCCCATTCCCATCGCGAGAAACACGTCGGCCGTGACGTCGGTGACCTCGTTCAGGATCTCGCGCCGCTGGGTCTCCACGTCCACCTGGTTGTATTCGTAGGGCGTCTGTCGCAGGAAGCCGGTGGCCGCGGCCATGGCGGGCTGCGTGGGAAAGAGTTCGTCGGCCGCGAGCTGCGCCTGCACGAACCGGTCGAACGGCATGTCGGCGTTGAAGGCCTCGATGCACCAGTCGCGGTAGCGCCAGGCCGTGGGGCGAAAAGCGTCCTGCCGGAAGCCGTCACTCTCGGCGTAGCGGGCGAGGTCGAGCCAGTGGCGGGCCTGCCGCTCGCCATAGCGAGGGTCGGCGAGCAGACGATCCACGAGCCGTTCGTAGGCATCGCCGCTCGGATCGGCCACGAACGACGTCACGTCGGCCGGCTCCGGCGGCACGCCGAGCAGATCGAAGAACAGCCGCCGCACGAGCGTCTGCCGATCGGCCTCGGCCACGGGTTCGATTCCGTGCTCGGCCAGCTTCGCGAGGATGAAGGCATCCACGGGTGACTTGATCTCGGCGCGGAGCAGCCCGTCGCGGAGGCCCTCGCCCACGGGCCGCGGCGGCACGTCGGGGCGGCGCACGGGCTGGTAGGCCCAATACGAGCGGTCGGCGTCGGTGATCACGCTCTTCTGCTTCCGCTGCGGTGGGCCGAAGAGCGGCTCGGGGTCGGCGTCTGCCTCGGGCAGGCCCTCGGCGAGCAGTTCGGCCGCGGGCTTCGCGCCGGGCCACCGGGCGCCGCGCCGCACCCATTCGGCGATCGCCTCGATCTCGGCGTCGGCGAGCTTCCCATCGGGAGGCATCTCCCAGCCGTCATGGCGGATCGCCATCACGAGGTTGCTATCATCGGGCTCACCCGGCACGACCGCCGCCCCCGACTCGCCGCCACGGAGCATCCCCACGAGGCTGTCGAGCCGCAGCCCGGCTTTTTGTTTTGTGTCGCCGTGACAGGAGAGGCAGCGCGTGGCGAGTACGGGCCGCACCTTCTCTTCGAAGAAGGCGACATCGTCGTCCCCGGCCGCAGCGGCCAGGGACGCATTCAGGCAGACCGCGATCCCGGCGGCATGCAGGAAAGCCGACCAGAGCCCGGGCGCGGCGGAATCGGGATGCGAATCCATAACATTCCTCATCGACTAATCATGGACACTCACCGCAGTCGGGACCATTGACGGTTCCGGCAATACGCGGTCGGGAACCGCCGGTCATAATCAGTGTGTCATGCATATCTTTCTCGCATGTTCAGTCGCAGTCGCCCTGGCGGCCCCTTGCTTCGCCGAGGTCGAGGTGCTCGTCGGGGATCCGGCGGGCCGCGTGGCCAAGGAGCCCGATCCCGCGCTGGTAAACGAGCCCTTCGCCGTGGCGTTCGATGTCGCGGGGCGGATGTATGGCGTGGAATACACCCGGGGCAACCGCCTGTTTCGCATGGCGGCCGACGGCACGGTCGAGTTTGTGGCCGGCCGGTTTCACGTATCGAATCCACGGGACGCGTTTCCGCCCGATCAAGCGACCGCCGCGGCCGACAAGCGGTTTCACGGGTTGCACGACGTGGCGATTGGCCGCGACGGAACAGTGTTCGTGGCCGACACGTTCAATCATCAAATCCGCAGCTTCGATCCTACGGCGCGGTCGGTCGCGGTCGTCGCCGGCACGGGCCAGGCCGGCTTCGGGGGCGACGGCGGCCCGGCTGTGGCGGCCGCGTTTCGGCAGGCGTATTGCAGTTCGCTCGTGCCCGCGGGCGACGCCTTGCTCGTGGCCGACATCGGTAACCACCGGCTCCGTCGCGTGAGCCTCAGCGACGGCACCGTCGCGACGGTCGCGGGCAACGGCACCGCCGGCAAGCCCATCGACGGCGCCGCGGCGCTTGCCACGCCGCTCGCCGGTCCGCGGGCCGCCTGCCTGACGGCCGACGGCACGATCTATCTCGCGCTCCGCGAAGGCAACGCGGTCGTGGAGATCAAATCCGGCACCGTCCGCACCGTGGTCAACGCTGCCGGCAAGTCAGGCTACGGCGGCGACGGCGGCCCAAGCCGCGAGGCGTTGCTGGCAGGCCCCAAGTATGTCTCGCTCGACCGCATGGGCCGCGTGCTCATCGCCGACACGGAGAACCACTGCATCCGTCGCTACGATCCGGCCACCGAGACGATCACCAGCATCGCCGGCGTGCCCACGAAGGCGGGCGCGACGGTCGGGGCCGATCTGTGCTCCACGCAGCTCGCGCGGCCGCACGGCTGCACGATCGCGCCCGATGGCCGGCTCGTGATCGCCGACAGCGACAACGACCGGATACTCGCCGGCACTGCCCTCGACTGAGATGGCGTGGCGGTGCCTTCAGTCGCGCGACGGGCCGCTCTTGAGCAGACCCCGCTCGAAGCCGCGGGCCACGCACTGGGCGGTCGTGGCGGCATCGAGCTTTACCTTGATGGCCGCCACATGGGCCCGCGCCGTCCGCTCCGTGATCGCGAGCCGCCGGCCGATCTCCTGGAGCCCGAGGCCCTCGCGGAGCAGGCCGAGCACCTCGAGTTCTCGCTTGGAGAGCGGCCCGCCTTTCTCGGCTACTGCGAGCCGGCGGGCGACGTCTTCGCCGAGCGGGCGACCGCCGGCATGCACTTCGCGGATCGCTGCGAGCAGTTCGGCGAATCGCACCATCTTCGTGATGTAGCCCGCGGCGCCCGCCTGCAGGGCGGCAACGACGTCGGCCTGATCCTCCGACGACGTGAGCATGAGGATCCGTGCAGAGGGGGCTGCCTCCCTCAGCCGCCGCACCGCTTCGATGCCATCGACGCCGAACATGCTCACGTCCATGAGCGTGACGTCGGGCTTGTGCCGCTGCCAGGCCGCCACGGCCGCCGCGCCGTCGCCGACCTGCTCGACGACAACGAAGTCGGGCTCGTCGGCGAGCGAGTGCGCGAGCCCTTCCCGAAAAACGGGGTGGTCGTCGACGAGCAGGAGTCGGATGCGGGAGGGATGGACCATGCCAGTGACTATCGCTGACGGTTCGAAAAATCGCCAGAGGCGTTGCGGTGAAATCGCGGGCGGTTTCCCTCGCTTGCGCTACGGGCTTCCGGGCACCGGCGGGAGACTGATCGTGACCCGCGTGCCGGCGCCGGGCGTGCTTTCGATCGCGAGGTCGCCGCCGATGCGGCGGGCCCGCTCCTGCATGCCGCGGATGCCGAAGTGGCCGTCGGCCGCGGCCCGGGCGGCCACGTCGAAGCCGGTGCCGTCGTCGGCCACCTCGATCACGAGGCCGCCGCAGTCGGCGCCGCGCAGCCGCACCGCGATCCGTCGCGCGGCGGCGTGCCGCACCGCATTCGCCACCGCCTCGCGGACGATTCGCACGATCTGGTGCCGCGTCTCGGCCGCGAGGCCCGCCCCCGGATCCGAGCCGTCGGCCGGTGGGTCGAATTGGATCGCCGTATCGGCAGGAGCTGCCACGAACTCCAGTTGCGCCTCGAGCGCTGCCGCGAGCGGCGCGTCTGCGTGCACGGGGTCGCGCAGATCCCAGAGAAACTCGCGTGCCTCTTCCTGGAGCGTCGTGAGGAGCCGCCGCTGCCGGTCGAGCACGCTTTTCGATCGCTCGTCAGTGAGCCGGCGGCTCGCCGCATCGAGCCGCAGCGCGGCCGCCGCGAGCCCCTGGTTCACCGAGTCGTGAAACTCCCGTGCAATCCGCCGCCGCTCCTCCGCCACCGCCTCGGCCCGAAGGTTGCCTTCGATCATGGTGAGTTGGCGGCGCACCTGCCGCCGCAGGAGCACGATCCACGTGGCGGCGAGCCCCACCGCCGCGGCGAGTGCGGCCGCGCCTGCGGTGGCGGCGGCCAGCAGGCGGCGCGGTGTCCACCAGGGCGCGGGCCGCACAACTTCGACGGCCCCTGGGCCGTCGAGAAGCAATTTGTAGGCACTGGGAAAGGCCCGATAGTTCTGCCCGTCCACCGCCGACACGCGGCAGATGCCCGTGGCACGAACGAGCGCCCCGACGGCGATCGCAAGCCGCTGGCCCACCGCAGGCTCAATCGTGTAGTCGATCTCGCCATGGCGGACGACGAGCCCGGTATCCGGCCCGACGGCGGTCACCGGACCCTCGACCCGCACCAGGTCGGAATCGAGCCGGTCGGGATCGCTCTGGCGGCGGGCGGGAGCCGGCCGCGGCTCAGGGACCGGCCCGGAGCCCGTCACGCGGATTGCGACGTCGGAGAGCTCGACGCTGTAGAGCCCCATCGTGGGAAACCCCACCGCCTCCACGATGTCGCCAGCCCGCACGCTCTGCTCAGGCGTGTGCAGGCAGATGCTGCGGCTCCCCTCGCGGAGATAGACCGCATCGCCGACCGCGCCGGCCACGGCCGTGCCTCCCACCCGCACGCGGCGGTCGCCGAGTGCCCGAGTGGCGAGCGCGTCGAGGGGTGTCATGGGAATGGCGAATGGGTCGGCCGGAGGCGGCTCGAGCACCTCCACGTCGGCCGGCCGCTTCACGCGAATGAACGGCTCCACCACCTGACGACGATCGTTGACGTTGCCCACTACGATCCCCGTCGCTCGTACTCGCGCATCCACGAGCCGCCGGGCCTGGGCCTCAGCCTCGGAGGCCGCCGCTTCGACCTCGATCCGGACAGACGTACCGGCGGTGTGGAGCACGAGCGCAAGCGCTGCGTCGCCCGCCGGCATCACCCTGCGGATCACGCCCTCGATCGTGATGCGACGGTAATGATGCCGCCCTGTCGTCAGGTCTTCGGGCTCGACAAGGGTGGCCGGAGGCGGGGCCCCGCGGCCCGTCACTTCGATCGTGTCGGGGCGGATTCCGCCGATGATCACGCCCTGTTGGGCAATGCCTTTGATGCGGACAACGTCGCCAGGCTGCACGATCGGGTTCGAACCGCCGAAGGCAAAGGTCACCCCCGTCTCGTCGGCCAAGAAGATCGTCCGCGTCGGATCCTGATACGACACCGGGCCCTCGAAGGCGACTCTGGCCGGCGGCTGGTCCGCGGTCTGGGGCTCTACGGCGATCTCGGCGGCCGTCCGCAACACCCGCGGCGCGATCGGCTCCGCGGCCGCCGCGTCGGGCGCCGCCAGTCGTACGGCCAGCACGGAAAGCACCACGATCCCACGCATTGGCAGTCACCTTCGGCCCGCGTTTCGACGCGGTGAGGAGGAGAGTGTACTCCGCGCGGGAAGCCGGATTCCACTCAGCGTGCGCTTCGGGCTTTCCGGAAGTGGCGGCGGCGGGCGGCGTAACCCGCGGCAGCGATGCCGATGCCCGCGAGGGCCAGCGTCCCCGGCTCGGGTACGATCACGAGGTCGATGCCGTTCGCCGCGGAATTGATCTTTACCGAAATATTACCCGCCTGAGGCGGTGTGCCCTGCCAGTTGCCGAGGTTGATCTGAAACAAGCCCGTCAGATCGGCGCCGGCCGTGTTGGAAAATCCGGTCGGAAGCAGGAAGTTTGCGGGGCTGTAGCTCGCGATCGCGAACGTGTACGAGCCGTCGTCGTAGGGATTGACGAGCTGGCCAGCCACGTCGCCCGCACCGAGCGTGGTAAGGTCGAGCAGGAACCGACTGCCGGGCGCGTCGGCCAGCTCCCCGAGGCTGAACGTGCCACTGGTTACGTTCACAAGATCCCAGTTGGTGCCCGGGGAGCCCGTGAGGGCGTTGAGTTCCCATTTGTACGTGCCGCCGGGAGCCCACGCGTGCAGGGTGGTGTAGGCCTGGATGCCGGGCGAGTTGCCCGGGGAGAGGATCGCGCCGGTGCCGATCGACACGCCGCCCGAGGCACTGATGGAGCCGGTGCCGGAGATCGTGCCCGCGGTGACCTGCAGCGGGGCCGTGAGGGCCGTGGACGAGTTGTAGTTCAGTTCGGCGGATGCGTTGTTGACGAGCACCTGCTGCGATTGATTGATGCTGCCAGCACCGTTGACCCGCAGCGTGCCGGCATTGATCGAGGTTTCGCCGCGGTAGGTGTTGGCGGCGGTGAGTTCGAGCGTGCCGGCGCCGGTCTTATAGAGCCCGCCGCCGTAGTTGCCGCTGAGCACGCCGGAGAGCTTGGCGTCAATCGCGGCCGAGCCGTTGGCCACGCGGACGAGCCGCTGCTGGGAGCCGAAGTCGAGGCCGTTTTGGAAGTTGATCGTGTTGTCGGATTTCACGTTGCTGAGCACAAGGGCGTTGTCGTCGGGCACGAAGTCGGTCGCGCCCCAGGTGAGCGTGTTGGTGTTGCCGCCGATCTGCACCGTCCGCTCGGCCCCGAAGGCCGAGAACCCGCCGTCGCCGATCCAGCGGATCTGGCCGGCCGCGGTGCCGATCGACCCGGTGAAGTTGCCGGCCGCACCGAGCTCCAGCACGCCGCCGCCGCCCAAGACGGTGTTGCCCGCGCTGTACACCGTCGCCCCGTTGGCCCGCACCGCGCCCTCGTAGATGCCGAGATAGCCGCTGCCGCCGCGGGTCGTCAGCGCCAGCGTGCCGGCACCGCCCTTGCGCACGTTCCCCGTTCCGGCCGCAGTGGCGTCCAGCGTGGCAAGGCCGGTTGAGTGCTGATGAACGATGACGTTACCGGTGACAGTTCCACTGCTGATGTTGAAGTCGCCCGACCCGGCGAACAAGATCGCGGGCGCCGAGAAATTCTGGTTCCCGAGATTGAGCGTCCCGCCCCCGGTTGTGTCCACGGAGAGCGATTGGACCACGCGGGTGCCGGCCGTCATGGTCAGGTTACCCGACGTCGAAAAGTTGCCGGCCGAGTTGTTGGTCGAGGCCGTGAGTGCGCTAGCCCCCGTAAACCGCACGACGTTGCTGCCCGACGACAGCGTCGCGAAGCCGATGCCGCTGCTATCGCGCACCACGACCGCGCCGCTCCCCGCGCCACCATTGAGCAGCGAATTGGTCTGCGACACTGATCCCGTGGTAAGCGTGGCCCCGGTGGGAAGGTCGAGTACGAGGAGGTTCGAAAAACCGAGGGTCCACGTCCCTGTGTTGAGCGTGATCCCACTGCCTCCGTTGGGATCGAGTTCGATCCGCGACTGGCCGCCGATGCTCGGCGAGGCCCCTGTGAGTTGGATGAGATTTCCAACCGTCTGCGTTGTGGCTCCCGAGGACTGGGCCACGAGCCGCAGCGTGCCGCCGCCAGTCGGAGAGGCGAAGCCCAGGTTCGAGCCGTTGGTATGCCCGAACGTGAGGCCGCCGGACGGAAGGGAACCTCCCTGCTGGTAGTCCACCGTCAACGTGCCGCCATTGAGGTACGTCTGACCGGCATAGGTGTTCGCGCCTGTCAGCGTCCAGTTGCCGGCGCCATTCTTCATGAGATTCGTCGTGCCGGAGACGCCGTTGGCGATCACCCCGGAAAACGTATTAGCCGCCTCGCTGATGCCGCTAAGCCAGACGACTCGGTTGCTTGTGCCGCTCGACTCGAGATTCCCGGCCCAGGTGAGCGGCCCCGCCCCCGAGGCCTGCAGCATGAACCCGAAATTCCCCGCTGACTTCTGCGTTTCAAAACTGATGCCGCGGTCGGTCGAGGTCGTGCCGCCGACATACCGAAGTCGGGCGGCGACTCCGGCAGTGGAATTCACGATCCGGATCGTGCCGGAGGCGGCCGTCGTCGGGGCGCCGAGCGAACTGGCGCCTCCGCCCACATTGCGAATCGAGTCGACGACGATCGTGCCGGCGGCGGTCGAGCCGTCGAAGCCAAATGGACCGGCGTAGGAGTTGGAGCCCATGAAGAGCGTGCCGGGGCCTTGCTTGGCGACGAGCACGCCCGAGTTCGTCGCCGTGATCGGCCCGTTCCAGACGAGCGGGGCGGCGGTGACGCTTACGTTTGCCGTGCCGCCGGCGGCGTGGGTGAGGTTGATCGCCGCCGACACGGTGTTGAAGCCGCTTGTGGCCGCCGAGGTGAGAAACTGTGCATTCGGCAGGTTGAACTGGGCGCCGGGGCTCGACGTGAGCGTGTAGCCAGACGCGGCAGCGTTGAAAGTGATGCGCTGGATCGAGACCGTGCTTGCGAGGTTGGGCTGGAACACGGCGGCGTTGTCGAAGTTCGCGATGCTCGTAGGGACAGTGCCGCTCGACCAGCTGGAGCCGAGGTTGAAGTTGGTGCCCGTGTTGCTCCACGTCGGACTCTGCGCGTGGCCGAGGGGGGCGCAGATCACGATCGCAGCCAAGGCGACCAGCACGCGAAGCCGAGCGGCACGGATGAGCATGTTCATGCTTGCTTTCCCCCCGACGGGTGAAGTGAACGAAAGAATAGGTGCCCAGATTTCTTTTTTTCGGAGCGTTTGGAGTCGTCCGCCCCCCACATATGAAATGTAGGACCGTCCGGCAGGTCCCACAATTGACGGAACCGTCATGGGCAAATTTTGTTTCCTGCCGCTTCCGGCAATAGCGGGCCAGCCGGCAGGGGCCTAGTGTGCTGGCCATTCTGGTTATTTCTCTGGCCTTTTCGGCCGTCTCCGGCCCCGTCATGGACGAACCAACAAACCGCCCCGCTGGGGCTCCCCCCGAAGCCCGGTCGCTCCGCGACCTCTCCGCCACCCAGTGGAAGGCCGGGATCGCCGCCTGGCTGGGCTGGCTGTTCGACGGCCTCGACATGCACCTCTACACGCTCGTGGCGGTGCCGTTCGTGGCCGAACTCCTGCGGGTTTCGAGCGACGCGCCGAGCGTGGGGCTCACGAGTTCCATCATTCAGGCGGCGTTCTTGGTCGGCTGGGCATTTGGCGGCGCGTTCTTCGGCGTGATCGGCGACCGGATCGGCCGCAGCCGCACGCTCGTGCTCACGATCCTCACCTACGCCGCCTTCACAGGGCTCTCCGCCTTCGCCACCGAGTGGTGGCACCTGCTCATCTTCCGGTTCTTGGCGGCGCTTGGCATCGGCGGCGAATGGGCCGTGGGGGCGGCGCTGCTCGCCGAGACCTGGCCCCGCCGTTGGCGGCCGTGGCTGGCGGCCGTCCTGCAATCGGCCGTACACGTGGGCGTGGTCGTGGCGACCGTGGCCGCCTACCTTCTCGCCAGCCAGCCGCCCCGGATGGTTTTCTTGATCGGCATCCTGCCGGCGTTTGTCACGCTCTGGATTCGACGGGCCGTGCCCGAGACCGAGGCCTGGCATGAGGCCCGCGCCGCCGGTCCCGCGGCCGCGCCGCGGATCGCCGACCTCTTCCGGCCACCGGTTCGCACGATCACGCTCCGCGCCCTCGCCGTCTGCGGCCTGTCGCTCACGGCCCATTGGGCGTTTACGTTTTGGAGCGTGCAGCACCTCCGCGGCCTCGGCGCCGCGGCCGGCCTGTCCGACGCCGACTCGAGCCGGCTCGTGAGCCAGGGCTTCACGGTGCTCATGCTCTCATCGATCGTGGGCAACTTCCTCGCCGCGGGCATCGCCGCACTAATCGGCTACCGTCGCACGATCGCCGCGATGTGCCTTGTCTATTTTCTCGCGATGACATTCACCTACGCCGTGCCGCGAGATTCCCGGCAGATCATCGCAGCCTTCGCCCTGCTCGGCGCGTGCTCGGGGATGTTTGCCTTGTACACGATGTATCTGCCGCCGCTCTTCCCCACGCTGCTGCGCACGACCGGCGCGGGCTTCTGCTTCAACTTCGGTCGGCTCGCCGCGGCGGCGGGCACCGTGTTCTTCGGCATCTTCAGCGTGCCGGGCGACTTCCGCCCCGTGCTCTTCGCGGCGGGCTTCGTGTTTCTGCCGGCCACGATCGCGGCGCTGTATCTTCCCGAGTTGCCCGCGGCCACGAGGGAGGCGACCACATGAGAATCGACCACACCGCGATCGAACAACTCGTCACCGCGATTTTTTCGGCGGCCGGCTGCGATGCAGAAGAGGCCGCGCGGATCGCGGGCCATCTCGTCGAGGCCAACCTCGCCGGTCACGATTCCCACGGCGTGATCCGCGTGTCGGCCTACATCGACTGGCTGCGGCAGGGGGCCGTGGTGCCCAGCCGCCGCATGAGGATCATCCACGAGACGAGCGTGCTCGCGATCGTGGATGGGCAACAGGGCTTTGGGCAGTCGATCGGCCTGGAGGCGACGGCGCTCGGCGTGGAGAAGGCGTTGCGCGGGGGCATCGCCGTCGTGGCCCTCCGCAACTCCGGCCACCTCGGCCGGATCGGTGCCTGGCCGCTGCAGGCCGCCCGCGACGGAATCGCTTCGGTGCACTTCGTGAGCACGACGGGCGGCGGGATCCTCGTTGCGCCGTTTGGCGGCCGCAGCCGCCGGCTGAGTGCGGATCCGATCGCGGCCGGCATCCCGCGGGCTGGTGGGTCGCCCGTGATCCTCGATATGTCGTGCTGCACGATTGCGGAAGGGAAGCTCAAGGTGGCGGTCAACAAGGGCACGGCGGTGCCCGAGGGCTGCATCATCGATGCTGCCGGCCGCCCGACCACCGACCCGCACGTGTTTTACGCCGACCCACCCGGCTCGATCCTTGCGATTGCGGGCCATAAGGGCTACGGCCTCGGCGTGATCACGGAATTGCTCGCCGGTGCCCTCACCGGTGGCGGGGCCAGCAACCCGGCTCATGCCGGTCAGCTCATCAACAACATGCTCTCCATCTATATAAACCCCGACGCCTTCGGCGATCGGGCAGCCTTCGACGCCGAGGTGGCGCGGTTTATCGACTGGGTGAAGACCGCGGAGCGAACCGACCCGGCGCGGGAGATTCTCGTGCCGGGCGAGATCGAGGAGCAGACGCGGGCCTCCCGCCTCGCGGCGGGCCTCGAGATCGATGCCGCCACCTGGGAGGCGGTCGTCGCCACCGCGCGATCGCTCGGCATCGATCCGGCCACCATAGGCAGTGCCGCTGGAGCAGACGCATGAACCGCCACGCCATCGAAACCCTTCGCCGCCGACTCGCTTCGGGCTCACCGGCCTTGGGCGTCTGGGTGACGCTCGAATCACCGAGCATCACCGAGATCGCCGCAGCCCTCGGGCTCGACTGGGTGGTGATCGATGCCGAGCACGGCCACCTCGACTGGAAGGAGATTCTCGAACACCTCCGCGCTCTCTCGCGATCGACGACGGTGGGGCTCGTGCGAATCGCCACGCTCGACGCGGGGATCGTGAAGCGGGCCCTCGACCTCGGTGCCGACGGCGTGGTCGTGCCATGGATCGAGTCGGCGGCCGATGTGCGGGAGGCGGTGTCGCTGGCCACCTATCCCCCGGAGGGCCGCCGCGGCATCGGCGGCGAGCGGGCCACCGGATGGGGGCAGGCCCTCGCCGAGCATGCCGCCGAGGCCAACGATCATGTGCTCGTCGTGCCGATCATCGAGACCGCGACGGGAGTGGCCGCCGCGGAGGAGATCGTGGGAGCGGACGGAGTCGAACTCGTGTTTTTTGGCCCCGCTGATCTCTCGGCGTCGTATGGCCACCGGGGCGCCTGGGAGGGAGGGCCGACCGCCGAACGAATCCTCGCCGTGAAGGATCGAGCCCGAGCCGCCGGCAAACACTGCGGCATCATGGCCCGTGATGCCGACGATCTCCGCCGCCGGATCGAGCAGGGCTTCGGCATGATTGGCATGGCGAGCGACGTGGGGCTGCTCGCCGGCGGCCTCAAGAGCCTGGCGAAGACGGCGGGGCGGTCGCTCTCGATCCGGGCCGATCTGGTGGCGGGGGGCACGGCCGACGCCCCGCTTCGTCGACCCCCGGCCCACATGAAGCCCGACCGCAGCGAAGTGATCACGCGGCCGGGCGCGGGAGATGCGATCGATCTCGCCGCGGGCGTGAGGTTTGAATCGCTCGCCGGGATAGGGCAGTGGGCCCGTGAGCTCACGGCGGGGATCGTGACATTCACCGGCGGGGCGGCGCTCGACTGCCACACACACCCGACGAGCGAATCGATCACCGTGCTCGAGGGGCGGCTCACGGTGGACGTGGAAGACCGCCGCTACGAGCTTGGTCCGCTCGACAACATCTGCATCCCGCGGGGGCTCGCCCATGCGGCCGTGAATCCCGGCTCGACGCCGGCGCGGGCCCACGTGGCGATGCCCACCTCCGCCCCCGTCCGTACGCTCGTGCCCGCCGCCGCGCCGCGGGTGCAGCCGGAGGCATCGCGGGGCGTGGCCGGCAAGGAGCGGGTCACGCGGTTCGCCACGGCCGAGCGGAGCGAGGCGGGGCCGAACACATCGTTTATCGACCACTTCAACGCCGCCGTAATGCCGGGCCTGGAGATGAGCGGTGGCTACGGCCTCTTCATGCCGGGGGGCCGGCTGCCGGCCCACGTGCACGACTTCGACGAGGCAATCACGATCATCGATGGAGTGGCCGCCTGCCTCGTCGAGGGCCGTCGCTACGAGATGTCGGGCTGTGAGACGGCGATGCAGCCCCGCGGCCGCGTACATTACTTCCGCAACGACACCGAGACGAGGATGGCGATGCTCTGGGTCTACGCCGGGCCGATGCCAGAGCGGATCGTGGTGGACGAACGGTGCTGCACGGCGGAGGGAAAACCTTGGGCCTAGTCACGACGACGGTCCACAAAACATGATGCATTCCCGCCGCTGGTTTGTCGCGCATCTCGGCCTCGCAGCCGCCCCGGCCTTGGCTATCGAGCCGTTCGCCCGCGTTGGGCCATCACGGCTCCAGCTCGGGCTCGCGGCTTACTCATTTCGGCAGTTTTTCCAGTGGAACCGTGGCCAGGAGCAGCCCGCCTCGGTAGATCCGGTGAAGCGACTGACGCCGCAGTCATTTATCGACCTGGCCGCTGATCTTGGTTGTGATGCCGCCGAACTCACGAGCTACTTCTTCCCACCATCTGCCGATGACGGTGCCTTCCGAGCGCTGCGGCGACATGCGTTCCTGCGCGGCATCGCCATCAGTGGTTCTGCCGTCGGCAACTCGTTCACAGCGCCGCCTGGCCCTGCGCTTGACGTCCAGATCGCCACCGTCAAAGCCTGGATCGACAAAACTGCGGCGTTGGCGGCTCCGCATCTTCGGGTGTTTGCCGGTGCGGTACCGCCGGGAAGCACCATCGAAGCGGCCCGTCGCTCGTGTATTGCGGCACTCGAGGTCTGCGCGGAGCATGCGGGCCGGGCGGGGGTGATGCTTGGCCTCGAGAATCATGGCGGCATCGTTGCTAATGCCGAAGGCCTGTTGGCGATCGTGCAGGCCGTGAAGAGCCCTTGGCTGGGGGTAAACCTCGACACTGGAAATTTCCATGTTGCCGATCCCTACGCCGAGTTGGCCCGCTGTGTGCCCTATGCGGTGAACGTGCAATACAAGGTGGAGATTGCAAGAACACCGGGCGGCCCCAGTGAGCCGGCCGATGCTGCCCGCGTCGTGAATATGCTTCGCAGTGGCGGCTACCAGGGCTGCCTGACGCTCGAATATGAGGCGAGAGAGAATCCGTTTGTGGCGGTGCCGCGGCATCTCCGTGAGCTCCGCGACCTCATCGGTTGATCCACAGACCGGCAGTCCAACCATTTGCCTCGAAGTGCGAATCGCTCGCTGAGGGGATCTGCGTACACATTTTTGTGCGGCTGCCCGCATTCCCTCAGCTCGCGCTTCGGGCTTCCAGCAGGCATGCATGCCCGTTTGCCGTGAAGCCCGTAGCGCGAGCGAGGGAAACCGCGAGCCATGATTGTGTGGGCCACCCGTATGCCACTCAGCCCGCGCTTCGGGCTTCCAGCAGGCATGCATGCCCGTTTGCCGTGAAGCCCGTAGCGCGAGCGAGGGAAACCGCGAGCCATGATTGTGCGGTCACCCGCATTCCCTCAGCTCTCGCTTCGGGCTCCCAGGCAGGGACACGCGAGGCGATCCGCACTCACCGCCCGGCGCGCGGTGCCTGCTGCGTCGGCACGCCCTGGCATTCCGTCACATACGCGACGACCGACGCGAGATCCCCCTCGCAAAAAATCCGCCGCAGGCTGCCCCCCTCCGTCCACCATCGGATGCGGCGAGGCAGCCCGCGCGAGCCGGCGATGGCCTTGAGCGCCCGCGTCGCCCACGACTTGAACTGCTTCATCACGTCGCCCGGGGCGCGACCCACCGCGGTCACGACGACATGCACATGCTGCGACCGGCACTCCACCGCATGCAGGTGCCAGCCGCGCACCCGGCAATGGGCCGCGATCGCCTCCTCGACGGCCACCCGCTGTGGGCGGTCGAACGACACGGCCTCCTCCGCCATCCGCCGCAGCGCCAGGGCGTATTGCAGCGGCTCCGGCCCGTGAGCGCGACCGCGGCCATCGACCCAGCCGCGGTCGTCGCCCGGCAGCCAGGAGCCGTAGGCCGTCCATGTGAGAAAAAAGGCGAGCGGATCGGCTTGAGGAATGGAGCATAAGTCGTGCATGACGAGGGCCTCCGAAGGGGTTGGCAATAGTATATACGTACGTACACTATTCTGAAGTATCGGCCGCCGTCGCGGGGAACGCAAGCCACGCGATCGCCGGAAGGCCGGATTGCCGTGAAGCCCGTAGCGCGAGCGAGGGAAACCGCGAGACATTCTCGTGCAGCCACCGGCATTCCCTCAGCTCGCGCTTCGGGCTTCCAGGCATGGGGAAACCGCATTCCCTCAGCTCGCGCTTCGGGCTTCCGGGCATTGGTCACCCGCATTTCCTCAGCTCGCGCTTCGGGCTTCCGGGCATTGGTTACCCGCATTTCCTCAGCTCGCGCTTCGGGCTTCCAGGCACGGGTCGTACGGGGCCGACCCCAATGTCTCGCCACTGCATCGTTGACGGTTGCGGCAATTGATCCTCGTGGCGGCCTGGCTATAACCCGCGGTGAATTGACACACGTGTCACACCGCTGAGGGGAGCCCCATGGACGCGATCGCACATTTTGGCACGGCAGCGGTTTCCTCGAATCCCGTTGCGCAAGCGAGGGAATGCCCGGTTGCCGTGAAGCCCGTAGCGCAAGCGAGGGAATCCGCGAGACATTCTCGTGCAGCCACCGGCATTCCCTCAGCTCGCGCTTCGGGCTTCCAGGCATGGGGAAACCGCATTCCCTCAGCTCGCGCTACGGGCTTCCAGGCATGGGGAAACCGCATTCCCTCAGCTCGCGCTTCGGGCTTCCAGGCATGGGGAAACCGCATTCCCTCAGCTCGCGCTACGGGCTTCAAGCACATTGCGAGCGGATTCGTCTGCTGCGTGGCTGCGGCGTGCCTCGTGCTCGCGGTCGCGGTGCCGGGGGCGGCCGCGCCGATCGTGCCGCCGGGAGCGACGCCCGAAAAACTCTTCGAGGGGCAGGTGCTCACCGAGGGCGTGGCCGTCGGGCACGACGGGCTCGTCTACTTCAGCGACATCACGTTCTCCTCCGTGAGCCGCCGCGCCGACGGCTCGTTTCCGATGGGCCACATCTGGCGGTTCGACCCGGCCACCGGGAAGACCGCGATCTACCGCTCGCCGAGCGGGCAATCCAACGGGCTCAAGTTCGACGCGGCCGGCAACATGATCGCGGCGCTGCAGGCCGATTTCGGTCCGCGGTGCCTCGCCCGCACCGACATGGCCACGGGGGAGACGGTCGTGATCGCCGGGCTCTTCGACGGCCGCCCGCTGAATTCACCGAACGACATTACGATCGACGACCGCGGAAGAATCTATTTTTCCGACCCGCGCTACGTGGGCCACGAGCCGGTGGAACAGGCGGTGGAGGCGGTCTACCGCCGCGATCCCGACGGCTCGCTCCACCGGATCATCACCGATGCGGGCAAGCCCAACGGCGTGTGCGTGTCGCCCGACCAGAAGACGCTCTACGTCGGCTCGCACGACACCCGCATCCTCGCCTTCGACCGTGTGCTGCCCGGCAAGGTGCTACCGGGCCAGGAACTGCCGGGCACCGGCCGGCCCGCCGCCCGCAAGGGCACGATGCAACTGCTCGCCTACGACCTCGCCGCCGACGGCTCGGCACGGTTTCGGAAGGTGCTCGTGGACTATGCGCCAGAGGACGGCCCCGACGGCATCGTCTGCGATACGGAAGGCAATCTTTACGTGGCCTGCCGCGACGTGAAGCGGCCGGGCATCCGCGTCTACGACCCCGAGGGCAAGGAGATCGCGGAGATCCCCACCGAGCTGCCGACAAACGTCGGCTTCGGCCGCGGCCCCGACTCAAACCTGCTCTACATCACCGCCGGCAAGAGCCTCTACCGCATTCGACTCAACCGGCAGGGGAATCATCCAAGCAGGTCAACGCCGGTCGCTGACGGTTCCGGCTATTGATTTCTGGCGGTGTATGGGTGATAATCGCAGGCTCGAGCACCAGCCGCAAACACGTGGATCCCATGGAAGCGCCTGCCACTTTACGACCGAACGCTGCGGATGCTGTTCCCACCGGCAAGCTGACGGTGCCAGCGGCCAGCGGACCGGCCGACTCGCCGGCGGCCATGCCGAGGAGGATCGAGAACGTGCCAGGCAGCTACGCGGCAATCCTCCGCCCCTGGGTGGTGACGCTGGCTCTGGCCGGTGCCTGCGCCGCGCCGCTGCCGGCGGCCGAGACGCCCAACATCGTGCTCGTGCTCGCCGACGACGTCGGCTACGGTGACCTCGGCTGCTACGGCAATCGCCACGTGCCCACGCCGCACCTCGACCGGCTCGCCACCGAGGGCCGGCGGTTCACCGACGCCCACTCGGCCTCCGCCGTCTGCACGCCGTCGCGGTACGCGCTCCTGACGGGGGAGTACCCGTTCCGCCGCGAACTCTGGGGGCCGGCCCCCCACGCGAGCCCGCTGCTGGTCGCCCCCGGGCGGACGACGATCGCCAGCCTGCTCCGCGGTCGGGGCTACGCCACCGCCTGCCTCGGCAAGTGGCACCTCGGCTTCGGCGGCCGCGGCGGTCCCGACTGGAACGCCGAGCTCTCGCCGGGTCCGCTCGACCTCGGCTTCGACCACTACTTCGGCCTGCCGGTGGTGAGCAGCAGCCCGCCGTACGTCTGGGTCGAGGACCGGCGGGTCGTGGGACTCGACCCGGCCGATCCGATCCGCCCGCGCGGCCCCCTCCATGCCGAGCGGTTTCCGGAGAAGAACATCGACGGCCTCGGCGGCGGCCGGGCGGCCCACGCGGCCTTTCGCGATCGCGAAGTCGGCACCACGCTGGCCGCGAAGGCGCGGGCCTGGATCCGCGCGCGCCGTGACGGTCCGTTCTTTCTCCAGCTGGCCACGCCGCAGATCCACCATCCGTTCACGCCGGCCGAGCGGTTCGTAGGGTCGACCCCGATCGGCCGCTATGGCGACTTCCTGGCGGAGCTCGACTGGATGGTGGGCGAGGTGCTCACGGAGGTCGACGATCTCGGCCTGCGCGACGACACGCTCGTGATCTTCACCAGCGACAACGGCGGCATGCTCAACCAGGGTGGCCAGGACGCCTGGCGGGCGGGGCACCGCATGAACGGCGACCTGCTCGGCTTCAAGTTCGACGCCTGGGAGGGGGGGCACCGCATTCCGTTCGTCGCCCGCTGGCCCGGCCGGATTCCCGCCGGCACCGTCTCCGACCAGCTCATCTGCCTGGTCGACCTGCTGGCCACATTCGCCGCCCTGACCGGCGCCGAGCTGCCGCCCGACGCCGGCCGCGACGGCGTCGACGTGCTGCCCGCCCTGATCGGCACGCCCGCGGTGCCGCCGCGCGAGGAGCTCGTCATCGCCCCGCACAGCCCGCGGCATCTCGCCCTGCGCCAGGGACGCTGGATGTACATCGGCGGCCGTGGTGGCGGGGGCTTCACGGGGAGCAGGCCGGGCGAACACTTGCTCGGCGGGCCGGCGGCACTGGCGTTTGCGGGCGAGGCCAACAGCGACGTTGTCGACGGAAAGCTGCGTGCCGACGCCCCGGAGGCCCAGCTCTACGACCTCGCCGCCGATCCCCGTCAGGCCCGCAACGTGATCGGCGAGCAGCCCGAGGTGGCCCGGCGGCTGCGGGACCGGCTGGCGGCGATCGCCGCGGCGAGCATGCAGCCGGTCCAGAACCAGTAGTAGGCGGCTCCCGCGAGCGTGACGAGGCCGCCGACCGTCGTCTCGCCGGTATCCTCGCCGACCGGCCCGCGGCCGTTACCGCCCTCAGGCGGATCTTCCTCGACGAGATCGAGCGGTGGCTTGACGCCGCGGTGGCCAGGTGTTTCGCTGACGGCCGCCCGTGCCAAAGTCGATGCCGGCGTCGAGCGCCGCATGCAGCGTCCGCACCGAATCATCCTCGTCGGCGCCGCTCCAGGCCGCGCCGGCGACGCCCCCAAAGCCCCGAAGCCGTGTTCGCGTCCGCCGGTCGCTGACGGTTCCGGCTATTGATTTCTGGCGGTGAATGGGTGGTAATCGTAGGCTCGACCACGAGCCGCAAACACTTGGATCTCATGAAAGCGCTCCTCCTTTCTGCGCCCGGCACCCTGGCGATCGCCGACGTCGAGAAGCCAGCCGCGGCGGCCGGCGAGGTGCTCGTGCGGATCGCCGCCTGCGGCATCTGCGGTTCCGATGTGCATGGCTATACAGGCGGCTCGGGCCGACGGATCCCGCCGCTCGTGATGGGGCATGAGGCCGCCGGCACGGTGGAGGCGGTGGGCACAGGGGTGACCGACCTGCCGATCGGCAGCCGCGTGGCCCTCGACTCGACCGTCTTCTGCGGCTCCTGCGAATACTGCGAGGAAGGCCGCGAAAACCTCTGCACCCATCGCCAAGTGCTGGGCGTCTCCCCCGGCACCTACCGCCGCCACGGCTGCTTCGCGGAATTCATCAGCGTGCCGCGGCGGATCGTGCACGTGATCCCCGATTCGGTCGACTTCATCTCGGCCGCGCTCCTCGAACCGCTCACGATCGCGTTGCACGCCGTGAATCTCGGCGCGGCCGGCCCGGCCACGCGGTCGGCCGTGGTGGTGGGCGCCGGCACGATCGGCCTGGCCACCGTGGCGGCGCTCAAGGCCCGCGGCGTGCGGCGGATCGCGTCGATCGACTTCGACGCCGATCGGCTCGCGCAGGCCCGCCGGCTCGGCGCCACCGACACCTTCACGGCCGGGCCCGACGCGGGAAAGCAGGCCGCGGCATGGGGCAATTCCTCCGCCGATACCGACGGCGCCGATCTCGTGATCGAGGCGGTGGGGGCGACGGCACCGGTGCAGACGGCGATCCAGGCGGTCACCCGCGGCGGCACGGTCGTGCTCGTGGGCAACGTGTCGCCTTCGATCGAACTGCCGCTGCAGCAGGTCGTGACCCGTCAGATCCGTCTGCAGGGCTCGTGCGGCTCCGCCGGCTGCTATCCCGAGGCGATCCGGCTCGTGGCGGAGAAGAAGGTCGATCTCTCCGGCTTCGTGAGCCTCGTGGCGCCGCTCGCCGAAGGTGCTGCACTCTTCGACCGGCTCCATCGGCAGGAGCCCGGACTTGTCAAGGTGGTTTTGCAGCCATGACTGCCATGCCTCCCGATCTGTCGCTCTTCTCGCTTGCCGGCCGCACGGCGCTCGTCACCGGGGCCAGCCGCGGCCTCGGCCTGCAGATGGCCAAGGCGCTCGCGCGGGCCGGGGCTGATCTCGTGATCACGGCGCGCTCGGTTGATTCGCTCGCCGGTTCGCGGGCGGAGCTCGAGCCGCTCGGCCGCCGCGTCACCGCGCTCTCCCTCGATCTCGCGAGCGAGCCGAGCATCCGCGCTGCGGCCGCCGCGGCGATCGAGGCCGGTCCGATCGACGTGCTCCTCAACAACGCCGGCTGCAACGTCCGCAAGCCGGTGGACGATGTCACCTGGGACGACTGGAACACCGTCCTCGACACGAACCTCCGCGGATCGTTCTTCATGGCGCAGGCCATCGGCCGGCACATGATCGACCGCGGCCGCGGCCGGATCCTCATGATCGGCAGCATCACGTGCGTGTTCGGCTTCGGCGGCCTGGCCCCCTACACGGCCAGCCGCGGCGGCATCCGCCAGCTCACGATGAGCCTCGCCGACTTCTTCGGCCCGCACGGCATCACGGTCAACTGCCTCGCGCCGGGCTGGTTTCGCACGGCGCAAAACGACGTGCTCTACCGCGACGAGGAGTGGGTGAAATCGATCACCGACCGCACGCCGCTCAGGCGGCCGGGGAAGCCGGGCGACCTCGACGGCGCGATCGTGTTTCTGGCGAGCGACGCGAGCGGCTTCATCACCGGACAGACGCTCCTCGTGGACGGCGGCTTCACGACCGGCTCCACCCGCGCAGTGCCCTCGCCGAAGCCGTCCTGACGTTCGCACACGGACTCCACCCATGATCTGTTTTCCTTCGCCTGGCCATGGCTCCATGAGCAGCCTGTGTCGCACCGCCGCCTGCTCCCTGGTGCTTTTGTGGATGGCCGCTGCCGCGCAGGCCCGGGCGGAAGGTGAGCCGCTCCCCGATCTTCTGCCCACGCTGGGCTCGATCGAGCGGCTCGACCCGCGGTTCGACGCGCTCGTGCCGAAGGATGCAGTGATCGAGGTGGTGGCGAGCGGCTTCATGTGGGCGGAGGGGCCGGTGTGGCTCGCGGCCGAGCGGGCGCTGCTCTTCAGCGACATCCCCCGCAACCGCGTGATGCGCTGGCACGAGACCGAGGGGCTCTCGGTGTTTCTCGAGCCGGCCGGGTTCACCGGGCCCGTCGCCTACGGTCGCGAGCGCGGCAGCAATGGCCTCACGCTCGACAGCGAAGGCAGCCTCATCTCCTGTGAGCATGGCGACCGACGCGTGAGCCGGCTCACCCCCGGCGGCGGCAAGCGGACCGTGGCCGACGCCTACCGCGGCAAGCGGTTCAACAGCCCCAACGACTGCGCCGTCCATTCCGCGGGCGCGATCTATTTTACCGATCCTGCCTACGGGCTGCCCAACGGCTGGAACGACGAGCGGCGGGAGATCGACTTCTGCGGCGTCTACCGCGTGGCCCCTGACGGCACGGTAACGCTCCTCTGCGACACGATGACGCGGCCCAACGGCATCTGCTTCTCGCCCGACGAGCGGCGGCTCTACGTCGCCCAGTCGGACCCCGCGGCGCCGATCTGGAAGGCGTTTGCGGTGCAGTCCGACGGCACGCTCGACGCCGGCACGACGTTCTTCGACGCCACGCCGCTCGTGCAACAGCGACGCAAGGGCATGCCCGACGGCCTGAAGGTCGATCGCCGGGGCAACCTGTTCGCCACCGGCCCCGGCGGCGTGCTCGTGTTGTCACCCGACGGCGCCCACCTGGGCACGCTGCTCACCGGGCAGGCGACGGCCAACTGTGCCTTCGGCGACGATGGCCGCACGCTCTACATCACCGCCGACTCGCATCTCTGCCGCGTGCGGCTCTCGACCGAGGGGCCGATCCCGGGCCGCTGACGGACTCTCACGAGGAGCCCACGCTTCACTCCAGGGAGTCTTTGGATCGCACGCCGTCGACGAGCCGATCAATGCCGAGCGGGTTGGCATTTTTGAGCGCCGGGGGCAGGAGGGCGTCGGGCACGTCTTGGTAGCAGACCGGCCGCACGAACCGCTCGAGCGCGGCCGACCCCACGCTCGTAAACCGGGCATCGCTCGTCGCCGGCCACGGCCCGCCGTGCTGCATCGCATGGCAGACCTCGACGCCCGTCGGGAAGCCGTTGACGATCACCCGCCCCGCTTTCGTGGCGAGGATGTCGAGGAGGCCGCCCGCCGCCTCGAGATCGCGCGGCGTGCCATGGAGCGTGGCCGTGAGCTGGCCGTCGAGCCGCCGGGCGACCGCCTCCATCTTCTCGACCGCGGGCACCGCGACGATGAGGCTGAAGGGGCCGAACACCTCTTCAGCGAGCGCGGGATTCGCGAGGAAGGCCTCGGCGGTCGTTTCCACGACGAGCCCCGCGGCCTGCGTCTTTTGTGCATCGGCGGCGGTCGCCGACCGGGCGACGACCGCTACGGCCCGCGCCCCGCAGACCGCGTTGCGGCCGTGCTCGAAGGCGGCGCGGATGTCGGCCGAGAGCATCGACGCCGGCGTCGAGGCTGCGATCGCTTCCGCGACGGCGGCCTTGAAGCGGTCGAGATCGGCGCCGGCCACGGCGAAGACGAGCCCCGGCTTCGTGCAGAACTGCCCCACGCCGAGCGTTATCGAGGCGACGAAGCCCTTGGCGATCTCGCCGCCGCGGTCGGCGAGCGCTCCGGGCAGCAGGAACAGCGGATTGAGGCTGCTCATCTCCGCGAACACCGGGATCGGATCGGGCCGCGCCGCGGCCGCATCGCAGAGCGCCCGCCCCGCGGCCCGCGACCCTGTGAACCCGACGGCCGTGGCCGCCGGATGCCTCACGAGCGCCGTGCCGATCACGCTCCCCTCGCCGTGCAGCATCGAGAACGTGCCGGCCGGCATGCCGCAGGCTCGGGCCGCCCGCTCGATCGCGCCGGCCACGAGTTCCGAGGTGCCCGGATGCGCCCGATGGGCCTTCACGACGACGGGATTGCCCGTGCACAGCGCGCTTGCCGTGTCGCCCCCCGCCACCGAGAAGGCGAGCGGGAAATTGCTCGAACCAAACACGACGACCGGCCCGAGGGGCCGCTTCACGCGCCGTAGGTCGGGCCGCGGCAGCGGCTGCCGATCGGGCAGGGCAGGGTCGATCCGCGGATCCATCCACCCGCCGTCGCGGGCCAGCGCGGCGAAGAGCTTGAGCTGGTTGACGGTGCGGAGCCGCTCGCCCGTGAGCCTGGCGGCCGGCAGCGCCGTCTCCAGGCCCGCCCGTTCGATGAGGGCGTCGCCGAGGCTCATGATCTCGTCGGCGATCCGCTCGAGAAAGGCCGCCCGCGCTGCGCCCGTCGCGGCCGCGAGCGGCTCGGCCGCGGCCACTGCGGCCTGCATCGCCGCAGCGGCATCGTCGAGCGACGCGAGCGAAAATCGGCCGGGCAGTTCGCGGCCGTCGAGCGGGCTCGTCGCGGAGAAGCCCCGCGGCGACCCGACGAGTCGGCCGGCAATGAAGTTGTTCCCGTGCAGTGCCGTCATGGATTCAGACTCCTCGATTCCTCTTGGGTGCGGGCGTTTACGGCTGTCTCAGACGACCACGACGGGGTTGTCGAGCGTGCCGATGCCGTCGATGGTGATCGAGACGCGGTCGGCCGCGGCGAGCGTGAACGACTCGTCGGGCACGACGCCCGTGCCCGTGAGCAGGATGGCGCCGTGCGGAAACGACTGCGATCGCCAGAGATAGCCGGCCAGTTCGGGGAACGACCGCTTGATCTGGTCGATCCGCGTCCGCCCGGAAAACACCTCGCGGCCCACGCGGTCGATCGCGATCGAGACCGTCCAGCCGCGGGCCTCTGCTTCGCTGCAGCCGAGCACGATCCAGGGCCCCAGGCCGCAGGAGCGGTCGTAGACCTTCGCCTGCGGAAGATAGAGCAGGTTTTCCCCCTCGATGTCGCGGGAGCTCATGTCGTTGCCGATCGTGCAGCCCACGATGTCGCCCCGCGCGTTCATCACGAGCGCGAGCTCCGGCTCGGGCACGTTCCACCGCGCGTCGCCGCGGATGCCCACGCCGTCGCCGGGGCCGACCACCTTCTCGGCCACCGCCTTGAAGAAGATCTCCGGCCGTGCCGCCTCGTAGACGCGGTCGTAGGCGGTGGCGCTGAAGTCCGACTCCTCCATCCGAGCAGTCTTGCTTCGCAGATACGTGACGCCGGCCGCCCACACCTCCTGCCGCTCGATCGGCGGCAGCAGCACGACATCCGCGAGCGGCAGCGGCGGGCCCGCCGCTGCCCGGGCGGCCCGCACCACGCTCGCCGGATCGGCTGCGTCGAGCACGGCAGCGAGCGACGTGACCCCCGCCGCCGTCAGGTCGATCACGCCCGCGTCGGTCACCGCCGCGATGCGGGCCGGCAAATCGTCGCGCCGATGACGGAAGCGGCATACCTGCTCATGGTTCGATCGGCTTATCATCGTCAACTTCCTGTTCGTGCGAATGGAGAGGGCGGAATCATGCGGCCAACAAACACTCGTGGACTCGTGGTCGTGTTCGCGATCACGCTCGCGGTGTTGCAATATATCGATCGCGTTGCAATTTCACAGGCCGCGCCGCTCGTGATGAGAGACCTCGCGCTCACCAAGGAACAGATGAGCTGGGTCTTCTCCGCCTTCACGCTCGCCTACGCGCTCTTCGAGATCCCCGGCGGCTATCTCGGCGATTGGATCGGCCCGCGGAAGGTGCTCCTGCGGATCGTGCTCTGGTGGAGTTTCTTCACCGCGGCCACGGGCTGGGCCTGGGGGCTCGCGTCGCTCGTGGTCACGCGGTTCCTGTTCGGCGCGGGCGAGGCGGGCTGCTTCCCGAATCTCACGAAGGCGTTCAAGCGATGGCTGCCCGAGGCCGAGCGGTCGCGGGCGCAGGGCATCATGTGGATGAGCGCCCGCTGGGGGGGCGCCGTCACGCCGCTGCTCGTTTACGCCTGCCTCACGGTGATGACCTGGCGTCAGGCGTTTCTCGTACTCGGCCTGGCCGGCGTGGCCTGGGCGATCGTCTTCGCCTGGTGGTATCGCGACGACCCGCGGACGCACCCCGGCGTGAATGCCGCCGAGGCCGCGCTCCTCCCGCCGCCGCCCCTGGGGGGCGACCACCTCCACGTGCCCTGGCGGCGGATGGCCACCTCGCGGACGGTCTGGTGCCTCTGCGGGCAGTATGCCGCGATGAGCTACGCCTGGTATTTCTTCGTCACCTGGTTTCCGACCTATCTGCTCGAGGTCTGGAAGTTCGACCAGAAGGCCAGCGCCTTACTCGCCGGCCTGCCACTTCTGCTCGGCGGCTTCGGCTCGCTCGTGGCCGGCTGGCTGACGCCGCCGCTCGCCCGGCGGATCGGGATCGGCCGCGCGCGGCGGTGGATCGGGGCCGGGGCGATGGCAGCGGCCGCGGGGCTGCTCGTGGCCTCGACGCTCGCCACGAATCCCTACGTCGCGGTGATCCTGATCGCGCTGGTGAGTTTTGCGATGGATCTCACGATGCCCGGCTCGTGGACCACCTGCATGGACATCGGCGGCCGGGCGACCGGCACGCTCGGGGGCACGATGAACATGATGGGCCAGTTCGGCGGCTTCGTCTCGCCGATCGTCCTCGGCCTGATCGTGGGCCGCACCGGCAACTGGCCGCTCACGTTTCACGTGACGGCGATCGTCTGCCTCGCGGGGGCCGCCTGCTGGCTCTTCATCGATCCCACCACGCCCCTCGACTCGGAGCAGCACCATGACGCTTGACACGCACGGCGGTTTTGACTCGTTCACTTCCGACGACGCGGCCGTCTACGACATCCGCACCGCGTCCGAGGGGCCGGCGGGCAGCCTCCCGCTCACCGACGAGCTGCTGCGGGAAAGCCCCAGCGGCGATCTCTTCGGCCTCTCGCAAAACGTGGGCATGGGATGGGCCGCCGCCGGGGCCGCCGACCGGCAGGTGCTCATCCTCTCGACGCAAGGCGGCGTGCGGGCCCCCGATGGCTCACCCATCGCGCTCGGCTATCACACAGGCCACTGGGAGATCGGTCTGCTCGTGCAGGCGGCCGCCGAGGAACTGCGGCGGCTCGGCACGATCCCCTTCGCAGGCTTCTGCTCCGATCCCTGCGACGGCCGCACGCAGGGCACCGCGGGCATGTTCGACAGCCTGCCCTATCGCAATGATGCGGCGATCGTGCTCCGCCGGCTCGCCCGGTCGCTACCCCTGCGGGTGGGCGTCGTCGGCATCGCCACCTGCGACAAGGGGCTCCCCGCGATGACCATGGCGGTGGCGGGCCTCTCCGACCTGCCCGGGATCATCGTGCCGGGGGGCGTCACGCTGCCTCCGAAGCAGGGCGAAGATGCCGGCACAATTCAGACGATCGGCGCGCGGTATTCCCATGGGCTCATCACACTCGAGGAGGCGGCCGACCTCGGCTGCCGCGCCTGTGCCTCGCCCGGCGGGGGCTGTCAGTTCCTCGGCACGGCGGCAACGGCGCAGGTTGTGGCCGAAGCGCTCGGCCTCACGCTCCCGCACGCGGCGCTCGCCCCGAGCGGCCAGCCGGTCTGGCGGGATCTCGCGGTGCGGTCGGCGCGGGCCGTCGTGGCGCTTGCCTCTGCCGGCACGGTCACCCGCGACATCCTCACGCCCGCGAGCGTCGCCAACGCGATGACCGTGCATGCGGCCTTCGGGGGCTCCACGAATCTCCTGCTGCATCTGCCTGCGATCGCCCATGCTGCTGGCCTCGCGCAGCCGACGGTGGACGACTGGATCGCGATCAACCGCCGCACGCCCCGGCTCGTGAGCGTGCTGCCCAACGGGCCCGTGCACCATCCGACCGTCCGCGTATTTCTGGCGGGGGGCGTGCCCGAGGTGATGCTCCATCTCGACCGGCTCGGCCTGCTCGACACGAGCGTGCGCACCGTGTCGGGGGGCACGCTCGCCGAGCAACTGGCCTGGTGGGAGCGAAGCGAGCGGCGGGAAAGGTTTCGCGCGATCCTCCGCGAGCAGGATGGCGTCGATCCCGACGACGTGGTCCTGCCCCCCGCAGCGGCTGCGGCCCGCGGGCTCAAGGGCACGATGGCGTTTCTGCGCGGGTCGCTCGCGCCCGAGGGGGCGATCGTCAAGGCGACGGCGATCGATCCGCGGGCCGTCGGGGCCGACGGCGTCTACCGCCACACGGGGCCGGCGCGTGTGTTCACAAGCGAGCGGGCGGCTATCGCCGCGATCAAGCAGGGATCGATTCGCGAAGGCGACGTGCTCGTGCTCGCCGGCATCGGCCCGATGGGCACCGGCATGGAGGAGACCTATCAGGTGACCGGCGCCCTCAAGCAGCTGCCGATCGCCAGCCGCGTGGCCGTGATCACCGATGCGCGATTCTCCGGCGTCTCCACCGGCGCCTGCGTCGGCCATGTGAGCCCTGAAGCGCTCGCGGGCGGGCCGCTCGGCAAACTCGTCGAGGGCGACATCATCGGGATCGAGATCGACACGCGAGCCGCCGTCGGCAGCGTCGAACTCGTGTCCCACGGTGACACGACGTTCACTCCGGCCGAGGCCGCGGCTGAGCTCGCCCGCCGGCCGTCGCGGCCCGATCTTGCGGTCGCTCCACTGCTACCCGCCGACACGCGGCTCTGGGCGATGCTGCAGGAGGCCAGCGGCGGCGTCTGGGCAGGATGCGTGTACGACGAGGGGCGTATCGCCACCCGGTTGCGGGCTGCGAGCCCGGATCAACACTCGTCGGAACGCAGCGATCATGCTGCAAACGTCGATTGACGTGACGAAGCTGGCGGTCTTCGTCAGCCTCGGGCTGCCGCAATACGCCCGTGGCTACGGGGTCGCCGCTTTGCCGAGCGACTTCAGATGGGCGAAGAGGTCTGACACATCCTGCGGCGGCATCGATTCGAGGAGCCCTTCCGGCATCACCGAGACGCCGGTGAAATCGGCGCGATCGATATCGCGGGCCGCGATGCGGATGTCGGCGGTGCCGGGCTGCCGGATCACGACCGCGTCGGCGTCACGCGAGACGAGCAGCCCCTGCACGATCCGCCCGTCGCGGGTGACGACGCGGAAGGCGCGGTAGCCTCCCTCCATCGCCGCGTTCGGCGTGAGCACGTTGCGGAGCATTGCCTCGATGCCCGTGAGCCCGAGCCCGTCGAGCGCGGGGCCGACGCGGCCGCCTTGGCCGCCCTGCTGATGGCAGGCGAGGCAGCGGGCTGCGAAGATGTCTCCGCCCCTGTCAGGATTGCCATCGGCCGCAGCCAGCCCACGGAACAGAGCGAACTTCTCTTCCCGCGCGGCAAGCTCGGCAGCCGTCACGAGCCGGGGGGCGTCGGCCGCCGGCTCGACCCGGGCATCGCCGGTGAGTTCGCCCCACGACGCGCCGCCGTGAAACGACACGAGGCTTGCGGGCCTGTCGTCATCGGCGTAACTCCGATCGAAGTCACCGCGAATCTCCGCGGCGGTGCGGACCCGGTTCCAGACGCGAAACTCCGCCATCCGGCCGCGGGTGCCGCCGGGGAGCGTGCTCTTGCCGATCCGCAGGCCGGGGTAGGAGTCCGTCTCCTGCGCCGTGCTCTCGGCGTCGAGCTCACCGTCGATGTAAATCCCGAAGGTGCCGGCTGCGTCACGAGTCACGGCATAGTGGGTCCATGTGTCGGGCGTCGTCTTCGACTTCGCCACGACGATGTTGCCGTGTCGCGCAGTCCAGACGCGAAACGCCTCGTTCTGGAAGGTCATGTCGATCAGGCCGTCCTTCGCCAGCAGGCTGTCTTCGTCGCTGATCGGGGCCTCGAGGTTCGCCCAGGCCTCCACCGTGAACGGACCGTCGAGCGAGACCTGCGCCGCGGCGTCGCGATCCTTGCCGGTGAGCCGCAGCACCGTTGGGGCGCCGCCTGCGACATCGATCCAGATCTTCTCGAGCGACGGATCCTGCGGCAGCACCGCCCGCATGTCGACCAGCACCGAGAGCGGCAGACTCGCCGCGTCGACGGCCTCGGCGGCGAATGCCGCGACGAGCGTCATTGCTCCTTCGCGATGCCGCGAGAGCACCGCCGCCACGCCCTGCCGCTCCTGGTAGTCGAGTTGATCCCAGCTCGCGAGGAGCGCGGAGCAGGCAGCCGGATCACGGGAATGGGCCCAGGCATCCAGCACGTCGGCGCGGAATCGCGGCTCGTTCGCGGCGATGTCCAAAAGTCCGCGGCCGCCCTCGGCCGAGAGCAAGCCCGTCTCGCGGATCGCACGGATCGCAGCCTCACGCAGCGGGCCCGCCGGCGCCGTGCGGGCCAACTCCACCACCTGCGGCACGACCGCGGGAATCTTGAAGCTGCCCGCGAGATCGATCGCCAGCAGGGTGTCGGCTTCGTTCGCCGGGCTGTGAAAAAGCTCGGCCGTGGCCCGGGCCACGATCGGCTCGATGGCCTCGACCTCGAGCTTCGTGCGGAGCTTCAGCAGGTTGCGGAGCGTCGCGGAGCGGGTCTTGGGGTCCAGCGTGAGCCGGCCGAGGGCCGCCGCGATCGCCGGATCGTCGGCCTCGGCCGCGAGCACCCTGATCTCCTGGTCGTCGAGGGGGCGGTCGATCGCCGGAATCATCCCCGCGAGTCGTGATGCGGCCGTCCGCCAATCGAGGGCGAGCGTGGCCAGGATCCTATTCTCGAGCGGCATCGCCTTCCCGGCCGGGGAGTCGAGCAGGGCTGCGACCTGGTCGGCATGCTTCTCGAGTGCCCAGCGGGCCAGATACCGCTCGAAGTCGCGATCGTAGGCCGTCCAGGCATCGCCCGTCGCTCGCCCGCGGCCGAATCGCATCATGAGGAGCAGCGTGTCGGGCTCGGTGGCCCGCACCCGCCGCAGACTGTCGCCCAGGGCGGCCCGCACCCGCGGCGACGGATCATCGACCAGCGGCGTCGCGAGCCTGCGAAAGTCGGCCTCCGGGCAGGCCGTGGCGGCGATGCGGATCGCCTCGTGCCTGAGGTCGGCGGATGGATCCGCGGCCAGTGTCTCCAGGAGTGGTGTCGCGGCGGCGACGAGCCCTTCAAGCGCCCACAGTGCTCCCGTGCGGGCGTCGGTCGGAGCCTTCGCATCGGCGGCGAGGCGTTCGAGTTGCGGAACGAGCGCATGCGCCTTGCGATCGACGATCTCCTGCCACGCGAAGTCCGCGATCCGGGCGTTCCTCGCGCCGAGATGCCGCGGGAGATCGTCCGTCGCTACCTTGGCGACCGCGTCAGGCTCGCGCAGCGGCTGCGAGGCGTGGCGAATCCGCCAGATGCGGCCGCGGACGCGATCGCGGTCGGGATGATTCCGCGGCACTTCGTTGTGGGAGATGATCTTGTTGTACCAGTCGACTACGTAGAGGCATCCATCGGGACCGAACTGGATGGCGACGGGGCGAAACGCCCGGTCGGTGCTCGTGAGCAGGTCGGGCCCCTTGCGATACGTGAACCGCCCTCCGGACGGCGTGGCGATGATCGACTGGATCGAGTTGGTGATCGGGTTGGCGACGTAGAAGATTCGCTCGGCGGGCTTCGCTCCGCCGCCGGCGCCCGAGGGGGCAGGCCAGCCGTCGAGATCGTCGGCAAGCGCGAGGCCGCTCAGGCCGGTGCCGCCCATGCGCGCACTTCCCATCGGCGGCGGCATCAGCGGCTGATACGGGCGGAGCCGATCGGGCGACCAGGTCGACACGAGCACGCCCGGCTCGTAGGGGAAGATCGAGTAGCCGAGGTCGTTGGCTTCCTGGAGCCACGTCTGGCCCGTCCGCGAGATCGTGAGCCCCCAGATATTGTTCGGGCCGGCGGTGAGCGGCTCGAACGCCGAGCCATCGGCGCGAAACCGCGCGAGCTTGCAGGCGTCGAACGGCACCTCCTTCGTGCCGTCGGCAAATGCTAGCCCGCCGGGCCGCCGCACGAGCGACTTGTTGAAAAGCCCCTGGGCCACGATGAACCAGCCCCCCGGCACCCGCGTGAACTGGTGCGGAAAGAGGTGCGAATCCTGGACGCCAAATCCCTCGAGCACGGTCGTGTGGGTGTCGGCCCGGCCGTCGCCGTTTGCATCCCGGTAGAACCGGATCTCGCTGCCGTATTGCACGAAGGCTCCGTCACGATAGGGCAGCACGCTGAGCGGCATCGCGAGCCCGTCGGCAAACACCCGCGGCGGCGCGGGCCTCGCGGCCCACGGGGCGTCGATGACGAGCACCTTGTCGCGGCCCCCGGATGCGAAGAGCTTCCGCGAGGCCTCGGGGCTCTCGTTGGCATCGATCGGATACTCGATCGCCGTCGTCGTCCAGAGCCGGCCATGGGAGTCGAATGTGAGCGCGACGAACTTGCCATACGGGTTGGCCGGATCGGTGCTCTCCTCGAGCACGAGCTCGGCGGTGAAGCCGTCGGCGAGCGTGAAGAGGGCGGCCTCTTCGTCTGCTGAGAGCGGTCGCGTTGGCGGCGCGGCCGACTGCGGCGGCGCTGCCGACTGCGGCGGCGCTGCCGACTGCGGCGGCAGCCGGCGGATCGAGATGTTCCGCACCTCGACGAGCGCCTTGCCCCCCTTGTGCACCTGGATGCCGATCCGGCCCGTGAGCGGGATCGCCGGATCGGCCTCCTTGTAATCGAGCGCGGCAACGCCGTTGATCCATGACCGGATCGTCGGCCCCTCGGCCCGAATCCGGTATTCGTTCCAATCGTCGGGCCTGATCGCCGCCTCGACCGCCTTCGCGTCATGCGGCTCGCCGATCACCTTGTGACGCCGCGATTCGTCGTAGAGCTTGCCCCACCAGCCGGGGCCGGCATCGACCTGGTAGCCCCGCATCTCGGGCGTCTTCGGCACTCGCTCGCTGCGAATCTGGATGCCGGAATTGGCGAACCCGCCGCCGCTGCGGATGCGAATCTCGAGCACAAGTTCGAAGTCGTCGAACGATTCCGTCGTGGCCAGGAAGGTGTTGAAGGGCACGTCTTCCGTGAGCGACCCGCCGACGATCGCCCCGTCGGCCGCCTTCCACCACTTCTCCTCCCCGGCCCGTACGTCCCAGCCCGCAAGCGACCTGCCGTCGAAGAGCGGCCGCGGCTCGTCCGCTCGCGCGGCAATCGTGATCATGGCGACGACGATGAGGAACGCGTTTCGCATCGATGGTCTCTGCAAGTCAGGCCGCGGGCATGTTGAAGTCGAACACTATCACGCGGGCCAGGCAGGGCACCACGATCGCCTTCACCCGCTCGTGCTCAGGGTGCGGAAGGTATTCGTCGCGGGCCTGCGGGCTCGCAAACGTCATGATGAAGCCGTGCGTGAAGCCATCGTTGAGCCCCTCGGCGCTATCGTAGGGGCCGTGGGCGAAATCGAGTAGGCCGGGAATCTTTCCGACCATGCCCGCCATCTCGCGAAAGCAGGTCGCGATTTGCGCGGGGCTCACCTCGGGCTTGAACTGGAAGACGCCGTAATGCTTCACCTGCGGCATGAAAAACCTCCGGAAGAAAGAACGCGGATGTTGGCGAGCAGGGCGTCGACGCAGGCGTGGGCGAAGGCGGGATCGTTGATCTCGCAGTCGAGCGCAACGCACCGGATGTCGGGGCGGAGGCCGGATTCGAGCGCTTCAAACAGCGCCGCATCGGCGTGCTGATCCCAGAAAGGGCCGCCGGCGGCGCTGACGACGCTGATCCCGCGGCGGGGGATGAGCACCGTCACCGGGCCGCGGGAGGCGTTGAGCTTCATGGCGACGAGCCGGCCGAGCGCGGCGCACTCTTCCGGGGTCGTCCGCATGAGCGTGACCTGCGGGTTGTGGGCGTAGAACGTGCGGCCCGCGAACTTCTCCGGCACCGAGGGCCGCTCGCCGAAATTCACCATGTCGAGGCAGCCGGGGGCGATGATCGCCGGCACGCCGTGCCTGGCCGCCGCGTCGAGCCGCTCGGGGCCGGCCGTGAGCACGCCACCGACGAGCTCGTCGGCCAGCTCCGTGGTCGTGATGTCCAGCACGCCCGCCACGAGGCCGCTGGCGATGAGCGCCTCCATCGCCCGGCCGCCCGTTCCGGTCGCGGCGAACACGAGCACCTCGTAGCCCGCCTGTTCGAGGAGCGGCACGGCCGCTTCGATGCACTTGGTCGTGTTGCCGAACATGCTCGCGACGATGAGCGGCTTGTCGTCGACGCTGGCGACGTCGGCCTCCACCATGCCGCAGATCGCGCCCGCCGCCCGGGCGAGGATCGTCCGCGAGATGCGGTTGAGCCCCTGCACGTCCACGATCGCCGGCATCATCGCGATGTCGGAGGTGCCGACGTAGTGCGCCGTGTTGCCGCTGGCGAGGGTGGAGACGATGAGTTTTGGAAACCCGATCGGCAGCGGCCGCATCGCGGCCGAGGCGATCGCCGTGCCGCCGCCGCCCCCGAGCGAGATCACGCCCTGGATGCGGCCCGCGGCGACGAGCCGCTCGAGCAGTCGCGGCGCGGCCTGCGCCATCGCCGCGACGCACTCCCCCCGGTCGCGGCGGGCGACGAGCGCCGCGAGGTCGATCCCCGCGGCGGCGGCGACCTCGGCCCGCGGAATGTCGGCCGCGACGGCTGGCTCGCCGCCGGTGCCCACGTCGATCAGGACCGCGGCATGGCCCCGCGCGCGGATTCGTTCCGCCACGAACGCATGCTCGCGGCCCTTCGTATCGAGCGTGCCGAGGACGGCGATCGTCGCCATGGTCATGGTGTCAGGCGATTACTTCCGCCTGCCGAGAGGGATGTTCTTGAACTGCCGCGTGAGCTCGGGGAGCGACCGCTCGAAGGCGAGCCGCTCGAGGCTCGAGGCGCCGACGAAGCCGACCACGTCGGTGTGCTCGTTGATGTAGGCGGCGTCTTCGGGCGTGCAGATCGGGCCGCCGTGCGAAAGGCAGATCACGTCGCTCCGCTCGTCGAGCGCCGCCCGTGCGATTGCCTGCACCCGCGTCGCGGCCTCCTCGAGCGTGCAGGTGGCCCCCGTCACGCCGATCGAGCCGCCGACCGTCGTGCCGACGTGGGCGATCACGACGTCGGCCCCGGCCTGCGTCATAGCGCGGGCCTCGTCGGGCGTGCCCACGTAGACGATCGTGAAGAGATCCATCCGCCGGGCGAGGCCGATCATCTCGACCTCCTTCTGGAAGCTCATTCCCGTCTCTTCGAGGATCTGCCGGAACTGGCCATCGATGATGCAGTGGGTGGGAAAATTGTTGACGCCCGAGAAGCCCATCTCCTTGACGCGGCCAAGCCAGTGCCACATGCGGCGCCGTGGGTCGGAGCCATGCACGCCGCAGATCACGGGCACCTCCTCCACGATCGGCAGCACCTCGTATTCACCGATCTCCATGGCGACGGCGTTGGCGTCGCCGTAGGCCATGAGACCCGCCGTCGAACCGTGGCCGGCCATGCGGAACCGTCCCGAGTTGTAGATGATGATGAGATCGACGCCCCCCTGTTCCAGGAACTTGGCGCTGATGCCGGTGCCGGCGCCGGCGGCGATGATCGGCTTGCCCGCCCGCAAGGTGGCCTGCAGCCGGTCGAGCACCTCGGACCGCGTGTGGGGATTGCCTTTGCATGTCCAGGGATTTGGCATCGAGGTCGCTCGCGAGTGCACGGTGGATGTGAGTTCAGAGCATTGAATCGTAGCACGCCATCTCCGGGTCTCGGTATGACACTTCCGTCATCGGCAAGGGGCGTTGGGGTGCGCCGATTGCCCCGAAGCCCGTAGCCCAAGCGAGGGAAACCGCATTCCGCTCAGCTCGCGCTTCGGCCTTGCGGGCACCGCAGGATGGATTTGCCCACCGTCATGCCGATGTCGACGCGCGCGGGCACCTCGTCCGCCAAAAAATCGGCGGGGTCGTGCGCTCGGTGGGGTGCATGTCATGCTTCGGAGGCACGAAACCATGCCGGAACCGTCAAGTGACGCGGCCGCACCTGCGGCCTATAGTTTTTTCAGTCGATATGAATGGTGGGCCGGCGTGTCGGCTCCGCGAACCCACTGGAGGCAGCGAGGATGTTCGAGTTTCAGGTCGGCCGGCCCGGTGAGCGGGCCCTGCTGTGCGGCAACGCCGCCAGTCGTCGGGATTTCCTGCACGTGGGGGCGCTCGCCGCCGTCGGCCTATCGCTGCCGCAATATGCCCGCGCCGCCGCCGAGGGGAAGGTGCGGCCCGGCTGCGAGAAGCGGTCGTGCATCATGATCTTCAACCTCGGCGGCCCGTCGAACATGGACCTCTGGGACATGAAGCCCGACGCCCCTCTCGAGATCCGCGGCCCCTTCAAGCCGATCCGCACGAAGACCGATGCCTTCGAGATCTCGGAACTGTTGCCGAAGCACGCGGCGATCGCAGACAAGTTTTCGCTCGTCCGCAGCTGCCATCATGACGGCGCCGCCGTGCACGATGCGGGCTGGCAGATCATGCAGACGGGCCGGCGGTTCACCGGCGGCATTCAGACGCCCCACGCGGGGAGCGTGGCCTCGTATCTGCTCGGGCGGCGCAACGATCTGCCGCCGTTCGTCGTGCTCCCTGAGATCATGGGCCGCGGCGGCGGCAACCTGCCCAATGGCCAGGCGGGCGGCTTCCTCGGCAAGGCCCAGGATCCCTTCGCACTGATGGCCGATCCGTCGCGGCCCAACTTCCGCGTGCCTGATCTCCTGCCCCCCGACCAGATATCGGTGGCCCGGCTCGATCGCCGCAAGAAGATGCGGGAGATCGTGGAAGGGGCGGCGAAGCAGTTCGAGGCGAGCGAAGACGCGCGGCTCCTCGACGAAAACTTCCACGCCGCCTACCGGCTGATGACGAGCCCGCAGGCCCGCGAAGCGTTCGATCTCGCCAAGGAGCCCCAGGCCGTGCGGGAGCGATACGGCATGAACCGCTTCGGCCAGTGCTGCCTGCTCGCGCGGCGGCTCGTGGAAAACGGCGTGCGGTTCGTGACGATCAACACGTTTCTGACCGTGTTCGACGAGATCACGTGGGACATCCACGGCTCGAAGCCGTTCACGTCGATCGAGGGCATGAAAACAATAGTCTGCCCCATGTACGACCAGGCCTATTCGGCGCTCATCGAAGACCTCCACCAGCGCGGTCTGCTCGACGACACGCTCGTGGCCGGCCTCTCGGAATTCGGCCGCACGCCGAAGGTGAATCCGGCCGGTGGCCGCGACCACTATCCGCAGTGCTTCACCGTCTCGTTCGCCGGCGGCGGCGTGAGGGGAGGCAGGGCCGTGGGGGCGAGCGACACGATCGGCGCCTTCCCGGCAGAGCGGCCCGTGAAGCCGGGCGACATCGTGGCGACGATCTTCCACTCGCTCGGGCTCGACCACGAGCAGCATCTCCCCGGCCCCGCCGGCCGCCCCTTCGCCCTCACCGACTTCGGCACCGACCCGATCCGGGAGCTCTTTGCATGAACGGAACTCTTCGCATGAGAACGTGGCTGCTTCTCGGGCTCCTGGCATGTACGACCGTCGCGCGGGCCGACGAGCCGAGCTTCGAACTCGACGTCATGCCGATCCTGTCGAAGGCCGGCTGCAACGGCGGCGGCTGCCACGGGGCGATGGCGGGCAAGGCGGGCTTCCGGCTCTCGCTCTTCGGCTACGATCCGAAGAGCGACTACCTCGCGATCACCCGCGACGCCCGCGGTCGGCGGATCGATTTCGGCGATCCGGGTGCGAGCATCCTGCTCACGAAGCCCACGATGGCGCTCGCCCACAAAGGAGGCAAGCGGCTCGATGTCGGCGGCGACGACTACAAACTGCTGGCCGCCTGGATCGAGGCGGGCTGCCCCGGGCCCCGCGCGGAAGAGAAGAAGCTCGTGGGCATCGAGCTTGCGCCCGCCGAGCGCACGGCGTCGGTGGGGCAGAAGGTGGCGATGAACGTGACAGCCCGCTACGACGACGGCTCGACCCGCGACGTCACCCGCTGGGCGCGGTTCACATCGGCCGACGAGACGGTGGCCATCGTCGATCCGGCGGGGAGCGTAAGCGTGATCGGCCATGGCGCGGGGGCGGTGACGGCCTGGTTTTCCTCGCAGATCGCCGTGGCCACCGTGATCGCGCCGTTTCCGCATGCCGTGTCGGCCGCCGACTATCTCTCGGCCCCGCGGGCCAACGTCATCGACGAACTCAACCTCGCGCAGCTTGAGCAGCTGCACCTTAAGCCGTCACCCCCGTGCGATGAGGCGACGTTTTTGCGGCGGGCCTTCCTCGACACGATCGGCCGGCTCCCGAGCCCGGAGGAAGTCCGCGGCTATCTGGCCGACCGGTCGCCCGCGAAGAAGGAGCGGCTGGTGGAGCTGCTGCTCGCCCGGCCCGAGTTCGTCGATTACTGGGCCTATAAATGGTCCGACGTGTTGCTCGTGTCGGGGGCGAAGCTGCGGCCGGCGGCGGTGGATGCCTACTACGGCTGGATTCGCGACCGCGTGGCGGAAAACGCACCGTGGGATCGGTTCGTCCGCGAGATCGTCACCTCCCGCGGGTCGAGCGTGGAGAACGGGGCCACGAACTTCTACGCCGTGCATCAGGATCCGGAGACGGCGGCCGAGAACGTGGCCCAGTCGTTTCTCTCGCTCTCGATCAACTGCGCGAAATGCCACAACCACCCGCTCGAAAAATGGACCAACGACCAGTACTACTCGTTCGCCAACCTCTTCGCCCGGGTGCGGGCAAAGGGCTGGGGGGGCGAGGCCCGCGACGGCGACGGCATGCGGACGCTCTTCGTCGAGTCGCGCGGTGATCTCCTCCAGCCGAAGACGGGCAAGCCGCAGCCCCCCGCGCCGCTCGATGGCGAGCCGTTGCCGATCGACGACGCCGGCGATCGCCGCGAGGCGCTGGCGAGCTGGCTGACGTCGCCCGAGAATCCCTACTTCACGCGGGCGATCGTCAACCGCGTGTGGGCGAATTTCTTGGGGCTCGGCCTCGTGGAGGCCGTGGACGACCTGCGGGCGACCAATCCGGCGAGCGATGAAAAACTGCTCGCGGCGCTCTGCGACTTCACGAAGGAGCGCGGATACGATCTCAAGTCGCTCATGCGGCTGATTCTCCTTTCGGAGACGTATGCCCGATCGAGCATGCCGCTGCCAGAGAATAGCGACGACCGCCGCTGGTTTGCCCGGGCCTATCCGAAGCGGCTGATGGCGGAGGTGCTCTCCGACGCGATCTCCGACGTGACGGGCCTGCATGACCGCTACGCCGAGATCGTGCGGGCCGACGGCTCGACGGAAAAGGTGACGGTCTACGACGCCGACACGCGGGCGCTCGAGCTCCACGACTCGACCGTGAAGAATGCCTTCCTAGACACGTTTGGCCGCAATGCCCGGGAGATCACCTGTGAGTGCGAGCGGTCGAGCCAGCCGAGCCTCGTGCAGGTGCTCCACCTTTCGAACGGCACCACGCTCAATGACAAGCTCGCCGCGAAAGCGGGGCGGATCACGCAACTCCTGGCGACCGATCCGGCGCCCGAGCAGCTGGTGGACGACGCCTGGGTGCGGGTGCTCTCGCGGCTGCCCACCGACGCCGAGCGGAAGCCGTTCGAGGAGATGCTTTCGGCGGCGGCGACGGAGGAGAAGCGGGCGATCGTCGAAGACATGTATTGGTCGCTGCTCACGAGCCGCGAATTCCTCTTCAGGCATTGAGATGAATGCACACAAAAAGGGGACGCAGCTCATTTATGCACAACTGAGCTGCATCTCGTTGATGGTCTGGCAAATGAGCTGCGTCCCCTTTTTGTATGCCGCGCCGGCGTATGACCGCGAGATCGCGCCGATCCTGCGGACCTACTGCTCCGGCTGCCACAACGACCGCGAGGCGGAGTCGGGGTTTTCCGTCGAGCGGTTTGCGACGCTGCGGAAGGGAGGCGACGGCCAGGGCGATCCTGTCGCGGCCGGCGACGCCGCGGCCTCGATCCTCATTCAGCGGATCAAGAGCACCGACTCCGACCACATGCCGCCCGATGACGAGCCGCAGGTGCCCGCAACCGACCTCGCCACGCTCGAGGCCTGGATCGCGGCCGGCGCGCCCGGCCCCGCACAGGATCAATCGATCCTCGAAACGCTTGCCGTGCCGGCGCTCACGGCTTTCTCGGGCATCAAGCCCGTCACGTCGCTCGCCGTCAGCCCCGACGGTAGCCGGCTTGCCGTGGCCCGCGGCCGCACGATCGACGTTGTCGCCCGCGACACCGCGGCCTCGGCGGCGAAGCCGCTGCTCACGATCACCGATCTGCCGGGTCCGATCGCGGCCGTCCATTATTCCCGCGATGGCTCGCGGCTCGTGGTCGCCGGCGGCGTCACCGGCCTCCGCGGTATGGCCGAGATCCGCGATGCGGCGACAGGCAGGCTCGTGCGGTCGTTCGCTGGCCACCGCGACATCGTCTACGACGCCGAACTCTCCCCCGACGAAGCCACGCTCGCCACGGCGGGCTACGACCGGTCGATCAAGCTCTGGAACGTGGCCGACGGGGCGCTCGTGCGTTCGATCGACGTCCACAACGGCGCCGTCTTCGACCTCGCCTGGCATCCCAGCGGAAAACTGCTCGGCTCGGCGAGCGCCGACGAGACCGTGAAACTCTGGCGGGCAAGCGACGGCGTGCGGCTCGACACGCTCAGCCAGCCGCAGGGAGAACTGGCCAGCGTCGCCTTCACGCCGGATGGCGGGCATGTGATCGCCGCGGGCCGCGACAAGCGGATCCATCTCTGGAAGCTCGTCTCGCTCGACGCGCCGGCGAGCAACCCGTCGCTGCACGCGCGGTTTGCGCACGAGACGCCGATCGTGGCGATCGCGCTCTCGGCCGACGGCCGCCGGCTCGTCACGACGGCCGAAGACCGCTCGCTCAAGGCATGGAGCGTGCCCGATCTCGTGCTCGAGCAAGATTTCCCGCGGCAGCCCGACGTCGTGGCGGCGGTCGTTGCCGGGCCCGATGGCCCGTTTCTAGTCGGCCGGATGAATGGCTCGCTCGCCGCGATCGACGTGGCCCGCCTCGAGGCCGCGAGCGCAGGGAATGCAGCCGCGGCAGCGCAGCCAGCTACGACATCAGCGCCCGTCAACAACCTCGCGGCCGCGGCCACGGCAAACCTCTCCGAAGCGGAGCCCAACGACATCGGGTCCCAGGCCCAGCCCGTGGCCGTTCCCCTGGCGATGAAGGGAGCGATCAACGCGCCCGGCGACGTCGACTGCTTCCGGTTCACCGCGCGTGCCGGCGTGCCGCTCATGCTCGAGGTGATCGCCGCCTCGGGCCAGCCGAAATCGAAACTCGATTCGCGGATCGAGGTGCTCGACCGCGAGGGCCAGGCCGTCGAGCAGGTCGTGCTGCAGGCGGTCCGCGACTCCTGGCTGACGTTCCGTGGCAAGGACTCGACCGCCACCGACGACTTCCGCGTGCAGAACTGGGATGAGATGGAACTCGACGAGTATCTCTACGTCGGCGGCGAGGTCGTGAAGCTCTGGCTCTACCCGCGAGGGCCCGACTCCGGGTTCATGGTCTATCCGGGATTCGGCGCTCGCCACACATTCTTCCACACGACCGCCGTCACCCATGCCCTCGGCGAGCCGGCCTGGGTTGTGGAGCCGCTGCCCCGCGGGGCGGCGCCGATCCCCAACGGCCTGCCCGTCTTCCGGCTGCCGTATGAAAACGACGATGAGCCGACGCGGCGGCTCGGCACCGACTCGCAGCTGATCTTCACGCCACCAGTCGACGGGGAGTATGTGGCGCGGGTGAGCGACGTCCGCGGCTTCGGCGGGCCGAGCGATTTTCATTACACGCTCGGCATCCGCCGGCCGCATCCGTCGGTCACGGTGGCCGTCGACGTGAAAGATCCGAAGGTGAGCCCCGGCAGCGGCCGCGAACTCACATTCAAGGCCACCCGGATCGAGGGTTTCGCAGGGCCGGTGCGAATCGAGATCGACAACCTGCCACCGGGCTTCATGTTTCATGGGCCCATCGAGATCGAGGCAGGGCAGCAGGACGCGCGGGGCGTGCTCTCCGCGGCGGCCGACGCCCAGGCGCCGGACGAGGCAGCCGACAAGGCCGTGAAGGTGCGGGCGGTGGCGCTGATCCACGGCCGCGAGGTCGTCGAGGATCTCGGCACGCTCGGCGACATCCAGCTCGGCGACAAGCCGAAGGTCACGCTCGAGATCGTGCCCGGCAGCGATGCGGCCGTCGTCAAGCAGGTGCCGGGGGAGCCGCTCGAGTTCACGATCCGGCCGGGACAGACGATCTCCGCGAAGGTGAGGGTGTCGCGGCACGACTACGCCGACGCGATCGAGTTCGGCAAGGAGGGGGCCGGCCGCAACCTGCCGCACGGCGCGTTCATCGACAACCTCGGCCTCAACGGCCTCTTGATCGACGAAGGTCAGACCGAGCGGGAGTTTTTCATCACCGCGGCCCCGAAGACCGCCCCGGGCCGGCGACTCTTCCACCTCCGCGTCTCGCGGCAGCAACGGCAGACTTCGGGCAGCAGCGAGGCGTCGCTCCCGGTGGTGCTCAACGTGTTGCCGCGGTAGAGGTCCGGGCCGGACGTGACGGTTCCGTCAATTGCGGCCGGACGAAGGACGGTCTAGATATTATGTATGAGGAGCGGCGGGGCGGTCCCCGCCGGGGTTTCGACCATCGTGATTTCACCGCGGGATGGTTCCATGAGCGAGGCATGTGCACGTCATCGCGGCCGCTTCGCCGGGGTCGATCGGGCCAGTGGGCTCACGCTCGTGGAGGTGCTGGTGGTGATCGCCATCATCGGCTTGCTCGTGGGGCTGCTGATCCCGGCGGTGAGCATGGCCCGCGAGGGCGCACGGCGGGCGTCTTGTGCGAACAACCTCAGGCAGTTCGGCATCGCCATCCAAAACTACGAGTCGCAATTCAGCGCGTTTCCACCGGCGACGACGGGCGTGAACGGGATCACGTTCTTTCCGCTGATCACGAACTATATCGATAACGGGGCGGCGAGCACGTTCGGTGCCCGGCTCGACCTGGCGTCGCCGGGGGTGGCCATCACGCAACCGTCGGTGGACGGTGTGACACGGACGAACTCGGCCAGCAACGCCACAGTACTCGCCTCGATGCCGCAGTTTCCGTTCTTCACCTGCCCCACCCGTGGGTCTCGCGTGTCGAGGAGCGGCGCCACCCGGGCCATCAATTGCGACTACGGAATCATCATCGCCGACACGATGACGAGCACGGTGGGAATGGCAAATCCCTCCTACTTGCTCCGCGAGGCGCTCTGCCCGGGCGCGCCCACAGGCAGTTGCAATTCGAGGGACACGCCGAAGGCGGGCCGCGGGATTCTGAACATTGCGATCGGTCGGCGGATCACGGCTGCCGAATACGCCGCCCTGGCGGCAGCATGGCCGCCGCCGGGCTGGACTGGCAACACAAATCTCGGGCCAAATCTCTTTGCCAACATGCTGAGCATCGCGCCCTCGGGTGATGCGTACCACATGGGCGTCGCACCCAGCGGTACGCCGCCGGCGAGCGGCATCCTCCAGCGCCCCTACGAGGGCTGGTCGTCCCGAACCCGCGCGGCCTCCGTGCCCGACGGTCTGAGCATGACGGCGGTTCTCGCCGAGAAGCACTTGTCGTCGCGGGAACTTGGTCGCCGGGACGGCAGCAACTGGAACTATCGAGCGCCGCCTGGTGCCAACCCGACGATGGGCTTTGGGAACGACGTTGTCGCCCTCTCGGGCATTGGCAATTCCAACACCGCGGTGCATGCGATGGCGTATCGTGGCATCGCGTTTGGCCCGGGCGATACAAGCAACGCGCATTACCCTCGATCAGACGAGCCCTGCTCGGGCGGGCAGTGGTCGCCCAACTGCGTGTCGCTCGGTCCCACGATGGGCTCGTGGCATCCCGGTAACAACGTCAACGTGCTGATGGCCGACGGCGCCGTCCGCTCGATCGGCAGCGACATCGACACGTTACACACACTGCCGATGCTCGGCGTGCGGAACGACACTGAGGTGCGGTCCGACGGCCGCCTGCTCACGCCCCCATGGTAAGCGAAACCGCCATGCAGCTCTTCTTTCAGCAACTCGCCCGCCGCCGTCTGCTCGGCTCCGCGGTCATGGCGAGCGTGGCAGTAATGGCGAGCGTAACGCTCGCCGGCTGTGGTCGCCGCGACCTCCATCAAGTGGAGGGCGTCGTGCGGTTTGCCGACGGGCAGCCGCTGACCGCCGGCTGCGTGGTGCTCGACTACGGCCCGCAGGCAACTCACGGCGGGCGGGGCTACGTCCGCTCCGACGGCACGTTCACGCTCGGTTCGTTTTCCGAAAACGACGGCGTGCGGGCCGGCACCGTCCGCGTGGCAGTCCTCAACGCTGCGGCGGTTGAAACGGGCCGCGATCCCTCGATCGTCAAAACAAAGCCGCTCGTGCATTCCCGGTTCGAAACCCCGGCCACGAGTGGCCTCTCATTCGAGATTCCCCGCCAGACGACGTGGGAAATCGTCGTCGAACGCCCCTGAGTCATCAACATGCTGCGCACCGAACGATTCGCCTTCTTGATCGGGCTCTCCTTCTTCACTGCCGCGGCTCTCACGCCGAGTATGGCACCGGGCCAGGCACCACTTGATCCCGTGGCGGCCGCGAAGCAGGCGGCCTCAAGGCAGGAACATGCCTGGATCACCCGCGAGGCGACGGCCGCACTCGTGCCCTCTCCGGGCAAGCTCTCGGGGATCGCCCGCTGGACGATCGACACCCGCAGGCACCGCGGCGGCATCTCGCAGGCGGCGATGTCGGCCGACGGTACGCGGGTGGCAACGGCGGGCTTCGATGGGATCATTCGAATCTGGAACGTCGATTCCGGGGCGCTCGAGCGGGCGATCATGGCGCACCGCTGGAACATCAAACTTCTGGCCTGGTCGCCCGACGGCCGCTGG